>Ga0207675_100000134_pt1 | contig 62521 bp, 42 predicted proteins | sample KBSSwiS42_FD_184305 | JGI IMG/M metagenome (GOLD analysis project Ga0207675, IMG submission 184305) | Switchgrass rhizosphere microbial communities from Kellogg Biological Station, Michigan, USA - KBS Switchgrass S4-2 (SPAdes) (version 2) | ecosystem: Host-associated > Plants > Roots >...
GACTGCCACGAGCTTCTCGTACTTCGGCCCGTACGCCGCCTTGACCCGATCCGCCCCTTCCTCGCCGAGGTAGTTCACGTACACCCCGCCCGACGCGAACGGCTGGATCGCGGCGCTCGTCTGGCGAGCCCAGTCGGTATGCGTTGCCGCAGTCGCCGCGTCCGCCCACCGCGAGATTATCACGAGGTTGAACATCGCATCGCGCTGCGCGAAGGCCGTCTGATCCGCCGGGACTCGGGCAACCGCGCCGCCGAACTGCTCGATCAAGAGAGCCGACAGCGGCGACGTGATCGCGTTGAACCGGTCGACCAGCGCATCGAGCGCCTCGTCAGGCAACCCTTTCAGGAAATCCGACCGCCAGTACACGTGCAACCCGGACGGGAACCCCTCGTCGAGCATCGACTGCAGCGCGGGGTAGGGCATCTCCTGCACCTGATCGGCGACGGGGCCGAGGTCGCGGAACGGCTTCACGGCCGCCTCGGCCTTGGCTATCGGTCCGTTGTAGGCGGGGAAAATGGCAGTAATCGGATGGCCGTCGGGGGATGTCATCAACGCGGCAAAGACCGTGAGCTCGTCAGGCGCGTTCTCGGCGACCTCGCGATACCGGCGAAGCACCTGTGGCGCCTGCGGCCCGGGGAAGACGAGCATTCCCGCGTACAGCGTGCGCATGGGGTGCAGGCGGAACTCGAAGTTCGTGACGACGCCGAAATTTCCACCGCCGCCGCGAACCGCCCAGAACAGGTCCGGGTTCTCGGTGGCGCTGGCGCGACGCACCTGACCATCGGCGGTGACGATCTCCACCGCGAGCACGTTGTCGCACGCGAGCCCGTGCTGCCGCATGAGCCAGCCGAGTCCGCCGCCTAACGTCAGTCCGCCAACCCCGGTGCTCGAAATGACGCCGCCCGTCGTCGCCAGGCCGTGCGGGTGCGTCGCCGCATCGAGGTCGCGCCACAGCGCACCGCCCTGCACGTACGCGATTCGCTTGTCGGCATCGACTCTAATGCCGCGCAGGCCCGAGAGGTCGATCACGAGACCATCGTCGACGAGCGCGAGCCCCGCGGCGTTATGACCGCCACCGCGCACGGCGAGCGCAAGCCCTTCCTCGCGCGCGAAGTTTACGGCCGCGACGACATCCGTGGTGGAGCTGCACCGGAAGATCGCCGCCGGCGACCGGTCGATCATGCCATTCCATACTCGGCGCGCCTGATCGTAGCCGGCGTCGCCGCGGCGGATGACGGTTCCACTCAGCCCCGTGCCGAAAGACTGAAGCGAGGGACTGAGATGAGCTGATGAAGTCATGGAAGTCTCCCTGCGTCCTGCTGCGTCGGCGGCGCCGGCGTCGGCGGACGGAGAATATCGAAGGTGATGAGCAGACAAGCCAGCAGACTGAACGGGCGCCGAGGGCCTGCCCCGACGTCCGTTTGGCGCTCCCCACAACCGCTCGGCGCACGAAACCTACGCTCGGCGAAAATCCATTTCTCGCGGCCGAGCGAGCGGCGATGGTTGCCTGTCCGTGGAAAACGAAAAACTCGACAGACGGAGGCCAACCATGCCATTCATTCGACGCCATGCAGGGTATACAGCGCTCGCCATCGCCCTTGTTGGGGGAGGCGGAGGCGCAGCGTGGATGTTCGCGCCGACACCGGACGAGGTCGCCGTGCGTGCTGCGCTCGACCACTATATCCAGGGTCACGCGACCGGCGATGGTGCCCACATGCGTCTCGCGTTCAACCCCGCGGCGCGCCTCTATTGGTCGAGCGCCGACACCCTCGCGACCCGAACGATAGACGAGTACATCGCGCGGATGCCCGGGAAGCCCGCGGCCGACGAAGCGTCGGGTACCCGCAAGCGGCGCATCGATCTCGTCGACGTAACCGGGAACGCGGCGATCGGGAAAATCGTGCTCGACTATCCCGACGCCTACATCGTCGACTACATGTCGCTGCTCAAGACGAACGGGGAGTGGCGGATCATCAACAAAATCTTCATGACCGAGATGAAGAAGAAGTAACTTGGGCGCCATGCGGGCACTCTCGTCTCGGGGCTGGTTCTGGGTCGCGCAGATCGGCGGCTGGGTCGCGTACGCGTCGAGCCTGTTCCTGACATTTCTGCCCGGAATGGAACCGGGCCGGCGGGTCGCGGTGCTCCTGAACAAGGAGCTCCGCGCCGTCGTCGGTATCGTGCTGAGTCTCGGGCTGCTCGGGCTTTATCGCCGACTGACCCCGCAGCCCGACGTCAGTGGTCGCGTCGCGGCGATCGCGCTGATCGCGTCGCTCGTGACAGGGGTCGCCGGCTATTTCGTGCACGCGGCGATCATGGTCGGCATCGGGCTCCAGCCGTCCTTCGACATCTTCCTCGATCCGACGTCGGCTCCGCGCTCGATCCTCGAGTTTGTGTTCGCGTTCCTCGTGTGGAGCGTGGTGTACTTTGGGGTGCTCATCTGGCAACGCTCGCAGGAGCGGGAGCGAGAGGCGGCCGAAGCCCGGCGGCTCGCGCAGGAAGCGCAGCTGCAAATGCTCGCGTATCAGCTCAACCCGCACTTTCTGTTCAACGCGCTGACGTCGATCCGCGCGATGATCGACGAGGACCGGGGTCGCGCCCGGCAGATGGTAACCGAGCTCGCGGCGTTTCTCCGCCATGCGCTGATGGAGCGAGCGCTCGCGACGACGACGCTTGCCGCGGAGCTCGACGCGCTTCGCGGCTATCTCGCGATCGAGCAGATCCGATTCGAGGAGCGGCTGGCGATCGAAACGCACGTCGAGCCGGCGGCGGAGTCGTGCGCGATCCCGGCATTCCTGATTCACCCGCTGCTGGAGAACGCGATCAAGCACGGCGCACGGGAGAGCGACGGGCCGCTTCGGGTCAGACTCGACGCGCGGCTCCTGGGTGACGCGCTGCGCGTCGAGGTGTGGAACACGGGGTCGCTCGTGTCGCGCGCGCGCACCGGCATCGGCGTGCGGAACGTGCGCGAGCGGCTGGCGCGCCTGTTTCCCGGCCGGCACCGCTTCGAGTTGACGGACGAGCACGGGTGGGTGCGGGCGCTGGTCGAGCTGCCGGCGCGGGCGGGTGAGTCGTCCGCCGCCTAACGTCTCGACTCGTCCGGTGCGAAACGCCATCATCGTCGACGACGAACGTCTCGCTCGCCGCGAGCTGCGCGCGATGCTCGAGGAGTCGCACGCGTCGGCGGTCCGTGTCGTCGGTGAGGCGGCGAGTGTCCGTACGGCGGCCGAGCTCGTGCGGACGTGCGACGCCGACGTCGTGTTTCTGGATGTACAGCTCGCCGGCGAATCTGGCCTGGAGCTGCTGCCGCTTCTCGATCCGTCGGTGGCGGTGGTGTTCGTTACGGCGTTCGATCAGTATGCCGTCCGCGCGTTCGAGGTGAACGCATTGGACTATCTCCTCAAGCCAGTGGCGCCCGCGCGCCTGACGCGGGCAGTGGAACGACTCGGCAGACCTAACGATGGTGTCGCCGGTGCGTCCACCGAACCCAAGCTGGCCTATCACGATCGACTCTTTCTGCGACTCGACGACCGCATGGGGTTCTTGAAGGTGGCGGAGATCGTCTCGATAGTATCAGACGGTGACTATTCAATCGTGCGGCTTGCCGGCGGTCGCACCCACCGCGCGCGAAAGTCGCTGCGCGAGTGGGTGGCTCGACTTCCTGAGAACGCGTTTGCTCGCGTGCACCGGTCGACGATCGTGAATCTCGAATTCGTCGAGCGCGTGGAGGAGTGGTCGCACTTCAGCTACCGGCTGTATCTCCGTGGAATCGCCGAACCCGTGACGATGAGTCGGCGATACGCCGGCCAACTCAAGAGATGAGTTCAGTCTGATGTCTCGAAGATCTTGTTGAGTGACAAGCTCGTCTCGCCGCGCGCGCCCGCGCCCAAACGGAATCAAGGCGCCTTCTGGGGGTGAAGCTCCCACAGCACGTTGACGATCACCCATCGGCCATTCCACTTCGCGAGGTGGAGATAATCGACCCAGCCCGAAGCGTAGACCTTGGCGCTGGCAGCATTCTGATAGATGTCGAGGATGGTGACGTCTTCCCGACGCTGGGCGACCGGCGTGTCTTTCCCGCCGCCGGCGCGCGTGCCCATTACGAGCGTCATCGCGCTCATCTGCCCGAGCTGACTTCGCCCCTGCTCGTTGGTCCGGACGATGCGCTTCGCGAGCTCAGGGTGGACCGCGCGCTCCATCCGCGCGCCGTCGCCTGTGTAATACCCGTCGATGTAATCGAGCGCGGCCTGGCGGATACCGGCCGAATCCGCGGCCGCCTGAGCTGGCAGAGCGGCCGGTAACACCACGAGAACAGCGGCCAGGAATCGAATCGACATGACTCTCTCCGTTCGAGGACGGGTCATGCTATCGAGCGGGCAGCTTGTCCTCCACAAGAATGTCGCGACTTGGCTACTCGGCGGTGTCAACTATCCGATGGAGAGCCTGACTGTGGGCCGCGCTCGAGGTGAGCTTGGTTCCGTCCTTGAGAATCACGACGTACTCGCCGTGAAACCAAGGCTCCAGCTCCCTGATGCGATCCACGTTTACGATGGCCGAGCGATGCACGCGCACGAAGCCGTGCGCCTCGAGCCGCTCTTCGAGCCGCTTGAGCGGAATGCGCACCGCATGCGTCTCTCGGCCCACGTGTACCTGCGCGAGCTTGCCGTCGGCCTCGATCCAATCGATGTCGCCCGGCTTGACGAACAGCACCTTGCCGCCGGCGCGAATCACGAAGCGATCGAGCGGCCCGCGTTTCACCGCTCGGCCTAACGCCTTCTGGACCCGAGCCGGCTCGATCGGCTTCAGGATGTAGTCCATGGCGTTGACGTCGAACGCCTGGATCGCGTACTCGTCGTACGCGGTCACGAACACGACGGCGGGCAGCCAGTCCATCGCCACTGCTTCGAGCACCTGAAAGCCGTCGAGATCAGGCATCTGGATGTCGAGGAACACGAGATCCGGACGGTGCTGCACAATGGCGGCGACGGCCTCACGTCCGCCCGAACACTCGCCCACGATCGTTACATCACGCTCGGAGGCTAGGAGGGTGCGAATGCGTTCGCGAGCCAGGGCTTCATCATCGACGATCAGCACGCGCGTCATGAGCGCAGCGGAATCTGGAGGCGCACGGTGAACCCTTTCTCCTGCAAGATGTCCATCCGTCCGTCAGGTCCGTACAGTCGCCGCAGCCGCTCGCGAGTGTTCGCGAGTCCAATTCCGTTCGACGACGCTGTGGACGACGGACCTGGACCGTCGTCGAACACCTCGAGTGTGAGCGCCGAGCCATCGCGTCCGGCGCGTACCTGGACGTGCCCGCGATCGGTGCGATCGGCCATGCCATGCTGGATCGCGTTCTCGACGATCGGCTGCAGCACGAGGCTGGGCACCGGCACGTCCATGACGTTAGGCTCCGCGTGCACGGCAATCACCAGCCGATCGCCAAAGCGCACGCGCATGATCTGGAGATAGCGCTCGAGGAATTCGAGCTCCTCACGCAGCGGTACTTCCTTGCTACCGGGACTGCGCAGCGACAACCGCAGCAGCTCCGAGAGATCGGTCAGCATGCGATCAGCGGCCGCCGGATCGCGATGAATGAGCGTGGAGATGGATTGGAGGGTGTTGAACAGAAAATGCGGTTGCAGCTGCGCGCGGAGGTTGTCGAGCGCTAGACGCGTCGCCTCGAGCGTCCGCTCGCGCGATTCGACGTAGTACTCGATGGCGTGGATCACGCCGACGGCGCCCCAGTAGGCGAGCATGTCGCCGTAGAATCCGGCGAAGAGGATCTGGGAGTACGTACGGTGCGCATCGGGATTGAGCGCGTTGAAGAGCGGCGTCCAAATGGACACCTTGAGTAGCGTGAACACGATCGAGCTGGCCAGGTGCACCGCGAGTCGCGCCCACCAGCGCTCGCCGCGGATGGGGAACTGCCGCACCATCCAGTAGAAGGCTGGCGTGAACAGTCCGCAGGTGAGCCAGTCGCCGAGCGAATTGGGGACGATGCTGCCCCAATCGATCGGCCGGTCCGTGTAAGCGCGCCACGTCGCGTTCTGCGCGGCGGACATGAGGCCGAGGACGATCCAGACGACGAGGCCGAGGAGCCAGAGGCGGCGCGTGCGAGTCATTGGCAGCGAACGTAGCGTGCGCGGCTTATTCCGGCAGCAGGGATGGCATCACTAAGCTCCCAGGAGGCACCATTTTATGATCGTGAGGAAACACGCGACATCGTAGACACCAGAGATCAGCTTCCAGCATGGATCCGTTGAGCGACGAGAAGGTCGTAGACTCGTGGCACACCAACGCCACTCCATGGGTATCGGCCGTGCGCGAGCAGCGTATCGAAAGCCGAAGGCTCGTCACCGATCGCGCAATCGTCGACGCGGTGATGAGCCGGAAACCGGAATTCGTGCTCGATCTCGGATGCGGTGAGGGATGGCTGGTGCGTGCGCTCAGTGCACAGGGCGTTCGACGAGTCATCGGAGTCGATGTGGTTCCTGAACTCGTGGAACAGGCACGAGCAGCGGGCGGCGGCGATTTCCACGTCGCGTCATACGAGGCGATCGCGTGCGGTGAGCTTCACGTCACCGTCGATGTCGCCGTCGCGAACTTCGCGCTCATCGGCAAGGAAGCCGTCGATGCGCTCATCCGGTCGATCCCCAAACTCCTTCGCCGTGGCGGCGCGCTCGTCATCCAAACGCTTCATCCGGTCATAGCCTGTGGCGATCTACCATATGAGGATGGCTGGCGCACTGGATCCTGGGCAGGGTTCAGCGACGACTTCACCGATCCCGCTCCGTGGTACTTCCGCACGCTCGAGACCTGGGTTGGCCTCATCGCGTCGAGCGGCCTCATGCTCACTGAGTTGCGCGAGCCAATTCATCCGACAACCAACAAACCCGCGTCGGTCCTGTTCATCGCACGCTCCGTGTCATAACGGCTGGACTCAGCGTCCCGGCGAACAGTATCCTGTAGCGCTCATCTCACCGGCGACTTCGCTCTCCACGCAAGAATCCGGACTCGGAGATCTCGGATGGCTCACACTTCGTTCCATCGCGTGCGCTCCTCGATGCTGGCGCTCGCCCTCATCGCACTCCCCTCCCTCGCTGTCGCGCAGGCTACTACCGGTTCCGTTCGCGGTCGCGTCGTCGATGCGGCTGGCGGCCGAGGTCTGCCTGACGCGCAGGTGAGCATCGAAGGCACCCGACTCGGCGCCATCAGCGGCGCGAACGGTGACTTCACCATCCCTGCGGTGCCAACGGGCCCGCATAACGTCATCGCCCGCCGCATCGGCTACGCGCCAGGGACGAAGCTCGTCGCGGTCACGACAGACGGCGCGAGCGCCGGCGACATTGCGCTCACGGCGAGCGCGCTCAATCTCACCGAGGTCGTCGTCACAGGATCGGCGGCGCCGACGGAGAAACGAAAAATCGGCACCAGCGTCGCATCGGTCGATTCCACGCTGATTGCCCGAGCCGAAGCGGTGACGGTCGATCAGGCCCTCCAGGGGAAGGTCGCGGGCGCACAGATCACGCAGAACTCCGGTGGTCCCGGCGGCGGCGGCGTGTCGGTACGGCTCCGAGGGACGAACTCGTTCATCTCCGGATCCGATCCGCTCTACATCGTCGACGGGGTGATCATCGACAACGGCTCGGCGCAGCTGGCGGACCTCGGCATTCGCTCCAATCCGCAGAATCGTCTGGCCGACATCAATCCGGATGACATCGATCGCGTCGAGGTGATTCGCGGCGCGGCGGCTGCGGCGCTGTACGGATCCCGCGCGAACAACGGGGTCGTGCAGATTTTCACGAAGAAGGGGACGCTTGGGAAACCCAGGTTTGGGCTGACGGCCAGGCTTTCATCCAACGAGCTGCGCGAGGAGCAGCCGTTCAACTTCTACCCGTATAACGAGAACGGGCTGCCGGTCCAGCGGTTCAACTACCAGCCGGACATCTTCCACCGCGCGTACGGCCAGGAGTACAACCTCACCGTCGACGGCGGCAGCGACGCGACGCGCTACTACATCAGCGGGAACGTCCTCGACGAGGACGGCATCATGAGGTCCACGTCGTCGCGACGGACCGGTGGGCGCGTGAATCTCCAGCAGCAGCTCGCGTCGAAGCTCATCGGAAACGTGACGGCGAACTACATCACGACCGAGAACCAGATGCAGGCGTTCGGTGAGCAGAACGACTACGGCATCATGGGGTCGCTGTTCTTCGCACCAACGAGCGTCGATTTCCGGCCGGTGAACGGCGTGTACCCGCTGCCGCCGTCGTTAGGTACGAACCCGCTGCTGGCGATCGACCGCATCCGCAACCCGCAGACGATCGAGCGGTTCATCGGGTCGGCGAAGGCGACGTACACCCCGATCACGAACCTCCTCCTGGACTATACGATCGGGATCGACAACGTCGGTTTCGAGCAGCGGCAGTTCATCCCGCGCAACGCGGTCCTTGGCACGGCGCCGATCGCCACCGGGCGAGCGCAGTCGGTGTTCCAGAACACGCGCGTGATCAACCAGGACGGCGTCGGCAGTTACACGTGGGACCCGATGGGCGCGTTCGAGCTCCGCACGACGGCGGGCTTCAACTTCACGTCACAGCACATCCGGACGACATCGGCGACGGCGAACGGTCTGGCGCCGGTGGGCGAGCTCGTGAGCGCAGGCTCGGTGTTCAACGCCGCGCAGAACGAGGTCGAGCTTCGGACGTTAGGCTTCTATGCCCAGCAGGAAGTCGACTGGCGGAACAAGCTCTTCGTCACCGCCGCGGTGCGGTACGACGCATCGTCGACGTTCGCGCCGTCCCAGCGGTGGCAGGCGTTCCCGAAGTTTTCGGCGTCGTACATCGTGCGGGAAAACCAGCCGGGGATGTTCAACAACCTGCGCCTCCGGAGCGCGCTCGGATGGGCGGGCAGCCAGCCCGGTGTGGTGAACGCCTATTCGCAGTACATCACCTACGCCAACCAGCCCTTTGCGGGCCGGCCAGGGTTCGCCAACGACATCACGTATGGCAACCCGGACCTGCATAACGAGCGAGCGCGTGAGTGGGAGGTCGGCGCGGAGGTGGGCCTGGTCCAGACGCGCGTGGGGCTCGAGGCCACGTACTACAACCGTCTCGTCGACGACCTGCTGTTTTTCCGGCCGCTCGCGACGAGCACCGGCTTCTCCCGGCAGTTCGCGCCGATCGGATCGATGTCGAACAAGGGGGTCGAGCTGATGCTGCGCACGCTGAACGTCGACCAGCGGAACTTCCAGTGGTCGTCGACCATCTCCTACACGCACAACAAGAACCTGGTGGAAAGCCTGGACATCCAGGACTTCCAATCGGCGGGCGGGTACCCGAACCGCATTCGGACGGGTTATCCGGCCGGCGTGTTTTACGGCTCCTACGCGGCGCGCAATTGCGCGACTGGCGCATTCCTGCTCGACTCGTTAGGCCGCTACCGCCGGAGCAACCAGACGGTGGACATGGGGGCGACGCTCGCCCAGCGGCAGGCGATCTCGGGCGGCACGTGCAACGACTCGCTCAACAAGATCATCGGCGACCCGAATCCGAACTGGTTGGGATCGTTCTTCAACGACTTCACGATCATGCGGAAGCTGCACGTCCGCGCGCTGCTCGATGGCGTGTTCGGCAACCAGATCATGAACCTGTCCACCCGCGCGCAGAACGCCGGGATTGCGAGCAACTCGAAGACGTACGAGCGGGAGCTCCTCCCGTACGGCGATCCTCGCAAGCTGCCGCCCGGCTACAATGCGCGCACGCAGGGCATCTTCGAGTACTGGATCGAGGACGGGACGTTCATCAAGCTGCGTGAGCTCTCGGCCAGCTACACCCTGGACGTCGCGCCTGTGCGACGCGTGTTCCGCGACGGCGTCGAGCTCACGGTCTCCGGCCGCAATCTCGTCGTGTGGACCGATTACAGCGGGTACGACCCGGAGATCAACCTGTTCGGGACGAACGCAGGCGGTATCGGGTCGGTGCAGACCACCGCGGCGGACCGCGGGTTCGACTTCGGCGGTTATCCAATTCCGCGCACGTTTTCGTTCAGCGCGCGATTCACTTACTGATATGTGGAGACCACTGATGCGCATGGTGAGACGATGCGCGGTGGCCGCCGCCACCGCGTCGCTTGGGCTGCTCGGCGCGTGCAGCCTCGATCTCCAGAACCCGAACTCGCCGACGCAGGAGCAGGTGACGACGAGCGTCGACGGCGTGATTGGGCTGGCGACGGGCCTGCAGAGCCGGTTCGCTCAGTCCTACGGCAACTTCGGCTACATGGCCGGACTCGTCACCGACGAATTCTCGGCCACGAGCGCGGCCCTCATCTCGATCAGCGATGCCGAACAGGGCGCGGTGCCGTCGGGCACGGCGATCGCGGACAACGTGTTCAACTCCGTGTATCGGACGGTTCGCACGGCGGACGACCTGCTCACGGGAGCCGCAGCGCTCGCCGACCAGATCGATCCGGGGACGCTCAGCGGGATGCGGGCCCTGGCCTATGCCTTGAAGGCGGAGGCGTTAGGCGAGGCCCTGCAGTCCTATCAGGCCATCCCGATCCAGACCTTCAACGTTACGGCGCCGACCTACGTGGGGCGCGCCGAGGCGCTCCCGTACGTCCGTGCACTGCTCGACTCGGCGGTGACGGAAATTACCACGACGCCGCCGAGCTCGTTCTTCACCAACAGCGTCCTGACACCGGGCGTGAACCTGTCGAACATCATCCAGCTCTTCCGCGCGCGGTATGCGCGGATGGCGAACGATGATGCGACAGCGCTCGCCGCCGCGGATCTCGTCGGTCGGACCGGTCCAGCGGCGTTGTCGGTGCTGACCTTTCCGGCGCCAGCGGTGAACTTCTACGCCAACGTCACCGGCGGTCCGAACGGCATCGCGCCGCGACAGCAGTACCGAACATCGATGGCGCCGCAGGACCAGCGCTACACGTACTTCGTGATTCCTTCGACCGGGCTCACCGGCCGCATTGGCGCGCCGCTCGACGCGTGGAATCGTTATGCAAATCCGCAGGCGCCGCTCCCGGTCTATTTCCCGGACGAGGCGCTGCTCATCAAGGCCGAGGCGCTGGCGGATCAGGATCAGCTCGCGCCGGCGCAGGCGGTGCTCGACTCCGTGCGGACCGATTGCGCGGGTGGGCGGGGCATCGATGATCCGAAGGCGTGCCTGCCGCCCCTCGTTGGGCAGCTCCCGAAGGACCAGCTACTGACGGAGATCTACACGCAGCGGAAGTACGAGCTGTTAGGTACGGGGTTACGCTGGGAGGATTCGCGGCGTCGCAACGCGATCATCGGCCCTACGGCGTCTCCGAACATTCCGACGAGCGGGCAGCGCTGCTGGCTGCCGTACGCCGTTGGTGATCGCAACGCCAATCCGAACGTCCCCCCGGATCAGCCGGAGCCATCGACGTTCCCGGCCGGGTGCTTCCAGTGAGACCCACACTCATGACCGTTTCGATGACGACCGTTCGCACATCTCGCTCGGTGCGCCTAACGTTGGCCGCGGTGGCAACGCTCGTGATGGGTGCCTGCGGAACGAAGGACGCACCGGGTCCGCTCGAGCCAACCAGCGGCCAGGGCCGCATCCGGTTCGTGAACCTGATTACGGATCCGTCGCGGAACCCGGTGAACGCGATTCTCGAGAACGTCCCGTTCGGCGTGAACCTCGGGTACACGGCGGCGACACCAGCCTCGCTGCCGTCGCCCTCGACCGCGAACTTCGCGCCGATCTACGAAGGGCCGAGGACGCTGGTGTTGAAGAAGACCGCGGACACGAGCGTCGTGGTGGCGACGCTTCCCATCACGGTGACCGCCGCAACGGACTACACGCTGTATGCGACGGGTGGAACCGGGGGTGCTACGGTGACCAGTGTCATCGTCGGCGAAACCAACCCCGCGATCACGACGGGGCAGGCGAAGCTCAAGGTGATGAACATGAGCCCCACGGCGGGTGCCGTGGACGTGTTCATCACGCCTGTGAATGCGGACCTGACGACTGCGACGCCGGTGGCGGAGAATCTCGGGACGTCGGTGATCTTTGCGGGCGCGCTCTTCGCGCCGGGGACGTATTCGGTGCGGACGGTGCCGGCGGGGACGCTGGCCGCCGACCGTCCGGCGGCGGTGAACTCGACGTTGAGCGTGACGGTGGCCGCGGGCAATGGGCGGACGATCGTGATCGCGGATGCGGCAACCGGCGGGACGCCGCTTCGGTCATTCGCGTTGACGGATCAGTAGGTCGGTTAGGACCCCGATGTGAGAACCAACCGATGATGAAGAAAAGACGTTAGGCCAGCCCGACCAGCCTCCTCGATCGGCCAGCCCGATCGTGCCTAACGTCCTTCATCGGAGGGTTGTATGTTATTCCTGCTCAGCGGCGCCGCCGCGTCAGGCAAGAAGACCGTCGCGCGACAGTTGATCACCCGCCTCACCACCCTCAGCGCCCACCACGAGAACGAGATCCCGGCCACGACGGGACAGACTCGCATGGCCAACATGGAACGGTGGGTCGACACTGCACTGGACCTCGAAGCCCAGGGTATCGACCTCCTTCTGCTCGCCGCGTCCCCACTCGGCGAGCTACTCGCGTCTCCGCGCGCGCCCGACCTTGCAGGCATCGCGGCGTGCCTCCTGGATTGTCACGACCACGAACGGAGTCGCCGCATCGCACGGCGCGAGCCGGACCCGAGCTGGCCGTTCGGGATGGACATGCTCTGCTGGGCAGCGTGGCATCGCATGCACGCCATCGATCCCCGGTGGGAACAGCGCGTGATCCGCGACGCCTTCCGCGAGCACTACGCGTGGGACCGGTGGTGCCACTGGACGCACGAGGATCCGCGCTGGCGAGTGGAGCTCGTGGACACGACGACGCAGTCCGTGCCGGAGACCGTCGACACCGTGGCCGGATGGATCACACGCGTGAGATTGCACGGCACCCCGCTCGCGCGTGCGGCGGCATGGTGGGAGTAAAACCGGGACTCGGGACTCGGGACTCGGCCAGAAGGCTATTGCCGTAGAGGAAGTCTCCTCGGCGCTAAAGGCTTCCCGGCCGAGTCCCGATGTCCCGATGTCCCGAGTCCCGGCTGTTCAGTCCCCAGTCCCCATTGGCCTGCCTAACGGGAAGAACGCCTGTCTTCACGCCTGCACCAACGCCGGAGCCAACATTGGCTCCGGCGTTGGCGCAGGCGATGGAGCCAACAACGTATACATCACCGGCGTCACCAGGCGCGCGAGCAGGGTACTCGATACCAGCCCGCCGATGATCACCCACGCCAGTGGCGAGTAAAGCGGTGTCCCCTGCAGCGCCAGCGGCAAGAGTCCACCGATCGCTGTCAGCGTGGTGAGCACGATCGGGAGAAACCGCACCTCTCCCGCCTTCCTGATCGCCTCGTGCAGCGGCACACCCTGCCCGCGCAGCTGATTGGTGAAGTCCACCAGCAGGATCGACGTCTTGATCTCGATCCCCACGAGCGCCACGAAGCCGATCATCGCCGTGAACGACAGCGTGTTCCCGGTAAGCCACAGCGCGACGATTCCCCCGACCACGCCTAACGGGATCACCGACGCCACGATCAGCGTGCTCCGGAACGTCCGGAACTCCAGCACCAGGATCGCCAGAATCATGAACGTCGCGATCACGACCGCGCTGCCGATCCCGCCAAAGCTGTCCTGGCGACTCTCGATCTCGCCGGCGGCAGCGAGCTGGTAGCCAGCCGGCAACTGGAGCCCGACGAGCCGTGCGAGCGCCGCCTTCGTCACCCGGTCGGTGTTGTAGCCCGTCCGCACCTGCGACGTCACTGTCACCGAGCGCTCCCGGTCGTGGTGCTGAATGAGCGGCGGCGAGGCGCGGAACTCGAGTCGCGCGAGCTGGCCGAGCGGCACCTGCGCGCCATTCTGCGACGCGACATAGATCCGGTCGAGCACCTCCGGCGTCGGCCGGCCCTCGCGCGGCAGCCGCACGACGACGTCGTAGTCATCGCCGTTTGGCGCACGCAGCTGGCCGGCGGTCAGCCCCGCGATCCCGAGACGCAGCGTACGGTCGAGCTCCGCGGACGATACGCCGAGCAGCCCGGCCTTCTGCCGGTCGACCGCGAGATGCAGGTCGGTGCGGTTCACCCGCATGGGGTTCACGACGTACTGCGTCCCGGGAACCCTAACGAGTGTGCGCTCCACACGCTCCGCGAGCGCGCGCAGCGTGTCGAGGCTCTCGCCCGTGACGCGCATGGCGATCGGGGCATCGATGGGTGGTCCGTTCTCGAACTCCCTGACCTCGATGCGCGCGCCCGCGTACTCGGCGAGCCTTGCACGCAGGGAGTCCAGCTCGACCGGTGTCCGCTTCGCGTCGTACGACTTCATCAACACGAACAGCTGTGCCGCCGTGGCGCTCTCGTTCCGAGGCGTGACGTTGTAATAGATCATCGGGTTGTCGCGCCCGACGTTCGTCAGCACCGTCTCCACGTTCGGGTCTGTCGCCAACACCCGCTCGACGAATCGCGCCGCCCGGTCGGTTTCGTCGAGGCTCGACCCTTCCGGCGTTTCGATGTGGACGAGGAAGCGCGGCGTTCCGGCCTTCGGGAAGAGCGAGAACCCGACCCGAGGGACGAGCGCGACGCTCGCGACGACGAGCGCCACAGCGACGACAACCGTCACCATCGGTCGGGCAAGCGCCCGGTCGAGCACCGGCGCATACGTCGCGTGAATCGCGCGCTCGAACCATCGCAGGAACACGTTCCCGTGTGTCGTGTCGCGCTCCTTGAGCGCGAGGCTCGCCAGCCAGGGGACGATCGTGAGCGAAACGAAGAGCGATGCGATGATCGTGTAGATCACCGTGATCGGCAGCGACCGGATGTAGCGACCCGGAAGTCCGGGCAGGAACAGGAGGGGTGCGAACGCGAACACGAGGGTCGCCGTGCTCCCCAACACGGCGACGCCGATCTGGCGCGTCGCCTGTATCGCTGCCTCTCGCCTGGACATCCCCTCCCGCAGGTGTCGGGCGATGTTCTCGATCACGACGATCGAGTCGTCCACGAGCAGGCCAAGCGCAATGACCGCGCCGACGATCGACAGCTGATTGACGCTGAATCCCGTCGCGTACAGGAGAGCGACGCCGATCGAAAGCGACAGCGGGATCGACACCATCACAATGGCCGATGCCCGCCCGCCTAACGGCAACAGCGTCACCAGGACGAGCGCGAGTGCAATCGCGAAGTCCTCGCCGAGCCGTGACAGGCGAGCCGAGACGTTCTGCGCCTGATCGAATGACCGGCGCAGCGTGACGCCGGGCGGCAGCGTCTTCTCGAAGGCGTCCATGGTGGCCCACATGCGATCGCGCACACGCTGAATGTTCTGCCCGTCCTGCTGCGTGGCCGTTACCCACACCGCCCGCCGACCGTTCAATCGAGCGACGTGGGTCGGGTCCGCGTAGCCCCACGTGACCGCCGCAACATCGCGAAGGCGAACGAGGGCACTAGGCGTCCCGCCGACGACAGTGTTCCGCACCTGCTCGATGTCGTCGTAGGTCCCGTCCGTCTTCACATTGAACCGTCGGCGCCCGACGTCGACACTTCCCGCCGGTATGTTGGCCGCCTCGCTGCCGATGGCGCCGAGGACGCGCGAGACCGGCAGCTGAAGCTCCGACAGCCGTCCGAGGTCGAGCTGCACCTGGACCTCGCGTGCCGGGAAGCCCCAGGTCTCGGCGCCTCGAACGCCGGGCACTGCTTCTAACCGCTTCTCCAATCGTTCGGCGAAATCCTGCAGCTCGAACCATGGCGCTCGCTCCGATACGAGCGCGACCTGCGCGATGTTGACGTTGTCCGCCCCGCCTTTGCGAACGGTCAGGCGCGCGAGGTCCGTCGGAAGATCGGGCCGGAGCGCGTTCATCTCCCGCACGACCTCGTCGTATTTGCGGTCTGCGTCCACCGACACGTCGAACTCGACGAGGACGACGGCCAGTCCATCCCGGATCGTCGTCTTCATATCCTTGAGGTGCTCGAGCGTGTTCAACCGCTCCTCGACTTTGTCGACGACCAGCTGCTCGAGATCCGTGGGGTTCGCTCCGGGGTAAACGGCGATGACCGTGAAGTTAGGCGCGGGGAACGTCGGGTCCTCGCCGCGCGGGATCGACAGCCACGACGTCAGGCCGAGCACGGCGAGCATGGCGAAGATCAGAACTGTGAACTGGTAGTGCTTGACTGAAAGCTCCGCGATCTTCATGGCGTCACCCTCACTGGAACGCCGTCGTCGAGGTACGCGGCACCGTCGGTCACGACTCTACCGATCCCCTGGAGCGCACCACGAACGGCGGCCTGGTCACCGCGCACGAATGCGACTTCGACCGACACGCGTTTGGCCTTGCCGTCGGGGCCGAGTGCGAAGAGTGTCGCGCGGTCACCGTCGGCTTCGAGCAGCGACTCGATTGGCACGGTGCGGAGGTGCTCGGCACCATGGGCGACGATCTCCACGCGACCGATCATGCCGGACGAGAGACCATCAGGGCGATCGATGGCGATCTCCACCGCGTACGTGCCGGTGCGAGGATCGGATGCTGCCGCGATTTGCCGGACGCGCCCCGACAGCGCCTCACCCGGCTTCGCGTCGACGCGAACCACGGCAGGGTCGCCGAGCCGTACGCGAACCACGTCACGGTCAGGCAGCGCGACGCGCGCCACGGTACCGCTCGATCGGCTGCCTAACGTGAGCACCGGTGATCCGACGCTCACGAGCTCGCCCGGTTCGGCTGCCCGGTGAAGCACGACGGCAGATGCCGGCGCGACGATGCGCGCGTACTGCCGGTTGACCATCGCCGTCTGAAGGTCGGCGCGCGCGACCTCGGCGGCCGTCGTCGCGTCCTCGAGCTGCTGCCGAGTGGCGACGCTGTCGGCCTGGAGGCGGCTGACGCGCGCGAGGTCACGTTCCGCTTTCGCGGCGGCGCTCTGCGCCTTTGCCACCTGGGCGTCGATCTCGCGGAGGTCGAGCGTCGCGAGCAGTTGCCCGGCGGGAACGGATTCACCTTCGCGCGCCAGCACCTGCGACACGACGCCGCCGATCTTGAAGGACAGCGCAATCTCATCACGCAGCCCAATGACGCCCGTGGCGGTGACAGGCTGGGCGGCTGAATCCTCGGTGATCGGTGCGACGCGGACGGCGATGGCGTTGGTGACGGCGGTCGTCGCGGCCACGTTGCGCCCTCGAGCGTCGGCGTCACCGCCGCACGCCGCAAGAAAGGTTGCGAGGGCGAGTGCTGTTAGCTGGAGTCTTGAAGAGCGGGTCATAGGAGTCTCCTGCGAAGTTTCTTGTCATCCCGAGCGTAGCGAGGGATCGCGGTCGTCCCGAAAGAGGGCCCTCTACCAGGAACCCTGCGATCCCTCGCCTGCCGGCTCGGGATGACCAGGGTGGTCACTCGATCACTCGTAAGGCAGCCGCGCGCTCGAGCTCCGCGGCGCGCACGGCGTAGCTCTGCCGCGTCAGAATCAGGTTCAGCTCCGCGCGCGTGTACGCCGTGCGCGCGTCGATGAACTCGATTTGCGATGCCATGCCTTCGGCGTGGCGTCGCGTCACGAGCTCGAAGCTCCGCCGCGCAGCGGCGACCCGATCGCGCGCAGTCCCGATTCCCGCGCGCGCGACCTGCAGCGCGTCATACGCCTGCCGGACGTCGAGCTCGATGCGGCGCTCGATCTCCTTGCGCGCGACGCGCGCGCGACTCTCGCCGATCGCCGCCTGCTGCCGTCGTGCCTCATCGCGACCGCCGTTGAACAGATTCCACTCCACCACGACCGACGCGGCGAGCGCGTCGTGCTCGCGGTCGAAGCGGTACGTGTTGCCCTGGACGCCGTAGTCGAGGGCGACGGCGACGGTCGGCAGGAATGCGGCTGTTGCTGCTTTCTCCTGCGCCGACGCGGCGGCAATGCCAAAGTCCGCTTCGCGAAGCTCGTCGCGCGCGGCGCGCGCGTGCTGCAGCAGAACGTCCAGCGTTAGGTTGGCGGTAGTGTCGACGACCAGCGCGAGCGCCGAGTCCGACAGCAACTCGACGGACGCGTCGAGCGGACGATCGAGCAGCAGATTGAACGACCGCAGCGCTGCCGACGCTCGCTGTTCGGCGTCGGCCAGTTGCTGGACGACTTCACTCCGCTCCGCGCGCGAGCGCAGCACCGCCTCCGGCGTGACGGTTCCGTTCGCGAGCAGCCGTTCGTTCACGCGGACGTTTTCGTCCACGAGCGGCAGCGTCGCGCGAAAGAGCTCCGCGACGCGAGTGGCGCTCGCGATTGCCCAGTAGCTCGTCTGGACATCGGCCGCCAGACGGCGCGCGGCTGCGCGCACTTCGGCGGATTGCGCGTCGCGCTCGGCCGACGCCGCGCGCACGCCAGCGCCAATGGCGGGCTGGAAGATCGGCTGTGCGAGCCGGACTCGTGTTTCCTGGGCGAACGGCAGCGTCAGCCCAACGTTCGTGGGGAAGGCGCTCGTTCCCGTGAGCTGATTGAGCGCTCGATAGGCCGGGTTCACGAGGGTTCCGAGATCGAGGCCACCGTCGGTGCGGGTGCGACGCGTGCTGAAGGCGAGGGAGGGGAGGCGGAGCGCTCGTGCTTCGCGTACCGCGGCGTCTGCGCGGTCTTCGTCGAGCTGTGTCTGGGCGAGCGAGAGATTGGCGCGCAGCGCCTGCCGTATGTAGGCGTCGACGGGGTTGGTGAGCGGCGATTGGGCGGCCGTGATGGTCGGCGTCGTCCCAAGGACGAATGCCTGCAGGAGGATCGAAGTCGTTAGGCTGAGACGGAACTGCATGTGACCTCCGAAAGCGGCTGCGTTCTGCTCGACAGGTATTCTTGAAACGCTATTCTTACTTGGTTACGTAACTGAACAGTGTTAAGTCGATGGCGACAGAAAACGCCCATAGGGCATGGTCGAGAAAGTCAGCCTTTGGTGGGCGTGCGAAGGGTGCCGCGCATGAGCACGTCGAGCATGGCTCGCCCGGTCTCACGTGGGTCGCACCAGGCGATGTGTTCTCCCTTTCCTCCCTTCACGATCTGCAGCGACACGATGCCGTGCACGCCTGACCAGAGGACCTGGGCGAGCTCGTCAGCGTCGGTGAACTCGGGCCGAAAGCGCCCTTGTGCGATGCCTTCGGCGACCGTGGACCGCAGCACACCGTAGGCGTGGGTGTCAGGCTCGCCGTCACTGATCCCGAAGGAGCTCGCTGGAAGTAACGGCTTGGGAGTCATGAACATGAACCGGTAGTGGCTCGGGTGTTCGAGCGCGTAGTCCATGTACACGAGCCCAATTCGCCGCACCCGTTCTATCGGATCCTCGATGCGCCCGATCTTCTGAAAAGCCTGCGCCAGACTGCGGAAGTCGATGAGGCAGAGCTCCTCGATCAGCGCCTGTTTGTCCCGGAAGTGGTGGTAGATCGCCGTGGGCGTGTACTCGATGCGCTTGGCGATCTCGCGCATCGTGACCGCCTCGACGCCGTCCTGTACGAACATCTCGCGAGCCGCGTCCAGGATTCTGGATCGGGTCTCTTCGCGTTCGCGGGTGCGGCGTTCTTTGGGACCCATGAGGCAGGTGGCTTCGAGGTTCTACTTAACAGTGTTAAGTAAACAGTGCACCTCGTGGCGCCGCAAGTCAAGAGCTCACGCTCTGGTCGAGCATCCAAAACAAAGGGGAAACGGAAACGGCCGGAAACAATGGATTTTGCGGATCGCTCCGCATGATAGGAAAACTCCACTCGCAACGAGCCGTGATTTCTTGGGAACAGCTTCGGGAGGTATGAGCGGGCCCGAGGCTGTTCCCCTCTCAAATCAGGCTCGTTGCGAATGGAATCGTCCCGTCCTCGGAGCGATCCGCCCGATCAGTAGTTTCCGGCCGTTTCCGTTTCCCCTTTTCGGAATATTGCGTGGCATCATGGCCGGCCCAAAACGCGCGCCTACCATGAACCTGCGGACACTGTCCACGGTCGAGGTCGAACGGCTCAAAGTGACTCGTTAGGCACGGTGCCGTTTTGGTCAGCGGGCGCTCCGTCCGTCGAATTGGCTTCCCAAACGTATCGGCTCGTCACAAAAAACGAGTTCGTCTCGTCCCCCCAATCGTCGCAACCCGACATGGTTTTCCTCTCTCTGTCAACTGGAGTGCACGCGATTTGCGATCCGCCCCCTAACTCGCCTCCGATACCGCTCACGCTCCCTTTGCAGCGATGACGACTGTCGGCGGCGAGACGTCGGGACGAGTCGTGGCCCGCCACTGGTTGGTGTAGCTCGCTGAGACGTACTCTGGAGTCGCAGTAGCAGCACGCCCGCAGTTCAAGGCGAAGCATTGATGTCGTCCCAACGGCGACCGCCGTCATGGGGACGGCGGTCATGCGATCACCCTACCGCTTTAGCGCGGAGGACGCATGACACGGATGCATTGTCGACTCACGACTCTGGTGCTCGCTGCCTCGGTCGCGTGGCCACAGCTCGCGCGAGCACAACAACCCATCACCGTTTCCGGGACGGTCGTCAACGAGACCAACCAACCGATGCCGGGCGCATCGGTGGCGCTCGTCGGACTTGGCCTTGGCGCCATGACCGACGACGCAGGGAAGTACTCGTTCGTCGTACCCGCCGCGCGCGCCTCGGGACAGGCGGCCACGCTCGAAGCGCGGCGGCTCGGCTACCGACCGGTGCAGTTTCAGGTCACGCTGACGCCCGGGACCACCATCACGCACGACTTCTCGCTCGCGGCGAATCCGCTGCAGCTCGGTGAAGTGGTCGTGACGGGAGCAGGCACGGCAACACAGGCCGAGCGTATTGGGACGGTGCGAACACCGGTGGACTCGGCGGCGATCCAGCGCTCGAACGAGACGAACGTCGTCAACGCGCTCGCGGCGAAGGCGCCCGGCGTCGTCGTCACGTCGCAGTCGGGATCGCCCGGGTCGTCGTCATCGATCCGCATTCGCGGACTCAACACCATCCAGGGAACGGGTCAACCGCTATTCGTCGTCGATGGCTCGCCCATCGACAACCAGACGATCTCGACGAGTGGCCCGACTGGAAGCACTGACGTCCCGAATCGTGCGGCTGACATCAATCCTGCGGACATCGCGAGCGTCGAGATTCTGAAGTCCGGCGCTGCCGCCGCCATCTATGGTGCGCGCGCAGGGCAAGGCGTCGTGCTGATCACGACCAAGAGTGGAAAACCGACCGGCGGCGTCAACTTCTCGTTCCGGTCGACCACGCGTCTCGATCAGCTCACCCACTCCGTGCCGCTCCAGCGTGCGTACGGGCAGGGCACCGGTGGCGAGGGCGTTACGTGCGCGGAACCCGACTGCTCACTCACCAGCACGTCGTGGGGACCGAAGCTCGGTAGTGGAACGCCGACGTGGAATCACGCCACGGATCTGTTCGAAAACGGGCAGACCTACGACAACTCGCTGTCGGTATCGGGCGGCAGCGATCGTACGACCTTTTATCTGTCGGGCGGCGCGAGCAACCAGAACGGGACCGTCGTTGGGAACAACGACACGTACGATCGCTACTCGGTGCGCCTGAAGGCGGCGCAGACCCTCCCTGGCGGATTCCGTCTGGACGGCAACATCGCGTACGTGGATGACCGCGGCCAGTTCGTGCAGAAGGGCTCGAACGTCTCGGGCGTGTCGCTCGGCAGCTGGAGGACGCCGCCGGAGTTCAACAACTTCAACTACCTCGACCCGACCACGGGACTCCATCGGTCGTATCGGTTCCCGGAACCGTCCAGCGGCTCGATCAACGATTCCCGCGGCTACGACAATCCGCTGTTCGCGATCAAGGACCAGGACAACACCCAGAATCTCGGGCGCGCGTTCGGCAACCTCGGGATCTCCTACGACCCGAAGGAGTGGGTCAACGTTCGCCTAACGGTTGGCGCGGACTACGTCAACGACGAGCGTCTGGAGACGCTGCCAAAGACGAGCTCCAGTTTCCCCACTGGTCAGGTGATCAAGGCGAACCTCGTCAACTACCAGCTCGACAACAACCTGACGGCGACGTTCACGCACTCGTTCTGGCAGGACTTCGAGTCGCGGCTCGTGTTAGGCGGCAATCTCAGCAGCCGGAACTACCGGCAGAACCTCACCGTCGGCCAGGACCTCATCGCGCCGCAGCCGTTCGCGCTGGTCAACACCACGACTCGCACCGCGGATGATTCGACGGTGCTGGTCCGCGGGCAATCCTTCTTCGCTCAGGCTCAGCAGGAGTTCTGGCGCCAGCTCTACGTCACGGCGACGATCCGCAACGACGGGTTCTCGACGTTCGGGTCGAGCGACCGTCGGCACTGGTTCCCGGCCGCGACGGCCGCATGGAACTTCACGAACTACACGACGCTGGGCGGGATCCTGAGCGAGGGACGCCTGCGTGCGGCGTATGGAGAGACGGGGACCGAGCCGGGTGTGTACCTGACGAATGGCTCGTTCTCGTCGGCGGCTTTCGTCAGCACGTGGGGCGATGCGCTCCTGGCGAGCCAGGGCGGGAACGGCGGCCTGTTCACGGCGGGGCGCAAGCCGCAGAACAACCTCAAGCCGGAGGTTCAGAAGGAGTTCGAGACCGGCGTCGACTTCGGGTTCTTCCACGATCGCGCCGACGCGAGCTTCACGTACTACAATCGCAAGGCGAGCGACGTGATCTTCGACCTGCCGCTTCCCTCGTCGACGGGATACGCCGTGCAGGCGAGCAACGCCGGCATCATTCGCAACGAAGGCATCGAGGCATCGCTCAACTTCCATCCGGTCCGCTCCGCGAACTTCGACTGGGACCTCGGTTTCCAGTACGCACACAACAAGAACAAGGTACTGGACCTGCAAGGCGCCGATGCCGTCGATCTGCCGACGGGCGGCTTCTTCACCGGCACTCTGGTGTCGGCCGTGAAGGGATATCCGATCGGCGTGTTCCGGAGCTACGACTTCGTCCGGTGTCGCTACAACACGCCGAACAGCGTCGATCTCGGCTCGGGCACGCCGACCGACATCAACGCGCTGTGCAATCAGAACAAGCAGCCTAACGGCGCACTCTACATCGGTCCTGACGGCTTCCCGGTCGAGGATCCCACGCAGCGCGTGATCGGCGATCCGAACCCGAACTGGACTGGTAGCTTCCGAACGGGCGTCCGGTATAAGAAGATCAACGTGAGTGGGCTCGTGGATGTCCGCCGCGGTGGCGTGATCTGGAACGGGACGCGGGGCGCCCTCGACAACTTCGGCACGGCCGGCGAGACGGCGGCTCGCGCCAACTGCACCTACGACGCCGACGGCAATCTCGGTTGCACCGGCAACGAGAAGACGTTCGGCAAGGATTTCTTCAAGGGTCCGGCGTTCGGACCGGGCCAAGGGACCGCTGTCCCGATCGGCGAGAACTGGTATACGGGTCTCGGCAGCGGGTTCGGTAACGAGGCGTCGCAGTTCCTCGAGGACGGGAGCTACGTCAAGCTCCGCGAGGTTTCCCTCGCGTACACGTTCGACACGCCGTGGGTGCGACGTCAGGGTCTGGGCAGCATCGAGCTCCGCATCGCGGCGCGCAACCTCGCGACGTGGACTGCCTACACCGGCGTCGATCCCGAGACGAACCTCGGTGGCGCCGAAGTCGCGGCGCAGGGGATCGACTATTTCAACAATCCGCAAACGCGGTCATTCGTGTTCACGCTGGGCATCAACCGATAATGACAATGCCATCGGGAGTCGTTAGTCGCGAGTCGATAGTCGTTAGCTAACGACTAATCGCTACCGACTACCGACGCGCGCCTAACGACTCCCGATCGTTACCGAGGTTCTTCCATGCGAATCAATCCATTGTTGTTGAGTATCGTTTGGCTCGGCGTCGGGACGGGTTGCTCAAACTGGCTCTCCGATCCGGAAGCGACCACGAACCCCAATCGACCGACCGTCACGACGATAGACCAGCTCCTCGTCGCGACGGAGACCGCGCAGACGCAGCAGTACACGAGCGATCTCGCGCGCACCGTCTGCGTGTGGATGCAGCAGTGCGCCGGCACCGATCGCCAGTATCGATCGCTCGGGCTCTACCAGTACGGTGAGGATGCGTACAACGGCCCGTTCGGCGGCATCTACACCGGCGGCGGACTGATCGACATTCGCACGATCGAAGCCCGGGCCGACAGCTCGAAAGACGAGATCTATGGTGGCATCGCACGAGTGCTCGAGGCGATGACGGTGGGAATCGGCGCCGACATCTGGGGGGACATCCCCTATTCGGAGGCGGTGGCGAACACGAAAACGCCGAAGCTCGATCCACAGCAGGACATCTACGCGGGCATCCAGGCCAAGCTCGACACGGCCGTTACGATGCTCACGGCGGCTACAGGCACCGGTCCGGGTGGCGCAGATCTGTTCTATGGTGGCGACGCGACGAAGTGGCTGCGCCTCGCGCACACGCTGAAGGCCCGGTACTTCCTCCACGTCGCCGAGCGTCAGGGAACGCCCGCGTATGAGAGCGCGCTCGCTGAAGCCCAGCTAGGACTGCAGAAGGGCGACGACATGGTCTCGTACCAGTCTGCCGACCCTAACGAGCAGAACTCGTGGTACCAGTTCATCGTGATTCAGCGGTCCGGATACATGAGCCCCGGCGCGAACCTCGTGAACCTGCTGAAGACCCGGAACGATCCACGGCTCGCCGAGTACTTCGCCCCGAACTCGGACGGACAGTACGTCGGCGCGGCGCCGGGTCAGCAGGGAAGCGCGTCGATCTCCGAGTTCGACCCCGACCGGACCGGGCCGGCATTCCGCCAGCCGATCGTCACGGCGGCCGAGAACAACTTGATCATCGCCGAGTCGGCTTTCCAGCTCGGGCAGACGGGCCTCGCGCTCTCGGCGCTGAACGCGGAACGCGCCGATGCGGGACTGACGCCGGTCGCCGGCACGACGCTCGCCGACATCATGACCGAGAAGTACATCGCACTCTTCCAGAACACGGAGGTGTGGAACGACTGGAAGCGTACGTGCCTCCCGGCGCTGACGCCGGCGCAGGGCACGACGGGCGGGATTCCCGAACGGCTGTTGTACGCGCAGTCGGAGCGGAACACGAATCCCAACGTTCCACTTCCGTCCGACCAGCCGGTAAGAAACTGGAACGATCCGGCGGGATGTAGCTGATAGCTGGCGACTGGCGACTGGCGACTGGTAGAGGGCGCAGAACCCTCGGGATGCCTCCCTGTTCGGGATGAGCATCCCGAGGGTTTTCCGTGTCGCCAGTCGCCAGTCGCCAGTCGCCCGCCCGCCTAGCGGCCGTCGGCCGCGCCGGGCAGATTCGCCGCATGACCACGCACGGCTTTCCGGAGACTCACGTCCTCTTCCGGAAGCTGACATCGCGCCTCCCCGTGATCGAACGCGGCGAGGGCTGTTGGCTCTACGACGCGGACGGCACCGCGTACCTCGATGCCTGCGGCGGCGCGTACGTCGTGAACGTTGGACACGGCGTCGCCGAGATCGCCGATGCGATGGCGGAGCAGGCGCGACGGCTCGCGTACGTGAGCGGGATGGCGTTCTCGCACGATCCCGTCGAGGAGCTCGCGGCCGAGCTCGCGGCGCTCGCCCCTGGAGACCTGGATAAGGTCTACCCGCTCTCGAGCGGCTCCGACGCCATCGAGGCGGCGCTCAAGCTCACACGACAGTACTGGCTGGAGTCGGAACGGCCACGCAAGCACAAGGTCATCGCGCTCGCGCCCGCCTATCACGGGAACACGCTGCTCGCGCTCTCCGCATCCGCACGCGAGCACTATCGAAAGATCTACGGCGACTGGCTGGTGGATGTCGTGCGCATTCCGGCGCCCTACGCGTACCGGTGCGGCTGCGGCGGCGTTCCGCCGTACTGCCCCGCGTGCAGCGGAGCGGCGCTCGAGGAGGCGATCATCCGCGAGGATCCTGAGACCATCGCGGCGTTCATTGCCGAGCCGGTGGGAGGCTCGTCGACGGGTGGGTCCGTTCCACCACCGGATTACTTCCGTCGCGTCAGGCAGATCTGCGACCGACATGATGTGCTCTTCGTTGCGGACGAAGTGCTCGTCGGTGCGGGGCGAACGGGCACGTGGTCGGCGCTCGAGCCGAGTGGTGTGGTTCCCGATGTCACGGTGTTCGGGAAGGGAATTGCTGGCGGTTACGCGCCGCTCGCCGCCGTGGTCGTGCCGACCCGACTGGCCGAGGTGTTCGCACGTGGCTCGGGTGCATTCAATCATGGGCAGACGTTCTCCCACCACCCGGTGCTCTGCGCTGCCGGAGTCGCCACGATTCGATACATGCGCACGCACCGGCTGGTGGAGCGATGCGCGGCGATGGGGCCCGTGCTGCAGCGGCAGCTCGCGCGCCTGCGCGAGCTGCCGCACGTGGGTGATGTGCGCGGGCGCGGCCTGCTGGCCGGCGTCGAGCTGGTCGAGGACAAGGACACACGAGCGCCGTTCGCGCGCGAGGCCCGCGTCGCCGAGCGACTGACGGCGGCGGCGCTCGATCTCGGGCTCGTCGTGTGGCCTAACGTGGGCCACGCCGACGGCACGCGCGGCGACCTCGTGATGGTGGCGCCGCCGTTCATCATCACGGAGGACGAGATCACGATGATCGCGGACCGGCTCGAGGCGGCCATCGTCGCATCGGGCCTAACGACGAAGGCCGCGCCAAGCGGAGGCCTCGCGGCGCGATGATCGGCAGAGCGTCGGGTGTGGTCTTCGTGATCGCCTGGATTGCGACGGGCGCACCGGCGCAGACGCCGGCGGCGCGCGCGGAAACCACCTGGGTCCGCGAGCACGATGTCGCGGTGCCGATGCGCGACGGCGTCGTACTCCGTGCGGATGTCTGGCGGCCACAGGGCTCGGGGCCGTTTCCGGTACTGCTGTATCGCACCCCATACGGCAAATCCGCCGCGCAGTCGGACTACACCACGTTCGGGAAGGCGGTCGCGCGTGGATATGCTGTCGTTATGCAGGACGTCCGCGGGCGGTTCGCGTCGGACGGCGAGTTCGAGCCCTATCGTCACGAAGGGCTCGACGGCTACGACACCATCGAATGGGCGGCGCGTCAGCCGTGGTCGAGCGGCTCCGTCGGAACGTTCGGTCTGTCCTATCCCGGTGCGGTTCAGTGGCTCGCGGCCGTGGAGGGCCCGCCGCACCTCAAGGCGATGGTCCCGGCCATGACGTTCGCGACCGCGAACATGTTCTTCTACGCCGGCGGCGTGTGGGACAACTCGTGGGCCGGCTGGGTGTGGGAAGACGTCGGCGGAGAGTTGCATCGCCGCCATGGCGTGGCCGGACCGACGACCGATGAAGAGGCCGAGCGAACCTGGGATGAGGCGCGCCAGCGGATTCTCTGGCAGCTGCCGCTCGCTGCCGTTCCGGACTTCAAGCCGATCGCGCCGTGGTACTACGAGTGGATGCGCCACCCGCCGTGGGATTCATGGTGGGATTGGGCGGATCTTCGCCCGCGGTATGGACGCACCAGCGCGGCGGTGCTGGGCATGTCCGGATGGTACGACGAGGCGTACGGCCCCGACGGCGCGACGACGAACTTCATGGGCCTAACGACTTCGCGGGCCGGCGGCCAGGTGCGGGCCGCCTTCGTGATCGGACCGTGGCCACATGGCGTCCTCGGGACGGGTCGGGCGAAAGCGGGCGACCGCGAGAACGGTCCTGACGCGACCATCGACTACGACGAGACCGTGCTTCGTTGGATGGATCGCTACGTGCGCGATCTGGACAACGGAGTGGACCGCGAGCCACCGGTGCGCGTGTTCGTCATGGGAGACAATCGCTGGCGCGAAGCCGACCGCTGGCCGATTCCCGGGACGCGCTCGGACACGCTTTACTTGTCGGCGCCCGCCGAAGGGTCGCGCATCGGCGAACTGTCCGCGCGCCGACCAGACTCGCGCCGACCGACGAGCGCCTACGTCGCCAATCCGGCAAAGCCTGTTACCGACCCATACGCCGATCGGAGCGGCGCGCACGACTACCGCGAGCTCGCCTCGCGTTCCGACGTGCTCACCTTCGAGACACCTCCGCTCGCCAACGACGTGGAAGTGGTGGGTGCAATCGCGGCGGAAGTGTACCTCGCGGCGGACGCACCCGACGCGGACCTGTGGGTCAAGGTGCTCGACGTCGCGCCGGACGGAACGGCGTACAACCTCATGGCCCCGGGATCCGACGTGATCCGCGCGAGCTACCGCGACCGCACGGCACGTCGTTCGCTGCTCGAGCCGCGCCGCGTGTATCTACTGCGACTGCCGGGACTGTTGACAGGGAACACGTTCAAGCAAGGCCACCGCATTCGCGTTCACGTCATGTCCTCGTTCGCGCCGAACTACGCACGCAACCTCCAGACCGGCGCGTCGGAGACTCAGTCCGCCCGCACACGCTCGGCCCGCATAACGATTCATCACGACGCGCGACATCCGTCGCGGATCATTCTACCGGTCGTTAGTCGATAGTCGATAGTCGTTAGCTAAAGACTAAAGACTAACGACTAAGGACTAAGGACTATCAACAGAGCTCCTCCTATGGCTACCGAGATTCTGCAGACACCGGCTACCGCTACCACCAAGCGTGACTACCCTCGCATCGTCGTCCCGCCACCGGGGCCTAAAGGGCAGGCGGTGATCGATCGGGATGTAGCGGCCGCTTCCACGTCGTACATCAAGGAGTATCCGCTCGTCGTCTCGCATGGTAAAGGCGCGATGATCGAAGACGTGGACGGGAACCGCTATCTCGACTTCATGGCGGGCATCGCGGTCGCGGCAACCGGGCACGCGCACCCGCAGGTGGTCGCCGCGATTCAGGCGGCGGCGTCGCGGTTCCTGCACATCTGCGGCACGGACTTCTACTACGAGGACATGACTGCGCTCTGCGAGCGACTCGCGCGGATCGCGCCGGGGCCGAGCAAAAAGCGCGTGTTTCTCACGAACTCGGGGGCCGAGGCGGTGGAAGGCGCCATCAAGTTGGCCCGAAACTCGACACGACGGCCGGCGCTCATCGCGTTCGACGGCGCGTTTCATGGGCGCACCTATGGCGCGATGAGCCTGACATCGAGCAAGGTGACGCAGCGCGCAGGGTTCGGGCCAATGCTCCCGGAGGTTTACCACGTCCCGTACGCGAATCGCTATCGCTGCCAGCATTGCCGCGACCGGTCGGAGTGCACGCTCGACTGTGTGCGCTCGATCGAGACTGAGCTGTTCGCTCGCCGACTGCATCCGAAAGACGTCGCGGCGATCTTCGTCGAGCCGATTCAGGGTGAGGGTGGATACGTCGTACCGCCGCGCGGGTTTCTGACCGCCCTGCGTGAGCTGTGCGACCGCCACGGGATCCTGCTCGTGATGGACGAAGTGCAGAGCGGCATTGGACGCACGGGGAAGATGTTCGCCTGCGAACACGAAGGCGTCGAGCCCGACGTGCTACTCACGGCGAAGGGACTGGGCTCCGGGATGCCGATCGGCGCGATCATCGCGCGCGATGACGTGATGAAGTGGGGGCAGGGGGCGCACGGCTCGACGTTTGGCGGGAACCCGGTGTGTTGCGCGGCCGCGCTGGCCACGCTGGACCTCGTGGAGGGCGGCCTAACGACTAATGCGCGAGCGATGGGCGAGCGTCTCGTGGCCGGTCTGCGCCGGCTTGCCGAGCGTCACGAAGCGATCGGCGACGTGCGTGGCGTCGGCCTCATGATCGGTGTGGAGTTCGTGAAGGATCGCGCAACGCGGGAGCCGGCGTCCGAGCTCGTGCACGAGCTGGTGCAGCGGGCGTTCCGCCGCGGCCTCCTGCTGCTGGGGGCTGGCAAGAGCGCGCTGCGCCTGGCGCCGCCGCTCGTTATCGATACCTACGACGTCGATACGGCGCTCGGGATGATGGACGAGCTGCTCGGCGAGCTGCGCACGTGATGTCATCCCGAGCCGCCAGGCGAGGGATCGCGAGTCTCCAGGTAGAGGGCCCTCTGTCGGGACGACCGCGATCCCTCGCTCCGCTCGGGATGACAACGAGCGCCCTGCTCCTGACGCTGGTGGTGACCGCAGCCGCGAGCGCTCAGGCGCCACAGCGCGAGCAAGTGCTGCCACAGGTCAAGGTCCCGCACGCGTACTACTGGCGCGAGATGTACGTCCCACAGGCCACGAGCGGCCCGAGCGCCGTGACGTGGTCGCCCGATGGAAAGGACGTCATCTACTCCATGCAGGGCTCCCTGTGGCGCCAGCGACTCGGCACGACCGAGGCGCGCCAGCTCACCAGCGGAGCGCGCTACGACTATCAGCCTGACTGGTCGCCGGACGGGCGGTACGTGGTGTTCTCGTCGTATGATGGCAATGCGATCGATCTTCGCGTGCTCGACCTCGAGCGCGGCACCACGCAGACGCTCCTCGCCAACGGGGGCGTCAACCTCGAGCCACGATGGTCTCCCGACGGCAAGCGCCTTGCCTTCGTGTCGACGGCATTCAACGCCCGCTGGCACATCTTCGTGGCTGCCGTCAGACGCGACGACGCACAACCGCCCGACAGCCGAACGGATGGAACCGGGACGTCGGGCCCGCGGACCAGTGACGTTAGGCTCGACAGTATGGAGCGCATCACCGAAGACCGGGACAGCGGTCTCCCCCGCTACTACTACAGCGTCTTCGACCACTACATCTCACCATCATGGTCGCCGGACGGCCGCGAGCTGATTCTCGTGTCGAATCGCGGGCGCATCTACGGCACCGGCGGCATCTGGCGAATGGAAGCCCGCGCAGGCGCACCTCTACGCGAGCTGCACTTCGAGGAGACGACATGGAAGGCGCGCCCCGACTGGGCGCGCGATGGGACGCGCGTCGTCTACAGCGGCTACCATGGTCGGCAATGGAATCAGCTGTGGCTCCTCCCGGCAGCAGGCGGTGACCCGATGCAGCTCACCTACGGTGAGTTCGACGCCACCGCCCCGCGCTGGTCGCCGGACGCTCGGCGCATTGCGTACATCTCCAATGAAGGCGGCAACACGTCGCTCTGGATCGTCGATGTTCCAGGCGGCAAGCGCACGCGAGTGGACGTTCGAACTCGCACGTACGCCGAACCAGTGGGACGGCTCGTGGTCACGGTCGTGGATTCAACGACACGACGCGCGATGCCGGCACGCGTATCGGTTGCCAGCGCTGCCACGGGATCGAGCGCGAGCAAGTTCTTCGCGCCAGATGGTGCGTGGCGACACGCCGATGAAGCGCGCGTGCGAGGCGAGCAGCCGTTCGAGTACGGGTATTTCCACACGGCGGGCACCGACACCATCACGGTGCCGGCCGGGCGTGCGATCGTGGAGGTCTGGCACGGGCCAGAGTATCGAACGACGCGCCGCGAGGTGACGGTCGGCACGGGTGAGTCTCGCACCGTCCGCATCCCGCTCACGCGACTGAGTGATCTGCCGAGCAAGGGATGGTGGGGCGGTGATCTTCACGTGCACATGAACTACGGCGGTGTCTACCGCAATACGCCGCCGCACCTTTCGCTCCAGGCCCGCGCGGAAGGGCTCAACGTCGTGGAGAACCTGATCGTCAACAAGGAGCAGCGCATCCCCGACATCGCCTATTGGCGCCCCGACCCCGATCCGCTCTCGACGCGCGACTTCGTGCTCGCCTACGGGCAGGAGTTCCACACGGGTTTCTGGGGCCATGCAGGCCTGCTCGGGCTTACCGATCATTATCTGCTGCCGGACTACGCGGGCTATCCCGGGACCGCGCTCGCGAGCCTCGTTCCCACGAATGCCGACGTCGCTGACCTGGCGCACGCACAGGCAGGGCTCATGGGCTACGTGCATCCGTTCGACTTTCGTCCCGACCTCTCGCGGGTGGAAGGCGGAGTGCCGTACGAGCTGCCCGTCGATGTGGCGTTAGGCAAGGTGGACTACATCGAGGTGATGGGCTACAGCGATCACCTCATCACGTCTGAGGTCTGGTACCGCCTGCTGAACTGTGGCTTTCGCCTTCCTGCGGGCGCCGGGACCGACGCCTTCCCCAACTTCGCAGCGCTACGTGGGCCTCCGGGCCTCGTGCGCGTGTATGCGCGTACGGACTCGGCTGACCGTGCGCTCGATCACCGGCGCTGGCTCGCGGCAATCCGGGCCGGCCGAACGTTCGTCACGAACGCACCGGTGCTGGAGTTCACGCTTGGCCGGAGCCAGATCGGCGACGAGATCCGTCTCGCGAGCGGAGGAACGCTGTCAGCACACGTTAGGCTTCGGTCGCCGGTGCCGGTCGACCACCTCGAGCTCATCGGAAACGGCCGAGTCGTGGCGAGCATTCCACTCTCCGGCGACCGCACCGCGGCCGACACGACCATCGTCGTTCCGGTGGACGCGAGCGGCTGGTTCGTGCTCCGCGCCTGGTCCGATCGGCCGCAGCTACCGGTGCTCGACCTGTATCCGTTTGCCAGCACGAGCCCGATTTACGTCACGGTCGGCGCGACGCCCGTGCGATCGAAGCAGGACGCCGAGTATTTCCTCGGCTGGCTCGATCGAGTGGATCAGGCGCTGGGCTCGCAGACCGGGTGGAACACGCCGGCCGAGCGCGAGCAAGTTGTGCGGATGATGGCGGCTGCGCGGGCCGAGTTCACGCGCCGGCAAACGACCCAATAGTGCTTGCAGCGTTGGTTACGCGGCCGACTCGCATCATTGGTGGTGCGCTCATTGTGGTCGCCTGCTCGCGCGAATCGCAGGCGCCCGCCGAGTTCGTCGGCTCTGCGCGATGCGCGAGCTGTCACGCACCCGAGCACGCCGCGTGGAAGACATCCCAGCACGCGGTCGCCATGCAGGACGCGACGCCCGCGACTGTGCTCGGCCGCTTCGACAGCACGCGATTCGAGGCCGGCGGCGTCACGTCGATGTTCCTTCGCCGTGGCAGCCAGTTCGTCGTGAACACGGAGGGCGCCGACGGCCAGCATCATGACTACGTGATCCGCTACACGTTCGGCGTCTATCCGCTTCAGCAATACCTCGTGGATTTTCCCGACGGCCGTGTTCAAACGATGACCACCGCGTGGGACGCGCGCCCCTCGACACAGGGTGGCCAGCGCTGGTTCACTCTCTACCCAGGCGTCACGGTCGCGCACACCGACGAGTTTCATTGGACCGGCGCGCAGAACAACTGGAACTTCATGTGCGCCGACTGTCACTCGACCGGCGTGCGGAAGGGCTATGACGCCGCGACCGGCGAGTTCCACACGACGCGCGCGGAGATCAGCGTAGCGTGCGAGGCATGTCACGGCCCAGGCTCGCAACACGCGCGTTGGGGCTCGTACCCAGGATTCCTCCGCAAGGTCGTCTGGCGTGACGATGGACTGCCAGCGCAACTCACCGAGCGGCGCGGGATAGAGTGGGTGAGGGATTCGAGCGCCCCGACTGCGCATCGAAGTACGGCGCGCACGACCGATCGAGAGATCGAGACGTGCGCCCAGTGCCACGCATCGCGCGCGCACATCGCCGATGGCTACACGGCCGGCGCACCGCTGCTCGACTATTACATCCCGTCGCTGCTCCTGCCGGGTCTCTACTTCCCGGATGGACAGCAGCGGGACGAAGTGTACGACTACGGCTCGTTCCTCCAGAGCAGGATGTACCACGCGGGCGTGACGTGCGCGGACTGTCATGACCCGCATACGCAGAAGCTCCGCGTGCCCGGCAACGGAACGTGCACGCGGTGTCATCAGCCAACCGCGTTCGACACGCCGGCCCACTACTTTCACCCGGCCGGAAGCCCTGGTGCGCAGTGCGCGTCGTGTCACATGCCCGACACGGCGTACATGCAGATCGACCCGCGACACGACCACAGCATTCGCATCCCGCGACCCGACCTGTCGATGACGCTGGGCATGCCTAACGCGTGCAACCGCTGCCACGCGAACCGCGAGCCGCGGTGGGCGGACAGCGCGGTCCGTGCGTGGTACAGCAAGCCGAACGCAGGCTTTCAGCGCTTCGCCGGCGCGTTCGCCGCCGAGGAGCGAGACGCGCCAGGGGCAGCGGACTCGCTGGTCGGCGTTTTCGCGGATACGGCACAGCCGACGATCGTGCGCGCGTCGGCACTTGCGCGTCTCGCGCGGTATCCCGTGCAGGAGGCATTCGAGGCGGCACGACGAGGAGCCGATGACCCACACCCATTGGTTCGACTTGCAGCACTTCAAGTACTCGAAGCGTTCCCTCCGCGCCAGCGTGTTACGACGTCCGTGCCATTGCTTGGGGATCCCACGCGGGCGGTTCGCCAGGGTGCGGCGTGGTCCCTCGCGCCAATGGCCGATTCGCTCCGCACGCCGCTCCAGCGGAAAGCATTTGCGGCCGCTTCCGCGGAGTTCGTCGAGAGCCAGCGGTACAATGCGGACCGCGCCGGGAATCGTCTGTCGCTGGCGGCGTTCTACGCGCAATCCGGCAAGCTGGATTCGGCGACCACCGAGTATCGGGCGGCGCTCCGGCTCGCGCCGCAGCTCCGGGAGGCGCGCCTCGGGCTGGCGGTGGTGTTGAGCGCGCAGGGTCGCACCGCCGACGCGATGCGAGCGCTCGACTCGGCCCGCGCGCAGTATCCGCGCGACCGCGACGTGTTGTTAGGTCTGGCGCTCCTGAGCCGCGATGCGGGCGACACGGCAGCCGCCCGGCGGTACGCGCGCCTGCTCGTCGACGCGCATCCTCAGGATGCGCAGGGACGAGCGCTGCTGCAGTCGTTAGGCGCCGACCGCTGAGGACGAGGCGGCGTCAGGCCCCAGCCGCGCCCGCACCTTTTCGACGACCGCCCGGGCCGACGGGAGCAGCCCGAGGACGACCGTCGCCCCTCCATCGACAATGATGTCGCCATCCACCAGGACCTTGTACTCGCCGTAGCTACCTCGGATCGAGTCCACCTCGATACCGAGCTCACGACGGAGCCGTGCCGCCACCCGGACGGCATGCATGCCCGAGACTCAGAACGGACAATAACGAACGACTACTCTAGCCATAGTCTCTTCCTCGGCAATTGCCGGTGAGTAATCATGGTCGCGACCGGGAGAGGCCGCGAGGGGTGTGCTCGCCCACTCGATGAGGCTGGCAAACGACCAGACACTCTACCGGAACCGTATACATACGGGGCTCGGCAGCTGAACCTTTTCGCCGGTCGGCGTTAGGCGCCCCGACTCGCCATCCACCCGGAAGCTCAGGATCGAATCCGAACGCTGGTTCGCCACGAGCAGGAAACCCCCGGTCGGATCGAACGCAAAGTTCCGCGGCCAATCGCCCCCTGTGGATACCTGCTGCATCGCCGTGAGCTGCCCGGACGCCGGGTCGATCGCGAACATCGCGATCGTGTTGTCCCCGCGATTGGAGCCGTACAGGAACCGCCCCGACGACGCCACGTGAAGGTCCGCGGGATAATTCTTCGCCGTCCCTCCAGGTGACGCCGCCGTCACCTGGACCTGCTCGAGCGCACCTCGGTCCCCATCGTACTTGTACACGACGAGCGTCGAATCCAGCTCGTTGATCACGTACAGGAACCGGCCCGTTGAATGGAACGCGAGGTGACGAGGTCCGGCACCCCGATTCGTCGCCACCGCGTTGGCAGGGGTCGAGATCGCGCCGGTCTTCTCGTTGAACCTGTAGGTCAGCACGCCATCGACGCCGAGGTCCGCCGCGATGACATAGCGATTGGCGGGGTCCGTGATGATGCAGTGCGCGTGCGGGCCTTCCTGACGCTCCGGATCGGGGCCCTTGCCCTCGTGGTGCACGATCGTCCGCGCCTCGCCAAGCCCGCCGTCCTGCCTAACGGTGAACGTGGCGATCGTGCCGCTCACGTAGTTCGCGACGAGTACCGTGTGACCAGTGCGATCGACCGACACGTAGCATGGCGCCTTGCCGTGCGAGGGCAGCTGATTGAGCGGCGTCAGCGCACCGGACTCCCGCGCAATGGCGAAGGCGCTGACCGCGCCGGTCGGCTTCCCGTCGAACGACTCCAGCTCGTTCACGACGTACAGCACGCGCCCGTTCGGATGCAGGGCGAGGAACGACGGATCGGCCGACTTCGCGGCCACGCCGTCGACCCGCATGGCACCCGTCGTCGTGTTCAGGAACAGCCGGTAGATCCCGTCGCTGTGCCCGGTGTTCGTGTAGGTGCCGATGTACGCGAACCGCTCGTCGGCGCCTACCGAAGAACCGCCAATTCCCATGCCAATAATGCCGAGTGCTGTGGTCGAGAGAAAATCACGTCGAGTCCAACGCGAATCGGCGGTCATAGCATGAGCGCGCAGCCGTCCGCGCGCCGGTCGCTGCCACCACGAAGCGATCCGTCAGGTTCCCGCAGAATAACCTCGCCCCGACCGAACGTAGACCGCCCGCGGGTGTCGGGGTCGACGAGGATATCGTGCCCGCGCCCGCGCAAAGCCTCTGCCACAGCCCACGGCACCCCGTGCTCGAGATACACTCGGCCTCCATCGATATCGGGTTCAATGAAGAATCGCGGTCGGTCCAGCGCTTCCTGCGGCGACACGCCATCATCGACGAGCGACATGACGACCTGCAGATGGCCCTGCGGCTGCATCGGTCCGCCCATCACGCCGAACGGTCCCCATAGGGTACCATCGCGGCGCGTGAGCATGCCCGGGATGATCGTATGATACGGGCGCTTGCCAGGAGCATACGCGTTAGGGTGAAGCGGATCCAGCACAAAGCCGCATCCGCGGTTCTGGAGTGTGAAACCGAGACCCGCCGGGACGATGCCGGTACCGAAGCTCCCGAACGTCGAGCTCACGACCGAGCAGGCGTTGCCCGCCGCATCCACCGCGCAATGGTATACGGTGCCAGGAATTCCAGCGAGTGAGCCGCGCGCCACGCTGGTCGACGCGCGCTCGGGATCGATCTGTGCTCGCCGAGCCGCGATGTAATCGGCGGAGAGCAGCTCCTCCAGCGGCGCAGGAGCGACTGCGGAATCTGCTACATGCCAGCGCGCATCCGCGAAACCGAGCCGCAGCGCCTCGATCTGCAAGTGCATCCGCTCGGCGCTGCCGGCCCGAGGCACCTCGCAGCCATCCAGCATCGCGAGCGCCAGAAGTGCGGCCAGGCCCTGGCCGTTAGGCGGGCACTCCCAGACGCGGACGCCTCGATAGCTCGCCGAGATCGGCTCGTCCCAGGCCGACGCGTGTCTCGCCAGATCTTCCGTAGTCATCGCTCCGCCAGCTGCGCGAACTGCACCGACGATGCGCTCCGCGATCTCGCCTCGATAGAATGCTTCCGGCCCACTGTCGGCGATCGTGCGAAGGACACGAGCCAGCGCGGGATTGCGAAACCGCTCGCCCTCCCGGGGTGCACGACCTTCGATCGTGAGCTCGCCAGACCGGAGCTTCGGGAGGTTTCGCTCCCAGACGGCAGCCGCGATGCGCGCGACCTCGAACCCTGATGACGCGACGTCGATCGCCGGCTCGAGCAGTCGCGCCACGCTCATGCGCCCGTGCCGCGCGTTGAGATCGAACCACCCGGCGCACACGCCGGGGACCGTCACCGCATCGCCATGGCGCTCGGGGATCCGGCCGCGGTCGTCGCACGCGACGTCGTCGAGCATGCGCGTCCGCGGCGAACGACCCGACCCATTGAGCGCCGAAATTTGTGAAGTCCGCGCATCGAAATGCAGCGCGAACATGTCGCCACCGAGACTGGTCGATGCCGGCTCCGTCACGTGCAGCATGGCGTCCATCGCGACACAGGCGTCGGCCGCCGTGCCGCCCTCGCGGAGTACGCGAGCGCCCACGTCGCTCGCGTACCGTTGACTGCTCGCCACCATTCCGGGCATCGAAGCGGTCGTTGTGGTTTCCGCTGGATTCTACTGCCGCGCTCGAGCCATCCACCAGCGCCGCGAGAGGATCGTACCGCGATACGTCTTCCGCCAGTGCACCGTTGCGGTATACCACTTGCCACCACCATGTTGCCGCCCCATGTCTGCCATCGCCACGACTCCGAACCAAGTTGCTGAATGAGCTCTTCCCCACCGGAACCGGCGTCGTTCGACGCCGCGCGCATTGACGCCGCCGTCGATGCCCTCCGTCCCGAGCTGATCGAGTTCGCGCGATCGCTCGTGCGCATTCCCAGCGTTTCCGGCTCCGAACAGGCTGCCCAGCGAGCCATCGCCGCCAAGTACGAGTCGCTCGGCCTCTCCGTCGACATCGTGCCCTCCGTACGCGAGGAGCTCGAGTCGCACCCGGCCTTCTGTGACGACGCCATTCCGTTCGTCGACCGACTCAACGTCGTCGCGCGGTGGCGAGGAACGGGGGGTGGGCGCTCGCTGATCCTGAACGGGCACATTGATGTCGTGCCCCCCGGCGACCTCTCGAAATGGACGCGCGATCCGTGGGGCGGTGAGATCGAAGGCGATCGCCTCTACGGACGCGGTGCGTGTGACATGAAGTCCGGGCTCGCCGCGGCGGCATTCGCCGTTCAGGCCCTTCAGGCGAGCGGTGTGAAGCTGCCCGGCGACGTGATGCTCCAGAGCGTCATCGGCGAGGAGTCGGGCGGCGTCGGTACGCTCGCGACGATCGTCCGCGGCTACCGTGCGGATGCCTGCGTGATCCTGGAGCCGATGAACCTACGCATCGCGCCGGTGCAGACTGGCGCACTCACGTTCCGCATCACCGTCAACGGCCGGGCGGCGCACGCATGCATGAAGCCGCACGGGGTGAGTGCCATCACCGAATTTCTCCCCATCGCCAGCGCGCTCGAGCATCTCAACGTCGACCGCCATCAGCGGTATCGCGACCCACTGTTCGACGATCCGACCAACATCGCATCGCTCAGCCTCGGCACCGTCCACGCCGGTGACTGGCCCTCCACGGTACCCGACCTGCTCGTGGCCGAAGGCCGACTCGGCGTGTTCCCTAACGAGTCAGTGGCGGAGGCGCGTGCCGCGCTCGAGGCAACCGTGCGCGGCGTCGCGGCGGGACGCGCGTGGCTCAAGGACAACCCGCCCGTGGTGACGTGGGTGGAAGGGCAGTTCGAGCCGGGAACGACGCCACTCGGCGCGCCGATCGTCGAACAGGTCTCGGCCAGCCACGAGGAGGTGACCGGCATGGCAGCGTCGCTATTCGGCGTGCCCTGCGGCACCGACCTGCGGCTGTTCACTCGCCACGCGGGCATTCCAACGGTGCTATACGGGCCGGGCAACATCATCCACGCGCACGCCGCCGACGAACACATCTCGCTCCAGCAGGTCGTGACGTGCACGAAGGTGCTTGCGCGCACGATAGTCGCCTGGTGCGGTGCGGGGACGGCGTGACCCGAGACGTTAGGCTTCGCGTCGACGGCCTGTACCGCTATCCAGTCAAATCCTGTGGCGGAACGTCGCTCCCCAGCGCCACCGTGGGGCCACGCGGAATCGTCGGCGACCGTCAGTGGATGGTCGTCGACGACACAGGTGAGTTCCTGACACAGCGCGAGCATCATCGCATGTCGCTCGTTAGGCCGCACCTCACCGACGACGGGCTGCTCGAGCTGAGCGCGCCCGGAATGCCACCGCTCACGGTGACACCAGCCATTCGGCACGATCGTGTGGATGTCTCGATCTGGAGCGATCGTTGTGTGGCGATCGACGAAGGACCGACTGTCGCGGAGTGGCTGAGCGCGTTTCTCGATGTACGCTGTCGATTGGTTCGGTTCCCAGACGACGCAACCCGACGGGTGGATCCCGAGTACGCAGGCCCGAACGATCAGGTGGGGTTCGCTGACGGCTTCTCGTTTCTCCTTGCGTCGTGCGCGTCACTCGACGATCTGAACCACCGGCTCGCGTCTCCCCTGCCGATGAACCGGTTCCGCCCGAACATCGTGGTGAGCGGCGGTGAACCGTTCGAGGAGGACCGGTGGAAGAGCATCCGCATCGACCGCATTACGTTCGCCGTCGTGAAACCGTGCGCGCGCTGCGTCACCACCACGGTCGACCAGCAGACCGGCGAGGCGTCGCGCGAACCGCTCCGTACGCTCGCGACCTTCCGGAACGTCCCCGGCCGCGGCGTGATGTTCGGCCAGAACCTCATTCACGATCAGTCGGGCGTGCTTCACGTCGGCGCGGAGGTGACAGTGATCGAGTGAAGTCGGGTGTGCGATGCCTGCCCAACGCGGCGGGCAAACATCGAACGCACATCCGTTGATTCCCGAGATAGACACGCTTGCAGTCTCACCTCGTCTCGGGAGCTTCCATGTCAGCGCCCATCGTTGGCCGCGGCGAACGCCTGCGGTCCATTGCCCCCATCTTGCTTCTGCTCATCATCGGCGCCTGTGCCGATCCAACCACCGGCGTGACGATTACGGAGCGCACGAGTGCCGTCGGAGCAGTCGTCGCCTCATCGACCCCGATCGCGACCGCGATCGGCAACATCACTGGATACGGTGTCGACGACGGCGGAACGATTGTCGGACCGAGCAGCGGGCGGACCTCGAGCGCATACCTGTGGGATGCATCGACCAACAGCCTCAAATTGTTAGGCAGCGGCGGGCTCCCGTGGTCCATTGCCGGGGACGGCCATACGGTGGGAGGCAAGAATGCGGCGGATGCGCCGGTCGTGTGGACGGCGACGTCTCCCGCGGGTCCGTGGACTGAGCATGAGATACCGGACCTGGGCTTCGGCGGCGCCGTTCGCGCGATCGCTTCGGACGCGAACGGCCCACCGGTCGTGATGACAGGCAACGTGTGGACGAACGGCACGAACAAGACGCCCGCCAGATGGAGCCCGTGCACTGACGGACCGCCAGAATGTGTGAACGGTTGGCGGCTCTCGACGGTTCCGCTGACGCCGCCCATCACGGAAGCCTGGGGGCAGGACATCAATCCCGGCGGCATGATCGTCGGCATGGAGGGAACCGGATGCTGCCGAGCGGCGTTCTGGGATGCCAACAACGTGCAGTCGATTCTCCAGCCGCTCGTCGCCGGTGCCGCGGCGGCAGCGTGGGGGCTGAACGATGCGGGCACGATCATCGTCGGGCAAAGCAACGACGTGGCGGTTGCTTGGGTGCGCGCGTCCACGAGCGTCGACTTCGCCTCGGTCGCTCCGATCCGGCTCGAAGCGCCGAAGACCTGCAAAGGCACCGGGACGAGCATCGCCTACGCGGTGAACCCCGACTTCGTCACGAGCGGTACAGTCGTCGGCCAGGCCTGCGGTCTTCCGGTCGCCTGGAACGTCGACGTTGCGGTGTCGCCAGCCTCGATTGTGAAGGTCGTGCTGCCGAGCACCGGTCGCTCCACGTCCGGGGAGGCGCGGTCCATCAATCGCTCGACATCGATGTCGTTGTATCGCATCGTTGGCGCAGTGAATGGAGCGGGCGCCTATTGGACCAACTTCTGAGTCGACAGTCGCCGCAAAAGACAGCCACGTTGCCGTTGTAGGAAAGTGATGGGCGTTTGCGCGATACGCCGCTCTGTATCGCGCGGGCGCCATCCATTCGATGACCTCTGTCGCCCGCTTATTCGGAGGAATGATGGCTGCGCAGCGTCGCCTGGTCGCGTGGACCGTGCTGTTGGCTTCTGGTGCGGTCCTCCAGTCATGCCAGTCTCCGTCGGCGGATGCACCGGTAACCGCGCCGCCGAGTGTGCCCGCGCTCGCCCGTGCAGCGGCCGGGCCGACCGTCTCGGCCGCCAACCCGGCGTCTGCCCGCCAGGGCACCGTCACGCTCGACGTGCAGATCTCGGGCTCGGGCTTCGACGAGGGATCGCAGGCGAGCTGGCAGCTGAACGGCGTCGCGTATCCCAAGATCGCCGTCAACAACACGAAGTTCGTGAGCTCGACGTCGGTCATCGCGAACATCACGATTGCGCTGGATGCCGCGCCAGTCACGTACGACATCGCCGTTGTAACACGGACCGGCAAGAAGGGCATCGGGGCGGAGATGTTCACGGTGACGTACGCCGTCCCAATCCCGGGGATGACGGAAGGTCGCGCGATCAACGACGCCGGGCAGATCGCAGGCTACAACGGCACGGCGATCGTGCTCTCGGATCCGACCCTTGGCATCGTTCCCGTCGCCTCGGGCGGTGAGGTCTACGATGTCGATCGCACTGGACGAACCGTTGCAGGGAAGGATGCTGGCGGAGACCCGGTGATCTGGTCGTCGCCGACGGGGCCCAGCGGGCCGTGGACTGCGATCAAGCTGCCATCGCTCGGCGCCGGCGGTACGACGCGCGGGATCGCGTCAGACGCCGCAGGCGATGCGGTGATGATCGCAGGCGCGTCGTTGGTGCCCGGCGGCCAGCGCAAGCCGACGGTGTGGACCCGGATAGGAACCGGTTGGCAGCCAAGATACCTCACACTTCCTGGCGGTGTCTTGGGGGCGTGGGGCCAGGCGATCAACCCGCGCGGACAGGTGGCCGGCATGGATGGCAGCGGCTGCTGCTCCGCGATCTACTGGGATTCGTTAGGCACGCCGAAAATTCTGGGCAGCGGGAGTGCGTGGTCGATCAATGGCGATGGCACCGTAGTGGTAGGCGGGGCCGGGGGGAAGGCCGTGTTCTGGTGGCGCACGCTGGTAGGGGGCGTGTACGGGTCGTGGAGCAGTGCCATCGCGCTCGAGAACACGGGATCCCTCTGCGGCAAGGGCGCGTCGAGTATCGCCAACGCTGTCAACGCGGCGGGGACGGTCGTTGTCGGCCAGAGCTGCGGCATCGGTGTCGCGTGGCGGTTGAGTGGCGGGACTGTGACCTCTCGTACCGTGCTTCAGGGGCTCGGTCCGCCTAACCAGAGCGTGGCGTACGCCATCAACGATCTCGCATCACCGCAAGCGACGGGAACAGCCAAGGGCACGACCGGCGTGTTGTTCTTCGGTTTCTGATTGGTCGCGGTAGACTACCGACTGGCGCGAGACATTTCTCGTTCACGAGCCTCAAGGCCGAGGAGCGATCCGGAGGATCCGAGTCATCCGGGTGTATCCGCTCGCCCTTCGTCTGTGGGGCCGGTTGCCGCGCAGCTATTGCCTGACGCCGGCAAGCACGGGGTGGCCTGCGTCGTGACCGCTCACGGTGTACGCCGCCCAGTCGAAGGGCGAGGCGTAGCGCGGATCGCGGATCATCGCGCGCTGCGCGTCAGCAAGTGCTTCGGGCGCGCTCGCCCGTTGCAGGCCCGCATAGAACCGCTCGGCAAACGCGGCCGCGGCGGCGTCCTTGATCGGCCACAGTGTGGCGACCACGCTCCGCGCCCCGGCGTACAAGAAAGCCTGCGCAAGCGTCGTGAAGTCTTCCCCGGGACTGAACGCGGTTGCCCAGGCGTTGCCCGTGCCTGTCTCGCAGCCGGACAGAAAGACGAGCGAGCTGCGCACCCGCAGGCCTAACAACTCGTGCACCTCGAGGCGACCGTCGTCGCGGCGGTCTCCCGGGCGGCCGGCGGCGAGCGCGACGTGAGAGAACATCGGGCTGTACGCGTTCAACTGACCGTGTGTAGCGAGGTGCACCAGCGGCGCGTCGTCCAACGCGCGTCGCAGTGCGCCCTCGGTCGCGCTCGGCCCCACAAGCACGGCTGCACCCGGTATCGCCCGCGCTACACCGCGTGCCTCCTCCATGGTCGCCGGAAGGTCCACCGGAAACGGAGCGAGTGCCACGGCGGCACTGGCCTGAGCTTCAATGGCGGGAGTGCCTCGAATGGCGGCGAGCGCCGCCGCGGACGGCGCAAACAGGATGGCGTGACGCTCAACGAGGTACTTGCCGTCGTTAGGGTCGCGCAGTGCCGCAAACGGCAGATACGTCAGCGGTCCGTGAGGAACGATAACCAGTCGCGTTGCCGTTTCGAGCAGTCCGGCGCGCCGTACCGGCTCGATCAGCGTGCGATGCAACGACTCGAGCGCTGCTGCCACGCGGGCGCCTGACGTGTCGCGGCGGGCCATGAGCTCCCGTGCCACGCGCACGCGCGTAACCAGATCCGTTCCCGCAACCTGCGTGACAATCACACGCGTCGTATCGCGCGACACCGCGAACGTGAGCAACGTGTCGGCTGCCACGAAGTACTCCAGCAGGAGCTCGCCCGGCAGAAGAACCCCGCGGACCGTCGTGCTCCCGACGCTTCGAGATCCCAGGAGCGCCGCGCCCGGCGCATCGCCGGTATTCGCGCGCTCGAGCTGCGCCTCGTAGTCTCTGCGCGCGCGTTGGATCTGCGCGCTGAGCTCCACGTCTTCGGCATCCGCTACGGCCGAACGCTCCTGCTGCGGCGGGCGGACACGATCGCGCAGACGCTCCATGAGCCTGTCGATGCGGTCGAGCAGGGCCTCCGCTTCGAGAAGCGCGCGCGCAGCACCGGGTCGAACTCCCAGGTCTGCGCCTGCCTGCGCGAGATGCTCGAGTAGCCCGCGACCGCGAGCGCCGTCGGCAACCTTGAACGCCTCGTCGATTCGGCCTTGTCGGAGCAGGACGATGACGAGGTCTGCGTAGGCATCCGCGTTCTCCGACATGTAGCTCGTCCGAAGCTCGCCGGCCACGTAGCGCGCGCGGACTCGCTCGACTGCCCGAACGGCGGTTCGTCCGGTCGCCGCCGCTGAATCGAGCATACCAAGCCTGGCAAACGCTCGGCCGCGCAATGTGTGAACTCGCGCGTCGGCCACGGGTGCTGCCACTGCGAGATCGGCGGTCGCGCCATCGAGCGCCGCGAGCACGTCGCGGGGCCGACGGCGACGGTCCGCGATCTCCGCCGCGGCGAGGGCAACGCGGCCGCGCACGTCCGGCGTGCCGTAGCGCTCAGCTCTCTCGCGCGCTGCCCGCAACGATGCGTCGGCGTCGGCGGTGCGCCCGGCGCGGTCATCGATGCGCGCGAGCAGGAGATAGTCGACGAGCTGCTCGACCGCCGATTCCGTGGTCTGGTGAACGGCGAGCGCCTCGCTCGCGCGCCGTCGGGCAAGTGCGAGCTGGCCTAACGACAGATGAATCTCCGCCTGGCCGCGGATAGCGTTGCCACGCTCGTCCTGTAAGGCGAGCTTCGTGTTCAGCACCTGGGCGCGCGCAAAGTAGTCGAGTGCACGCGACGGCTCGCCGGCCGCCTGATACTGCTCCGCCATGAGCTGCAGGTTCGCCGCTTCCTCCTGCGGGAGTTGCTGTGCACGCGCCAGCGTGATCGCGCTGTCGAGCACCGCGAACACGCGCTGTGGCTCCCCCATTGCGGCGTACGCGACGCCCAACTGGCCGAGCGCGTCCACTTCGCCATGCGCGTAGTTGTCGGCACGGTAAATCGTGCGCGCCGTGTCGAGCCAGACCACCGCGGCGAGTGGTGCACCAATGCGCGTCTCGAGCAGGCCGAGACTCGCAAATGCCTTGGCTTCCGTTCGTCTGTCGCGTGAGGCCGCCATGCGACGGGTAGTCTGGAATCGCTCGCGTGCCGTCGCATAGTTGCCCAGCTCGACGTCCACGAGCCCGCGATTCAGGATAGCCTTTGCCAGGTCGAGTGAATCGCCATTACGGCGTGCGTCCTCGATGGCCTGATCGAACAGCTTGGCCGCGTCACGATAGTTGCTCTGGTAATAGGCGCCAAGGCCGAGAATGTTGTGCGCGCGGAATCGGTCGGCCGGTCGCAGCGGCATGCTCAGCGCACGTTCGGCACGCCGCCGCACCTCTGCGTATTCGCCCTTGCGGTATGCGACCATCGCGAGCGCGGCGAGCGCCCGCGCGATCGACACCATATCGCCGCGGGATTCGGCCGAGGCGAGGAGTGCCTTCAACTCGGTCTCCGTCGAATCAATGGCGCCGCGCTTGTACGTCGATTCGGCATGGACGAACGCGGAGTCGGTCGCCGGATTCGGAAGTGCCTCACGCTCGCACGCCGCTGAAACGAGCGCTGCGCTACATACAACTGCGATCGTGCATGGCCGACGGACGTTCATTGCGACGTCCGAAACTGCATGACGCGGGTGGTCGAGGCCCGCCCGTCGGCGGTCAGTGCATCCACCCACCAGTTGTAGCTTCGGCCGCGCTCGAGTCGCACGGAGTCCGGGAGCACGACGGTCGTATCCGCGGTGTCGATCTTGTAGCGAACGGACGTCTCATCCGCAATCTTGAACAGATACGTCGCGTTAGGCGCCACCGAGTGCCAGGCGAACCGCAGGCTGCCGGGGGTCACGGTGTCGCCCTCCGCCGGCGTCACGACGGCAACCGCTCGCCTGCTGGCGCCGTCGACGAGTGTGGATTCGCGCATGGGATCATCACGAGCCGCGCGCGGACCCGGCGCAGCACGCCACGGCCCGACCACCGCGAACGCGATGGCCGCCGCCGCAACGGCCGCGACTGACGCCGCAAGCCGCGGCCATCGGCGCACGCGAGCTCGGTCCGCAACGAGCTTCGAAATGTCCACGAGCTCGTCACGACACGTGACGCACTCGGCGAGATGGTCCTCGGCAACGCGACGCTCGGCCGCCGGCAGCGCTCTGTCGAGATAGGCTGCCAGCACATCGTCTTTCAGATGCGGATCGTTCGTTTCGCTCACCGTGACGTGCCGGTCCTTGGGAGTAAGAGCAGGGTGACTGTCGTCAATCATTAAAGACGGATGGGCGCCACTGAGTTGCGTCAGGGCGCCGGACTGTCGACGCCGCGCGATTCGAGGGCAGCGCGTAGCTCCTCCAGCAGCTTGTTGAGCCTGCGGTATACATGGAACTGCGTCGGAAAGCTCAGGGCGCGAGCAATATCGGCGGCGGGTCGCTGGTCCTCGAACCGCATCGCGAGCAGGAGGCGGTCAGCGGGCTCCAGTCGTTCCAGGGCGACTGCCAGCGCCCGCCGCAACTGTCCAAGGCGGAGTTCGGCCTCCGGACCCCGGCCTTCCGCATCGGCGATCGTGTCAGGGTCGATCGCCTCGGCCGTCAGATCGACGAGTCGCCGCCGCGCCGACCGCTCGACGGACGGTAACTCGTGAGGTCGAGCGTCGGTCGTGCCCTGTGGTCGCCCGTAGCGACGACGATGGAAATCGACGCAGAGCCGTTTTGCCACCACGAGCAGCCAGGTAGAAAAGCGGGCCCCGTTACGCGCACCGTACGCCCGCAGGCGTCGACACTGCTGCTCGCGCAGCTGCTCGAGGACGAACGTATAGGTGTCCATCGCAACGTCGCGATTCGTGGCCGTCGACTGCGCGACCTGTAGCACGAGTGCGCTGTACGCGTCCACGAACTCGCGCCACGCGACGTCCTCACCACCGGGATCGCGCGCGTCGAGCAAGCGCGCCAACACGGCGGGGAAGGCGTCGCTCGAGATCGGGTCGATTCCACCCACCATTCGGAGGGACGGTATGGCATTCGAATAGCCAGCGAGCGAGTAGAGCTAAGGCCAAGTTGCTGATGGGGCGGTCGAGGCGCAACGAGCCACTCTCACTGCCGCTCGCTGGCCATCCACCACTGCGTCGTGGGGAGCTTGCGCTGGCGCGGCCACACTTCGTCCAGCGTGGCCGCGTCGTAGAGCCGACCGTTCTTCATCACGTACCGCACCGTATTCGTGTTGCGGATGTTCTCGAGTGGGTTCGCGTCGAGCACCTGAAGATCGGCGAGCTTGCCCGGCTCGATCGATCCGAGGTCCTGCGCGTGGCCGATGGCCTGCGCGCCGACCATCGTCGCCGACCGAAGTATTTCGTGCGCGGGCATGCCGCCGGTGGCCAGGCCCCACATCTCGAAGTGGTACCCGATTCCCTGAAGGTTTCCGTGTGATCCGACCGCTATCCGTCCACCCGCCGCGGCGACCTTCGCTGCCTCGGCGGCGAACTTCGGGAACGCGTATTGGTCATCGGGATGCCATTGCGAGCTGCCGGTGCGCAGCTCGATGTAGCTCTCGGGCCAGAAGCGCTGCACCTTCTGCTCCCCGCGGATGTCGTAGCGCGTCGTGAAATACTCCTGCACGGTCGGACCGCCGTACGCGAGGGTGAGCACCGGCGAGTTGGTGATGCCGCTCTGCACGATGAGCTGCACGACATCCTTGTAGAGCGGATACGTCGGCAGCGTGTGCTCCTCGCCGGCGTACCCATCCAGCATGTGGGTCAGGTCGAGCATGAAGTCGGCATCACCCTCGTTCGTTGGCGAGAGCTTGAGCTCCAGTGCCGCCTGCGCGACGAGCTGTCGCCGCCGTCGATCGCCCACCGCGTATGCCTTGATCGTCTCCGTCTTGAAGAAGTCGGAGTTCCGACGAAGCGCGTTCCGCGCGTCATCGAGCGTCTGGATTCCTTCGTTCTCGAAGAAGCCTTTGGCGGTCGTGAAGATCCGCGGCCCCAACACGTCGCCGGTTTCAACGCGGTCGCTGTAGTCGATGACGTCGTAGCTGCCGGTCTGCGGATCGCGTGTGGACGTGACCCCGTACGCCAGGTTCGCGTAGTACTGCCACAGCTCCGTGCGGTGCAGCCCCCATCCTGGGGCATACATGTGCGCGTGCGTATCCACGTAGCCCGGGACAATGGTCTTTCCCGCGACGTCGATGATGCGGGCGCCCGCTGGCGATTGCACCTGGCCGCGCGCGCCCACCGCGGCGATGCGATTGTCGCGGATCACGACGTCCGCGTTCTCGATCACCTCGGTGCCCTTCATCGTGATGACGCGGGCACCGCGAAGCACCACCGCACCGCTCGGCCGGTCCTTCGGTACGGTGATCGTCATGTCTACGCGCGTTGGCTCGTACGCGGCCGGCTGCTCGGGATTCGCCGACACTCGATCCATTGAATCGGCGGCGGCGACGTCGTACAGGAACAGCGCCGATCCGAGCGAGTACTCGAGGACGCGTCCGTCCGAGCTCCAGCCGGCAAACTGCGCACCGATCTTCGTTAGGCGCTTGAGCGGTACGGGTGACGCGTTAGGCCGTAACAGCGAGATCGTCGGCGTGGTCGCTTCGGGCGTGACCGTTGCGAGCCACATGTTCTGACCACCGAGAAGGGCGAGACGGCCCCCCTTCGGCGAGAGAATCGCGTCATCGACGGGTTCCTCGCCATTGCTGTTCCAGGGCCGCTGGCTTGCGCGCGCGATGAGCTGCCGGTCCGTTCCGTCGAGCCGCATCGAGTAGAGGCCATTCGCGTTCGCGTCGAACAGCAGAATGCGCGAGGAATCCGGGCCGAAATGCGGCACGCCGTAGTATGGAGGGTCGAGGCGGCTCAGGTACTCGAGTCGGGTGATGGTCGTCGCAGTTCCGCAACCACTGGTCGCCGCCGAACCTGCTTTCGGCGACGGGCATGACACTGGCATCCACATGAGGTCCGCGTGCGTCGACGACGGCTCGGCGAATCCCAGCTCGTCGCTCTCGAAGCGCTCGGTGCGCGTCGCGCGCGCGAACAGCAGCTTCGTGCCGTCGGGCGTGAAGGCGAGCTTCTCGTAGAACGCCTTCGAGCTGGACAGCCGCTGCGGCACGCCGGGCGTGGCACCCGAGGCGGAGACGTGAACACGATAGATTTCGCCACCGGTGCTGTCGTCCCAGGTCGTGAAGGCAATCGACTGACCATCGGGGCTCCACGCCGGGCTGTACTCGCTCACATCGAACTTCGTTAGGCGATGGACGTTGGTCGCCGCGACGGTCTGGCCCGGAACAAGCCGGGTTGGCACGTCGGCCACCCACAGCCGATCCAGCGCGATGAAGGCGACGCGCTTTCCGTCCGGCGAGAGACGTGGCCAGCGGATTTGCCGCACCGTCACCGTCGAGTCGTTGAACGTGTAGGCGGACTGCGTCGACGCGCCGATCATCTCATCGTAGTCGGCGGTGAAGGGGATCGGCGTGGCTTCGCCCGAGGGCACTGCCACTCGCCAGAACTTGCCGCCGTACGAGGTGACGAGCGCCTTGCTATCCGGTGTGAACGCCATGCCCGGCATGAGATCGCGCGTCGTCTTGGTGGCGATCTGATCGTGCTGCGCGTTGCGCACGAGCCAACGTTCGTCACCCGTAGCGAGCTCGCGGAGGCGAAGGGACGTCTGTTCGTTACGCCGCGTCGCGTAGACCAGCCACCGGTGGTCGGGGCTCAAGATCGGCCGCATGCCGATGTCCCGCGGCACCGACCGGCGCACCGACTTCCCGGTGGGGAGGTCCAGCGTGAAGAGCTGCGGTGTCTGGCCGCCGCTCGAGTACCAGATCGTGTGCGGCCCGGCGAACCGAGCGCCCAGGTAAGCCGGGGCGGTGAATGCGTTACGGCCAGTGACGGCCGGTGCGTTCGGGTCACCACCCGTTAGGCGTTGCCCCACGCCGCCGGCGATCGGATAGAGATACAGCTCGAACGGCGTGAACCCACGCAGCGTCAGCCCTGTCTGCGCTGGCCCGACGTTGTGCGACACGACCACCGCGTTGCCGTCAGGCGTCCAGGTGGGCGACACATAATCGTAGCCGAACCCTTCGGTCCGGCTCAGTTGCCGCGGCTGCGTTCCATCCGCATTGGCCACCCAGAGGTTCGGCGCACCGCTGCGATCGCTCACGAACGCTACCTGCTTGCCATCCGGCGAGAAGCTCGGCATCGCATCGAACGCCTGTCCACTCGTGATGCGCGCGGCCGATCCGCCGGTGATCGGGAGCGTGTACAGGTCACCGAGGAGATCGAACACGAGCGTGCGCCCGTCCGGCGATACGTCGACGGACATCCACGTCCCCTCGTCGGTCGTGAACTTCAATGGGCGCGTTGGCACGAGCGGCAGCCCGCCGCCGCCTCCGCCGCTCCCATTGCCAGCCGCGCGCTGCGCGCTGATCGGTGCGGGTGCGACGAGCATCAGGGCGGCGCCGAGAGCGACAACAAGACGAGTGAGCATCGGGCGGTGCGGAGGTAATACCACAGGGATGGATCGCGTGCGGTACCTTATCCCCATTCACTTTCAGGCGAAAGGCGGCTGTCCAAGAGGTGCGGCTCGGATCTCTAGCGTGCTGTCCGGATTCACCAACCCCGTCTCGATGCTTCGTTTCGCTCGTTTCGCCGGTCCCGTCCTGCTCGCCCTCATGCTCGCGCCGAGCGGCGTGTCCGCCCAGGCTGCGGTGCCTAACGCCGTTCGGTCGTTCGGCGTCACGCTCACGCGCGCAAAGCCGGCCGTGGTTGGCATGACCAACCGGCTCATTCCGCGGCTCGACTCCATCATCAAGGCCGCGATAGCCGACCACGCGACTCCCGGCGCAACCATCGCGGTCGCACGGCGAGGCAGGATCGTATTGCTCAAGGGGTATGGTCACACCGATTGGGCGAAGGGCGCGCCACGGGCAACCGACAGCACCATGTACGACCTGGCATCGCTCACGAAGGTCGTCGCCACGACCACGGCGGCGATGATCCTCGAGGAAGAGGGGAAGCTGGACTTGGACCGCACAGTTGCCAGCTACCTTAACGAGTACGATGTGCCCGACAAGCGCACCATCACCGTACGCATGCTCCTCACGCACACGAGTGGCATCCGATCCAACTTTCCCCTTTGGACGGAGGCGAAAGGCCGCGAGCAGTACTTCGCCGGCATGGTGACGTTCCCGCTCGTTCGGGAGCCCGGGTCGGCCGTCGAATACACCGACTGGAACATGGTGCTCATGCAGTTCATCATCGAGCGCATCACCGGCCAGACGCTCGACCAGTTCGTGCAGTCGCACGTGTTCGAGCAGCTCGGCATGCGGGATACCCAGTACAACCCGTCCGATGCCCTCAAGCCTCGCATCGCACCGACGGAAACAGAGGACTTTCGTGGCGGCCAGGTGTGGGGGGTCGTTCACGACGAGACGGCTTGGGCGCTGGGCGGTGTTTCAGGCAACGCCGGTCTCTTTTCGAGTGCGCGGGACCTCGCCGTGTTCGTGCAGATGCTGCTGAATGGAGGCTCGTACGCCGGCATACGCCTGTTGAAGCCGTCCACCGTGGCGCGCTGGACCTCCCGCCAGCGGCCTGACGCGAGCCGCGCGTTAGGCTGGGACACGCCGTCGCCGCAGTCGAGCGCGGGCCGTTTCTTTTCGCTCCGGAGCTTCGGTCACACGGGTTTCACCGGGACGTCGATCTGGGCCGATCCGGAGCGGGAGCTGTTCGTCGTGCTGCTCACCAATCGGGTGAACCCCACGCGCGACAACCAGAAGATTGGTCCGCTCCGTCGTGCCGTCGCCGACGTCGTCCAGCAGTCCGTGCTCGACTCACCGCTGCGGCAGTGGGAGGACGTGCCGGCTCGACCCTAGCCCCTTCCCTGGTCCCTCTACCGGGATGGTCCGAACAGCAAGACCTAACGCGAATCAACACCGATTACGCCGATGGGCGCGGATTTGCCCCGGGCGCGGTGACGGCTCCGACGGCACGTCTGGTCTCCTATTTTTTTCTCCGACGACCGGGACGCTGAGGCTTCCCGAGGTTTTTCATTCTCAACTCCGGCTCGTTGCGAGCGGAGCACTAGGGTCAAAGAGCGATCCGCCGCATCCGAGTGATCCATCGCTGACTTCGCCGAATGCATGCACTTCCGGTAAATGGAGATACGGAGATCAACGGCTGAGCGTGTTCGGGCGGGATAGTGCGGACAAATGAAGAGCCAGCAAGCATCGGCGTGCCGTAATTCTCCCTTGGCGCGCTATCCCGGCGCCGCCCTTGCTGAAAGAGCGCCGACGCGCGCACGCCCCCGCGATGCTCGAGATTGGTGTTCAAATGCTGGATGTCCGCACGGAAGACCCTGCCATCTACGAACAAGGAGGCCAGGCACCGCGACCGCGAGACCAACGCCTGATTCGTTAGGCATCAAGACGAATCGCCATCCGGCTCGGCATGGCCAGTACCGGGCGCGTCGGTTATCGACTCCTGCCGACCGCAGTGCTGACCATGCCGGCCACCTTCGGCCCGGTGCCTCGGGACGAACCGTCGGTCTAGCCGACAGCCGCCGGCCACCGCGTTGACGCCGAGCGTTCCGCGCGTATGCTGTACGCGGTGCCCGACCTGCTCGCCGACCTCCAATCCCACTTCGCGGACACGTACGTCCTCGAGCGCGAGCTCGGCGGCGGTGGCATGTCGCGCGTCTTCGTCGCCCGCGACGAGCGGCTCGATCGGCGTGTCGTCATCAAGCTCCTCCCGCCGCAGGTGACCGCCACGATCTCGGCCGAACGCTTCAAGCGTGAGATCATGCTGGCCGCGCAGCTGCAACACCCGAACATCGTGCCGGTGCTGAGCGCGGGCGAGCTCGGGACGCTGCCGTACTTCGTCATGCCCTTCATCGACGGCGAGTCGCTCCGCGCGCGTATGATGCGCGGGCCGCTGTCTGTCCGCGAAACCGTCACGATCCTCAAGGACGTCGTGCGCGCGCTCGGCTTCGCGCACAACCGCGGCATCATCCACCGCGACATCAAGCCCGACAACGTCCTCCTCGCCGCAGGCGCCGCTGTCGTCACCGACTTTGGCGTCGCAAAGGCGATTTCCGCATCGCGTCAGCAGCAGGGCGTGCGGCCGGCCGCCCCAACCATGACGGGTGTGGGGACCTCACTCGGTACGCCCGCCTACATGGCACCCGAGCAGGCAGCGGCCGATCCCTCGACCGACCACCGCGCCGATCTCTACGCCCTGGGAATCGTTGCCTACGAGATGCTCACAGGAGCGCCGCCCTTCCACGGACGAACACCGCAGGCACTGCTCGCAGCCCAGCTTTCCGAGATACCAGCGCCCCTCACCAGTCGGCGCTATGACGTGAGCGTCCCGTTGTCCACGCTCGTCATGCAGTGTCTCGAGAAGGAGCCAGCAAAGCGCCCCAAGTCCGCGAACGACGTGCTGCGGATGCTCGACGACCCCGGGATTCACGTCAGCGACACCTACTCGGCAGCGGAGGCGCCTCAGCAGCGGCGAAAGCGGTACACGGAGATCGGGATCGGGGTGCTGGTGATCGCCGCGGTCGCAGTCGCCTGGGTGCTGACCGAGCCGGCTGCACCTGCCGGATCCGCCGCCGACTCCACGAAGAGCGCGACGCGAGACTCCGCCGCGCGCGTCGCGGCCGCGACCGCGGGTTCCGCGGCGACCACCACGCCACAGGCCGTCGCAGTGTTCCCGCTCGTGAGCGTGGGCAGCGACGCGCAGGCAGGTCAAGCGGCCGAAGGGATCACCTCGGAGCTCGCGTCGGCAATCTCGCGGGTGCCCGGAGTCCGGGTGTCATCACAGACCACGGCGGCCGCAGTGCGTCAGGGCGTGCGAACACCGGCCGACGCCGCGCGTGCCCTCAACGCCACCATGCTGATCGAGGGCACGGTGCAGCGCGCCAATCAACGATTGCGTGTGAGCGTTCGGCTGGTCAGCGTGGCGAACGACTCCACGGTGTGGGCGAGCACGATCGATGGCACGACGAACGACGCCCTGGCGCTGCAGGACACCACGGTGAAGGCGGTGAGCGCGGCCGTCGCGGCGAGCGTGCGTCGTTAGGCTCGCCAGCAGCCCACGACGTTAGGTATCCAACGCCACATCACGGAATCCGGAACGACGCCTCGGCGCGGAAGTCCGGGTTGAGCGAGTGCCGAAGCTTGAGCGAGTACGTTCCCGAGGCCGATCGGACGCCGAATTGCACCACGAGCTCAGTGGACTGCCCCGGGGCGAGATCGCCTTCGGCGCTCACCGCGGCGCATGAGATGAGCGGCTCGAACCGATCGAGTTGGGCCGTGGTCTCCACATCGCTCTGCAAGAAGAAGCAGACGCGCGACGTCAGATGCGCGGACGCCGAACCTGTGTTCACGAGGGTGGACGTCGCCGTGAGTAGTGCCGTGTACGAACTGCCCGGAGGTGGGGCTTCGACCGTGGTCGAGATCCGCTGCTCGAGTCCCGAAGGACCGCGCGCACGCCCCAGCCGCGCGTCGTCGGGGCCGTACGGATTTGCGTTGGAGCACCCGGCGGCAAGCGCCGCGAGCGCAACGAAAGACGTGGATCGAGCGATGCGGACGAGACCAGCCGGCACAGCGTGCCTCCAGAATGTTTCGCGATTCGTCGTGCCAAACCCCCGACGCCTCGTGTCGGTCACGCATGCAATTGATCCGTTTGGGGTCAGAGTCCTATTTCATCGTTTGATTGCGCCGCACACCAGAGTCCGACTCCAGATCCGACCCAATTTCGCCCTGAGATGACTCTATGAACCCCAGCCCATTCTCGCTCGACGGCAAGGTCGCCGTCGTGACTGGAGGATACGGCGTCCTCGGAGGCAGCATCGCGTCGGGACTCGCGGCAGCCGGCGCCCGCATCGCGATCCTCGGCCGTCGGCGGGACTCGGCCGAGCGAAAGGTGGAGGCGCTGAGGAACGCGGGTACGGACGCGCTGGTGCTCCTCGCCGACGTCATCGACGAAGCACAGCTCTCGACCGCCCGCGATCAACTACTCGGCGAATGGGGACGGATCGACATCCTCGTGAACGCAGCCGGCGGCAATGTCGCCCGCGCTCGAAGCGACAACCTCCCGGTGTTCGACGTTCCGACCGACGCGTTCGAGGAAGTCATTCGACTCAACCTCCAGGGCACCGTCCGCCCATCGATGTGCTTCGGCGAGGCCATGGGCCGACAGCGATCGGGGGTCATCCTGAACATCTCCTCGATGGCTGCCGATCGCGCGATCAGCGGAACGCTCGGCTACGCGATCGCAAAAGCTGGCGTCGACAGCTTCACGCGCTGGATGGCAGTCGAAATGGCGCGGAGGTATGGCGAAGGCGTCCGCGTCAACGCGATTGCCCCCGGGTTCTTCGTCGCCGATCAAAACCGCGCGGTGCTGATCAACGCCGATGGGTCCTTCACGACTCGCGCGCTCACCATCATCGCGCACACGCCGATGGGCAGATTCGGAAGGCCAGAGGAGCTCAACGCCGCCGTCCAGTACCTCTGCAGCGACTCGGCATCGTTCGTGACTGGCGTGGTCCTTCCAGTGGACGGTGGATTCAGCGCGTTCAGTGGCGTTTGACACCGTCGAACTAGTAGTGACGCTATGGTGCCGCTTTCATGTGCCAATAATGGCACTAACTATGAATCATCGATCATCGGAGCCGGTTCATTCGTCGGGCGAGCTCTGCATCCAGCTCGTCGACGATGCTTCACCTGGGCGCTGTGGATGGGCACCGCTGATCCAAACCCAGTCGTGGGCCGACCCAGCGGACGACCGGGTGCCCGTCATCCCGCGTTAGTGTGGTACGTAGCGTTTCTATTCGCCGTCGCGACGCCTGTAACCGTGCGCGCCGAGGACGGCTATGACCTGTGGCTGCGCTATCGACTGGTGGCCGACCCGGCTCGGCGGGCCGAGTATCGCGGGGTGCTTCGGCGGCTTGTGGTGGAGGGGGACTCGCCGACGCTGCGCGACGCCCGCGATGAGCTGATCACCGGCCTAACGGGGTTACTCGGCCGGGCGCCGATCGGGTCATCGGCGCCGACGTCGATCGGCACGCTGATTCTCGGAACGCCGTCGGGCTCTCCACTCGTCGCGTCCCTGCCGCTCGGTGACGCGCTCCGTTCCGCGGGGAACGAGGGCTTCGTGATCCGCACGGTGCCCTTTCACGGGCACCGCGCAATCGTCATCGCCGCCAATCGGGACATCGGCGTCCTGTACGGCGCGTTTCACCTGCTGCGCCTCGTGCAGACCAACGCGTTGCTCTCCGCACAGAATGTCGTCAGTGCGCCGCGGATCCAGCTTCGCATGCTGGACCACTGGGACAATCTGGACCGCACCGTCGAGCGAGGCTATGCCGGTGAATCGTTATGGGACTGGCCGGCACTGCCTAACGAACTCTCCCCCCGCTACCGCGATTACGCCCGCGCGAACGCCTCCATCGGGATCAACGGCGTGGCGCTCACGAACGTCAACGCCAACGCGCGCGTGCTGACAGCCGAGTACCTCACGAAAGTTGCCGCGCTCGCGAACGTGCTCCGTCCGTATGGCATTCGCATCTTCCTCACGGCGCGCTTCAGCGCGCCGATCGAGCTCGGGGGACTCAAGACCGCGGACCCGCTCGATCCCGCCGTGCGCGCGTGGTGGAAGCGGAAGGCCGACGAGATTTACAAGGCAGTGCCCGACTTCGGCGGCTTCGTGGTCAAGGCGAACTCGGAGGGACAGCCCGGGCCGCAGGACTACAGGCGCACGCACGCCGACGGGGCGAACATGCTCGCCGACGCGCTCGCGCCGCACGGCGGCGTCGTCATGTGGCGCGCGTTCGTGTACAGCAACGAGATCCCTGCCGACCGGATCATGCAGGCGTACGACGAGTTCCATCCGCTCGACGGCGCGTTTCGATCGAACGTCTTCGTGCAGGTGAAGAACGGACCACTGGACTTTCAACCACGTGAGCCGTTCCATCCGCTCTTCGGTGCCATGCCGAAGACACCGCTCATGATGGAGCTTCAGATCACGAAGGAATATCTCGGACAGGACACCCACCTCGTGTTCCTGGCGCCGCTCTTCGAGGAGGCACTGCGAGCGGACACGTGGGCGAAGGGCAACGGCTCGACGGTGGCGAAGGTCATCGACGGGTCGCTGCACGGCTATAACCGAACCGGGATCGCCGGCGTCGCGAACGTCGGCAACGATCGAAACTGGACAGGCTCGCAGTTCAACCAGGCAAACTGGTACGCGTTCGGCCGGCTGGCGTGGGACCACGATCTCTCGTCGAGTGCGATCGCGGACGAATGGGTACGTATGACGTTCACGAACGATTCACGTGCCGTGGCGACGATTCGATCGATGATGCTGACGTCGCGCGAGGCGGTGGTGAACTACATGACCCCGTTGGGCCTTGCGCACATCATGGCGACCGGACACCACTATGGCCCCGGTCCGTGGGCGGATGGCGGGCGGCGGGACTGGACGCCGTCCTACTACCACCGTGCGGACTCGTTAGGTCTCGGCTTCGACCGCACGGCGACGGGAAGCAATGCCGTGGCGCAGTACTTCCCACCGGTCCGCGAACGATACGCCAGCCGACGTTCGGTCCCCGATTCGCTGTTGCTCTGGTTCCATCACATCGCGTGGACGGATCGATTGGCGTCGGGTCGCCCGTTGTGGGATGAGCTCGTCCATCGCTACAGCGCTGGTGTGGATTCGGTGCGAGCGATGCGGCGGGAGTGGGGAACGGTCCGATCGGCGATCGACGCGGGGCGATTTGCGGAAGTCGACTCGTTTCTGTCGATTCAGGCTCGCGAGGCGCGCTGGTGGCGCGACGCGGCGTTGACGTACTTCCAGACCTTCTCGCACCTGCCAATAGCGGCCCGGTACGAAGAGCCCGAGCATCCGTTGGCGTACTATGAACAGCTTCGATGTCCGGCAGATCCACGGAAGCCGCGGTGCCCAGGCATCTAGTCTAGTTAGGCAGTGATTTGAATCCCTTTGTTGTTCTCTTTGACCGCTGTGTCCTCTGCGGTTAAATACTGATTCTGACTCCACGACGAGCGATGAGTTCTCACGACACCTACACACCCCGGCCCGAGCACCACTTCACCTTTGGCCTCTGGACCGTCGGCAACATCGGGCGCGACCCGTTCGGTGATCCCGTTAGGTCCGCCATCGACCCCAACCGCATCGTCCAGAAGCTCGGTGAGCTGGGCGCCTATGGCGTGAACCTCCACGACAACGACCTCGTCCCGCGTGACGCATCGGCGTCCGATCGCGACCGGATCGTCCGCGAGTTCAAGGCCGCGCTCGGGCAGTCGGGCGTGAAGGTCCCGATGGCGACGACGAACCTGTTCGGCGACCCCGTGTTCCGCGACGGAGCGTTCACGAGCAACGACCGAGAGGTGCGCACGTACGCGCTGCAGAAGACGATGCGTGCCATCGACCTCGGGGTGGAGCTCGGCGCAACGACCTACGTGTTCTGGGGCGGTCGCGAAGGCGTGGAGACGAACGCCGCCAAGGACCCGCAGGAGGCCATCAAATGGTTCCGCGACGCGATCAACTTCCTGTGCGAGTACGTCCGCGATCAGAAATACGATCTCCGATTGGCGCTCGAGCCGAAGCCTAACGAGCCGCGCGGCGACATCTTCCTGCCGACCGTCGGCCACATGCTCGCCTTCATTTACACACTCGACCATCCGGATATGGTGGGCCTCAACCCGGAGGTCGCCCACGACACGATGCCGGGGCTCGATTTCTCGCACGCCGTCGCGCAGGCGCTCGAGGCGGGCAAGCTGTTTCACATCGACCTGAACGCCCAGAAGCCGGGCCGCTTCGACCAGGACCTCCGGTTCGGCAGTGAGGACCCGAAGGCGGCGTTCTTCCTCGTGAAGCTGCTCGAGGATTCGCACTGGCAGGGCATGCGGCACTTCGACAGTCATGCCTATCGAACCGAAGATGAAGCGGGGGTGTGGGACTTCGCCCGCGGGAGTATGCGCACGTATCTCATCCTCAAGGAAAAGGTCGCCCGCTTCAACGCCGACGCGGAAATCCAGGGCCTCCTTGGCGAGCTGCGCGAGCGCGGGGCCAAGGCTGGCGACCGCGTCAAATTCTCCCGCGACGCCGCACGACAGATCAAGGACGAGCGCTTCGACCTCGCCGCCCTGCGCGAGCGTGGCTACGCGTACGAGCGGCTCGATCAGCTGACGATGGAGCTGTTGCTCGGGGTCCGCTGACGTGGCCGACTCCGTCTACCTCGGCCTCGACATCGGGACGAGCGGCGTCAAGGCGATCCTGGTTACGTCCAGCGGGGAGGTCGTCGCCGCGACAACCACGCCGCTCACGCTCTCCACACCTCGACCGGGATGGGCCGAGCAGCATCCGGACGACTGGTGGAGCGCGACCGTGCAGTCGATTCGTGGTGCGCTGGCGCAGCGGCCCGACCTCGGCGTCGCGGCAGTCGGGATATCGGGACAGATGCATTCGTCCGTGTTCCTCGATCGCGCAGGCCGGGTCGTTAGGCCGGCACTGCTCTGGTGCGACGGCCGCACGACGGACGAATGCGCCGAGATCACACGGCGTGCGGGCGGCGAGGGGCGACTGCGCGACTGGGTGCGGAATCCGGCGCTCGAGGGGTTCACGCTCCCGAAAGTCCTGTGGCTGCGCGCGCACGAGCCGGACGCATACGCCCGGGTCACCACCATCTTCCTGGCGAAGGATTTCATCCGCTACCGCCTAACGGGCACGCTCGCTTGCGAGCCGTCCGACGCGTCGGGCACGCTCATGTTCGACCCGGCGCGGCTCGAGTGGAGCGACGCGATCCTGGCGGCCGTGGATGTGCCTCGCACCCTGCTGCCCGATGTCGGCGGCTCGGCCGACGTGCTCGGGCGCGTGACCGCCGAGGCGGCAGCTGCCACGGGCCTGCGCGGCGGAACTCCGGTCGTTGGTGGGGGCGCCGACAACGCCTGTGGCGCGGCGGGTGTCGGCGTGATCACTCCAGGTGAGGCCGTTGCCAGCTGGGGTACTTCGGGAACAGTGCTCGCGCCGACGGCGCAGCCGCTGGTGGACCCCCGGCTTCGCGCCCATACGTTTTGCCACGTCGTGCCCAACACCTGGTACATCATGGGCGTGGTGCTCTCGGCTGGCGGCGCATTCGCCTGGTACCGCGACCGGTTCGCTCGGGAGCTCGCCGGCACGCCGGCCGCCGACGCGATGCTCGACACCGAAGCGGGAAGCGTTCCGCCCGGGGCGGACGGAGTAACGTTCCTGCCGTATCTCCAGGGCGAACGCACTCCGCATCGGAATGCCTCGGCGCGCGGCGCTTTCCTCGGACTGAGTCTCGCCCATTCGCGAGCGCACATGACGCGCGCGGTGCTCGAAGGCATTGCGTTCGCCCTCCGCGACTCGCTGTCGATCCTCCAGGAGCTGGGTCTGTCGCCCAGCCATTTGCTGCTCACCGGCGGAGGCGCCAAGAGCCCGTTCATTCGCCGACTGCAGGCGGACGTGTACGGAGTGCCGGTCAGCACGGTGAATCGGGAGGAGGGGCCGGCGTACGGAGCCGCGCTGCTGGCGGCGGTCGGGGCTGGCGAATTTCCGGATGTTGCGAGCGCTGCGCTCGCAACCCTTACCCGAGGTGGCGCCGAGCAGCCAGATTCGCGGGCGCACGGAGATTACCAGATGGCGTACGACCGGTTCCGCGAATCGTACCGCGCCGCCCTGTCACCCTGAGTAGATGCGCCACGTTGTTCGACGGCTGTTCGCTTCACAGGAAATCGGGCTCGTACTCGTACTCGTCATCGTCACCGTCACGCTGGCGGCGCTTGCCGGTTCCCATACCGACCGGCAGACGGGCGAAGTGGTGAACAACTTCTGGAACTCGTACACGCTGATTCAGACCGCAACTGACGCGAGCTTCTTCGCGATCATGGCGATCGGCGCGACGATCGTGATCATCTCCGGTGGCATCGACCTGTCGGTGGGGTCGATCTATGCGCTCTCGGGTGTCGCCATGGCGCTCTTCCTCCGCGGTGCCGGATCCATGGGCCCCGCGGCCACGACGCTGCTCGGTCTCGTCGTGTGTCTCGGCGTCGGCCTCGCGTGCGGCGTGCTGAACGGCGCGCTGGTCGTCGGGCTTCGGGTCCACCCGTTCATCATCACGCTCGGCACCATGTGGGTGCTCCGCGGGATCGCCTTCGTGGCCACCAAGGCCGAGAGCATCCTGGTGCCGGCATCGCTCACCGCGGTATCGAAGGCATCGTTAGGTCTCGGGGGCGGACTGTATCCGGTCCCCATGCTGTCGATGATCGTGCTGACCGTGCTGGGGATCATCTACCTGACACGAACGACGATGGGCCGCCGGATCTTCGCGTTCGGCGGGAACCTCGAGGCGAGTCGGTTCGCGGGCCTGTCGCTATCGCGGATTCAGATCGGCGTGTTCGCCGTGTCGGGTCTCATGGCGGGGCTGGCCGCCTTCCTTGGCGGCAGCTTTTACGGCTCGGTCTCGTCCGGGGACGCGCAGGGGTACGAGCTGTATGTGATCGCGTCGGCAGTCGTGGGCGGCGCGAGCCTGCTCGGCGGCAAAGGGAGCGCGCTCGGTGCCACGCTCGGTGCGCTGCTGATCGTGCTCATCCGTCAATCCATTCGTACACTCCACTTCGACCAGAACTACGAGTGGATCGTGATCGGTTGTGCGATCGTGATTGCGGTGGTGGTGGATCAATGGAGTACTCGTTTGACCGCACGTCGATTGAGTCGTGCGGCCGAACGGGCACGCGCGGCGGCGTAACCAATGCCCGCAGAGCACAGTCGCGAAGCCGTCATCGCCGTAAATCGTTGTCCGAAATCCGCGTTAGGTCCTGCAGTTGCCTCGGACGGTCATGACGAGATGTACAACGTAGCGCGAGATGGCACGCGTTCGGGTGGGTACCAGCTTGGGAGAATACGAGCTTTCAACGAGGACCTGACATGAGGAATCGAATGAGCCGATCGGTGATGGCCTTGTGGGCGCTCGCGCTGGTCGCGGCGTGTGGCGGAGGCGGATCGGAGAAGAAGGCCGACACGCAGACCGCGGCGGCCACGCCAAAAGGAAACGGCAACACGTTCACGATCGCGATGATCGCGAAGAGCTCCACGAACCCGGTGTTCCTCGCCGCCCGCACTGGCGCCGAGGCGGCGGCGAAGGAGCTGTCCGCGAAGACGGGGAAGGACATCCGCGTCAACTGGCTCACGCCGCCGCAGGAAGACGGCCAGGTCCAGGCGCAGCGCGTCCAGCAAGCCGTGAACGATGGCGCCGACGCGATCCTCATCTCCTGTTCCGACGCGGGCAAGGTCACCGGCGCGATCAATGATGCCGTCGGCCGTGGCGTCCCGGTCATGACGTTC
>Ga0207675_100000136_pt1 | contig 62435 bp, 59 predicted proteins | sample KBSSwiS42_FD_184305 | JGI IMG/M metagenome (GOLD analysis project Ga0207675, IMG submission 184305) | Switchgrass rhizosphere microbial communities from Kellogg Biological Station, Michigan, USA - KBS Switchgrass S4-2 (SPAdes) (version 2) | ecosystem: Host-associated > Plants > Roots >...
GGGCCCGAGATCTTCGGCTGGCAGGACCAGTCGACGATCAACAATGCCGTGCTCGGTCTGCCGCAGAACCATGCGCTCGCGCGCTGGATGCTCGCGTGCTGCGAGCAGCCGAATCGTTTCCTGCCGTACGACTCGTTGCGGACGCGTCGACGCAAACTCGTGCGCCGGCTGCTCGGCCGCGGTCGCGCCGCGAGCAAATGGGGAGAGACCGGACCTGCAGGGCTCACTGCAGCCGCCAGACATCTCGGCTGCGCCTCGCAAGCCCAGCCGTTCTGGCACTTCTATCCGATCCACTACCAGAACTGGCACACGGTGTTCGACACGACGCTGCGCGACCGCTCCGGCCTCATCGACGGCAGCTATGGGCTGCACCTGTGGAACGAGATGGCGCGCCGCCAGACGGGCTTCGACCGCGACGGACGCTTCCCGGACGGCTCGCTGTTCGAGCAACTGTGGGCGCGCTACGTCACCAGCGATAGCTGAGCGAAAGCGTCGCGCCGGTCAGATCGTAGAAGCTGTCCGGCCGCTTCTCGCTGGGCCCATCGCTCGGCAGCAGCTTGTCGCGCGCGATCTTGTCGCCGTAGCGCAAGTCGAGACTCAGATCGATGCCCGGGAACAGATTGCGCCACTGCACGCCGGCGCCGTAGTAGTAGCCGTAAGCCGGCGTCGCAAGGTCGAGGCGCGACGCGCCGAGGAAAACGGACACAGCCAACGGATTGTGGAAACGATAGCGATAGTCGAGTGCGCGCACGCTGAACAGCAGATCGCCGTCGATGTCGTCGAACTCGGCCCGCACGCCCAGGTCGCTGCGTTCCGTTACGGCGCGGCGCGCGCCGATCGCGAAGTGCGCAGCGGCGCCCAGACTTTCGGTGTGCGCGGGGCTGCCATCGAGCCGGATCGCCAACTCCGAGAAGTTGATGCCGGCGTCGACGAACAAGTCCGCCCCGCGCGGCCGCTCGACGTTTTCGGCCCAGCCATCGGCCACACCCCGCGTCTCCCAGTCGTCGCCGAAGCGCACGAAGCCGGCGATGCGGCTGAAGCTCTCGCCGAACACATCGCGCCCGCCCAGCACTTCGGCGCCGACAGTGAAGCCGTACATGCCGCGCGAATAGCTCAGCGCCGCGTCGTAGCCGCGCTCGTAGTCATTGCTGCCATAGCTCTCGTTGGCAACGGTGCGCGCCTGCAGTTGCAGGTATCCGCCGAATGGCGGATTCCAACCGATGCGCAGCATGTGAGTCTGCGCGCCCACAGCATCCGCGAACACGCGCCGGTCGGCGCCCCAGTGACCCAGCACATGGCCGTCGTTGGTCATGCCGTCGAGGTAGATATCGTGCACGTACCAGCCGTTCTGCCACTCGCTGGCTTCGTACGTGAGATCGAAGCGCCGCCACAGGCGCGGGAAAGTGATGCCGACCGACAGCGCCGCATTGCCGAGGCGGTAGTTGCCTTCGTAGGAGCTGTCTTCGCCGGCGTATTCGAGATACGCAGCGAACGGCGTGCGCCCCGGAAAAATAAAGCGGCTGGTCCACGCGGCGATCTGGTTGCCGAACTCATCCGTGCCTTCGCTGTTGTCCTTCTGGTGCGGCTTGGTCAGCGCATCGATGAAATCGCCGAACGAGCTGCCGCCGCGCTCGCCGCCGCCGAACTGCATCAGGCGATTGGCGCTCAGCGACCAGCCTGGCGTCGGCTCGATGGAGAAGCGCAGGCCGGCGAGGCGCGGTTTGCCCGAGGTGCGGTCGTCCGCGTCGATCGCCGGGTCCGCGTCGTTGTTGAAGACGATCCGATCCGAGTGTTCCATCTCCGCCAGGAACACCTCGTAGCTGAAGCCCAGGCCCGTGAGCGGGCGATAATTCGAGAGCGTCGCCGACGGCAGCGTGCGCGCTTCGGTGCTGATGATCATCGCGCTGTCGGTGAACGGCGAGAACCAGTGGTCGCGATAGCCGACATCGAGCTGCGCGAAATCGAAGCCGGCGCTGAGCATCGAGCCGGTCGCGACGGCATCGTCGGCGTCGCCCGCGCCGCCGAGACTGACGACGAGGTAGTCGCTCGGTTGCCAGTAGCCCTGCGCGCTCGCCACCCATTCGCTGTCGCTGCTCGCGCCGTGCCGGTTCGGCAGCGTCGTGACTGCGCCGTCGTACGCGACAACCTCAACGCTGGCGTGCGTCAGCCCGATCTTGCGCATGTACCCGTCGAGATAACGCCGCACGCGAGTACACAGCGCCGCATCGATGCGACACGCGGCGGGCAAAGCATCGAGCACCGTTGCAGCGGCAATCGGCCGCGACGTGATCGGCTTGTCCGCGAGAATCAGCACGCGCTCGATCTGCCGCTCGATCTCGGGCGACAGGTTCAGCGGCAGGTAGGGGCTCGCGCCGCGCGCCCAGCCCGCCGGAGTAGCGGCGGCGAAGAGCAAACAGGCGACCAGAGCTCGGGCGGTGGCAGGACGGGACACGCTCACCAACGCACGCGGATCTTTTCGTAGTCGGCGTGCTCGACGTGCTCGAGCACCTGGTACTTCACGGTGCTGAGCCCGTCCTCGGCGGGATCCGCCAGGCCGCGCAGCAGCAGGCTGCGGCGCCGGCGGTTCTGCTTCACATAGGAGCGCAACGGCGCGCCCTGAGCTTCAGGATTCGGCAGGTCGCGGAACGTGCCTTCGGCGTCGAAGTAGCACAAATAGCCGGCGAGCAGCAGCCGGAAAAAGAAGTCGTCGTCTTCCTTGCCCCAGCCCCAGTATTCGTTTGAGAAGCCATTGGCCGCGAACGCCTGGTCCTTGCGAATCGAGACCGCGCCCGAGAAGTAATGGCAATTGCGCTGCCGGGTATCGACCGCGCCATCGCCGCTGAGCAGTCGCGTGACGAGGCGCAGCGGTTGCGACGGGCACGCGTAGTTGGCGAGCACCGGCACGGCATCGACATCGTGCAGGCAGTAGTAGTCGGTGGCGTCGGCAGTCAGCTGCATGCCGATGTTGAGCAGACGCCCGCGATTGAACGGCAGCCCGTCCTCCTGCTCGACGACCACGATCCGCCGGCGCACGCCCTGCTCGCGCAGCGTTGCAGTGAGCGCCGGCACGAGTTGCGCGAGATGCTGCGCGCGGTCGCGATAGGGAACGACGATCGTGAGACGGCGATCGGCGGTGAATGACAACGGGCGGAACACGCGGCCGGCCAGCAGCGTGCGAGCCATGCCGGGAATCAGTTTCCAGTTCGCGATGCTGACGGGCGCGTAGCGGCCCTCGACGCTCAGTCCCTGAAGCGGATCCGTGCGCAAGCGCTTGCTCGGCAACCAGCGGTTCAGCCATCGCGGACCCCGCGACGGCTCGACCGGGTCGAGAAAATACGGGACGGACAAGATTGCACTCCTGCGGGTCGGCCTACAGTTTAACGATTCGTTCCGCCGGCCGTCACTCCCGGCCCTTCAGGTCCGCGGCCGACCAGAAAACCAGGTATGCAACGCAGGCTTTCGCCAGTGCGCATAACGCGGCATGCTCGCGGCCGGTTGCACCGGAACGGAGAGCCCCAGGCGTAGATGCGCACCTGCCTGATCGTAACGACATACAACTGGCCCGAGGCCCTGCACCTCACGCTCGCGAGCGTGGCGAGGCAGACGCAGCGGCCGGACGAAATAATCGTCGCCGACGACGGCTCGGGCCCCGCCACGCGAGCCATGATCGACCAGTGGCGCGCAGCCGGCCTGCCGCTGGAGCACGTCTGGCAGGAGGATCAGGGCTTTCGCCTCGCTCGCTCCCGCAACCGCGCGATCGCGGCTACGCCCGCCGAGTACATCCTGCTCGTCGACGGTGACATGGTCCTGCATCCGCACTTCGTCGCGGACCACGTGCGCTGCGCGCGACCGGACTGCTTCATCCAGGGCGCGCGCCCGCAGCTCTCTGCCACAACCACTGCCCAGCTGTTGCAAGGCAGCGGCCCGACCGACCTGGGCCCGCTCACGCCGGGATTGCACCGACGCGCCTACGCAATGCGCAGCCCGCTGCTGAGCCGCGTTTTCTCCCGGACCAAGGGCACGCTCGGCGGCGTGCAGGGCTGCAACCAATCCTTCTGGCGCAGTCACGCGCTTCAGGTGAACGGCTACGACGAGCGTTTCACCGCGTGGGGACCGGAAGATCGCGAATTCGTCGCCCGCCTCCTGCACGTCGGGCTGCGGCGCCGCTACGTGCGTCACATGGCAATCGCCTTTCATCTGCATCACGCATCGCGTGCGCCGACCGCGCCGAATCCGTTCGATCGGCTGCTGGACGAGACGCTCGCCAGCGGTACGACGTGGACCGAGCAAGGCCTCGCCGCCCACCTGGACACGACCCGCGCTCGTCACGCGTGAGGTAGCTCGAGCAAAGCGGCTTCAAGGCGGCCCGTGAAACCGCTCTTGTTGTCGGCAAACCAGGCGCGCGCGCGTGCCCCGAGCTGACTGCACTCCGCATCGCTCATGGCGAGGGTGCGCTCGATCGCCGCCTCCAACCCTGCCTCATCGAACTGATGCGTCGTCGCGAGCCGCTGCGTGCCAGTCGCGCGATACGGCACGAGCACGCCGCGGTCCGCAGTGACCAGCTCGTTCATCGGACGGGCATCGACGGTGATCGTCACCGCCCCGACGCCCATCGCTTCCGCGATGTAATGCCCCCAGCCTTCGGTCAGCGACAGGCAGAGGTGGAACACGCTTTCGTTCTGCAGCTGGCGCAATTCCTGGTCGGACATGTAGCCGACGCGCGCCTCGATGTTCGGCGCGACCGGCGGCACCGGCGCGCCGTCCTTGTGTTGCACGAGGATCAGGCGCGGCCATTCCGGATGCCGCTGCCAGACCTGGACCAGGCGATCCGTGCCCTTCATCGTGCTCTTGCCGGCCAGATGGAAATAAGTGCGCTGCTTCGCGATCCCGCTTTCGTAGCGATCGTCGCTGTCGAAGCCGATGTAGGTGGTGTTGCAGCCGAGCGCGCGGAACAGCTCGCGTGTGTAGGTGGTCTTCGCCCAGACGTTGTCGACCTCCGCCAGGAATCGCCGATCGTGCCGGTCGAACCACTCGGGATTCGGTACGGCGACGTTGATAGGCGCCGTCGACAGGTACTGCAGCCAGACGTGCTCGAGCATGAGGTTGACATCGGCACGCGACGTCTGTGCCTTGCCACCCGCCCCGCCCCACGCCAGCCGCGCGCGCGTCGCGAACTGCGCCAGCGGCGAGCGACGGCGCCGCGCCTGCACCGCGTCGATGATCGTGACGTCTACCTGATGACCCGAAGCCTGCAGCGCGCTGGCGAGCAGATCGATATCCCGCGCCAGGCCGACGCCGTTGGACTTGCCGATGATGTTGACGCGCACCGTGCGCCGCACGGAGGCAGCATCCGGAAGTGGCGGCGGTTGAAGAGAGGCGCTGCACATACGAGCGCGGCGCATTGTACAGCCGTTCAGCCAGCTGTATCCGCCGGCGCTCCTGGCGCTCGGGCCGCCGCGGCATCGCTGTGCGTCAACGACCGCCGCCGCCTGCGAGAAACCTTGGCCCAAGCGCGGGCGAATGCGAGCCCGCGGCGGCTCCCGACCATCCTGACCAGCCCTGGGCTGATGCGCTCGCTGGAGAACACGTGCACGTTCCGCCCGTTGCTCGACAGCTGCATGCCCAGGCGCTCGGCGGCGATCTGCAGCGCGCGCGCCGAGAAAAAGCTGATGTGCTGACCGCCTTCAGGCGCGTAGTACCACCATTCGCCCGGACGATTGCGCACTGCCGGCAGCTGCTCGGTGCCGATCAGCACCGTCGGAGCAAGCTGCGCGAGCTCCTGCAGGACGGTCATGGGGTCGACGATGTGCTCGATGACCTCGATGCTGGTCGCGAGATCGAAGCGCTCGCCCGCCCGCGCGTCGAAGCCCACTGCGAAGATGTTGTCGCAATATTTGTCCTGCCGGTAGAAATCGTAGCCGCGGTCGCGCATGAGCCGGACGAACAGGCCGGCGCCGCCGCCGAAGTCGATGCAGCGGCGCGCCTGCGGCAGCCCGAGATCGATCAGCGTGCCGACCAGGTCCGCGAACCGCAGGTTGCGGACGACGATGCCGGTATCGGCCGCTGCAATCGGCAGCTCGTAGGCTTGCTCCAGCCAGGTCGGCTGCTCGACGAACACGAACCCGCAGCGCGTGCAGCGCAGATAACGTGCAGTGAAGGTCTGCAGAACCTGCTGCTCGCCGAAATGCTCCGTCGCCGATTCGCATATTTTGCAAAGCATTGCGACATTGGAGCAGATCGGCCTGCGAACTCAAGGTCCGCCCCGCCCACCGTCCAGGCGCGATTGCAGGGAGGCGCCGTCATGTCGCCACTTGCCGGGCCCGCCGATCGGCCGACTGCCCTCGGGCGCGAGCCGGCCATGGCGGATGAGCCGCGCCTGAATGCCGCCGCGGGTGCGGCCGTGCGCCTGCGCCAGCTGCGCGAGCGGCCGGCCGCCATCGAAGGCAGACAGCAGCTGACGATCCTCCTCTTCCGTCCACGGCTTACCAGCGTTGTTCGATCCCGCATCCTGCCCGCGAGTGCGCCGACGACTCGCAGCTTCGAGCGACCTCACCGCGCAATACAGCGCGCGGATCACGTCCGGCGATTGGTAAGGACTATCGGCTGCAAACAGCTCGCCGGTGAGCGGATTGACCCCGTTGGCGAGCGCCGACACGATCGCGTGTGCTCTGGCTTCTTCCATGACAGATCTCCCTATGTGCGCGTCTTCAGCATGCGCAACGATTGCGCGGTCCCACGCAGTTTAGGCAGGTGTGGTACTGTCGCCGCCGCGAGAAATCCGGCCTTTCATCGAAAAATTCGCAGCCAACTCGCCGTACGTGCGCACTTTCGCCCTGTTCGTCGCTCTGCTCGCCTGCTCGCTGCTCCTCGCAGCGGCCCTCACCTATCCGGCCTGGCTGCTCGTCGGCACGGTTTCGGTCGAGCCCGTGCATCGCGTGATGAACCGGCTCGCGATGCTGATCGCGGTCGTCGGCCTCGTGTTGCTCACGCGCAGGCTCGGACTATCGAATCGCGCGGCGCTCGGCTACCGGCTGCCGCGCGCGGAATTCCTGCGTCAGCTCGGCATCGGCTGGGCTGCCGGTATCGGCCTGATGTTGCCGCTGGTCGCATTGCTGCTCGCGCTCGACGTGCGGCAGATCAAGCCGGGGCTTGATGGCGAACTGCTGCCGCTGGTCGGGCAAGGTCTGCTCTCCGGTCTGGTCGTCGCGTTCATCGAAGAGACCTTCTTCCGCGGGATCCTGTTCACCGCCGTGGCGCGCACCTCGGGCATCCGCGCCGCTATCGTCGCGCCGAGCGTGTTGTACGCGGCACTGCATTTCCTTGGCGGCAAGCTGCGCGTGCCGCCGGAAGAAGTGTCATGGGTACACGGCTTTCAGGTGCTGAGCCGGCTGTTCGAGCGCTACGCGCAGCCGCTGACCTTCATCGATTCTTTTCTGGCTCTGGTCGCGCTCGGCATCGTGCTCGCGCTGGTGCGGCTGCGGACCGGCGCGATCGCCGCGTGCATCGGCCTGCACGCCGCCGGTGTTTGCATGATTTTCATTCTGCGCGACGCGACGACGATCAACGGCAACGCGAAGCTGGCGGGAATCGTCGGCACGTATGACGGCGTGATCGGTTGGGCAGCGTTCGTGTGGCTCGCTGCGATCGCCATCGCATTTACGTTTTATCAGTTGTCGGAATCGGAGTCGTCGTCGCGCGATTCCTGAATGTCCAGCCGCGACTGCAGCCATTGCAGCCGTTCCGGTCCGTCTGACAGCTCGAGCAGCTCCTGTCGCTCGACCGGGGCGAGCGGCAGGATTTCGGCGAGCCGCATCCCGACCCAGGTTGCATCTTCGTAGGCGGGCGTGACTTCGCCATAGGCCGGCCCGATCTGCTCCAGCGCGCGCCGCAGCAACTCGGCGAGCACCGCGCACTGCGGCGGCACTTCAGCCCGGACCTCGTCGTCGAGCCACTCGACCTGGGCCACGTTCAGGCCGTCGCTCTCCTGATGGACGTGCACGATGCGAAAGCGCCGTTCGCCGCGCGCAGTGATGCCGAGCAACCCGTCCTCGAGCTGCTCGAAATCGACGATGCGCGCCAGCGTGCCGACCGCCACGGTCTGCGCCGCCCCGCCCGCTTCGCGCCCTGCGACGATGAGCGCGACCCCGAAACCGGAATCCTCGCGCATGCAGCGGCTGATCATGTCGAGATAACGCGGCTCGAAAATCCGCAAGCGCAGCGGCCCGCCCGGAAACAGCACGGTGTTCAGCGGGAATAGCGGAAGACTTGCGTGGGTCGCGCTACGCATGGATATGGGGCAGTCGAGCTTACTTCTTGGCGAGCCGCTCCAGGAGTTTCTTGTGAATGCCGCCGAAACCGCCGTTCGACATGATGAGCACGTGATCGCCGGCGCTCACTGTCGCGCCCAGCGTCGCGACCAGCTGATCGAGATCTTTTGCGACCGCTGCGCGCTCGCCCAGCGCCGCAACCGAGCCGGCGACGTCCCAGGTCACGTTCGGGCCCTGGTACAGCCAGACGCGGTCGGCGCGCTCCAGCGCCTTCGCCATCGCTTCGCGATGCGTGCCGAGCTTCATCGTGTTCGAGCGCGGCTCGAGCACGGCGATCAGTCGTGAGCTGCCGATGCGCCGGCGCAGCCCGTCGATCGTCACCTCGATCGCGGTCGGATGATGCGCAAAGTCGTCGTAGACGGTGACGCCGCCGACCACACCGCGCACTTCGAGCCTGCGGCGCACCCCGCCGAACTCCTTGAGCGCGGCAATCGAAGTCTCCAGGGCGACGCCCGCGTGACGCGCGGCGAGCACTGCGGCCAGCGCGTTCTCCGCATTGTGCCGTCCGAGCATCTGCCACTGCGCTTCGACGATGCGCCGATTGCCTTGCATGATCGCGAACGACGTGTAGTCGCCGCCAGGCGGCGCAGCGGCATACCAATTCGTGTCGCCGCTGACGGTGCCGGCAAAACGCTCGACTGGCGTCCAGCAGCCCATGTCGATCACGCGCATCACGTTCGCATCGCCCGCGTTGGCGACGACCTGGCCGTTGCGCGGCACCATGCGCAACAGCTGGTGGAACTGCCACTGGATCGAAGCGACGTCAGGATAGATATCGGCGTGGTCGTGCTCGAGATTGTTCAGCACTGCCGTGCGCGGCCGGTAGTGAACGAACTTGGCGCGCTTGTCGAAGAACGCCGTGTCGTACTCGTCCGCTTCGACGACGAAGTACCGGCCGCCGCCGAGCCGCGCCGTGACGTTGAAATTGCCGGGGACCCCGCCGATCAGAAATCCCGGTTCGAGGCCGGCGTACTCGAGGATCCACGCGAGAATGCTCGAAGTCGTGGTCTTGCCGTGCGTGCCGGCGACCGCGAGCGTCCAGCGGCCGGCGAGCACGTGCCGCGCGAGCCATTCCGGGCCGGACGTATAGGGAATGCCGCTTTCCAGCAGCGCCTCCACCAGCGCGTTGCCGCGGCTCATCACGTTGCCGACGACGACGACGTCCGGCCGCAGCTGCAACTGTTGCGGGTCGTAGCCTTCGATCAGCTCGATGCCGAGCGCGGCGAGCTGGTCGGACATCGGCGGATAGACGTTCTGGTCCGAGCCGGTGACTCGATGGCCGGTCGCGCGCGCCAGCGCGGCGATGCCTCCCATGAACGTGCCGCAGATCCCGAGAATGTGAACGTGCATAATTGCGGCGGATTGTACACGCACGCACATGTCAGCCACGCCGCCGCTCACCACCTCCGCTGATCTCTCCGACGCGCTCGCTCGGCTCGCGCCCGGCGATTTCGTCGCGCTCGACACCGAGTTCATGCGCGAAAGCACCTACTTCCCGAAGCTGTGCCTGATCCAGGCGGCGACGTCGGACGCGTGCGCGGTGCTCGATCCGCTGGCACTTCCCGACCTCGGGCCGCTGTGGCAATTTCTCGCGTCGCGCGAGCGAATCAAAGTGCTGCACGCGGCACGGCAGGACCTGGAGGTGCTCACGACCGTGACGCCGGGTCAGCCGGTGCCGGGACCGATCTTCGACACGCAGATTGCAGCGGCGCTGCTCGGTCATCCGGCGCAGATCGGCTATGGCTCGCTGGTAGCCGAGCGTCTGGGCCATACGCTCGCGAAGGGCCACACGCGCACCGATTGGACGCGCCGGCCGCTCACCCCGGAACAGCTGCAGTACGCCGAAGACGACGTGCGCTATCTCGTGCCGCTGTACCTCGATCTGCGCGACGCATTGGCGGCCGCGGGACGACTCGAGTGGTTGTACGAAGAGACGCGCGAGCTCGAGGATCTCGACCTGCACCGGACCGATCCGGATGCCGCGTGGCGCCGGCTCAAGGGACTTGATCGCCTGCAGCCGCAGCAGCGCGCGACGGCGAAGTTGCTGGCGCAATGGCGTGAAGCGATGGCGATCAAGCACGATAAGCCGCGCGGCTGGATTCTCGCCGACGACGCGTTGCGCGAAATCGCGGAGCGGCTGCCCGGCACGATTCGGGATCTCGAATCGATCCGCAATCTGCCGCCCGGTGTGGTGCGCCGACGCGGCGATGAACTGATTGCGTTGATAGAGCGCGGCCGCGGCGAAGCGGCCAACGAAGCTGCCGCGAGCAATCCGCCACGGCCTCAGCCGCACCAGTTGGCGCTGGTGTCGAAGTTGATGAACATCGCGCGCGAAACCGCGCAGCACGCGAAGATCAACGCCGAGGTGCTGGCCACGCGACGCGATATCGAGCAACTGGTTTTCGCACGCCGCACCGAGCACCTGCTGAGCGGCTGGCGACGCGAGATCATCGGTGAGCCGCTGCTCGCCGCTGCGCGGGAATCGGGCTTGGAGATTGGAGAGTCAGGCTAAAGCCTGACAATCAGCGTCGCCGCGCGCGCGTCGTCTTGCGCTTTGCTGTGCGCTTGGCGGTCTTGCGACGGACCGGTCGCTTCGCGGCTGCCTTGCGTGCGGGCTTGCGGCGGACTTTCGACTTCTTCGCAGCGGCCTTCTTCTTGCGCGCGACGGGTCGCGTCTTGCGCGTCGTCACCTTCATCTTCTCCGCCGGCACTGGCTTCGCCAGCGCCGCTGCTTCCATGCGCTCGAAAACTTCTTCCAGCGCGCCCTCGCCCGCCACGACCCGCAGCAACCCGAGCTTGGAGTAGTGCTCGATCAACGGCTGTGTCTGCGTCTGGTAGACCTCGAGGCGCTTCGCGACGACGTCTTCCTTGTCGTCGGGACGCTGGTACAACTGCGCACCGTCGCGCGAGCACGTACTCACACCCGGCGGCAGCGAGTGAATGTTGTACACGGTGCCGCATGTCGGACACGTGCGTCGTCCTGCGAGCCGCTTCATCAACGTCTCGCGGCGCACGTCGAGCTGCAACACTGCATCGATCGGCTGGCCGAGCTCCTGCAGCAGCGTGTTGAGGGAATTCGCCTGTTCAGCGTTGCGGGGAAAGCCGTCGAGGATGAAGCCGCCTGCGGCATCCGGCTTGCGCAACCGATCGCGGATCAGGCCGAGCACGATGTCGTCCGAGACCAGCTGTCCGGAGTCCATGACCGACTTCGCCTTGCGGCCGAGCTCGGTCCCGCGTGCGACAGCATCGCGCAGCAGATCGCCGGACGAGACTTGCGGCACGCCGTACTTGGCCTGCAGGCGTTGCGCCTGCGTTCCCTTGCCCGATCCGGGCGCCCCCAGCAACACGATCCGCATAGTCGATCCGGCCCTCCCCAAAGGAGGCGCTACCCTACAGAAAAGAGGGACCGCTGGGTACTGGGCAAGCCCTTCCTTGATATCCTTCCGCGCCCCGAATCTGGCCCAAGAACAAGGTCCCAGCCATGCCCGCCGCCAAGCCCCGCAACGCCTTCTATGCCCAGTCCGGCGGCGTCACCGCCGTGATCAATGCCTCCGCCTGCGGCGTCATCGAGACTTGCCGCAAGCACAAGAACCGCATCGCCAGGGTGTATGCAGGCCGGCACGGCATCGTCGGCGCCCTGACCGAGGACTTGATCGACACCAGCAAGGAATCCGCGGCGGCGATCCGGGCCCTGCGCCACACGCCGTCCGGCGCGTTCGGCTCGGCGCGCTACAAGCTGAAAAAATTCGAGGACAACCCGGCGCAGTACGAGCGGCTGATCGAGGTCTTCAAGGCGCACGACATCGGCTATTTCTTCTACAACGGCGGCGGCGATTCCGCCGACACCTGCCTGAAGGTCGCGCAGCTCGCCGACCAGCGCGGCGTCGCGATCCAGGCGGTGCACGTGCCGAAGACGGTCGACAACGATCTGCCGATCACCGACTGCTGCCCGGGTTTCGGCTCGGTCGCAAAATATGTCGCAGTGTCGATTCGCGAAGCGGGCTTCGACGTCGCCTCGATGGCCAAGACCTCGACCAAGGTGTTCATCATGGAAGTGATGGGCCGGCACGCCGGCTGGATCGCCGCGGCCGGCGGTCTCGCTGCAGAAAAAACCGGCGATGCGCCGCACATCATCCTGTTTCCGGAAATCAAGTTCGACGAAGAGAAGTTCTGCGCGCGCGTCAAGGAGTGCGTCGAAAAGTACGGCTATTGCGCGGTCGTGGTTTCCGAAGGCGTGAAGAACGCCGAAGGCAAATTCCTTTCGGACGCGGGCCTGCGCGATGCATTCGGGCATGCACAGCTCGGCGGCGTCGCCCCGGTGATCGCGCAGCTGGTGAAGTCGAAGCTCAACTACAAATACCACTGGGCGGTTGCCGATTATCTGCAGCGCGCCGCCCGCCACATCGCTTCGAAGGTGGACGTCGAGCAGGCGTATGCCGTCGGCAAGGCCGCGGTCGAGCTCGCGCTCAAAGGCCAGAACTCGGTGATGCCGACGATCGTTCGCACTGCAGACAAACCGTACAAGTGGAAGATTGGCACTGCGCCGCTGGCGCAGGTGGCGAACCAGGAAAAGATGCTGCCGCGTGACTACATCAGCGAAGACGGCATGCACATCACCGCCAAGGCGCGGCGCTACCTGCAGCCCCTCATCAAGGGCGAGGACTACCCGCCGTACAAGGACGGTCTGCCGCAGTACGTGACGCTGAAGAACGCCCCGGTGCGCAAGAAGCTCGCTGAACCCTTTGTGGTATAGTTCCGCGCCTTTTTCCAGGCATCCCAACACAACGCAGCCCCTTAAGAGGGAGGAAATTTGATGTCCACTGATGTCGCGCTTTGGCTCGCGATCGGCGCCGGCGTGCTCGCCGTGGTGTACGGCTTGTTCTCGGTCGCCTGGATCAACAAGCAGTCCGCCGGCACCGCGCGCATGCAGGAAATTGCCGCCGCCATTCAGGCCGGCGCGCGCGCCTACCTCAATCGCCAGTACACGACGATCGGCATCGTCGGTGTCGTGCTGCTCGTCGTGCTCGGCTTCGCGCTCGACTGGCAGACCGCGGGCGGCTTCGCAGTCGGCGCCGTGCTCTCGGGCCTGACCGGCTTCATCGGCATGAACGTTTCGGTGCGCGCCAACGTGCGCACGGCGCAGGCAGCCAGCGTCGGCTTGAATCCGGCGCTCGCAGTTGCGTTCCGCGGCGGTGCCATCACCGGCATGCTCGTCGTCGGTCTCGGCCTCATCGGCGTCGCGGGCTACTTCGGGCTGCTCGGCGCGGACAAAGACGCGTTGCACGCTCTGATCGGCCTCGCCTTCGGCGGCTCGCTGATCTCGATCTTCGCGCGACTCGGCGGCGGCATCTTCACCAAGGGCGCCGACGTCGGCGCCGACCTCGTCGGCAAGGTCGAAGCCGGAATTCCCGAGGACGACCCGCGTAACCCCGCGGTCATCGCCGACAACGTCGGCGACAACGTCGGTGACTGCGCCGGCATGGCGGCGGACCTGTTCGAAACCTACGCGGTCACGATCGTCGCAACGATGGTGCTCGGCGGCCTGATGTTCACGGCTGCCGACGGCGGGCTCGACATGCGTTACGTGTTGTTCCCGCTCGTGCTCGGCGCAGTGTCGATCGTCGCCTCGATCGTCGGCACTTTCTTCGTGAAGGCGAGCGAGGGCGGCAAGATCATGAACGCGCTCTACCGCGGCACCGCCGTCTCCGGCGTGATCGCGCTCATCGCGTTCTTCTTCGTCACGCCGCGCGTGATCGGCGAAGGTTCGATGAATCTGTTCTGGTGCGCCGTCATCGGTCTCGGCCTCACCGCCGCGCTGATCTGGATCACCGAGTACTACACCGCGACCGAGTACAAGCCGGTGCGCGGTGTCGCCGCTGCTTCGCAGACCGGCCACGGCACCAACGTGATCGCAGGCCTTGCCGTGTCGATGCGCTCGACCGCCTGGCCGGTGCTCGCGGTGTGCGCTGCGATCTGGGGTTCCTACACGCTCGGCAACCTGTATGGGATCGCGATCGCCGCGACAGCGATGCTATCGATGGCCGGCATGATCGTCGCGCTCGACGCCTACGGCCCGATCACCGACAACGGCGGCGGCATCGCCGAGATGTCGGGTCTGCCGAAGGAAGTGCGCAAGATCACCGACGCGCTCGATGCAGTCGGTAATACGACCAAGGCTGTGACCAAGGGTTACGCGATCGGCTCGGCCGGCCTTGCGGCGCTCGTGCTGTTCGCCGACTACACGCACAACCTCGATGCGCTGGGCAAGTTGCAGGCGTTCAGCCTGTCCGACCCCGCTGTCATCATCGGCCTGTTCATCGGCGGTCTCGTGCCGTACCTGTTCGGCGCGATGGCGATGGAAGCCGTCGGCCGTGCGGCCGGCTCGGTCGTCGTCGAAGTGCGCCGTCAGTTCCGCGAGATCAAGGGCATCATGGAAGGCACGGGCAAGCCGGATTACTCGAAGGCGGTCGACATGCTGACGCGCGCGGCGATCAAGGAAATGATCGTGCCCTCGCTGCTGCCGATCCTCGTGCCGGTGGTCGTCGCGTTCGGCATGAACTACCTGATGGGCGAAGGCGCCGGCGTGCGCGCGCTCGGCGGCCTGCTGATCGGCACGATCGTCACCGGCCTGTTCGTCGCGATCTCGATGTGCACCGGCGGCGGCGCGTGGGACAACGCGAAGAAGTACATCGAGGAAGGCAACTTCGGCGGCAAGGGCTCGGAGACGCACAAAGCCGCGGTCACGGGCGACACGGTCGGCGATCCCTACAAGGACACCGCGGGCCCGGCGATCAACCCGCTGATCAAGATCATCAACATCGTGGCCCTGCTGCTGGTGCCATTGCTCTAAAGATCGAAGCCCGACCTACTCGTTGCAGTGTAGGTCGGGCTCTCTTGTGGGTCAGGCTTCAGCCTGACTCCTGAATCTTCAGCGAGTAATCGCCCGCTCTTTCAGAAACGCGTTGATCTTCTCCAGATCCGCCCGATCGAGCGTCCCCGTAGCGATCTGCAACTGCAGGACGTTCAAGATGTAGTCATAGCGGCTACGTGAGTACGTGGTCTGCGCGTCGAACAGCTGGCGACGAGACTGCAGCACGTCGACTGTGGTGCGAGTGCCGACTTCGAATCCAGCTTCGGTCGCTTGCAGCGCCGTGCGGCTGGATTCCAGCGCCTGCTTGGACGCTTTCACGCGCGACATCTCGCTCAGCACTCCGAGATACGCATCGCGCGCGGCACGCTCAGTCTCACGATTGGTGCGTTCGAGCCGCTCGCGCGCCGCACGATGCAGATACACGCGCTGGCGCACGCGCGATGAGGTCGCGCCGCCGGAGTAGATCGGCACTGTGACCTGGATGCCGATCGAGTCGGTCGTTTGCGTCTGATCTGCCGGACTGCCGATCGGCGCGCCGTTGACGTTGCGGCTGACCTGATCGCCGTCGAAGTCCTGGTCGTCGCGGCTCGCAACGATATCGAAGCTCGGCAGATGACCGGAACGCGCCACTGTCACGTCCTGCTTCGCAATGTCGGTGGCGAGCCGCGCGGAAACCACACGTAGGTTCTGATCGAGCGCGGAAGTGACCCACTGCTCTTCGTCCGCGGGACTCGGCGATTCGAGTGGCAGATCGTCGATCGGACCGGCGAGGCTGTCGAACGATTCACCTGTCAGCTCACGCAGGAGCTCTTGTGCAGTAGCCAGAGCGCGCTTCGCTGCAATGACAGCCGCGGCGGCTTGATCGTGCGCGGCGCGCGCTTCCTGAACGTCGGTGATCGCGATCAGACCGACCTCGAAGCGCTTGTCCGCCTGCTCGAGCTGGCGCGAGAACGCTTCGAGTGTCGCCTGCGCGGCATCGACGGTGTCCTGGGCCGCGAGCACATCGAAGTAGCGCTGAGACGTGCGCAGGATCAGGTCCTGTTGCGCAGCCTGGTAATCGGCTTCCGCCTGAGCAACTTGCGCGTCGGCGCGGCGCAGAGCTGCCCACTGATCCCAGTGGAACAGCGGCTGAGTCAGCGTCACGTCGTACCGGCGCGCCTTGTAATCACTGTCGGTGCTGATGTCGCGCGCGGCGAGATCGCTGTTCGGATCGGCAGGATTCTCCGGCGTGAGCGTCGTCCGCGAGAAATCCTGGCTCACGTCGCTGTACGAGCCGGTCGCGTTCAGCTGCGGCAGCAGCGCGGCCAACGCCTGCGGCTTCGACTCGCGACTGGCCAGCCGGTTCGCGTCGGCTTCGCGGATCTGCGGATCGTTCTGCAGCGCCCGCTCGTAGACGCTCAAAAGGTCGGCGGCCTGAAGGACGCCAGCGAACAGCGAGAGACCGCAAGCCGCAAGGATCCGCGCACGTAACGTCATTTTGTTTGTTCCCGTCGGCGCCTCGCGGGCGCCGGTTGCAAGACAAAGTCGCGCAATGATGACACGACCGCGATTTAATTTTAGGAGCGACCGGCCAACAGCAAGCTGCAGCCGGCGACCCGCGCGTTCGGACACCTCGGACACCGACCGTCCGCAGTTGGACGCGTCAGTACGTCGGGATGGTTGCATCCAGCTCGCGGGACCAGGCCAGGATGCCGCCGGCAAGATTGACCGCCTGGAAACCGTTTTGTTGCAGGAAGTTCGCGACCTGCAAGCTGCGGCGACCCGAGCGGCACAGCACGACCACTTCGCGAGTGCGATCGAGCTCGCCGAGCCGATCGGCAACCTCGCCCATCGGAATGTGGACGACGTCCGGCACGCTGGCCACGCCCAGCTCCCACTCCTCACGAACGTCAAGCAACGTCAGCGACTCGCCGCGCGAGCGGCGTTCGACGAATTCGGTCGGAGTGATTTCGGCAACGGCCATGACGAATGAAGTGAAAGACCCGGCTGGGGGCGGAAGGTTACAGGATCAGAACACGAATGCCGATGGCCGCGGCGCGTTGACGAGCGGCTCGATCACCGTCTCGAACAGCGCCTGGCGCTGCCACTCGCGCTCGCCGACGCGCACCACGCGCCATGCTTCCATGATCGGCGGCTGACCGACCACGACGAACAGCCGCCCGCCGATACGCAACGCCTGCTGGAAGCGCTCGTCGTAAGTCGGCAGCGAGCCGGTCACGGCTATGACGTCGTAGGCGGATTGCTCGTTCAGCTGCATGGCATCGGCCGCTTCCACCGACACGTTGTTGATCCGGGCCGCGAGCAGATTGGCGCGCGCCTGCTCGGCCAGCTCGGGAAAGATCTCCAGCGAGCGCACGCGCGAGGCGAGCTTGCCGAGACAAGCGGAGAGATAGCCGCTGCCGGCGCCGACTTCCAGGGCGACATCGCCATCGCCCACGGCTAGCGCCTGCAGGATGCGCCCGTGAACCTTCGCCGGCAGCATCGTCTGGCCATGCGCCAGGGGGATCGCGGAGTCGGCGAACGCGACGTCGCGGTAACGCAGCGGCGCGAACTCCTCCCGCTGCACCTGGAGCATCGTCTGCAGGACTCGTTCGTCGAGCACGTCCCAGGTCCGGACCTGCTGCTCCACCATTTGTTCGCGCGCGGCTTCGAGATTCATCGGCCAAGTCGGAATGCAAAACGAGGGCCGCAAAGGGTACGAACTTTGATTACGTCATACAAGTTTATGACCAACGCGAATTGTGGCCCTCCAGGCCGCCGATTCGTGTAAATGGCCGCGTACAATATGGTCAATCCGCGCGTTATCCAGCAGGAGCGTTCGTTATGCTCCCCGAACGAGAATCCAGATGTTGCGCGTGAGTTCGCTATTGCGGCTCAAGTTGTCGCGGTGCGGGGCGACAACCCAAAACAGGCCGCGCAAACGCAGGGGAAGCAGGACAAGACCGGCGGTTCAATGTGGGCGCCCTTTTAGGGACTTTGGCTAGTGCTTTGGCTTTTGCGGTTGTGGTGCTGCTCGGCGTCCTCGTCTGGCGCGAGCGCCGTGCCGCCGCACTGACGCGCGCCGCCGATCAGTTCGCCGCCATCGTGCGCGAGGGCCGCTTTGCCGACCGTGTGCACACGGGCAGCATCGCCGGCCGGCTGGCGGACAACGCCAACCGCCTCCTCGAGCAGATGGCGATGCGCGACCTGATGATCAACGAGCGCGAGCGCTCGCTGGTCGGGCTGCTCGGCGGCCTGCACGAAGCGGTGGCGGTCCATCGCGAGCACGTCGTATTCGCCAACGACCGGTTCGCAGCCCTGGTCGGCAGCAACGACGGGCGACGGCTCGAAGGCAAGTCGCTCCCTGAGTTCGTTCATCCCGACTACACGGATCTGGTGCGCGAGCACCTGCGCCGCTCGCTCGCCGGCGAGCCCGGCCTCGAACGCCTGGAAGTCGAGTTGCACCCGCAGTCCGGACAAACCGCACGCGCCGAGTTGTCGGCGGTGCGTATCGATTACCAGGGCGGCCCCGCATTGCTGCTCAATCTCGTCGAAATGGGTCCGCGCGCGGCGGCTGTCCCGCTGCCCTCGCGCGCGCGCCCGACCGCGTGGGAGACGCTCGACTCGCTCGGCGAAGGCGTCATCACGACCGACGTCAGCGGTCGCATCGACTACGTGAACCAGGTCGGCGAGCAGCTGATCGGCGTCAGCGCGGTCGATGCGATCGGCAAGAGCATCACCGACATCATCACGCTGCTCGACGAAGGCGACCGCCGCTCGCTCGGCGATCCCGTGCGACATTGCCTGACGACGCAGACGAAGGTGACCGTCGGCCGGCGCGGCCTGATGATCCTGCGCGGCGGCGGCGAGGAACGCTCGGTCGAGCTGACCGTCACGCCGCTGCGCTCGCAGAAGGGCGACCTGATCGGCACGGTGATCGTCGTGCGCGACGTCAGCGAGCTGCGCGGCATCACGCGCCAGATGTCGTACCAGGCGAGTCACGACGCGCTCACCGGCCTGGTCAATCGCCGCGAGTTCGAACGGCGCCTCGAAGAATCGCTCGAGCTGGCGCACTCCAACGAGGCGCGCCACGTGCTGTGTTATCTCGACCTCGATCGCTTCAAGGTCGTCAACGACAGCTGCGGTCACATGGCAGGCGACGGCATGCTGCGCGAAGTCGCCGCGCTCATCAAAGAGACGGTGCGCGATTCCGATACCGTCGGGCGCCTCGGCGGCGACGAGTTCGGTCTGCTGCTGGTCGGCTGTCCGCTGGAGAAGGCGCGCCAGATCGCCGACGACGTCGTCAACAAGGTCAACGATTACCGCTTCGTGTGGAAGGACAAGATCTTCAACATCGGCGTGAGCGTCGGCCTGATCGAGCTGTCGCGCGAAAGCGGCGCGCCCGAAGAGGTGATGAGCGCCGCCGACTCCGCGTGCTACGTCGCGAAGCGCCAGGGCAACCACGTGCACGTCTACTCGGCGCGCGACGAGGCCGTGGCGCGGCATCGCGGCGAGATCCAGTGGCTGCAGCGACTGCAATCGGCGCTCAAAGAGAACCGCTTCGAGTTGATGACACAGACGATCGTCGCCACGACGCTGGATGCGAACGCGGGGCCGGCGCTGGAAATTCTGCTGCGACTGCAGGACGACAGCGTGCCCGGCGGCATCTCGCCCGCGGAATTCCTGCGCGCCGCGGAGCGCTATCGATTGATGTCGGATGTCGATCGGTGGGTCGTGCAGACGACGCTGACCGCGCTCGGCCGCGGCGGCATCCGCCTGCCGCCGAACCGCAGCCTCGCGATCAATCTGTCGGGCCAGACGCTCGGCGATCCGACGTTCCTGGAGTACGTGGTCGACGTGCTCGATCGCACCGGCGTGCTGCCGACGCAGCTGTGCTTCGAGGTCACCGAGAATTCCGTGATCACGAACATCGAGCACGCGCAGCGCTTCATCGGCGTGCTGCACGGCATGGGCTGCCAGTTCGCGCTCGACGACTTCGGCCGCGGCCTGTCCTCGTTCGGCAACCTGAAGAATCTGGCGCTCGACTACCTGAAGATCGACGGCACGTTCATCCGCAACCTCGCCGTCGACTCCGTCAACCAGGCGATGGTCGCGGCGATGATCAAGCTCGCGCGCACGCTGAACTTCCAGGTGATCGCCGAGCAGGTCGAAGACGCCGGCGCATTCGAAGCCGCGAAGCGCATGGGCGTGGATTTCGTGCAGGGTTATCACCTCGGCCGCCCACAGCCGCTCGCCCGTGCGGCTGCCACGCCCGCCACCCGCGCGCAGGCCTGAAGAGTCAGGCTGAAGCCTGACTCTGCTTTCACAAAAGCGGCGTATCATCGGGACACCCCGCTGTCACGAGACCTCGCCCATGACGGAATTGTCGCTCACGGTCAACGGCCGGCGCTGCACTGTGCACGTCGACGCGGCGACCACACTCGTTGAAGTTCTGCGCGACGAGCTCGGCCTCACGGGCACGAAGATCGGCTGCGACCGCGGTGCGTGCTCGGCGTGCACCGTCTGGCTCGACGGCGAAGTCGTCGCCAGCTGCATGACATTCGCCTTCGATGCACGTGACAAGCAGGTCACGACGATCGAAGGACTTGCGAACGGCGAGCACCTTCATCCAGTGCAGCAGGCGTTCGTCGAGCACGATGCCATGCAGTGCGGGTTCTGCACGCCGGGCATGGTGATGAGTTGCGCGCATCTCGTGGAACGCAATCCCGACTGCACGCTCGATGACGTGCGCGGCGCAGTCAGCGGGCATCTGTGCCGCTGCGGCGCGTATCCGAACATCTTCAAGGCAACGCTGGCGGCGGCAGCGACGCTACGCCAGCGCAAAGACGGAGGCGACACATGAGCGCTCCGGGCGAACGCCACAGCCGCACTGTTCTGACAGGCATCGTCGGCGACACGCTGCAACCCATTGCGCGCGACATTCCAATCGACGAGCCACCAGAGTTACCACCGAACTCCGAGCTGCGCGTCATTGGCAAGCGCGTCAATCGTGTCGATGCCGTGCCGAAAGTGACCGGCCAGGCGCGTTACACGTTCGACGTGCGCCTCCCCGGCATGCTGTACGCACGCATCGTCAGCAGCACCGTGCCGCACGCTCGGATCAAATCGATCGACACGTCCGCGGCCGAAGCCTATCCCGGCGTCAAGGCTGTGCACATTGCCGATCGAGTGCTGTCGATCGCTCAGCTGCGCGATCCCAGCGTGGAAGCGAACGAGCGCTATCCGCTCGTGCGCTACAACGGTCAACCAATCGCTGCCGTGGCCGCGGTGAGCATGCGCGCAGCGAAGGCAGCCGCGAGGCTCGTGCGCATCGAATATGAGCGACTGCCGCACGTCACGGCGCTCGAAGCGGCGATGCGCGACGACGCACCGGTCGTCTTCCCAGGACCGACGGAGCAAGCAGCGACCGCGGGCGGCGGCGGTGCCGCTCCGAACCTGCCGCAGAAAGGCAATCTGCGCGGACCGGCTCGTGGCGGCCTCGGCGGCGGTGGGCGCGGCGACGTGCAGCAAGGCTTCGCGCAAGCCGATTGCATCGTCGCGCGCGACTATCGCACGCAGGTGCAAACCCATACGCCGATGGAAACTCACGGCCTCGTTGCGGATTGGCGCGACGAGGAGCTCACGCTCTATGCCTCGACGCAGTTCACGCTGAGCGTGCGCGACGAGGCGGCCGATGTGTTCGGGCTGCCGAAGGAAAAGATCCGCGTGATCAGCGAATACACCGGTGGCGGCTTTGGTGCGAAGTTCGGCATCGGCAACTACGGCGCGCTCGCGATTCATCTGTCGCGCAAAGCAGGCGCGCCAGTGCGCCTGATGCTCGACCGCCGCGAGGAGCATGTCAGCGTCGGCAATCGGCCGAGCAGTCTGCAGCGCGTCAAGCTGGGTGCGAAGCGCGACGGCACAGTGACGACGCTGCAAGTCGAGAGTTTCGGCACCGGTGGCGTGGCCGCCGGAGCTGGCGTCGGCTTTTGCCACACGGCGATGTATTCGATTCCGAACGTTGCCGTCGAGCACTACGACGTGTTCACCGATGCCGGCCCGTGCGCCGCGTTTCGCGCACCGGGGCAAGTCCAGGGAATCTTCGCGTTGGAACAGACGCTCGACGAGCTGGCGCACGAGCTCGGCCTGGACCCGCTCGCGGTTCGCGAGAAGATCGACATGAATGACACTGACGACGCGCGCGCCCGCAAAGCCGAGCGGCGCATCGGCGCGGAGCGCGCCGGGTGGTCGCAGCGTCGGCCGCCTGGCACGGACCAGGGTCCAGTGAAGCACGGCATGGGCGTGGCCCAATCCCAGTGGGCGTACATCGTTCATGGCACGACCACCTGCGAAGTCCGCATTCGCGGCGATGGGTCGGTCATTGCGCTTACCGGCGCGCAGGACATCGGCACCGGCACGCGCACGGTCATGGCGCAAACCGTGGCGGAAGAGCTGGGATTGCGTGCCGAGGACGTCGACACGCGCATCGGCGATTCGCGCTACCCCGCCGGTGCTGCCTCGGGCGGCAGCCGTGTCACGAGCTCCATCACTCCCGCGGCACGCAACGCTGCATACCTCGCTGCTCGCGACCTCGCCGCTCGTGTCGCGCAGTCGCTCGGCGCGAAGCCGGACGAGATCGTCTTTCGAGACGGTCGCGTGTTCGCGCGCGGCCGTCCGGATAGCGGCAAGACATTCCTCGAAGCGGTGAAGCAGGCGAACTTCGACGAGATCGTACATCGCGCCGACCGGCGCGAAGACTACGACGGCTATCGGATCAAGCTCGGCGACTTGCACATCAGCCGGCACGGCATCGGCGGCGTGCAGTTCGCGCAGATCGCGGTCGACACCGAAACCGGCGTCGTCAAAGTGGAGCGCATCGTCGCGGTTCACGACTGCGGCCGGCCGATCAATCCGAAGCTGATCGAAAGCCAGATCTACGGCGGCGTGATCCAGGGCGTCAGCTACGCGCTGTACGAGGAGCGCCACCTCGATCCGGCGACCGGCGTACAGCTCAACGCCAACATCGATCAGTACAAGATCGTCGGGTCGCGCGAGACGCCGGCGATCGAAGTGCATCTCATCGAGCAGCTGGGCCGCCAGTCTTCGACCGACGCGCGCGGCGTCGCCGAGCCGGCAAACGTCGCGACTGCGGCCGCGATCGCCAATGCCTTCTACAACGCGACCGGCAAGCGGATCCGCACGCTGCCGATGACGCCAGCGAACGTGCTCGCCGCCCTGAGTGCCAAGGACCAGAGTGCCGGGGATCAGTCATGAACAGCTTCCAGTGGATCGACGCCAAGTCGGTGGACGAAGCCGTGACGCTGTTGTCGGCGGATGAGCGCGGCAGCACGATCGCCAAAGCGGGCGGTATGGATCTGCTCGATCTCATCAAGGAAGGCATCGTTGCGCCGGCGCGGATCGTGAATCTGCAACGCATCGATGCGCTGCGCGGCGTGCAACTCGACGATGCCAAAGGCCTGCGCCTCGGCTCGCTGACGACACTCGCGGAAATCGCGAGCAACGCGGCGATTAGAAGGCGTTACCCGGCGCTCGCAGCGGCGGCGGCGCACGCTGCGACACCGCAGGTTCGCAACGCCGCGACCATCGGAGGCAACCTGCTGCAACGACCGCGCTGCTGGTACTTCCGCAACCAGCTGTTCCATGCGGCGCGCGAGGAAGCCAGCCGCGAGCAATCGCAGTACGGCGCGATCTTCGACAACGCGAAGACCAACATGATGCACGCATCGACGCCAGCGACCGCGCTGCTCGCGTACGACGCGAGCGTTCACGTTGTCGGCAAGGCGGGTCGATCGCGCACGATCGCGCTCGGGGACTTTCTGCTCCCGCCGGATTTCGATCGCAACCGCGACACGACGCTCGGCAGAGACGAAGTGTTGACGCACATCAGCGTGCCGCCGCTCGCGGCGAGCACTCGCGCTGCGTATCACAAGCAGACCGAGCGCGACAGCTACGACTGGCCGATCTGCGACGTCGCAGTCGTGCTGACGCTGGCGGATCGGAAGGTGGCAGCCGCGAGAATCGTTGCCGGCTCAGTCGCGCCGGTCCCGCGCCGCATGACTGCGAGCGAAGATATCCTGCGTGGTCGCGAGATCGACGAGGGAGTTGCGGCCGAGGCCGCGCGCGTTGCCGTACGCGGCGCTACCCCGACCGAGCAGAACAGCTACAAGGTGCCGATATTGGAGACGGTGATCAGGCGGACGATCTCAGCCGCGATGTCCTAGCAGTCGCGCCGGCAAGTACAACAGCGCCTTGATAAACGCGAGCACTGCCCCGAGCAGCACTCCGAAGATCCGGAACGGAATCGACAGCAGCCACAGCAGCGGCAGCAGGAACACCAGCACGACCGCGATCGGCCACGCGATCACGAACAACAGACACCAGGCGATCACGGCTAGTACGAACATCTGACGCTCCGCTCCTGTTTTCTGGTCGAAAGCGGCCAAGGCCCTTTCGACGATGCCGTCAAAAGGCGTGACTTTTGCCGGCTACGAGACCGAAGCATCTTAGGACAACGACGCCGCGCGCGGGGAACGACTGGCCGGTCAGCCGCCGCGGGTGACCGGCATCGCCACGTCCTCGGCCGACTTGCCGAGATACTTCGCGAGCTCCAGCTTCGCGATGGCGTTGCGATGGACCTCGTCCGGGCCGTCGGCGATACGCAGCGTGCGCTGGCCCGCCCACAGTTGCGCCAGCGGAAAGTCCGAAGTCACGCCGCCCGCGCCGTGCGCCTGGATCGCCCAGTCGAGGACCTTCAGCGTCATGTTCGGCACGACGACCTTGATCATCGCGATTTCCTTGCGCGCCACTTTGTTGCCGACCGTGTCCATCAGATACGCAGCGTTCAGCACCATCAGGCGTGCCTGATCGATCGCGCACCGCGACTCGGCGATGCGCTCGTGCCAGACCGACTGCGAAGAGATCGGCTTGCCGAAGGCGACGCGCGAGGTGAGGCGCTGACACATGAGCTCGAGCGCGCGCTCCGCGACGCCGATCGAGCGCATGCAGTGATGAATGCGTCCCGGCCCGAGCCGGCCCTGTGCGATCTCGAAGCCGCGGCCTTCGCCGAGCAGCAGGTTGCTCGCCGGCACGCGCACGTTCTCGAGCAGCACTTCGGCATGACCGTGCGGCGCGTCGTCGTAGCCGAACACCGGCAAGTGACGCAGCACCTTCACGCCCGGCGTGTCGGAGGGCACCAGGATCATCGACTGCTGGCGATGCCTGTCCTCCGCCGTGCTGGTCTTGCCCATCAGGATGAAGATCTTGCAGCGCGGATCGTTGGCGCCGCTCGACCACCACTTGCGGCCGTTGATCACGTAGTCGTTGCCGTCGCGCTGGATGCTGCAGGAAATGTTGGTGGCGTCCGAAGACGCGACCGCGGGCTCGGTCATCAGGAACGCCGAGCGGATCTGGCCGGCGAGCAGCGGCTCCAGCCAGCGATCCTTCTGCTCTTCGCTGCCGTAGCGCTCGATCGTCTCCATGTTGCCGGTATCGGGCGCGGCGCAGTTGAACACCTCCGGCGACCACGGCACGCGCCCCATGATCTCGCACAGCGGCGCGTACTCCAGGTTGGACAGGCCTTCGGGTGCGCGCGGCGAGCGCGGCAGGAACAGGTTCCACAGCTGCGCGTCGCGGGCCCGCGGCTTGAGCTCCTCGATCAGCTTCAGCGCCTTGAACGCATTGCCGGCAGCACGGTTCGCGGCCACTTCGGCGGAATACCGCGCCTCGTTCGGATAGATGTGCTGCTCGACGAATTGAAGCAGCTTTGCCTGGAGCGAGCGCACGCGCGGGCTGTATTCGAAGTCCATCACTGTCTCCTGGTTTATGGCGGTAGCAGGCAAAAGTAACGCCTTTTGCCTGCGCTTTGTCGAAAGGGCCTTGGCCGCTTTCGACCAGACAACTAGAGTGCGTGCGGCACCCCGCGAACGCCAATGCAACGGCTGCATCGCGCCGCATCGGCCTTGTGCATACTTGGCGCCAAGAGTCCTGCAGGGGGCGCGCCAATGCAACTTTCCCGGGTCGACCTGAACCTGTTCACGATTTTCGACGCGATCTACCGCGACGGCGGGATCACGCCGGCCAGCAAGCGCCTGCACTTGTCGCAGCCTGCCGTGAGCCACGCGCTCGCCCGGCTGCGCGAGCTGCTCGACGACCCGCTGTTCGAGCGGCGGGGCCACGACATGGTGCCGACGCCGCTCGCGCGCTCGATCGCCGCCAACGTCGCCAGTTCGCTCGGCGGGCTCGAACAGCTCCTGCAGCGCACCGGACGCTTCGATCCGGGCACCAGCCCGCGCTCTTTCACGATCGCGATGCGCGAGGTCAACGAGCTGCCCTTCCTGCCGCAGCTCGTCGAGCGCCTGCAACGCGAGGCGCCGCACGTCGACATCGCCGTCGTGCGCATCGATCGCCGCGATCTGGAAGAGGATCTGCAAAGCGGCGAGATCGACTTCGCGTTCGATGTCGGCCTGCCGCTATCGCATGACGTGCGTCGCGAGCGCGTGACGTCGGAGCCACTCGCCGTACTGGCGCGCAAGGATCATCCGTCGATCGAAGGGACGCTGACGATGGATGCGTATCTCGCACTGGAACACGTACTGGTCACCGGGCGGCGGCGCGGTGGCGGCTACGAAGACATCGCTCTCGGTCGGCTCGGCATGTCGCGACGGATCCGCGTGCGGTGCCAACACTATGCAGCTGCGTACGAGATCGTCGCCCGCTCGGAACTGCTCGCGACGATGGCGCGCAGTCAGGCGGAGCTCGGCAGCCGCCAGGACGAAACGCAGGTGCTGCCGTTCCCGCTGGAGATTCCGCCGCTCGAAATGTTCCTGTACTGGCACGCGAACGTCGACGCGGACCCGGGCTCGCAGTGGCTGCGCGCCGCGCTGCTGGAACTGATGCGCAAGTAACGAATGGGTCAGAGGGCTGCGATCACCATTCCCCGGTGTTCGGCATCGACGCCCACGGCTCGCGCGGCGGCAGCGCCCCGCCCTTCTGCAACAACTCGACCGAGATCCGATCGGGCGAGCGCACGAACGCCATGTGCCCATCGCGCGGCGGGCGGTTGATCGTCACGCCATGCTCGGTCAGCCGCTGGCAGGTCGCGTAGATGTCGTCCACCTGATAAGCGAGATGACCGAACGCGCGGCCGATCGCGTAGTTCTCCGGGTCCCAGTTATAGGTCAGCTCCACCTGCGCTTCGTCGTCGCCCGCAGCGGCGAGGAATACCAGCGTAAACCGGCCCTTCTCGTTCTCCCGGCGGCGGATCTCCCGCAATCCCAGCGCATCGCAGTAGAAGCGCAGGGACGCAGCCAGGTCGGTGACTCGCACCATTGTATGCAGGTACTTCATCGCATTTACTCGACGTGGTCGACTGAATCGGGCTGGATCGCGCCATGATAATGGAACCGGTCGGGAATGCTCGCCGTTGAGAATCATATGAAAATCCACTGGGGTCATGGCCGCGCTCGTAACAAGGATTGAGTGGCATGCCCGCACCGCAGCCCTGCTCGCAGTGCTGCTGTCCGGGACGTTCCTCGTCGGCGCGCCCGCCCTGGCCCAGGACGAAGAAGAAGAGTCGGCGGTGACACCGATGGAAGGCTGCGCGGAACGCGAGCGGCCGGACGCATCGATGCTGGAGCGCATGCGGCGGCGCCTGACGGTAACCACGTGCGCTTCGTCTGCGTGGCTCGACAGCCTCGGCGGCGATCAATTCCGCTACGACCAGTATCGCGCGACGTACGGCACGATCTCCGCCGGCGGCCTGTGGAGCGACTACGACGGCTTCGATCCGCGGCTGCGCTTTCGCGTACGGCTGCAGCTGCCGCAATGGGACGAGCGCATTTCCGCATTCGCAGGACGCGTCGGCACGGACGACTACATCAGCGACACGGAAGGCGACTTCGAAGCGCTGCCGACGCGTCAGTTCGGAACCCTGGAAGAGGAAAGCGTGCTGGTCGGCCTCGGCTACTCCAGCCCCGAGCGTACCGGCAATGACTTCGACTTCGGCGTCGGCGTACGCGTCGACCTGCCGCCCGACCCCTATGCCCGCGCTCGTTACGAGATCGTGCGCGCGTTCGGCGAGCACTACGTGTTCACCGCCCGCGAGACCGTGTTCTGGCAGAACACGGAAGGTTTCGGCACGACTACCCGCTTCTATCTCGACCGCGGGATCTCGGACAAGCTGCTGCTGCGCTGGACCAATCTCGGCAAGTACACGGAAGAGACGGTCGGGCTGGAGTGGTACACGCAGCTCACGCTGTTCCAGAGTCTGAACGAGCGCACCGGGCTCGCGTGGCAGCTGCAAACCGAAGGCGAGACGGACAACGAAGTCCAGCTGACGCGTCACTCGGCGCGCCTGATCCTGCGACGCCAGCTGACCTGGGACTGGCTGTTCCTCGAAGTGCGCGGCGGCGTGTCCTGGCCGCGCCGCAGGGTCATCGAGGAGCGCAAGGCGAGCCCGGAGGTCGGGGTCGCGCTGGAAATGCAGTTCGGGAACCGGCCGCGTTAGCGGGAACCTCGCGACTGCGGGCTCCGTCACTCGCAACAGGAATCCCCTGTTTGAGTGGTGGAGAGAGTCCATGAAGTCAGTACCTGCAGTCCTCCTCGTCTCACTATTGTCTTGTTGCGGTCTTGCCGCAGCCGCGGACGCGCCGAGCGGCCCCGTTCCGGCGAAGCTCGCAGCGACGCAGGCGGCAGAGCGCGACCTGTGGGTGGGCCATATTTTCTGGGTCCGCGAAGTCTCGCGCGCCCTCGCCGACAAGAACCAGGCGGCCGCGGATCTCGCCGAGAAGCAGGTCGTCGCGAACGCCAAGCAGATCGCCGGCTCGATCGAGCCGTTCTACGGCAAGGCCGCGACCGATCAATTGTTCAAGCTGCTTGCCGGCCACTACACTGCAATCAAGGCGCATGCGACCGCGACGGTTGCCGGCGATGCGGCCGGCGCCAAGAAGGCGATCGCCGATCTGACCAGCAATGCCAACGAGATCGCCAAGTTCCTGGCGGGCGCGAACCCGAACCTGCCGGAAGCGACCTTGAAGAGCCTGCTCGCGGCCCACGGCGGACATCACGTGCAACAGAACCAGCAGCTCGCCGCTCATGACATGGCCGCCGAGGCGCGCACGTGGGATGCGATGAAGACTCACATCTACACGATCGCCGATGCACTGGCGGGCGGAATCGCGAAGCAGTTCCCGGACAAGTTCACTTGAGCGAATCCATCCAGAACGCAGCCGCGCTGGCGGCAGCCGACGTCGTCGCCGCCTCCGGCGACGACGCGGCGCTCGCACGCCTGGCCGCGCAAGGCGATCAAGACGCCTTCGCGCGGATCATGCGTCGTTACAACCAGCGGTTGTATCGACTGGCAGTGAGCGTGATGGGCGACGCAAGCGAAGCGGAAGACGTGCTGCAAGAAAGTTACGTGCGCGCGTTCTACGCATTCGCGACTTATTCGGGCGCGGGCAGCCTGGGTGCGTGGCTCGGCCGCATCGTCCGCAACGAAGCGATCGACCGCGTGCGCTCGCGTGACAGTCGCCGCAGTCATGTCACCATCGAAGCCGAGCTCGGCGACCCGGGTCAGCAGCCCGTAGTAGAAGAGACGAACGTAATGACCGACGTCGTGATCGACCCAGAGGCGCTTGCAGCGAACGCAGAACTGCGGCGCCTGTTGGAGCGCGCCATCCAACGCCTGCCCGAGCAGTTCCGCACCGCGTTCGTGTTGCGCGAAGTCGAGGGTCTCTCGGTCGAAGAGACGGCCGAGTATCTGAGCATCCCGCCGGCGACGGTGAAGACCCGCGACCACCGCGCGCGCAATCTGCTGCGCGGCTACCTCAGCGAAAACATCGACGCGACGATCCCGCAGACGTTCCCGTTCCTCGGTGCGCGCTGCGACCGCATCGTCGAGCGAGTGCTCGTGCGCCTGAAGATGTAGGTCTAAGCGCCGTACGATCCCGACGTCGTCGTCCCGCCGTGTCCGGTCCAGTTCGTGTGGAAGAACTTGCCGCGCGGCTGATCGGTCCGCTCGTACGTGTGTGCCCCGAAGTAATCGCGCTGCGCCTGGATCATGTTCGCCGGCAGCCGCTCCGAGCGGTAGCCATCGAAATATGAAAGCGCGGAGCTGAGACACGGCACCGGCACGCCGCTCAGCATTGCTGCGACGATCGCGCGCCGCCAACCGCTCTGCCGACTCGAGACGGCATCGCGGAAGAACGGATCCAGCAGCAGATTGACGAGACCGGGCTCACGATCGAACGCCTTCTTGATGTCGCCGAGGAATGCCGAGCGGATGATGCAGCCGCCGCGCCATACGAGCGCGATGCCGCCGTAGTTCAGGTTCCACTTGTACGTTTGCGCGGCTGCCCGCAACAACTGATAGCCCTGCGCGTAGCTGATGATCTTCGATGCGTACAGCGCGCGCCGCAGATCGTCGACGAGCGCGTTGCGGTCGCCCGCGAATGCGCTGCCCTCGAACTTGAGCTGCTTCGACGCCGCGACGCGTTCCTCCTTGCTCGCCGAAAGTGCGCGTGCGAACACCGCTTCGCCGATCAGCGTCAACGGCACGCCCTCTTGCAGCGCTTCGATGACGGTCCACTTGCCGGTTCCCTTCTGGCCGGCGGCATCGACGATCACGTCGATCGTGTGCTCGCCCTCGCGCGATTTGTGCGCGAGGATGTCGCGCGTGATCTCGACCAGATAGCTGTCGAGCTCGCCGGCGTTCCATTCCGCGAACACCTCGTGCATCCGCTGGTTGCTCATGCCGAGCACGCGCTTCATGACATCGTAAGTCTCGGCGATCAGCTGCATGTCGCCGTACTCGATGCCGTTGTGAACCATCTTCACGAAGTGTCCGGCGCCGTCCTCGCCCATCCAGTCGCAGCACGGCTCGCCCTCGGGCGTGCGTGCACAAACAGCCTGGAAAATCGGCTTGATGTGCTGCCACGCTGCCGCGCTGCCGCCCGGCATCAACGAGGGTCCGGTCAGCGCGCCCTCCTCGCCGCCGGACACTCCGGAGCCGACATACAGCATGCCGGCGGCTTCGACCTGCTTCGTGCGGCGGATCGTGTCGGTGAACAAGCTGTTGCCGCCGTCGATCAGGATGTCGCCCTTGTCGAGCAGCGGCAGCAGTTCGTCGATCACTGCGTCGACGGCGGGACCGGCCTTGATGAGCATCAGGATCTTGCGCGGCCGCTGCAGCGCTGCGACGAGCTCCGCGGGCGTGCGTGCACCGACGAAGTTCTTGCCGCGAGCGCGGCCCGCAATGAACTGCTCGACGCGTTCGACGGTACGGTTGAACACCGCGACCCGAAAGCCCTTGCTCTCCATGTTGAGCGCGAAGTTCTCGCCCATCACGGCGAGCCCGATGAGACCGATGTCGGCAAGCGGTTGAGTCATGTGTCCGAGCCTTTTGCAGCGAGGATCGACGTGCGATGTTTGAGGGCCGATGTTACTCCCGCAGGTTGCGGCAGTCGCGACTACAATTTTCTTCCGCTGATGATCGGGATGTGCCAGACCACGTATTGGTCTGGGTCGCCGATTGCGTCGACGACGGTGTCGAAGAGCTCGCGCACTTCGTCGACGCCGAGCGCGGTGTGTCGCGCCAGCGCCTCCGTGTATCCATCGCGCCAGGCCGCGATGATCGCGGCGAACGTCGCGCGCGCAACGCGGATCGTATCGACCACGATGTAGTCGACGTGCAGATCCTCGAAGCCGAGCTGCTTCATCATCGACCACGTGCGCCGGCCGACGCGTGCATCGGTGCCGGTCGCGTGCGTGAATGGAATCACGCCCTCGTGCCACAGCCGGTCCGGATCGACCTTGCCCGCGGCCGCTTCGATCATCCCGTAGTCCTCGCTCAGCACGTGCACCCAGCCGCCCGGCCGGCAGATGCGCCGCAGCTCGGCGAGCACTTTCTGCGGCTCCGGCACGGCCTGCGTCATGTGCCGGCACACGACCAGGTCGAAGTGTCCGGCCGGCAGCTGCAGCTCGAAGGCGTCGCCCTGCTCGAAGCGCACGCGCGGCGCCAACGATGCGTACCGGCGCCGCGCATAGGCGACTGAACCTTCCAGGATGTCCACGCCTACCAGCTCGGCCTCGGGATAGCGCGCTGCGAGCCGCGACGTGATCTCGCCACTGCCGCAGCCGATATCGGCGATGTGCGCAGCTTTGGGCAGCTGGTATCGCTCGAAGAGCCGCTGCTCCTGCGGCCAGATGGCGTCGGCCTGCGCCGCCAGATTGCGCAGCATCGACTCATCGCCCATCTGTTCGGCCTGGGGATTGCGTTCCTTCATAGTGTCCGCTGCAACCTTTCCGGGACGGTTAGCGTCCCAAAAGGCAGAACATCTCGCCAGAGGGAAATCTGCATGTCCGTTCGTTTCGTGAGCACCGTCGGTGCCTGCCTGCTTGCCTGCTCCTTCGCCGCCCATGCAGCCGAGAAGCGCCTCGACCGGAGCTTCAGCGTCGCCCCCGGCGGCCGGCTGACGATCGAGGCGGACGGCGCCGACCTGCGAGTCACGGGAACGGGCGGCAACCAGGTAGTCGTGCACATCCTGCTGACCGGCAACGAGCGTTCGGTGGAACGTATCGACTTGTCGGCGGAACAGAGCGGCAACGACGTGACCGTCCTCGCCAAGCAGCGTAAGGGCAGTTGGACCAGCTGGATCGGAGTCTGGAACCAGGACGGCAAGATCGAGGTGCAGGTCCCGCGCGAGTACAACTTCGACATTCGCACGTCCGGCGGCGACATTACGGTCGGTCAGCTGCAGGGCACGGCGCGCGGCCGCACTTCCGGCGGCGACATTCGGGTCACGGACATTCACGGACCCGTGGACATGCAGACGTCCGGGGGCGACGTGCACGTCGAGCAGGTCGACGGCCAGACTCGTCTCAGCACGTCGGGCGGCGATGTCGAGGTCGCACGCCTCAACGGCGACCTCGATGCGAAGACCTCCGGCGGTTACATCCACCTCGACGACATCGTCGGCAAGGTTCTGGCGCGCACTTCCAGCGGCAACGTCATCGCCCGCAACGTCCGCGGCGACTCGGACCTGAAGACCTCCGGCGGCGACATCCGCGCAACGGTCGACGGCAAGATCGCGGCGCACACGTCCGGCGGCGACGTCACTGCCGAGCTGGTCGGTCAGAATCGCGGCATCTCCGTGTCGAGCTCCGGCGGCGACCTGACCGTGCGCGTTCCGAAGGGCACGACGGGCGAGCTCGATGCCGCGACCAGCGGCGGCTCGGTCCGCACGGAGCTGCCGGTCACGACGACCGAGATGGGCGAGCACAAGCTGACCGGCACCATCAACGGCGGCGGCAATCCGATCTACGCCCGCACTTCGGGCGGCAGCATCAAGGTCGTCGCAGCCACTACGACCCCGTCGAGCCCGAATTAGCAAAAGCCGGGCTTTCTTTTGCCCCGCGCGTTGCCGAAACTGCCGGCCTCTTCCTGGCCGAAGGAGCTCGGGTCGTGCTGCGAACTCATCGATTGCTGGCAACTCTCGCGCTCGCGACCGGCCTGGCAGCTGCGCCCGGGTTCGCCGCGCAATCCACACCTGCCGGCGCGGGCGCCAGCCCCGACTCCGCGGCACTGCATCGCTTGTTCGAGGATTACTTCGAACGCCAGCTGCAGCTCAACCCGCTGGCTGCGACCTTCATCGGCGATCATCGCTACGACGACAAGCTCACCAACAACATCTCGCCGGAGCAGATCAAGATCGCGCTCGACGTCGACCGCAAGGCGCTGGCCGACGCGCAGCAGCTGGCCACGCGCTCGCTGCCGGACGCCGACCGGCTGAGCGTCGAAATTTTCATGTACAACCTGCGCACCAACCTGGAAGGTGAAAAATTTCCGGGCGAGCTGATCCCGGTCAGCCAGTTCCAGAGCCTGCCGGCGCTGATGCCGGTGCTCGGCGCGGGCACGAGCGCGCAGCCCTTCGCGACAGCAGCCGACTACGACCGCTTCCTCGCGCGCATGCGCGACTACATCGTGTGGTCGGACCAGGCGATCGTGAACATGCGCAAGGGACTGGCGCAGCACGTGACGTATCCGCGGGTGCTGATGGAAAAGACGCTGCCGCAACTGAAGGACATCGTCGCAGCCGATCCGGAACAGAGCCTGTTCTACACGCCGCTCAAACATTTCCCGGACGCGGTCGCGGCAGTCGACCGCACGCGCCTGCAGCTGGCGTACCGTGCCGCGATCACCAAGGAGATCAATCCTTCCTATCAGCGGCTGCACGACTTCATTCGCGACGAATATCTCAAGGGCGCGCGCACGCAGGTCGGCTGGTCGAGCCTGCCGAACGGCCGCGAGTGGTACGCCTATCAGGCCGATCTCGCGACCACGACCGAGCTGACGCCCGACGCGATCCACGAGCTCGGTCTGAAGGAAGTCGCGCGGATTCGCGGCGAAATGGAGCAGGTCAAGCAACAGGTCGGCTTCAAGGGCGATCTCGCGGCGTTCTTCAAGTTCCTGCAGGACGACCCGCGCTTCTACTACGACAACGGCGACGCGCTGATTCAAGGCTTCCGCGACCTGAAGAAGAACATCGACGCGAAGCTGCCGAAGCTGTTCAAGGATTTTCCGAAGGCGAATTACGAAGTGCGCGCGGTCGAGGCGTTCCGCGCACAAAGCTCGGCCGGCGGCTTCTATCAGCCGCCGTCGGCGGACGGCTCGCGTCCCGGCATTTTCTACGTCAACACGTACAACCTGAAGGCGCAGCCGAAGTTCGGCATGGAAACGCTCTCGCTGCATGAAGCCGCGCCCGGTCACCACTTCCAGATCGCGATTCAGCAGGAGCTGGAAGAGCTGCCGCGCTTCCGGCGGTTCGGCAACGGCTACGTGGCCTATGACGAGGGCTGGGCGCTGTACGCGGAGTCCATCGGCAAGGAGCTCGGAATGTTCACCGACCCGTATCAGTACTACGGGCGGCTGAGCGACGAGATGCTGCGGGCCATGCGACTGGTCGTCGACACCGGCCTGCACACGAAGAACTGGACTCGCGAGCAGTCGATCAAGTACATGCTCGCCAACTCGTCGATGGCGCCGAGCGACGCCGAAGCGGAAGTGGAGCGCTACATCGCGATCCCCGGCCAGGCGCTCGGGTACAAGATCGGTCAGCTGCGCATCCGCGAGTTGCGCAACAAGGCGCAGGCCGCGCTCGGCTCACGCTTCGACGTGCGCGAGTTCCACAGCGTCGTACTGCGCGACGGCTCGCTGCCGCTCAGCGTGCTGGCGGCGAAGATCGATCGGTGGATAGCGACCAAGCAGAAAATAGGATAAGAAAATTTCATTCCGCTCTTCACCACACCTCGCAGCGCTCTTCCTTTGACCGCACCATCGGCGAGCCGGCCTTGCACTGGAACGCCTGCTGGAACTCAGGAAGGTTCGACACCGAGCCGATGACGCGATACTTCGCGACCGGGTGCGGATCGCCCTGCACCATCGTGCGCGCGAACTCCGGGCGCAGTTCGTCGCCGCGGAACTGACCCCAGGCGATGAAGAACTGCTGATCCGGCGTCAGGCCGTCGATCGTCGGCGCGGGCGCTTTGCCGCGCTGGGAGATCTTGAACGCGCGATACGCGATCTTCGCGCCGGCCAGGTCGCCGATGCTCTCGCCGAGCACCAGCTTGCCGTTGTGATGCACGCCCGGCTCGATGAAGTAGCCCTCGTACTGCTTCACCACGCATTGGCCGCGTTCCTGGAATTTCTTCAGGTCCTCGTCGGTCCACCAGTTCTTCAGGCGTCCCTGCGCATCGAACTGCGCGCCCTGGTCGTCGAAGCCGTGGCTGATCTCGTGACCGATCACCACGCCGATCGCGCCGTAGTTTACGGCGTCCGCGACGTCCATGCTGAAGGCCGGCGGCTGCAGGATGCCGGCCGGAAACACGATCTCGTTGAGCGTCGGGTTGTAGTACGCGTCCGAAGTCGGCGGCGTCAGGCCCCAGCGGCCGCGATCGATCGGCTTGTTGATCTGCCCGTGATCGTCCTGCACGCCGAACTTCTGCGCGGCGAGGACGGACTCCCAGTAGGCGTCGCGACGCACGGCAACCTTGCTGTAATCCTTCCACTTGTCCGGATAGCCGATCTTGGGATTGAAGGTGCTGAGCTTCTCCAGCGCCTGCGCCTTGGTCGGCGGGCTCATCCAATCGAGGCCCTCGATCGTTTCCTTCATTGCCAGGCGCAGGTTCTTCACCAGCTCCTGCATGCGCGCCTTCGCCTCCGGCGGGAAATACTTCTCGACATACTTGCGGCCGAGCGCCTCGCCGAGCAGCGCGTCGGTCGATTCGACGCAGCGCTTCCAGCGCGGCTTCATCTCGCGCGCGCCGTTCAGGAACTCGCCACGGAACGCGAACTCGGCCTTGACGAAATCGTTGGACAGGGACGGCGCCGCCGAATCGAGCACGCGCGAGCGCAGGTACGTCTGCCAATCGGCGAGCGGCGTCTCTTTCAGCTGGCGCGCGAACTCCTGCATGAGCTTGGGCTCGTTGGCGTTCAGGTCGCCCTGCTGCAGGCCCGTGGCCGCGTAGTAGCCGCTCCAGTCAAACCCCGGCGCAAGCTTCTGCAGCTCCGCGAACTTCATCTTGTGATCGGTCAGCTGTGGATCGCGTAGCGCGACGTTATCGAGCGACGCAGTCGCGTACTGCTTCTCGATGCGCAGCACGGTCTGTGCTGCCGCCTTCGCTTGCGTCTCGTTGCTGCCGACGAGCGTGAACAGGCGCTGCATGTACGCCAGATACTTCTCGCGTGCTTCCTTGAAGCGCGCGTCGTCCTTCAAGTAGTAGTCGCGATCCGGCATCGCGAGCGAATTGTTGTAGTACTGCGCGATCACGAAGGACGGATTGTGGGCATCCGAATCGCCGACGACGACGAACGGCGCAGCAATCCCCGCTGCGTGCAGCTCGCCGATCGTTTTCTGCAGATCTGCCGTGCTGCGGATCGCATCGATCTGCGCCAGCAGCGGCGCCACCGGCTTCGCGCCCAGGCTGTCCGCTTGCTGCTCGTTCATGCAGGCGGCGTAGAAGTCTCCGGTCAGCTGCTCGATGCTGCCGCGCGCCGCTTTCGCTGCCGCAGCCTGCTCGAGGATCTCGCGCAGCTCATCCTTGGTCGCCTCGCCCGCCGCCCAACGCCGGCTCCACCGCGGCATCGAAGCAGGAATCGGATTCTCCGCGCGCCAGCGACCGTTGGAGTACGCGAAGAAATCGGTGCACGGATCGGCCTTGCGATCGATGTCGCCGACCTCGACGCCCTTCGCCACCTTGTTGTCCGGACTTGCCGCGCCCGCGGTGCACGCGACGAGCAATGTGAGCAACAAGTGTCCGCTACGCACAATTCGCATGGAGATCTCCGCGCCTTGTTTTTGTTGAGGGCGCGTATGTTACGACGCGCAACGCGCAGCGGATAGTTGAAGAAGTCCCGCGGACACTTGCGTGTCCGCGGGAGGAAAAGATGTTGGTGTTGTTCTTACAGCGAGCGCAGGAAGTTCAACACGTCCTGTCTGCTATTTGCCCCGAGCGAGTTGAACTGATTGACCGCGGTATTCGCCTCGGATGGACCGAACTGCGAATTGCCGCTGCTGCGATGAGCCGCGATCGCCGCCCGCAAGTCGGACGTGCGTCCGTCGTGCAGGAAGAAGATGCGCTGGCCCAAGCCCCACAGCGGTGCCGTGCGGAACTCGTCGCCGCGCGCGCCACCTTGCAGGACGTCGTCAGCCAGCCCCGGCCCCATCTGGTGGAGTGCGAGGTCGGAGAACAGATTCGCGTCCTTGTTGCTCAGCGCTGCGACGGTCGAAGTGCCCGTCCGCAGTGTTGGCGTGTGGCACAGGCCGCAGCCGACAGCGGTGAACAGCTGCCGTCCGCGGCTGATCGACGCAGAGCCGCCCGGCGTGTTCGTCGACGGAGTCGGCGGTGCCAGGAAGCGCATGAAAAACGCGAACTTCTCGATCGCGCTGACCGTGTCTGTCGGCAGCGGCCCGTCGACGTTGGTCACGTCGTTCGGGTGCGTGGCGAACTGGCACGTGGCGTTCTCGTCACGCTCGACCTGGAACAGCTCGTTGGAGATGCCCATCTCGACGTTGTACGCCTCGCCGGAGAACAGCAGCAGCGACTCGTTCTGCGCCTTCCAGCCGAAGCGCGAGACCGTGCCGTCGTTGCCATTGCGGTTCAGACGCCCGCTGATGCCGAACGCCGCCTTGGTGTTCGGACTCGCATTGACGTTGTTGATCAGCGTCTGATCCGGAATCATCTCCATCAGGCCCGCGCCGAAGGTCGGCGTGGGAATGCGGAAGATGACGTTGTTGCGCGCCACCTGCGTCGCGAAGTCGTCCTGCACCGCCGTGCAGCCGCTCGCGTCGCCAGTGCTGTCGACGCGGCCGCGGATCGTGAACAACGCATGCACGCCGCCGTCGCGGTTGCCGTTTGCGTCGCGCTTGAACCGTGCCTCGCGCACGGGTCCGGTCGGCGTGATGAACGAAGGCACAGTGTTCTGCGCGCCAAAAGCTGTCGCGACTGCGATCTGCGGATTCGTTGCCGGCGACGTGCCGCCCACCGCGGGCTGCAAATGACAGCCAGCACAACCATCCAGGTTGAAGCGCGGACCCATGCCCTCCCCGACGCCTTCCGCTTCTTCGAAGTCTTCCTGCCCCACGTCGAAAAATGATCGCTCGTTCGTCGTGAGATCCCCGAACGGCAAGCCGGCGCCGGGCGTGCCGCCACGCACGCCCGGATCCGTTTGCGCGTTTGCCGTCGTTGCCAGTAGCGCTGCGGCCAGCGCGCCCCAGACGGCCCTCCTCAACAAATGATGAGCTTCCATATGCAAACCCCTTTGAGTCTCTTCGATGTTGGTGTGTCGATGACCCGCTCGGAGTTGGCATTCCCATCGGGCAACTGCCGCGCAGCCGACGGGAAGAACTGACGGGGAGACCAGAGGGAGGACGGCAGATCCACGCGTGCGCTCGTACATGCCAATTTGGGATCTGTCGGCAACCCCGCTATCCACGACCGCTGTTCGGGACCGGAGGCTTTGCGTCCCCATCTTTCGATGGGTTTGCCAAAACGAGCGCGCGCAGTGTGCGCCGGCAGACCGAGTCTACCCATCTATATTTACTTCGATATTGCCGCCGCTAATGCGCCGGCCTAACGGCGCAGCAGCTTTTCGATGAGCGCGAGCAAACGCGCGAGCGCGCCTTGATTTGCCTGCAGTAATTCGTGCGCGCGCGCGATCATTTGATCGCGACGCGCAGCGTTCGTCAGTAGATCCAGCACGGCATCGCCGAGCTGCGTTGCCGATTCAACCTGCACGGCAGCTCCGCTCGCGAGAAAATTTTCGGCAATGTCCGCGGCATTGAACGTGTGCGGACCAACGATGACCGGGCGATTCAGCGCTGCGGGCTCGAGCAGATTGTGTCCGCCGACCGGCACCAGGCTGCCGCCGACGAATGCAACGTTCGCGGCAGAGTAGAAGCTCAGCAGCTCGCCGAGCGTATCGACGAGCAGCACTGATGTATCCGCAGCAACTGCCTCGCGCGCGGAGCGTATAACGAATCGCACGTTGCGTGCGCGCAGCCACGCCTTCACTGCATCGAATCGATTCGGATGTCGCGGCACCAGCACTAACAACGCATCGTTACGAGCCGCACGCACGCGCTCGTGCGCATCGAGCACGATGTCTTCCTCGCGTTCGTGCGTGCTCCCGGCGATCCACACCGGCCGATGCGCAAACTCGGCGCGAATGTGCGAGCCGGCGCGGCGCACGTCTTCGGGGATCTCGAGATCGAACTTGATGTTGCCGGTCACATGCAGCGCCGTCGGCGCGATGCCAAGCGCACGAAAGCGCTCCGCATCCGCAGCGGTCTGTGCTGCGATGGTCACGTTGCACGCGAGCGCTTCGCGAAACAATCCCGCGAACCGCAGATGACGTTGACCGGAGCGAGCGGAGATGCGCGCGCTGGCAAGCAGGATCGGAATCTTGCGCGCGAAGCACGCGCGATACAGGTTCGGCCAGATCTCGCGCTCCATGATGATCGCGAGCACCGGCGTCGTGCGATCGAGAAACCGGCGCACGGCTCCGGGCAGGTCGTACGGCAGATAGGCGTGGCGCACCGAATCGCCGAACAAGGCGCGCACGCGCTGCCCGCCCGTCGGAGTCGCCGTGGTCACCAGAACCGGGTGCTGCGGATAGCGCGAGCTCAGCGCGCGCACGAGCGCGGCCGCGGCCTGCACCTCGCCGACCGAGACGGCATGAATCCAGATCGGCCGGGCGGCGAAGCGCAGCTGCGTGAAGCCGAGGCGCTCCGACAGCCGGTCGCGATAGGACGGATCGCGCAGACCGCGCAGGGCGGTTGCCATGTAAGCGAGCGGCGCGACGACGTACAGGAGTGCCGAGTACAGCAGCCTCAGCATGTTGCGATGTTCTTATAGATGTCTAACATGCGCGCCGATGGTACTCGAACACGAGCACGATCCCGAACGTGTCCCGCTCTATCGCTTCCTGAGTCCCCGGTACTGGCTGCTGTGGCTCGGCCTGGGGCTGGTCCGTACGCTCAACACGCTGCCGTTGCGGTGGCAGATGGCGTTCGGCCGAGCGCTGGGGCGCATCGCCCATGCGCTCAGCCGCCGCGACCGCAGGATCGCCGACATCAACATCCGTCTGTGCCTGCCGGGGTTGACCGCAAAGGAGCGCGCTGAGCTGGTCCGAGACCACTTCGAGTCGCTCGGCTGCGCGCTGCTCGAGACCGGCCTGGTCTGGTGGGCGAGCCCGGAACGCCTCAAACAGCTGGTCGACTTCGAAGGCGTCGAACACTTGCGCGATGCACTCGCGCAAGGCCGCGGCGCATTGCTGCTGAGCGCGCACTTCACCACGCTCGAGTTGGGCGCGCGCGCCCTGACTCTGCTCGGCCCGACCAGCATCATGTACCTCACGCCGAAGAACCCGCTGGTCGCCGAGATCTCACGCCGCAACCGCAGCCGGCACACGGTCCGGGCAATCTCCAGCGATCGCGTGCGCGACCTGCTGCAGAGCCTCAAGAGCAATCTGCCGGTCTGGTACGCACCGGACCAGCGTTACACCGGGAAGAACAGCGAGATCGTGCCGTTCTTCGGGCAGCCCGCGGCCTCGAACGTCGCGACCTCGCGGCTGGCGAAGATTTCCGGAGCGCCGGTGCTGCCCTACTTTCCACAGCGGCGCGCCGACAATCGCGGCTACGTGGTGCAGATCCACGCGCCGCTGGACAATTTCCCCTCCGACGACCCAGTAGCGGATACGCGCCGCTTCCACGAGCTGATCGAGTGCAACGTGCGGGATCATCCGGAGCAGTACCTCTGGACGTACAAGCGCTTCAGGCGGCCCGGCCCGGACGGAGACCCCTACCGCGCATGAGCATTCATCCGCGCTATTGGCCCACGTGGCTGGCGCTCGGCGTCCTGCGCGTGTTCGAGCCACTGCCCTTTCCGCTGCTCGTCTGGCTCGGGCGTCGCGTCGGCGGCGTCATCGTGCGACTGCCGCTCGGGTTCGTGCGCATCGCACGACGCAACCTGGAGCTGTGCCTGCCTGAGCTCCCGGTCGCGGAGCGCGAGCAGATCCTGCGCGAGCATTTCCGCAGCCTCGGCGTCGGAATTTTCGAAACAGCGATCAGCTGGTGGAGCTCCGATGCGCGCATCCGCAAGCTGACGCGCCTCGAAGGCGAGGAACATCTGCAGGCCGCGCTCGCACGCGGCCGCGGCGCCATCCTGCTGAGCGCACATTTCACTACGCTGGAAATCGGCGCTCGCGCGCTGGCCTCACGGATCGCGACCAGCATCATGTATCGCCCAACGCGCAACGTCGTGCTCGAACGCTTCCTGATGCGCAACCGTGGCCTGCGCGCGAAGCGCGCGATTCCGCGCGACGACATCCGCACCTTGATCACGGCGTTGAAGAGCAACGAACCGGTGTGGTACGCGCCGGATCAGAGCTATCGCAAGAAAGGCGCGGAGATGGTGCAGTTCTTTCACTTGCCCGCCGCCACGAACACCGCGACGTCGAGGCTGGCGCGCATGACCGGGGCGGCGGTGCTGCCTTATTTCCCGGAACGTTTGCCGGGATCGCGTGGCTACCGCATGGTGATCCAGCCGATGCTGGAGAACTTTCCGACGGATGATCCGGCAGCAGATGCGCGGCGTTTCAACGAGCTGATCGAAGCACAGGTGCGCCGCGTGCCCGCGCAGTACCTGTGGATCCACCGGCGGTTCAAGGGCCTGACACCCGACTACCCTGACTATTACAAACTGTAGGTCATTCACTAGCGGTTAGCAGCCAATTCCACTGCTCGTCGCCGAAAGAGACATTCGGGCGTTGGCCTTTGATCTTCTCCAGCGAGCGCCGCAGGCGAGCAAGCACCTCCTGCTCCCACCCGCCGCGATTGCGAATCTCGCCGCGATCGAAGTCGAGCACATAGACCTGCGAGGTGTCCGATCCAAGCAGGATGTTGTGCGCGTTGAGGTCGGCGTGATGCACGCCTTCGCGATGAAACCGGGCGATCGTCTTGCCGACCGCCTCCCAACCTTCGCGCGGCAGCTGCGCGCCGGTGATCGCGTCCGCCAGCGTCCGGGTATTCGGCAGGTGCTCCGTGATCAGATCCGCGCGATAAGTCAGCACACCCCGGACATAACGTGCCGCGACTGGCGCCGGTACCGGCAAGCCCCGGCGCCGCAATTCCGCCAGGAGGCGCCATTCTGCGAACGAGCGCGTGCGCGACTCGCCGAGCCAGAGATAGCGGTCGCGTGAAAACCGTGCGATGAAGCCGCCACGGCGATAATGTCGCAGCACCCAGCGTTCCGCGCCGGAATTGACGATGGCGATCGACGCGCGCCCGCCCGCAATCTCCTGCAACGAACCTTGCGCGCGCCAGTGCTCGACGTCGAAGACTTCCGTGGCCGGCTTACGCAAGCGCGAAGCGTCGTATAGGATGCCGCCGCCGGCGACGCGCAGAAGACCTTCTTGTACGGACTGCATCAATAACAATTCTATTCATGTCTTCACGCTCTTTCGACACTCCGCCCGCCAGCGTCTGCATTCTGCGCCTCTCGGCTATCGGCGATACCTGCCACGTGCTGCCCGTGGTACGCACTCTGCAGCGTGCCTGGCCCGATACGCGGTTCACCTGGATCATCGGGCGCGTCGAGGCGAAGCTGCTCGGCCACATTCCGGAGATCGAGTTCATTGTCCTCGACAAGAAGAGCCTGGCCGGCTCGTACCGCCTGCTGCGCCAGCAGATGCGGGGCCGCCACTTCGACGTCCTCATGCACATGCAGGTGGCCCTGCGCGCCAGTCTGCTGTCGACGCTGGTGCCGGCCAAGATCAAGCTCGGCTTTGACCGCAAGCGGGCGCGCGAGCTGCAGTGGCTGTTCACGAGCAATCGCATCCGGCCCACCGAACGCCAGCACGTGATGGACGCGCTGTTCGGGTTCGCCGAGAAGTATCACGTCTACGAGAAACTGCTGCGCTGGGACATTCCGATTCCGCAGGCGGCACGCGACTACGCGCGGCGCGTCATTCCCGACGACACGAGAACGCTGATCATCAGCCCGTGCTCGAGCCATCGGCTACGCAACTGGCGAGCGGAGTACTACGCCCAGATCGCCGACTATGCGATCAGCGCACTCGGCATGCGGGTCGTGCTGTGCGGCGGCCGCAGCAAGATCGAGCAGCAGATGGGCGATGCGATCGTACGGAACATGAGCGAGGCCTGCGAGAACACCATCGGGCAGGACACGCTGCTCGAATTCCTCGCGACGCTGGAGCGCGCCGTCGCGATCATCACGCCCGACTCCGGGCCGGCGCACATGGCGACAGCCGTCGGCACGCCGGTAGTCGGGTTGTATGCAGCGACCAATCCCACGCGCTCCGGGCCGTACCTGAGCCGCCAGTGGTGCGTCGACAAGTACGATCTCGCGGCGCGCCGCCTGCTCGGCAAGCCCGCCGCCGATCTGCCATGGACGACCAAGATCGAGCGGCCCGGCGTAATGGACCTCATCACGCCCGATGACGTCATCAAGAAGCTGCACAGCGTGATGCTGGCATTGGCGAGAAAAAGGTAGCGGCTAGCGTAAACTCGGCGCATGCCCGCTGTCCCTGCCCTGCCCCTCACGCTGCCCATCAGTTTGGTAGTCATCGCACGCAACGAGGCGCCGATCATCGCCCGCTGCCTCGACAGCGTGCCGTTCGCAGCGGAAAAGCTCGTGATCGATTCCGGCAGCACCGACGGCACACAGGAGGTGTGCACCCGGCACGGCGCACGCGTCGTCCATCAGGACTGGCTTGGCTTCGGCCCGCAGCGCAACTTCGGCAGCACGCAGGCGAGTCACGACTGGATCCTGGCGCTCGACGCGGACGAAGCGCTGTCGAGCGAGCTCGCCGAGGAAATGCAGCGGCGCCTGCCGCAGCTCATGCAGTCGCAGTGCGCGGGCGCGATTCTGCGCCGCCAGACCTGGTACATGGGCGCGCCGATGCGCTGGTACCGGCCGATGATGGGCGAGCGCCTCGGCCGGCTCTATCATCGCGGCCGCGCGCGCTGGACGGACGTGCGCGTGCACGAATCGCTGCGCTTCGACGCTCCGACCGAAACATTCGCGCGGCCGTTCATTCACTTGAACAACCCGACGCTGGTCCACAAGCATCTCAAGACGCTGCGCTACGCCGAGCTCAAGGCGCGCGACTGGCTCGACCGCGGCAAGCCGGCGCAGATGTGGCTGATGCCGTTCGTGCATCTCGCGGCGTTCTTCAAGGATTACGTGTTGCGGCTGGCGTTTCTCGACGGCTGGCGCGGCTATGTCGTCGCGCAGGTCGCAGCGTCATATGCTGTCTACAAACGCATGCGCTACTACGAGATGAAGCGCAATCCGGCCTCGCGCGATGCGGCGGCCCAATTGCTGCACGGTTACGGTCTCGACCCCTGATGAATTGGCGATGAGCTCGAAGCACTATCTCTTGTACGGCTCGGAGCGTTACGCGCTGGCGATCCTGCGCCCGTTGCAAGCGGCGATTCGAGCGCGCGGCGACGAGCCTGCATGGTTCTTCGACGGCCCTGGCGGCGAAGAGCTGCAGCCCGGCGAAACGCAGCTGCCCTCGACGGACGCGGTGCGTGAGTTCGCGCCGATCGCAGTGCTCACTTCGAGCAACGCCGTACCGCATTTCTTTCCGGGCGTGAAGACTGAAGTCTTTCACGGCTTCGATGCCGGCAAGCCGCGCCACATCTATATCCGGGGCTTCTTCGATCTGTATTGCACCACCGGGCCGCGCGACACGCGTGCCTTCGAAGCGAAAGCGCGCGAGCTCGGTCACTTTGCCGTGCACGAGACCGGCTGGCCGAAGCTCGACCCGTTCATGCGCGAGCACGGCGCCAACCAGCCGCCGCCGGTGCGCGCGAAGCCGGCGATTCTTTATCACTCGACGTTCTCGCCGTCGTGGAGCGCCGCGCCGATCCTCTACGAGACGATCCGCGATCTGTCGCGGACGGGCCGCTGGCAATGGATCGTGACGCTGCATCCGAAGTCGGAGCGCGAAACGGTCGAACGCTATCGTGCGCTCGAAGGCGAGCACCTGCGCTTCGCGACCGAGGACAACATCCTCGACCTGTTTCCGCAGGTCGACATGATGATCTCGGATACGTCCTCGGCGCTGAACGAGTTCCTGCTGACCTACAAGCCCGTCATCACCTTCAAGAATCGCCGGCCCGGGCCGCAGCTGATCGACATCGACAAACCGGAGCTGCTGCTGCCGTCGATCGAGCGCGCACTGGCGCGGCCGCCGGACCTGATGGACGCGATCCGCCAGTACGCCGACTCGATTCATCCCTATCGCGACGGCCGCTCCAGCGAGCGCGTGCTCGATGCGGTCGATCAGTTCATTGCCGCCGGCGCGCGCAACCCGCGCGCGAAGCCGCGCAACTGGTGGCGCAAGTTGAAGATCCGCCGGCGCATCCGTTATTGGGGCCGTGCCTAGTCAGATCAGGAGAAGCCAATGGCCGTAGAAATCAAGGTTCCGATCTCGCCGGGCGAGCTGGTCGACAAAATCACGATTCTCGAAATCAAGTCGGCGCGCATGACCGACCCGGCGAAGCTCGCCAATGTGCGTACCGAGCTGGAAATGCTGCAAGACACCTGGAAGGCATCAGCCTATGCGTCGCACGACATCGCGTCGCAGTGGGCCGCGTTGCGAGCGATCAACGAGAAGCTGTGGGACATCGAAGATGACATCCGCGACCTGGAGCGCGCGCGCACGTTCGACAGGCAGTTCATCCAGCTCGCGCGCGCTGTGTATGTCACGAACGACGAGCGCGCTGCCGTAAAGCGCGACATCAATACGCGGCTCGGGTCGAAGATCGTCGAAGAGAAGAGCTACGCTAAGTACTGAGCGTGACAGCCGCGTACACGCAAATCGCGGCGGTCACCAGTACGAGCCCGACGATGTCGAGCGCACTCAGTGTCCCGGCGGCGCTCGAAGGCTCACGCGCTGCCAGCGCTCGCTCACGATTGATCAGGAAGATCGGCACGGTGACGCTGATCGCGACGAGCATCCCGAATAGCAGGTAGAGCCACACACCGCGCATTCCCAGTCGGCGCGCCTCCAGCACCATCCAGACGAACATCGCGAGACCGAGGCAGAAGAGATCGACGGTGATCGAGCGGCTCGCCGGATTCGCCAGCGTCTCTTGCCAGAATGTCGTGTTCGCCTCCACGAAACCGAGTGACAGGTAAGCAACGTTGTTGCCCCACGTGCCCACGAGCGCGAGCAGCGCGATCAGCCCGTATGCGATACAGAGCACCTTGCGCGAGATCGGCATCGATTACTCCTCTTTACTTTGTTCTGAATCTCCGGAGCTCGTCTTGCAGCCACACCGCGCTAGGCACCGCCGCAGCATTGCCGCACTTGACTGAGTAAGGCTTGCCGCTGGCACTGCTCTCGCTCGCCGCGCCCACGATGAAGCTCTCGGTGTTGGTAACCAGGCCCTTCTTGAGCATGTATTCGTATTTCTGATTCAGGTGACTCGCTGCACGCGCCGGCGGATACCACGCGCCGTTGCGCTGAAACTGGCAGCCCGATGTCTCCAGATACTCGAGCAAGTGGGCGACCTCCGTGCGCGTGACCGCGTCAGGCTCAGCCGACCGGACGGGCACGGCAAGGAGGGCAATCGACAGAGCGAGCAGCCACTTCATCGGCGATTCCAGCGGATATCCTCGCCTTCACGTCGATCGACGAATGCGACGACCTTGCCTTGTGCATCGCGCACGAAGATGCGGCGCGTGCGCGGCTGACCTGCTGCGAAGAACACGTCCTTCACCTCAGCAAGATACGGTGACGGCTTGCGAGCACTGCGTTCCGCTGTCAGCCCGTCGGCCGTGCAGCTGATCGTCGTCGTGATCTCGGGGGTCAGCGAGTAGGTGCCGCTGTATTCACAGAGCTGCTGCTGCGCGAGCCTGACCGCGGGCGGATCCTTCAGCACAGCCGCGACCTGCTCCGCAAGCAGCTGCCAGCCTTGCGCTGTCTTCAGCCACGTGTCGTTGATGCGATAGCGGCTCTGCAGAGTCTGCCCGTGATAGTCGAGATGCTCCTGAGCTTCGTACGCCAGTACTGCAACGTCGCCGTGCTGCTCGATCTTGAACGTGTCGACGGCGAGACGCCCCACGAGGCCCGCCGGCAGCGGCGAGAATTCCGCGAGCATTTGCGACTTCGTGCGGACCGTGCCGTTCTCGTCCACGAGCAGCACGCGCTCGTGCAGGTAGCGCTTCCACACGTCCGCGTTGCCCGGCGCGATGGCGTCGAGCATCTCCTGCACGGCCTTGCGCAGCTCGACTTCCGCTGCGGACTGCGTGGCCGCATGCGCAACGCCGCTTGCGAAAAAGAGAGCTGCGGCGAATCCGAGCCAGCGCGATCGAGCCATGTGACCTCCCGCGAACTGCCGCAATGATAGCGGCCCCGGCAGGCTCCGGCGGCAGCCGAAAACGGCTAGTCGACGCTGCGCCCGGCGCGTATCGTCGTGGCATGGAAGAGATCCTCGGCCTCGACCGCCGCGCCCTCGACCGCGCCCGCCTCAGTCGCGATGCGCGCTTCGACGGCCGGTTCTTCATAGCGGTCACCTCGACCGGCATTTATTGCCGCCCGATCTGCCCGTCGCCGACCTCGAAGACCACCAACGTGCGTTACTACGCCACGGCGGCCGGCGCGGCGGAAGCAGGGTTCAGGCCGTGTCTGCGCTGCCGCCCGGAAGCGGCGCCCGGCACGCCCGGCTGGCTCGGCACTTCTGCAGTCGTGCGACGTGCGCTGCGGCTCATCCAGGAAGGCGCGCTCGATGAGATCTCGGTCGACGAGCTTGCGGAGCGCATCGGCATTGGCCCGCGCCATCTGCATCGCCTGTTCACCAAGCACGTCGGCGCCTCGCCGATCGCCGTCGCGCAGACACGGCGACTGCACTTCGCCAAGCGATTGCTCGACGAGACCGATCTGCCGATCACGCAGATCGCGCTCGCCTCGGGCTTCGGGAGCCTGCGGCGCTTCAACTACACCTTTCAGCACACATACGGCCGCGCGCCGCGCGACCTCAGGCGGCAGCGTCGTGGTGGAATTTCCGCCGCGGACGCCGGCGAGGTCGCGCTCAAGCTTTCGTTCCGCCCGCCGTACGACTGGACGCAAGTGCGTGAATCTCTCGCTGCGCGCGCAGTGCCAGGTGTCGAGCGCGTCGACGAACGCGGCTATGCACGCACGGTGAAGTCGGACGCCGGTGCGGCAATCGTGTGCGTCCGCGCGTTGGACCGCGAAGCCGCATTGGAGCTGCGCGTACGCGGCGCGGCGCCGACGATGCTGTTTCAGATCTCCAGCACGGCACGCCGGATGTTCGATCTCGCTGCGGATCCTTCGCGGATCGCGGGCGCATTCAGAACGGACGATCTGCTCGCGGCGCTCGTCAAGCGTCGTCCTGGGTTGCGCATTCCGGGCGCGTGGGATGCCTTCGAATGCGCCGTTCGGGCAGTGCTCGGCGAACACGTCGATCCCGCCACCGCACGCAACTTCGCCGCACGTCTCGTCGCGCGCACCGGTGAACCGATTCCGGAAGCCGCGGACGGTCTGACGCACTTCTTCCCGACGCCGCAAACGCTCGCGCAGGCGGATCTCGGCGACCTGGGCCTGAGCGCGAAACGCGCGGCCACGATTCGTGCGCTGGCGGCAGCGACCTGCGCAGGCGCTATCGATTTCTCCGCGAACGTCGAAGACGTAACGGCTGCGCTCGTGTCGCTGCCCGGCTTCGATGCAGATGCTGCGCAGTACGTTGCGCTGTGCGCGCTAGGTGAGCCAGACGCGTTTCCGCGCGTGGCCCGCAAACCGCTCACCGTGCGCGAGCTGGATGCGCGAATGGAAACGTGGCGCCCGTGGCGCGGCTACGCGCTATTTCACCTGTGGCAGTCGGCAGCGGCTCAGTCGACTACTTCGTAATGCCGCGCTCTGCGGTCGTACTCGATCATCATTTTCTGCACCTTGTCGGGCACGACGGCACTCTCGACGTCGCTGCCGGCGAAGCTGCGGATCGCGTCGAGCGATTTCCAGACCGTCACGATCAGGAACTCGACACCTTGCGGCACGTCCCGACGCAGGATCGAGGCATCGTGAAAACCCGGTAGCTGCACGAGCTGCGGGAACGTTTCCGAATGCAGATGCTCGACGTATGCATCGGCGAATTCGCGCTTGGCGAGCCCGCGCCAGTGTCGCGCGATCATGTCACTCACTTCGAGCGCGCCACCGATCGCTCGATCGTCGGCCAGATGATCGCCTGCGCAACGATCACGTTCTCGCCGTTGTAGGTGACTGCCGGCGAGCCGTACAGCTTGTAACCCAACGAGACCGCTTCGCTCACGCGATGGCAGAAAGCAGCGTCATCGGGACCGGTGAGAACGCGATACGTCGGCAGGCCTTCCGGCGGCCGTGAGCTCTTCTCAGGCATGGTCGCGAGCTTACCAGAGCAGCACGAGCGGCAGCGCCGGGCGCAGGTCCGCGCGCCGACCTTGACGCTCGCCGTCGAACCCGAGCTCCAGCACCGGACGCGCAGCGTGCTGAAAGGAAAATGCACCCGTCTGCAGCGTTGCCAGCATCGCCGGCGAAGGCGTCGCTGCGCCCGGAGTGAATATGCGCACCGCGGTGAGCTCGCGAATGGGCAATGCGTGCTGGTAAGGCTCGCGCCGATCCGCGGGCGCGGTGTCCATGCGTCGATGCATCGGGATGTAGAACACCAGCGGCTCGGTGTCCAACGTCGAATTGTTCGCGACCGGCATGCCCACAGGCGAGTACGAGGGTCGGTATTCCCACGCAGGAAATGGCGCGACGTCCGAAGTACCCGCGGTTGGACGCAGGCACACGCCGAATGGGCAGGCCGAACCGTCGCGACCTGCCCAGCGCTCCCACAGATGCAACCGACGCGCTGGCACCGCAGCGCTCTGCGCTTCCACCGGATCGTGAACCCAGATCAGCTCGAGCATCGCGTTGGCGAAGAAGAAGCGGCGGTTGGCGGTGCCCTGCCCCGGATGGCGATTCGCACTGCCTTCGACGAGGCCGAGCTCGATCAGCCGGTCGCCTTCCGGTGCGCCCACGGACGCGCTCACGAAGACGTGATCGACTTCGACTGGGATGTCGTCGGCCATGTGGCCGAATCTAGCCCACCAGCGGCACCAGCACCATGCTGAGCGTAGCGACAGCTGTCCCGATGAGCGCGCCAGCGGCGACGTCGCTCGGGTAGTGCAAGCCAAGGACCACGCGCGACGCTGCGATGAGCGCCGCGAATGGCACGAGCAGCCACGCGAGCTCGGGGAAGCTGTGCACGGCGAGAATCGTGAAGCTCACAGCATGCAGAGTGTGGCCGGAAGGAAAGCTGTAGCGATCCAGCGCACGCGTGCCCGGCACGATGCCGGCAAGCGTGATGTAGGGCCGCTCGCGGACCAGTCGCGACTTGAGATACTTGTAGAGGCCGACGCCGATCACCCCAACCGCCGCCATGCGCAGCGCCGGATAGAGCGCCTCGTCGCCGTAGATGACCGGCAGCAGCAGGATCAGCGCGTACCAGAAGATTCCGTCGCCAAGCTTGCTGATCGCGGAGAAGATGTCCCGGACCGCCGGCTGGCTGCAGCCGCGGTTGAGACGCAGGCACCATGCATGCTCGATTGCATCCACGCGCCGAAACAGCTCTGCGGTCCGTACGCCGTTCATGACGAGCAGTACTATTCGGTCCGCAGGCTGCAACGGCTTGACGGCCGCATGACACTTCTGTGATTCAGCAACTTAGAGCAGAATCCGCGAGCGACTTCACATATGCCGCCGACTTGTTACAAACGCGTTACGCCATGAACCTGCTGTTGATCGAAGACCACGCCGACATCGCGGCGAACATCACCGAGTTCTTCGAGGGACGCGGCGATGCGGTCGAGCACGTCGCCGACGGCGCGGCGGGTCTGCAGAAGGCGCTGTCGGATCCGTACGACGCGATCGTTCTGGATCTGCTGCTGCCCGGGCTGGATGGCCTGACGCTGTGCCGCCAGCTGCGGCATGCAGGACGAACGCAGGTGCCGGTGCTGATGCTCACGGCCAAGGACCTGCTAGCCGACAAGATCGAAGGCTTCGAGGCCGGCGCCGACGATTACCTGGTCAAGCCGTTCTCGCTGGCCGAGCTCGACGTGCGCCTGAAGGCGCTGGTACGGCGCACGCGGCTGCCGGAAACGCCCCGCATCCTCAGTGTCGGCGACCTGCGCTTCGATCTCGACACGCTCGAAGCCGAGCGCGGCGGCGAGCGGCTGAAGCTCAATCCGACGACCCGCCGGCTGCTGATCGTCCTGCTGCAGAATTCGCATCGGGTGGTGACGCGCCAGGAGCTCGAGCGCGAGCTGTGGGGCGACTCACCGCCGCAAGGCGATTTCCTGCGCGCCCACATGCACGCGCTGCGCACGGCGATCGACAAGAATTTTCCGATCAAGCTCCTGCATACGATCCATGGCACCGGCTATCGACTTTCGGCAGAACCGGTACGTTCTTAAGCTGAACGACTGGTTCTCGCGCCTCAGCCTGCGCGCGCGCATCGCTGGCACGATGATCGCTCTCGTCGCGAGCGCGGGCCTGGTATTGAGCGCGTGGGCTTACCTCGCCGACGAGCAGTTGAAGCGCAACATCACGCTCGACCTGCTGTCGGAGGAGCTCACGCACTTCGAACAGCGCATGCGTGTCGACCGCGGCGCCGAGCCGCTGCGCTCGGCTCGCCTCGCGATCTATCGTTCGAGCGACCTGGCCGAGCTGCCGCGACACATCGCGATGCTCAAGCCCGGTGAAATGCATCGCGTGCGATCCGGCGGCCGTCTGCTCGACGTGCTGGTGCGCGACGGCGATTTCGGCCGGCTGTACATCACGTACGACGTCACGGCGTATGCGACGCAGGATGCGATTGCGCTGCTCGTGCTCGCGATCGGAGTGATTGCCATCGTCATCGTCGCAGCGCTCGCGGCGTCGGCGATTTCCAGGCGGCTGGTGGAACCAGTCACTGCGCTCGCCGCGCGGCTGACGGAGATCGATCCCGGCCAGCGTCACGTGCGTATCGGCGCGCAATTCGCCGGCAACGAGCTGGAGCCGATCGCGCGCTCGGTGGACATGTTCATGGAGCGGCTCGACGGTTTCGTCGAGCGCGAGCAGTCATTCACTGCAACGGCGAGCCACGAGTTGCGCACGCCGCTCGCTGTGATGCGCGGCGCGGTCGAATTGCTGGAAACCTCAGCCGCAGATCGGCCGGGCGCTGGCAAAGCGCTCGCCCGAATTCAGCGCGCTGTGCGTGAGATGACGGAGTTCACGGACGCGCTGTTGGCCCTGTCGCGGGAGCAACAGGCTGCAGCAGCGAGCGAAACGACGTGCGATGTGAACGCGGTGTTGGCGCGCGTCGTGGAGGATCAGCGCAGCGTGTCGCCGGGCAAGCGTATCGTGCTGGAGATCGAGGCCGGCGCGAACCTCAAGGTGGCGGCGCCCGAAAGCATGGTTGCGATGACGATCGGCAATCTCGTGCGCAACGCGGTCCAGCACGGTACCGGCGGCGACGTGTTGTGCCGCTCGCACGGCCACGAGCTGGTCGTGACGAACGCCGGAACATTGCCGACGGACAATCTGTCGGCAGCGCAGCGCCGCTTCACCACGCATCCGGGCGGCCACGGCATGGGCCTCTATCTGGTGCGGCGGATCTGCGAACGCTATGGGTGGGATATTCGCCTCGAGAACGGGCCGCGCGGGGTCACCGCCCGCGTGGGATTTGCCTAGGAATCTGCTACGATTCCGCCCCCATTTTCCCCCGCCTCCCGGTCCTACGGAGCCTCCCTGATGTCGACCGCTCTCAAGCTCAACGTGCCCGCCCAGGGGCAGAAGATCACGATTGCCAACGGCAAGCTCGCCGTGCCCGATCAGCCGATCGTCCCGTTCATCGAGGGCGACGGCACCGGCCCGGATATCTGGCGTGCCTCGGTGCGCGTCATGGACGCGGCCGTGCAGAAGGCCTATGGCGGCAAGCGCAAGATCCACTGGATGGAGGTGTACGCCGGCCAGAAGTCGAACGACTTGTACAACACCTGGCTGCCGGAAGAGACCGTGCAGGCGTGTCGCGATTATCTGGTGTCCATCAAGGGCCCGCTCACGACGCCGGTTGGCGGCGGCATCCGCTCGCTGAACGTCGCGCTGCGCCAGATGCTCGACCTGTACGTCTGTCTGCGGCCGGTGCGCTGGTTCAAGGGCGTGCCCTCGCCGGTGCGTGCACCGGAGAAGGTCGACATGACGATCTTCCGCGAGAACACCGAGGACATTTACGCGGGCATCGAGTTCGAGGCGGGCAGCGCCGACAACAAGAAGTTCCTCGAGCTGTTCCAGCAGGCGTTCCCCAAGCAGTACGCCAAGATCCGCTTCCCGAACAGCTCGGGCATCGGCATCAAACCCGTCTCGCAGGAAGGTACGGACCGGCTGTTCCGCGCCGCCATCGAGTACGCGATCGTCAACAAGCGCAAGAGCGTGACGATCGTGCACAAGGGCAACATCATGAAGTTCACGGAAGGCGCCTTCCGCAACTGGTCGTACGCGCTGGCGGAGAAGGAATTCGCGCAGCAGACGTACACCTGGGACCAGTGGGAGCGCACCAAGGCCGCCAAAGGCGAGAAGGCTGCGAACGAAGAACAGGATGCGGCGAAGAAGGCCGGCAAGATCATCATCAAGGATGCGATCGCCGACATCACGCTGCAGCAGGTGCTGACGCGCCCGGAAGAGTTCGACGTGATCGCCACGATGAACCTGAACGGCGACTACCTGTCGGACGCGCTCGCGGCGCAGGTCGGCGGCATCGGCATCGCGCCGGGCGGCAACATCAACTACGTGACCGGTCACGCCGTGTTCGAGGCGACGCACGGCACGGCGCCGAAGTACGCCAACCAGGACAAGGTGAATCCGGGCTCGGTGATCCTCTCCGGCGAGATGATGCTGCGCTACATGGGCTGGGTCGAAGCGGCCGATGCGATCATCAGCGCGATGGACAAGACGATCGGCCAGAAGACCGTGACCTACGACTTCGCGCGCTTGATGGAAGGCGCGAAGGAAGTGAAATGCAGCGAGTTTGGCGACGCGCTGATTCGCAACCTGTGATGTAAGTGTCTGCCCTTTCCTCCGCCAGCAGCCGTGACGCACTCGTCGATGAGGGCGCCGCGGCGCTCGTGCAGAACTTCGCCGACTACAACGCCGAATTTCGGGCCATCACGCGTCGCGCGCCGCAGCGCTTCGAGGCGCGCGATTGGCGCGGCAGCCAGCGCGATGCTGTCGAGCGCATCGAGCTCTACGACAAGTGCGTCAACCGCGCCGTCGCGCACATGCGCGAACGGCTCGGCGAAGACGCGATCGAGCGCCCCCTGTGGAGCAGCATCAAGCGCCGCTTCACCGAGCTGATCGACGCGCTGCCCGACCTGGAGTTCGACAAGACCTTCTTCAACTCGGTCACGCGCCGCACGTTCGGCACGATCGGCGTCGATGGGGCCGTCGAATTCGTCGCGCTCGATCTGAATCCGATCGGCTCGATCACCACACAGATCGAAACCACGGTCTACGGCAACCGTGGCTCGCTCGAACTGTTGTTCGAGGAAGTGCTGGCCGACTTCCGCTTCAAGACTCCGTATCTCGACTTCGACCGCAGCGTACGGATCATCACCAACGAAGTGCGCGCACAGTGTGAGTCGGATTCCGATGCGTTACGCCCGCCGCTGCAGGTCGAGCAAGTCGAGTTCGTGCGCACGCCGTTCTTCCAGATGACGCGTGCCTATCTGGTCGGCCGCATCTCGGGCAAGGGCTGGATGCTGCCGTTCGTGCTGGCGCTGAAGAACACCGAAAGCGGCGTGCTGATCGACGCGATCATGATGGACGAGGCCTCCGTCAGCATCCTGTTCAGCTTCACGCGCTCGTACTTCCACGTCGACCTGCCGCACGTCGGTCAGGCGGTCGTGTTCCTCAAGAGCATCTTGCCGCGCAAGCCGGTCAGCGAGCTGTACACGGTGCTCGGCCGCGCCAAGCAGGGCAAGACCGAGCGCTACCGCGAGCTGTTCCGTCACCTGCAACAGAGCACCGATCAGTTCGTCCACGCACCGGGCGATCGCGGGCTGGTGATGATCTGCTTCACGCTGCCCTCGTTCGACGTGGTGTTCAAGATCATCCGCGACCGCTTCGCGTATCCGAAGAACGTGCTGCGCGAAGAAGTCCTGAAGAAATACGAGCTGGTATTCAAGCACGACCGGGCGGGCCGGCTGGTCGACGCACAGGAATTCAAGCGCCTGCAGTTTCCGACGGCACGTTTCTCCGACGCGTTGATCGAGGAGCTGAAGAGCGAGGCCGCCGGCACCGTGCGCTTCGAGAACGGCGAGCTGGTCATCGGCCACGTGTACATCGAGCGGCGCATGACGCCGCTGAATCTCTATATCCGCAACGCCTCACGCGAGGACGCCGAGCGCGCGGTGCTCGACTACGGGCAGTGCATCCGAGACCTGGCGGTGACGAACATCTTCGCGGGCGACCTGCTGCTGAAGAACTTCGGCGTCACGCGTCACGGCCGCGTCATCTTCTACGACTACGACGAGCTGTGCGCCGTGACCGACTGCCGCTTCCGCGACATCCCACAGGCGCAGAACGAAGAGGACGAGATGCGCGCCGAGGCCTGGTTCCACGTCAACGACAACGACGTGTTCCCCGAGACGTTCATGCAGTTCCTCGGCTTCGACCCGCAGCTCAAGGAGGCCTTCGTCAAAGTGCACGGCGAAATCATGACCGCCGACTGGTGGCGCGGCATCCAGCAGCGGCTGACGGAAGGCGAAGTGCTGGAAGTGCTGCCGTACCACCGGCACCGCGTGCGAGTGTTCGGCAGCCTCTAGAAAAGAAAGACCCTCCCGGCGATTGCAGGGAGGGCCTCAAGGGGGATGTCGGACCGAAGGTTACTTGCGCGTCTCGTCGTCGTGCTTCTCTTCGAAGATTTCCTGGCTCTGCTGATTGAGCTGCTGATGCAGGTCCTGGCGCTCGTCGCGCGTCAACGTGCCGTCTTCCTTGTACGTGTGCTCGAGGTCGCGAATGTCGCGCCGCTCGGTGCGCAGATCCTGCGCTTCGCCGTGCGTCAGCTCCCCTGACTTCACGCCCTGCTGGATGCGCGCGGTCTGGTTCGCCTGGCGCTCGTTCACGCCCGGATCGCGCACCGCTGCCGGCGGACGGTCCTGCTCGTCGTGCTTCTGGCGGTAGATGTCGCGGCTCGCCTGGTTCTGCTCATGCTGCAGGTCGCGGCGCTCCGCGCCGGTCAGCGTGCCGTCCGACTTGTACCCGCGCTCCAGCTGACGAATGTCGCGCTGTTCCTCGACCAGCCTGCCGGTCTCGCGCCGCGTGAGCTCGCCGGACTTCACGCCCTGCTGGATGCGCTCGCGCTGATTGTGCTGGCGTTGGTTGACGCCAGGATCGCGCGTGCGGTGCGTATCGGCGTGGCTCGCGCTCACCACGGCAACCGCGCCGGCGAGCGTCAGCACTACTGCGGAAAACTTCTTCATTGCAAGCCTCCTGAAAAGGCGGTGATTTCGAGGGTGTTCAACGCCCCACCCCGCCGCCGGTTGACCTGCCCACTCGGAGAATTACAGGCGGCGCTATTCTTGTTAAATTGCCGCCGGTCGCATTTATCTGCAGTTCAGGCGTCCCCCTCCTCCATGCAACGCGCGCTGTTCGTCCTCGGAATCTTCATTTCGCTGGTGGGACTTGCATGGCCGTGGATCTCGAAGCTGCCGCTCGGGCGCCTGCCGGGCGACTTCCTGATCGAGCGCCCGGGATTCAGGCTGTTCCTGCCGATCACGACGATGATCGTGGTCAGCGTGCTGATCTCGCTTATTTTGATGCTGTTCCGGAAGTAGCGAGTGCCTGGCGCAGGTCCGCGATCAGATCGTCGGCGTCTTCGATGCCGATCGACAGCCGCGCGGTGCGCTCCGAAACTTCGGCCCACTGACGCTCCTGCGCGCTGAAGTCACGCGGGTTGATGAGCCGCCCCGGCCACACCAGCGACTCCGTCGAGCCGAGACTCGCCGAGATTGCGAACAGCTGCAGCGCCTCGCTGAAGCGCGCAGCATCCTCGCGCAGCTCGACGGTCACCATCGCGCCGAATTCATGCATCTGCTTTGCCGCGAGCGCATGTTGTGGATGCGACGGCAGGCCGGGATAGCGGACCCGCGCGATCTGCGGCTGCGCTTCCAGAAACTGGGCAATCGTCAGCGCGTTCTGGCACTGCCGTTCGTAGCGCAGCGGATAAGTCTTCAGTCCCCGCTGGATCATGAACGCCGTGTGCGGATCGAGCGTCGCGCCGAGGATGATCGAATCCGTGTGCATCCCGTCGATCAATTCCTTGCGCGCAATGACCGCGCCGCCCATCACGTCGCCATGCCCGGACGCGTACTTGGTCAGGCTGTGAGCGAAGATGTCGATATCGAACTGCCCGTGGTTGTGGAAGCCGGCGAACGTGTTGTCGAGCAGCGTGAGCGCGCCCTGCGCCCGCGCCGCCGCGGTCATGCGTTCGAGCGACGCAACTTTCAGCACGGGATTGGTCGGCGATTCGAACACGATCAGGCGTGTCGGCCGTTCTGCAAGCGTGCGCTCGATGCCTGCGACATCCTCGATCGACAGCATCGTGTGCGCGATCCCGTAGCGGGACAGGACGCGCCGGATCATGTAGCGCGTCGGCTGATACATCTCGGCGAACATCAGCACGTGATCGCCCTGCTTGCACAGCGAGAGCATCGCGAGGTTCGCGGCAGCGACACCCGATGCAGTGAGCAGGCAACCGTCGCGGCCCTGCAGCTCGGCGAGCGTCAGCTCGAGCTGGCGCAGCGTCGGGTTGGCGACCCGCGAGTATTGAAACCCCTCGCGCTGACCGCGCGACTCCCGCTCGCTCTCGGCGACGCTGTCGAAGGTGAACTTGACCGACTGGTAGATCGGCGCGACCAGCGGGCGATTGTCCGGCGGCACCGGCACCGCCGGTGGATGATTCACGCGGGTCGGCGGCTTCATACGCGGCACAGCCGCTCGGCTGCTTCCTCGAGCGTCGAATCGTTCTTCGCGAAACAGAAGCGCAGCACCGTCAGCTTCGGCGGATTCGCATAGAACGGCGAGACCGGAATCGAGGCCACGCCCGCCTCGCGCAGCAGCGTATCGGCAAACTCGACGTCGCTCTGTTGCGAAACCGAGCTGAAATCGAGCAGCTGGAAGTAAGTGCCGGCTGCCGGCGTCCAGCTGAAGCTCGAGGTGCGCAGGCAATCGAGGAACCGGTCGCGCTTGCGTTGATAGAACTCGCCGAGCTGCGAGTTGTGCTCGGGCGAGGCCTTGAGGAAATCCGCGATCGCGAACTGCAGCGGCGCGGCGATGCTGAAGGTGTTGAACTGATGCACGCGACGGATCTCGCGCGTGACTTCCTCCGACGCCACGGTGTAGCCGACGCGCCAGCCGGTGGCATGCATGGTCTTGCCGAACGAGAACACTGCGACGCCGCGCTCGGACAACTCCGGATGACCGACGATGCTCGCATGCAGCTCGCCGTCGTAGATCATGTGCTCGTACACCTCGTCCGAGAGCACCATCGCCGAGGTCGGCCGCAGCAAGTCGGCGAGCACATCGAGATCGGAAGCGCTCGCGATGGTCGCGGTGGGGTTGTGCGGCGTATTGAGCATCACGAGCCGCGTGCGCGGCGACAATGACTGCCGCACGCGTTCCCAATCGATCTGGAAGCGCGGCGGTTGCAGCGGGATGTGCACGGGCCGCCCGCCCGCGAGCAGCACGGCGGGCGCATAGGAGTCGTAGGAAGGATCGAACAGAATCACCTCGTCGCCGGGGTGCACCAGCGCCTGCACGGCGGAGAAGATGCCCTCGGTGGCGCCGAGCGTGATCGTGATTTCGTTCTCGCTGTCCAGCAACCGGCCGTAGCTCGAGCCGAGCTTGAGCGCGATCTGCTCGCGCAGCTGCGGGACGCCGATCATCGGCGCATATTGATTGTGGCCGGCGGCGACGTGGTACGCGACCAGATCCTTCAGCTTCGCCGGCGCATCGTAGTCGGGAAACCCCTGCGCCAGGTTGATCGCGTTGAGCTCGCGCGCACGATTGGTCATGACCGTGAAAATAGTCGTGCCGACGTGCGGGAGCTTCGAGCGGATCATGGCTACATCATTTCAAAGTCGCGCCGGCCGCCAGCTGCATGTCGCGCTGGCGGCGCTTTTCCTGCCTCGCCATCATGATGCCGGCGATGACCACGCCTATCGTCACCAGCAGCACCATGATCGTCGCGAGCGCATTGATGTCCGGGCTCACGCCGAGGCGCACTTTCGAGAATATCACCATCGGCAGCGTGCTCGAGCCGGGGCCGGAGACGAAGCTGGTGATCACCAGGTCGTCGAGCGAGATCGTAAACGACAGCAGCCAGCCCGAGATCAGCGCCGGCGCGATGATCGGCAGCGTGATCACGAAGAACACTTTGCCGGGGCGCGCGCCGAGATCCATCGCGGCTTCTTCCAGCGAGTCGTCGAGGGTCGCGAGCCGCGACTGCACGATGACCGTGACGTAAGCGAGCGTCAGCGTGATATGCGCAATCGTGATGGTCGTGAAGCCGCGGCCTTCGGGCCAGCCGAACAGCTGCTCCATCGCGACGAACAGCAGCAGCAGCGACAGGCCCGTGATCACTTCCGGCATCACCAGCGGCGCGGTGGTCATGCTCGACAGCAGAGCGCGGCCCTTGAATTTGCCGAAGCGCGCGAGCGCCGTGCCGGCCAGCGTGCCGAGGATCACTGCACCGGTCGCGTTGATCGCCGCAACCTTCAGCGACAACCACGCCGCATCCAGGATCTGCTGGTTCTGGAACAGCCTGCCATACCATTGCGTCGAGAAGCCGCCCCACACGGTCACCAGACGTGACTTGTTGAACGAATAGACGATGAGCGACAGGATCGGGCCGTACAGGAAGATGAAGCCGAGGACCAGCGTGCTGAAGCGGAACGCGGTGATGTTGCGGGCCATCGCTACGTTCCCCGCGCTTCGGCAGCTTGCGCACGCTGCAGCAAGGCAATCGGAATCAGCAGCAGCGACAGCAGCGCTATCGCCACGGCGCTCGCCACCGGCCAGTCGCGATTGCTGAAGAACTCGGTCCACAGAACCTTGCCGATCATCAGCTGCTCGGGCCCGCCGAGCAGCGCCGGGATCACGAACTCACCGACGGCGGGAATGAACACCAGCAGCGAGCCGGCGATGATGCCCTGGATCGACAGCGGCAGCGTGATCGTCATGAACGCCTTCCAGGGACGCGAGCCGAGATCCGCGGCCGCCTCGAGCAGCGTGAGATCCATCTTCTCGAGGCTCGTGTAGAGCGGCAGGATCATGAACGGCAAATAGGAGTACACGATGCCGACATAGATCGCGAAGTCGGTCTGCAGCATCACCAGCGGCTCGTCGATCACGCCGAGCCACACCAGGAAGTTGTTGATGAGACCGTTGTTCTTGAGGATGCCGATCCACGCGTACACGCGCAGCAGGAAGGAAGTCCAGAACGGCAGGATCACCATCATCAACAGGATCTGGCGCGAGGTGCCGCTGGCGCGCGCAATTGCGTAAGCGATCGGGTAGCCGACCAGCAGGCACAGGATCGTCGAGACGGCAGCGATCTTCAGCGAGTTCAGATACGCCCGCCAGTACAGGCTGTCCTCCACGAGATACAGGAAGTTGCCGACGTTGAGCTTGATCTGCAGGATCCGCTCCTGCGTCCACGCGAACAGCGGCTGGTACGGCGGCAGCGCGATCTGCGTCTCCGAGAAGCCGATCTTCAACACGATCACGAACGGGATCAGGAAGAACAGCAGCAGCCACAGATACGGAACTGCAATGACGGCAGTGCGGCCCGTCACGCCCCAGCGTACGAGTCGCGAGCGCGTCCAGCGATACGGCGGCAGGTTCTCGAGGAAGCGCAACAGCAAATGCGCGCCGACGCTCCGGCGCTGCGGGTGCGGGACCTCGGCGCGCGCGCTCATTCGATCAGCACCACCGGGCTGGACGCATGCCAGTGCAGATACACCTGCTGGTCCCAGGTGATGTCGTCGGCGTGCCGGTAAGCGTTCGGCTGGGTCACGCGCATCATCTTGCCGGTGGCCAGCTGTACCAGATAGATGCTCATGTCGCCCATGTAGGCGATTTCCTTGACGACGCCGCGCGTAACGTTGTCTTGCTGCTGCGGCGGCTCGATCGAGAGCTGGATTTTCTCGGGCCGGACTGCGGCCCAGACCACCGCGTCCGAGGCGGCGCTGACGCCGTGATTGACGTAGATCGTGCCTTCCATTTCCGGCGTCGCGATCCGCACGTGGTCCGGCTCGTCCTCGATCATCGTCCCCTGGAACACATTGATGTTGCCGATGAACTCGGCGACGTACTTGCAGTTCGGATATTCGTAGATGTCCTTCGGCGTGCCGGTCTGCACGATGCGGCCGGCCTCCATGACGCCGATGCGGCTCGAGAGCGTCATCGCCTCTTCCTGATCGTGCGTCACGACGATGAACGTGACGCCGAGCTGTTCCTGCAGATTGACCAGCTCGAATTGCGTGTGCTCGCGCAGCTTCTTGTCGAGCGCGCCGAGCGGCTCGTCGAGCAGCAGGAGCTTCGGCCGCTTCACCAGCGAACGCGCGAGCGCGACGCGCTG
>Ga0207675_100000138_pt1 | contig 62372 bp, 55 predicted proteins | sample KBSSwiS42_FD_184305 | JGI IMG/M metagenome (GOLD analysis project Ga0207675, IMG submission 184305) | Switchgrass rhizosphere microbial communities from Kellogg Biological Station, Michigan, USA - KBS Switchgrass S4-2 (SPAdes) (version 2) | ecosystem: Host-associated > Plants > Roots >...
ACAGATTGGGCTCGACCGGCGCAGCCAATAGATCATTCTATTGGCAAGACGGGCATGCCCGATATGGCCGGCCAGAACCCGCCAGAATCCGCGTAACCCTAAATCCACTAGGGCGCAAAGGAACAGTTTTAGAGGGGCTGCACAGACGCACCTGCGAGCAAACGGGGGTGGCCTGGTGAGATATCCGGGCTTGGCGGTCCCAGGCAAGGAACTTAAAGCCGATCGGATCCCTCCCAAAGGCAGGGGCTATCGGCGCATTGCGTTAGGCGCTGGCCGATTTCTCTCCAAAGAGCGGGCGCCCTCTGGAGGCCGCCCTGGTCATGGTCGGTCCGCCAATCGGAGGTTAACATGCGTATCAAACCGCTATTTGTCATCCTGCTCGTGATGCTGCTTGGTGCGTGCGCGCCCAAGGGACCGCCATCGCCACGGCTCGATGTATCGATATCCGAATTGAATGTGGATCACATCAGCATGATGGAACAAACCTATAGCATGCTGCTCAGGGTGCAGAATCCCAACAATTTCGACATCAATACCGATGGCCTGTCATTCGACATCGAGACCAATGGCCAACCCTTTGCACGCGGAGTAAGCAATGAAGCGGTTGTCGTGCCGCGTCTGGGCGAGGTGATGGTGAAGGTCACTGCGGTGAGCGACCTGTCTTCCGTCATCAAGCAGATACGCAGTGCGCCCAACATGGCGATATCCGGATTCAAGTATCGGCTCGTTGGAAGATTTTTTTCCGGTGACCAGCGCCTGCCATTCGATTACAGCGGCAAGATCGCAGCGGAGTAAACGTGACATGACTGGCCGGTTGTCGATATTCGTGAACCGGCTGGTTTCAGTCCTGATCGGTTGCCTGGTACTGGCCGTTTCCCCGGCGAACTGTGCACCCCTCGAAAAGCAGAGAATCGTTTTGGCCGTCGGCGGGAAGACCACGCTCTATTACCTTCCACTGACGCTAGCCGACCGTCTGGGTTATTTCAAGGACGAAGGCCTGGATGTGGAAATCAACGATTTCCCCGGTGGCTCCAAAGCGCTGCAGGCGCTGGTCGGCCACAGCGCCGACGTCGTCTCCGGCGCATACGAACACACCATCGTCATGCAGACGCTTGCGCAGAAAGTGCAGGCCTTCGTGCTGCAAGGCATGAATCCCGGCCTGGAACTTGGCATCCGCAAGGACCTGGCGGCCGGCTATTCCTGGGCGAAGGACCTGAAGGGCATGAAGATCGGCGTGTCGGCACCGGGGTCGAGCACGCACATGCTGATCAACCATCTGCTGGCCTCGGTCGGACTGAAACAGGATGATGTTTCGATCATCGGCGTGGGCACTGGCCCGACCGCGGTCGCGGCAATGCGCAGCGGGCAGATCGATGCACTCTCGAGTTCCGAGCCCGTCATGACATTGCTCGAGCGCTCGGGAGACATCAAGATCGTCGTCGAAACCATCACGGACAAGGGCGTGCGTGACGTGTTCGGCGGCAGCATGCCCGCGGCCACTTTGTATGCGCGGCTCGACTTCATCGAACAGAATCCGAACACCGTGCAGGCGCTGACCAATGCGATCGTTCGGGCGCTGCTGTGGTTGCAAAAGAGCACGACCGAGGATGTGCTCAATGCCGTGCCGCCCGAATATCTGCTGGGCGACAGGGCGCTCTACGCCGCGTCGTTCGAACGCCTGCGCGCCACCTATTCCAAAGACGGCATGATTCCGAGGAAGGGCGTCGATAATTCCTATAAAGTCCTGTTGGCGCACAATACCGCGGTGCGGAGGGCACCCGTGGTGTGGATCAATCAAACCTATACCAACGTCTTCGTCGAAAAAGCGCTGCACCAGTACAGGTAAGCGGCCGGACATGCAAAATTCGTTGACTCTCGAGGGCGTCACCTGCACGTTTGCCGGCAGGGCTGGCAACGCGGACTACACCGCCGTTGGCGATGTCAGTCTGGAGGTCGCGGAAGGCGAATTCGTGGCGGTTGTCGGGCCCACTGGTTGCGGCAAATCCACATTGTTGAATGTTGCGGCCGGGTTGCTCGCTCCCACTCGTGGCAGCGTCACGGTGTTCGGCGAAAGACTGCAGGCCCTCAACACGCGGGCTGGCTACCTGTTTCAGAACGAGGCTTTGATGCCGTGGCGAACGGCATTGCAGAACATCACGGCCGGTCTCGAGTTTCGCGGCGCGCGCGCGGAACAGGCGCGCTCCCGGGGCGCTGAGTGGCTCAGGCGCGTGGGCCTTGCTGCGCATGGACACAAATATCCGCACGAACTCTCCGGCGGCATGAGAAAGCGCGTCGCACTTGCGCAAACGCTGATCCTCGATCCAAAAATCCTGCTCATGGACGAACCGTTCTCCGCACTCGACGTGCAAACGCGCAGCCTGATGGAAAACGAGTTGCTGCAGCTGTGGGCGCAGGATCGCAAGTCGGTGATCTTCGTGACGCATGATCTGGAGGAAGCCATTGCGCTGTCGGATCGCGTGGTGGTGATGTCCGCGGGACCGGCCGGCCGGCTGATCGGCGGGTTCCCCATCGACCTGCCGCGTCCTCGCGACGTAGCCGAGATCAGGCTGACCCAGCGTTTCGTCGAATTGCACAAGCTGATCTGGCAGGCGCTGCGCGACGAGGTCCAGAAGGCCTATGCCCACGCTCTGGATTGAGAACGAAATTCCAAACCTGTAACCACGGAGAACACGGAGAAATGCAGGAAAGAAATGCGGCCTATAGTGGAATGGCGGCAATGGCCTCGGCGGAAGATGTCAGCACTCAAATTTCCAGTTGCCGGTTTCCTTTGTTTTTCTCCGTGCCCTCCGTGGTTCAAGGTTGACGTGAAGCGCGGCACGCTGATTGTCTGTCAGTTCGGGTTGCTGGTTGGCGTGTTCGTGCTCTGGCACGTGCTGACCGCGACGGACTTGCTGCCGAAATTTTTCTTCGGCGAACCGCTGCTCGTTCTGGCCCGCGTTCGCGACTGGTTCGTGAGCGGCAAGATCTATCCGCATCTGGGCGTGACACTGATCGAGACCCTCCTTGCATTCGTCATCGGCACGGCTCTCGGCCTGGCATTCGGCTTGTGGCTGGCGCTGTCCGACTCCGCGGCACGATTGCTGAACCCCTATATCACCGCGCTCAACTCGATGCCGCGTGTGATTCTCGCGCCGATCTTCGCGGTCTGGTTCGGTCTGGATATCAAGTCCAAAGTCATGCTCGGCATAACGCTGGTCTTTTTCATCGTCTTCTTCAGCGTCTATAACGGCGTGCGCGAAGTCAGTCCGACGATTTTGGCGAACGCGCGCATGCTCGGTGCCAACGGCCGGCAACTGCTTCGGCACGTCTACCTGCCGAGCGCGACGGCGTGGGTGTTCTCCAGCCTGCACGCCTCCGTCGGCATGGCCTTCGTCGGTGCCGTTGTCGGCGAATACCTCGGCTCGGCCCGCGGTGTGGGCTATCTGATCTTGCAGGCCGAGGGCGTGTTCGACATCAACACGGTGTTCGCAGGCGTGCTGGTGCTGACCGCTTGTGCCTTGGTCCTCGACTACATCGTTACGCTCGCCGAGCGGCGCCTGCTGCGCTGGCGCCCGGGCAGCGTTTCCTCGGCCTCCTGATTTACGGCCAGGACCGAATGAACCACGGAGAACACGGAGAACACGGAGGATACACAAGAACGAGGATAACCAAAAATTCGGGTAACCGCAGTCAGTCTCCGCAAACCTGTGCCGTCAACAGTTGCAGTGACGGGTCATAGGCAGATGAACGACTTTTAACCCCTCATCCCGTTTCTCGTTTTTCCTCCGTGCGCTAAAGGGGTACTCCACGCTTCGCGAGGGTATCCGTGTTCTCCGTGGTTCACATTATTGTTTGATTGTCTTGAGCGAAACGGCCAGTCCGTGCTAGAAACGGGTTCGGGCTCACAAATCAGCGATTCCCCTTGGACTTCTCCAACCACGCCATCCTGATCGGCGCCGTACTGGTGCTGATGAGCATCCTCGCAAGCACGCTGTCGCAGCACACCGGTGCGCCGCTGCTGTTCGTCTTCCTCGGCATCGGCATGCTGGCGGGGGAGGATGGGCCGGGACAGATCCGTTTCGGCGACTTCCAGGCCGCCTACCTGGTCGGCACCATGGCGCTGGCCATCATTTTGTTCGATGGCGGCATGCGTACAAGATACGAAACCTTTCGCGTGGGATTGTGGCCCGCGGTATCGCTTGCGACGTTCGGCGTAGTGCTGACCACGGTGATCGTGGGTTACGGGGCCTCCCGCGTGCTCGGGCTGGGCCTCATGGAAGGCATGCTGATCGGGGCCATCATTGGCTCCACCGATGCGGCGGCCGTGTTCTCGCTGTTGCATGCTGCAGGAATGCGTCTAAAAAAGCGGGTCGGCGCCACGCTCGAAATAGAATCCGGCTGCAACGATCCGATGGCGGTCTTCCTGACGCTGTCGCTGGTTCACCTCATCGGCGCCGATGAGCAACTGCTGTCCTGGTCCCTTCTCTGGCATTTCATCCAGCAATTCGGGCTTGGTGGATTGGCCGGCATCGGCGGCGGCAGGCTGCTCGTCTGGCTGATAAACCGGGTGACCCTCGCGAGCGGGCTCTATCCATTGTTGGCGATGGCGGGCGGCCTCTCCATCTACGCGCTCACGACCGTGCTGGATGGCAGCGGCTTTCTGGCAATCTATCTGGCTGGATTGGTTCTGGGAAACAGCCGTGTTCACACCGTCGGCAACATACTGCGGGTGCACGACGGGTTGGCGTGGCTCTCGCAGATCGCGCTGTTTCTGATGCTGGGCCTTCTGCTGACCCCCAGCGCGCTATTCGAAATCGGACTGGGTGCGCTCGGCGTTGCGGCGTTGCTCATGTTCGTCGCCAGGCCAATCGCGGTCGCGATGTCGCTGCTCCCGTTCAGATTTCCGCTGCGCGAACAGATCTTCATTGCATGGACCGGCCTGCGAGGCGCGGTGCCGATCGTGCTCGCACTGTTTCCGGTGCTGGCCGGATTGCCGCAGTCGTCGATCTACTTCAACGTTGCATTCTTCGTGGTGCTGGCGTCGCTGCTGGTGCAGGGGTGGACCGTCGCGCCGCTTGCCGGCTGGCTGCAATTGAAACTGCCGAAGGAACACGCACCTTATTATTCCGAGTTCGTCGAGGTACCCGGCAGGGCGGGCCTGCAACTGCTGGGATATCGCGTGAATGACCTGAGTGCGGCGATCGGCAGGACGGTGATACAACTTGCCCTGCCGGCCGAAGTACGAGTGGTTGCCGCATTCCGCGGCGGCAAGCCCGTCGAATCCATCGGCCAACTGGAAATTGCCGCGCGGGACCTGGTGTACGTCATCACGCCGAGCGAGCACATGACCGTGCTCGATCTCTTGTTCGTGCCTGCCGACGATCTGGAGGAATCCGAGCAACACAGGTTCTTCGGTACTTTCACGCTGAACGGCGATGCACCGCTCGGCGAAGTGGTAGAAATGTACGGAGGCGTCGTTGCGCAGGCAATCAGCTCCATGACGCTCGCGCAGTACATCGACCGCCAGTTCCGCCGCCGTCCGGACGTCGGCGACTACGTTCGCTTTGGCACGCTGAATCTGGTCGTGCGCGAAATGCGCGACGGCCAGGTTTCCAAGGTAGGGATCATCGTTCGCGAGCGTTAGCGAGATACTCGTCCCACCCACTGTTACAAGGTCAACCTCGCGGAGCACTCATGCCCACAGCTGAAACTCTCGAACGATTCATCGCACGGGTCGAACAGAACGCGCATGTCGAGGCAGTGGAAGAGTTCTACACCGAGGATGCTTCCATGCAGGAGAATCAGTCCGTGCCGCGAATCGGTCGCGATGCCCACGCAGAAAACGAGCGCAAAGTCCTCGCCCGGACCAAGTCATTGACATCCAAATGCGTGCGTCCGGTGTTCGTGAACGGCGACAAGGTGGTCATTCGCTGGATATTCCAATTCGAATGGCGCGACGGCACGACGACCCGGATGGAGGAACTCGCCTATCAACGCTGGGAGGGCGAGCGGATCGCGGAAGAAACTTTCTTCTATGACCCGGCGCAGCGCGTCCGCAAACCTCCAGCGTAAGAGCCGAAGTCGAAGCAATCATCGAACCCCTGTTCCTCGTCAAACTGCTTCTCGTTCCGGCCCTCATCGGCGGCATCACGCTGGCCGGGCGTCGCTGGGGGCCGGCGGTTGCCGGCTGGTTATCGGGATTTCCTGTCGTCACTGGTCCGATCCTGTTGTTCGTGGCGCTGGAGCAGGGACCGCAGTTTGCCTCGACCACTGCGGCGGCTGCACTGGCGGGAGGGTTGGCGTGGATGACGTTCGCGCTGAGCTACGCGTGGGCCGCTCTTTACGTCTCCTGGCTTCTGGCTTTATTCGGCGGACTTTGCGCCTACGTGGCCGTTGGCATGGCGCTAGTCGTTGCGGCGCCTTCGTTCGCATGGATCGTCGCCATGATGATTGTCGCGGTGGTATCGGCCCCGCATGCGTTTCCGCGACTGATGCAGCCGGCCGGTCGCGGCACGCGCTCATCCATCGAACTGGTCGCGCGCATGGTCGCGGGGGGTGTGCTGAGCATCACGGTATCGCACCTGTCGCCGGTGCTCGGACCCAAGTTCAGCGGGCTGCTTGCTGTATTTCCCGTCATGGGCGTCGTTCTGGCAGCTTTTTCCCACCGTGCAAGCGGCAACGTTTTTACCATTCGCCTGCTGCGCGGCATGGTGTCCGGTTTCTACGCATTCACGGCTTTTTGCCTGACCGTGACGCTATTTCTGAACACGCTCGGTGTCGCCGCTGGATTCACCCTGGCGTTGTGTTTTTCGCTGATCGTGCATTTTTGCGTGCTCTGGACCATGCGGCTGTCCCGGCAACGCGTCCCGGCCTAAGGGTTCTCGGCCAGTCGGAACGGGTTGCGGGCGCGCGCATTTGCGGACTATCCTCGCCACTGGTGCAAAGGCTTTGTTCAAGAGTCTGCACATGAACTCCAGAGGAACGGACGGGTGGACCTGATACTCAGCATCGAAGCGTTCGTGCGTGTCGCGGAGACGCAGAGTTTTGCGAACGCGTCGCGCCAGATCGGAGTCGCCAAATCCGTCGTTACCACGCGCGTAAAGCAACTCGAAGAACATCTCGGGGTCGCGCTGTTCCACCGCTCGACGCGCGCGGTGAAATTGTCCGAATCCGGTGAACTCTACTATCGCGATTGCAGCGAACTCCTGCAGAAGGTGCAGGATTTGTCATTGCGGTCGCAGGGCGAGAGCAGCGCGCTGAAGGGCACTCTGCGCATCCACGTCCTGCCAGGGTTCGCGCTCGGCCACTTCTCCAAGGCATTGACTGATTTTCGCAGCGCGTATCCGACCATCGACTTCGAAGTCATGGTCAACGATCGCGTGGTCGATCCGGTAAAAGAAGGGCTGGATCTGGTGCTGCAGATTTTCCCGCCAGCGTCCAATTCACTGATCGAGCGTCGGCTGTTTCCGGTGCGCGGCCTGTTCTGCGCTTCGCCGGACTACATGAGCGGCGAGACTGAATTGGAAACGCCCCTTGACCTGCTGCGGCATGACTTCGCCTGTTATTCGTACTATCCATGGGGCGATAAATGGCCCCTCATCAAGGGGGTGGAGCGATTCCAGATTTCACTCTCGCCGGTATTGAAGACCAACAGCGTTCACCTGCTGCTCGATTTCGCGCGCGCTGGCGCGGGCGTGGCATACCTGCCCACCATGGTCGCCGCGCCGGACCTGCTGGAACGCCATTTGGTGCGCGTGCTGCCCGACTATTCCGCGCCGCCGCTGTGGATGTCTGCGGTCTATCCCGCATCGCACCGTTCCACCGCCAAAGTCAAACTCTTCCTCGATTTCTTGCGCACCCGCTTTCCCGGTGAGCCCCAGTGGGACCGGGCATTAGGGCTTCCCCCGCTCGAACCGGCTGCAGGCGAAGATGCCTGAGGGTCCCCGCGTCGATTGCGGCGGCGCGGCATCCGGATTTTCGAAACCCGACCGGCACGTTCGCGATTTCAGAACGTCAGGGCTATTCCCGCGCAAAGGCATTCGGGGCTAACCTGCGCTCTTCGGTGCCCCGGCTGTCGCGACGGCCACTGCATGCACCGGTAAGGAGGAGCTATGCAATATCAGACCCGTTTCGGTTCCCTGGACAAATTCGAAAAGGGAACCATCGAACTCATCAATGACAACGCCAAGCACTACGTTTTCTCGAACGTATTCGACGTGGCAAACAAGTCGAAGCCTTACGAGAAAGTGGTGGTCGGCAAGAATCTCCAGTACGTCATCGAGGCTCTGCGCGCCGAGGGCGATTCGCCGTGGTTCGCCGCGTCGCACGACGAATTCGCCGTGGCGATGGAGGGCGAAATCGAAGTGCACTATATAAAGCTCGACGACGCGCAGAAGATTGCGCCAGCGAACAAAGAGGGAAGCGTGCGCATTCAGGGTACGCCATCGGGCAGGAAAATGGGTGTCATCAAGCTCAAGCGTGGGCATCAGGCTCTGCTGCCGGTCGGAGCCGCCTATCAGTTCCGCGCGAAGAAGCGCGGTGTGCTGCTGTTGCAGACCATTCTCGGGGAGAATTCGGTCGAGAAGTGGGCCGACATCTGCCACCAGTGATTCCAGACTGCGCGTTTGCTGCAATTCGATCAGGAGAAATGCCATGGATACCGTACAAAACGTGATAGCCACCGAGCCGGACCGCGTGACCGGTTACCGTTCTTTCCATCTGGGATCGTTCGCGTTCAGCCGCGACGCCTACTTCGTCACCATCAAGTGGCCTGCAAAAGGCGAGACGCGATCGCATCAGATGCCGGCCGACGCCTTCCTCCGTGCCCTGATGCGCGACGTGGCCTGGGGATTTTTCTACGGCTGGGTGAATTTCGACGACGTCATCGGTACCCGCAACCTCTACGGCAAGGTCGACCTTTACGCCGGTGCTTATAACGATTCACTGAAAAAGGCCGGCGTCGATTTCACGGAACAGTTCGCCACACCCGTGATCACCGCGACTTTCAAGGCGATACTTGCCGACTGGGTAAACGAGGGATTCGACCCGTTCGCGGCACCCGAGGAGACCGGGAGCGCGTTCGGCTTCAAGCACGGCGACAACATCGCCGCGATTGAACGCTTCCGTGTTGCGACCAAGCGCATGCCCGGACTGGACGGAGATTCGCCGTTGCGCGGCGATCTGGCCGTGAACCGCCAGTTCCAGGACGTGGCTCAGGACGAGCCGGAAATCCTGGCTGAACCCGGTTTCGAGAAAGAGCTGCACGGCTTCAATCTCTTCAAGTATCTGTCTCGCTCCGACGTTACCTGGAACCCGTCGGTCACCTCGGTGTGCAAGGCCAGCTTGTTCTGCCCCACGACCGAGGAATACATCCTGCCGATCTTTCATGGCAATGATCGCGTCGAGTGGTTCGTGCAGTTGTCCGACACGATCGTTTGGGAAGTGGCGGACAAAAACACCGGCGCCCCGCGCGCGCGCGTGACCATGAATGCCGGCGACGTCGCCGCCATGCCGGCCGACATCCGTCACAAGGGATTTTCCACCAAGCGTTCCATGCTGCTGGTTTGGGAGAACGTCACGCCCGATCTGCCGAAGCGCTACGACCGGGGCGAACTCAAGCCCTGGCCGGTGGATTTTTAGGTGCGTGAGGCGTGAGGCGATAGGCGTGAGGGGTGAACGGCATGAAGCCGTAGCCCGCTCTTTCTCCTAACCCCTCACGCCTAACGCCTCACGCCTCACCCTTGTTCGCAGAAGAATGCCAATGATCCAGAACAAGCTATTCGTCGACGGCGAGTTCGTCGACAGCGACGAGCGTTCGCGCATTCCGGTAGTCAATCCGCACGACAACTCGCTGATCACCGAAGTTGCCGAAGCCAAGAAAGCCGACGTCGATCGCGCGGTGCAAGCTGCGCGGCGCGCGTTTCCGGCGTGGGCGAAACTGGCTGCGGCCGACCGTGGCCAGTTGCTGCTGAAGTTGGCTGACGCAATTGAAGCCAGCGCCGAGGAATTGGCAAAACTGGAATCCATCGATACCGGCCATCCGCTGCGCGACACCCGGGGGCTGGACGTCGTGCGCACGGCGGTGACCTTCCGCTATTTCGGCGGCATGGCGGACAAAGTCCAGGGCAGCGTGGTCCCGGTGGAGCAGGGATTTCTGAACTACGTGCTGCGCGAGCCCATCGGCGTGATCGGCCAGATCGTGCCGTGGAATTTCCCGCTGATGTTCACCAGCTGGAAGATGGGCCCCGCACTGGCCGCCGGCAACACGATCGTCATGAAGCCCGCTGAATTGACGCCGCTCTCTACATTGAAAATAGCGGAGCTCGCGCAACGGGTGGGGTTTCCCAAAGGTGTGATCAACATCCTGCCTGGCTACGGCAACACCGCCGGGCAGTATCTCGCCGAGCATCCGGGCGTGGACAAGATCGCATTCACCGGCTCCACGGCGGTGGGGCGCAAGATCGTGCAGGCCTCCAGCGGAAACCTGAAGCGAGTACAGCTCGAACTGGGCGGCAAAGGCGCCAATATCGTATTCGACGACGCTTTACTGCCCGCGGCGATCAACGGGTCCGCGTTCGCCATCTTCCACAACCAGGGCCAGGCTTGCATTGCCGGGTCGCGCTTGATCGTGCATGAGAAGGTCCTGGAACCCTTCCTGGAAGGTTTCCTGAAGCTGGCCGGTTCGATCCGGCTGGGAAATCCACTCGATACCGCCACCGAAATGGGGCCGCTTACCTCGTCGATGCATCGCGACCGGGTCCTTGCCTACGTGAAAGTCGCGAAGGAGCAGGGCGGCGAAATCCTGCTCGGCGGCAAACCGCCCGAGCGCGACGAGTTGTCCCGGGGCTTCTACGTCGAGCCGACGGTCGTGCGGGCCAAGCCGGGAGATCGCGTGTCGCAGGAAGAGGTCTTCGGGCCGTTCGTGACCGTCACGACATTCCGCGACGACGAGGAAGTGATGGCCATTGCGAATGGCACCGAGTATGGATTGGGCGGAGGCTTGTGGACGACCAACCTCCAGCGCGCACACCGGATGGCGGCCGCGATGCGCAGCGGCATGGTGTGGATCAACTGCTACAAGCGGGTCAATCCAGGATCGCCCTTCGGCGGATTTGGCAAGTCCGGTTATGGACGCGAAATGGGTTTCGAAGCGATGCACGACTACACGGAGGCGAAATCCGTCTGGGTCAATGTCGATGCAAAAATTCCGCCTTGGTACCCGCGCTAGCTCAAGCGACAAATCAAGGTGCCAAGATCATGAACACGAAGGGCACGAAGGGCACGAAGGAATGCGAAGGGACACGAAGGAAGGCAAAAATGGGTCCGAACGCGGCACTGAAAACTCGGCAGCTCCAATACAGGCGATTGGCCAAGCCGGCTGCGATCCGGAATTCGCGCGTATTTTCGATCTCCTTCGTGCGGATTCTGTGTTTCCTTCGTGTCCATCGTGTTCATGAGGTTGTTTTTCAGTGAGAGCGTTTGTTTACAGCAGCCAGCCTTCGCGCGTGGTGTTTCGGGCCGGCGCGCTGGACGATATCGACGCAGAAATCGATCGGCTTGGCGCATACCGCGCGCTGGTGCTCTGCACGCCGGAGCAACGTGTATCCGCCGAGGATGTTTCGAAACGCCTGGGCGAGCGCTCGGCCGGCGTATACGCCAAGGCGGTGATGCACGTGCCGATCGAAACTGCGGACGAGGCGCGGGCGGTAGCCAAGCAACTGGGTGCCGATTGTTGCGTGGCAGTGGGCGGCGGTTCGACCATCGGGTTGGGAAAGGCGATCGCGCTGACTTCCGAGCTGCCGATCCTGGCGGTTCCCACCACGTTCGCGGGCTCGGAGATGACTCCGATCTACGGCATTACCGCGCAAGGACAAAAGAAAACCGGCCGCGATTCGCGGGTACTGCCCAAAACGGTGATTTACGATCCGCTGTTGACCCTGACCTTGCCGGCGAAGATTGCCGGCCCGAGCGGTATGAACGCCATCGCCCATTGCGTGGAAGCGCTGTACGCGCAGGATGCGAATCCGATCACGTCGCTGATGGCGGAAGAAGGCATACGCACACTAGCATCGAGCCTTCCACGCGTGGTGTCCGAACCTGACCAGCTGGATGCACGGTCCGAAGCGCTGTATGGCGCATGGCTGGCGGGCGCCTGCCTGGGCAATGTCGGCATGGCCCTGCATCACAAGCTCTGCCACACCCTGGGCGGCAGCTATAACCTGCCGCATGCGCAAACGCACACGGTCATCCTTCCGCACGCAGTGCATTACAACCGCGAGGCTGCGCCCAAAGCGATGGTGCGCATAACACTCGCGCTCGAGGGCGCCGATCCTGCCGGGGGGCTTTACGATCTGGCCAAAGCGATCGGCGCGCCGCTTGCGCTCAGGGATCTGGGCATGAAGGAATCCGATCTCGATGCAGCGGCCCTGCTGGCGACGCAAAATCCATACTACAACCCCCGGCCGCTGGAAGGCGCGGCAATTCGGCAACTGTTGCAGGAAGCCTGGGAGGGCAACCGGCCAGGCTAGTTCCATTCATAGGGCATGTTCACTAACTACAAATAGAGGAGGAGAAATCATGCACACCAAACGATTCCAGCGTCGTCGCGCGCTGATCCAGGCCGGTGGCACGCTCGCCGGCGCCGCAGTGCTCGGCCTGCCGATGCACGCGTTCGCGCAAGCCAAAGGCATCAAGATCGGTTTTGTTTCGCCCCAGACCGGCCCGCTCGCGCCGTTCGGCGAAGCGGACAATTTCGTCATCGGCCAGATGAACAAATTGTTCGCCGGAGGCATCGACATCGGCGGCAAGAAGATTCCGGTCACCATCATTCAGAAAGACAGCCAGTCCAACCCGAACCGTGCCGGCGAAGTCGCGAACGACCTCATCCTGCGGGAAAAAATCGACTTGATGCTGGTGTCTTCCACGCCGGAGACCACCAATCCGGTGTCGGATGCCTGCGAACTGAACGAGATTCCCTGCATCTCGACGGTCGCGCCGTGGCAGCCCTGGTTCTTCGGCCGCAAGGGTGACCCGGCCAAAGGCTTCGACTGGACCTATCACATCTTCTGGGGCCTCGAGGACGTAATCGCCAATTTCCTTGCCGGATGGAAATCGGTGCAGACCAACAAGAAGGTTGGCGGACTGTTCCCGAACGACGGCGACGGCAATGCCTGGGGTGACAAGGAGCGCGGCTTCCCCGGACCGCTGGCAAAGGAGGGCTTTACCCTGCTGGACCCGGGCCGTTTCCAGAATATGAACAACGACTTCTCGGCTCAAATCGCTGCGTTCAAGAAAGACAACATCGAGATCGTCACCGGCGTCGTGATTCCTCCCGATGCCAAGACGTTCCTGACGCAGGCCAAGCAGCAAGGCTTCAAGCCGAAGGTCGTTACACTAGGCAAGGCTCTGTTGTTCCCCGGTGCAATCGAAGCCCTCGGCGATCTGGGAGAAGGTCTGTCTTCTGAAGTGTGGTGGTCGCCTTCGCATCCGTTCACGTCATCGCTGACCAAGCAAAGCGCGAAACAGCTCGCCGAATCCTACGAATCGACCGCGAAGCGGCAGTGGACGCAGCCGATCGGTTTTGCCCATGCACTGTTCGAAGTTGCGGTGGACGCACTGAAACGAACAAAGGACCTCGGCAGCCATGCCTCGATTCGCGATGCAGTCGCCGCGACCAACCTGAAAACCGTGGTCGGCGATGTGAAGTGGGGCGGCGGCGGACCATTCAAGAACGTAAGCAAGACGCCGCTGGTGCTCGGCCAATGGATCAAGGGCAGCACGCACAAGTACGAGCTGGTGATCGTCGACAACTCGCAGGCGCCAAGTATTCCGACCGGAGGCAAACTCAAACTCATCGCTTAACGGTCCTTCCCGCCTTCCCCCTCTCCCCCTCTCCCCGGCCCTCTCCCGCCGGGGGAGAGGGAGTAACTTCAAATGCACGCGGGCATTCGTTTCAGATCTCCCTCTCCCCTCGCGGGAGAGGGCCGGGGAGAGGGGGAGTGAGCAGAAAAATGGCGGCAATACTTGCCCTCGAGAACGTAGTCAAAAGCTTTGGCGCGCTGAAAGTGACCGATGGCATCACGCTGTCGGTCACCGCAGGCGAGACGCTGGGCATTCTCGGCCCCAATGGCGCGGGCAAGACGACGCTGTTCAATCTCATCAGCGGTGACTTGCATGCTGATTCCGGGCGCGTCGTTTTCAACGGCGAAGACATGACCTTTGTGTCACCGCATCGCCGCTGCCGTTCCGGCATCGGCCGGTCATATCAGGTTCCCCAGCCTTTCGGTGCCATGACCGTATTCGAAAATCTGATCGCCGCCGCTTCATTCGGGGCCGGCGTGCGTGAAAAGGAAACCTACGACGGTGCGGTAAACATTCTGCGCGAAACGGGATTGCTCAAGAAAGCGAACCGGCTCGCCGGCACCCTGACCTTGCTCGACCGCAAACGCCTCGAACTTGCGCGCGCGCTGGCGACGCAACCGAAAGTACTGCTGCTCGACGAGATTGCGGCCGGCCTGGTCGAACACGAAGCGGCAGAACTGGTCGCGGAAATTGAACGCATCAAGGCGCAAGGCGTGACGATGATCTGGATCGAGCATGTCGTGCATGCGCTGCTCGCCGTCGCCGACCGCCTGTTCGTCATCAACTTCGGCCAGAAGCTCGCGGAAGGGACGCCGGCCACGGTCATGAACGATCCCGAGGTCCGGCGCGTGTACATGGGCCTTGAAGCGTGAAGATCGTGAACCAGGGAGAACACGGAGCAAAGCCAGAGAGGCATGCAGGAAGAGATGCGGAAATGAATATTCCATGTCTGACAACCTGGCGTGTCTCCATGCAAATCCACAATCTCATTCTCGATCGGTTTTTCTCCCTCCGTGTCCTCCGTGTTCTCCGTGGTTCCGTCTTGGTTGTTCGATGATGGCGCTACTGAGTACAACCAGGCTGGAAGCGTTCTACGGTGACTTCCAGGCGCTGTTCGGCATCGACTTCGAAATCCAGCAAGGAGAAATCGTCGCGATGATCGGTGCCAATGGCGCCGGCAAGTCGACGTTCCTGAAAACCGTATGCGGTTTGCTCAAGGCGGCACCCGATGCGATCGTATTCGACGGCGCACCGATTGGCGGTTTCGCGCCGGGCTGGATCGTGCAGCAGGGAATCGCGATGGTTCCCGAAGGCCGGCGCCTGTTTCCCAGCCTCTCGGTTGAAGAGAACCTTCTCATGGGCGCCTATGCGAAGCGGGCGGGTCCCTGGAATCTGGACTCCGTCTGCGCGTTGTTTCCGATGCTGAAAGAAAAAAGCGCGAGTCCCGCTACTGCGCTCTCCGGCGGCCAGCAACAAATGACCGCGATCGGCAGGGCGTTGATGAGCAATCCGAAGCTGCTGATCTGCGATGAACTCTCGCTCGGGCTCGCGCCGGTCGTGGTGAAGGAGATTTACGACGCGCTGCCCCGTATCTGCTCGAACGGCATGACCGCGATCATCGTCGAGCAGGACATCGGAATGGCGCAGAAAGTATCGAGCCGGCTGTATTGCCTGCAGGAAGGCCGGGTGACGCTTGCGGGGGCATCGGACAAATTGAGCAGGGAGCAGATTTCGCACGCCTATTTCGGCGTGTAGCCGGCCGCAAGCCGGCGATAAGAGCGTTGACGCAGAGGTCGCAGAGGCAAAACAAGAAAGAACGCAGAGGAAGTCGAAACCGGAATGAGTTCCTTACGAGTCACGACAGTCACGACAATCACGCCCAATGTCTGACTATCTCAACACATTGGTTCAGGGCATCCTCCTCGGCGGGCTGTACGCGCTTTTTGCCATGGGGCAATCGCTGATCTTCGGCGTGATGCGCCTGACGAATACTGCGCACGGCGACTTCATCATCCTCGCCGCCTTTGCTGTGTTTTCGGTCGTCGCTGCGCTCGGACTTGCGCCGGCAATTGCGCCCTGGGTGGCACTTGGACTGCTGTTACCTGTTGGCTTCGCGGTGGGCTATGGCCTGCAGCGTTTCGTCCTCAACGGCACGCTGGGGCGCGATCCGCTTCCGTCGCTTGTGGTGACGTTCGGCCTTGCAATCGTGATTCAGAACCTGCTGCAGGAAATCTATTCGGCGGATCCGCGCTCGATCGAGTCGGGCGGTCTCAATATCGCAAGCATAGCGCTGGCGGACGGCCTGGCGGTGGGCACTCTGCCGCTGATCATTTTTTTCTTTGCCGTAGCGATGGCGATTGCCATGCAATGGCTGTTCGGCCACACACGGCTCGGACGGGCTTTCCGGGCGGTGAGCGATGACCGCGAGGCCGCGGAACTGATGGGTCTGGATCATCGTCGCGTTTACGCGCTCGCGACAGGCATAGCTTTCCTGCTGATCGTGTTTGCCGGGACGCTGCATGGCATGAAGACGACGGTATCGCCTTCGGACGGGCCGGCACTCCTGCTGTTCGCCTTCGAAGCGGTGATCATCGGTGGCATGGGTTCCTTCTACGGCACGCTTGCCGGCGGCATTATCCTCGGCGTGACCCAGGTGATCGGATTTCGCTTCGATCCTGGCTGGGGCATCTGGTTCGGCCACATCGTCTTCCTCGCCATGCTCCTCTTCCGCCCCTCAGGCCTATTTCCCAAGACCCAATGACTACACCCAACGTATACCTCAAACCAACGCTGGGCCACGGAGGGCACAGAGGACACAGAGGAAGAAACCTATGATTTGTCCGTTGAACGGAGAATGTCTGCCCATCTGCTTTCGAGATAGGGACCAACCGACGCGTAAACAGGCTGCAGTGTCTGTCCTGTCATGGCTCTTCTCTGTGCCCTCTGTGTCCCCTGTGGCTATGAGTCGGGTGTTGCCGCAATGATCTACACCGTAGAAAGAGCGACGCGAGCGAGCCGGGTAGGCGGAGTGATGGCGCTCGTGCTCGCGGCGTTCCTGGCGACGTTTCCGTTCTGGGCGGATGCGGGGTGGATGCGCGAGTTCGACGAGATGGCGTGTTATCTCATCTTTGCAATGATGTGGAACCTGCTCGCCGGCTACGGTGGCATGGTGTCCATCGGCCAGCAGGCTTTTCTCGGTCTCGGCGGTTACGCACTGCTGGTGATGGGCAACTTTTTCGGCGTGAACCCGTTCGTGGCGGTGCCTGTCGCCGCGCTGCTGACGATGCTGGTCGCGCTGCCGGTTTCAGTCGTCGCGTTTCGCCTGCAGGGTGGCTATTTCGCCATTGGCACCTGGGTGATCGCGGAAGTATTCCGGCTCTCCGTCGCCAATGTCTCGGCGGTCGGCGGTGGCTCCGGAACGAGTCTTACGGCATTGCGCGGCATCGACAAGGCGGCGCGGGTGTCGATTACTTTCTGGTTGTGCCTGGCAAGCGCATTCGCGTCGGTCGCGCTCATGTATTGGTTTCTGCGTTCGCGCAACGGCCTCGCGCTGCTCGCCATACGCGACAGCGAAGTCGCGTCAGAAAGCCAGGGCGTAAACGTGCGCGCGACCAAACTCGGCGTATATCTGGTCGCCGCCTTCGGCGCTGGCCTGGCGGGCGCGCTGTATTTCCTCGGCAACCTGCGCATTTCCCCGGACGCGGCGTTTTCCGTCAATTGGACAGCGTTCTCGATATTTATCGTCATGATCGGCGGCATCGGCACGATCGAAGGTCCGATCATCGGGGTGGTGCTGTTTTATCTGTTGAACAAGTTCCTCTCGGACTACGGCACCTGGTATCTGGTCGGGCTGGGCTTGCTCGCGATCGTCGTGACAATCCGTTTTCCCCGCGGGTTATGGGGCTACATCGCCGGCCGCTACGACCTGCGATTCTTCCCCGTTCAGCGACGACTGGTATTTCCCGCCGAAGGTGAACGACCGGGAGGGGATGGCGTTGGCGCTGCGCAGGTCGAGCGCGCGGCGTGAAGTGAATGATGGGTTGGGCAGTTGCACGTGCAAACGTTCATCAATTTCACAAGAACTAAACAGGAGGAGCCATGGTTCAGAAAACAAAATCAGACAAAACCCCGAATGCTTCGCGGCGCGATTTTCTGAAGGTAGCTGGTGCCGGCGGTGCCGCCGCGACCTTCGGCGCCATCACGCTTTCGGGCAAGGAGGCAGCCGCAGCCGAAACGTTCGATGCGGAATATGACGTCGTTGTCTGTGGCGGGGGTGGCGCCGGACTGCCGGCGGCGTTGTTCTCCCGCTGGCTTGGCAACAAGGTCATGGTGCTGGAAAAGGCGGCGACCCTTGGCGGCACGTCGTTCAAGGCGGCGTATTGGTACTGGGTCCCGAACAATGCCGCCATGGTCAAGGCAGGCATCCCGGACGACAAGCAGCACTTCCTGCGCTACGTCGCACGCCTGAGCCAGCCGCAATACTACGATGCCAGCCATCCGCGTTACGGCCTCTCGGAATGGGAATACAGCATGTGCGAGGCGATCTACGACAGTTCCGCAGTGGGTGTCGAGTTGCTTGCGGAGAAAGGCGCGCTGCCGTACCGGCATGTGGCCCCCGTGCCGGACTATTTCGCCGAGATGGAAACCATTGGTGCGACCGGCCGCGTCCTGTTTCCGAAAGATGGCGCTGCTTCCATGTCCGATGGCGGGCAAGTGGCCACCCGCACGCTGTCGACGGCATGCCGTCGCGACGGCGTGACCATCAGGACCGGCCACCGCGTGCAAAGAGTGATCCGCAACGAAAAGGGCGAAGTCATCGGCGTCGAAGCCCAAAACGACGACGGTGTGATTCGCGTCAAGGCTCGCAAGGCCGTGATTTTCGCGACCGGCGGATTTACCCACGATGTGGAACTGCGCAGGAACTTCCTCTCCATCCCGGCCTATGGCGGCTGCGCCGCCATGACCAATGAAGGCGACTTCGTGCGCATATCGAGCACCCTGGGTGTGCAGTTGCGCAACATGAACTACGCGTGGATGTGCCCGATTTCGTTCGAAAAGGCGATCGCCAAGGACCCCTCGATGATCGGCTGTTTCTCGGTGGCCGGGGACTCGATGATATTCGTGGACAAGCGCGGCAAGCGCGTGGTCAACGAGAAGCTCCACTACAACGAGCTGGCGCAGAAATTCTTCGAGTGGGACGGCGCCAACGCGCAGTTTCCGTACCTCATTCTCACTTCGATCTGGGACCAGCGCGCACAGGATAATTCGGCGAGCCATGAATACGGCCGTCTCATCGTGCCGCCGGGCATCGACGACCGACATGTCATCAAGGGGGCCACGATCGAGGAACTCGCCGCGAACATCGACGCACGCCTGCAGAAGTATGCGGGGCAAAACGGCGGCATGCGCATCTCGGCCGACTACGTTGACAACCTCAAGGCAAGCATCGCACGCTTCAATGAATTCGCGAAGACCGGCAAGGATCTGGACTTCCATCGCGGAGAGCGTGGCGTCGATCTGCTGTTCAACGGCAACGTCAAGGACGAACCCGGCCGCAAGAATCCAACCATGTGGCCGATCAGCGACAAGGGGCCGTACTACGCTGCGTTCGTCACCGGCGGCACGCTCGACACCAAAGGAGGGCCAAAGACCAATCCCGAGGGCCAGGTTTTGGACTTGGCGGACAAACCCATTCCGGGGCTGTACGGAGTGGGAAATTGCGTGGCCTCGGCATCGGGACGCGCGTATTGGGCGGGAGGCGGCACGCTTGGGCCCATCATCGGATTCGCATATCGCGCGGCGAATCAGGTCAACAAGGAACCCGTTCGAGGTTGATCGCGCACGAAAGCAAGGAGGCGGGCGTGTCTGCGCCTCCTTGCTCCGGCGCACGGCACGAACCATCATTTCATCGCGAACGATCGGAGGGGAACATGAGAAAATTCATTGCCGCGTGGAAGGCCGCCGCCCATGGCGCGGCGGTTGGGACGCTCTTGGCGACGTCGATGCCGTCGTTCGCGGCGGACGACCTGGATGCGGCCAAGGTGTACACCGTGCGCAACTGCAGCCAATGCCACACGTTCGAACAGGGAGAAAAGCATGGCCAGGGCCCGAACCTGTTCGGACTGATCGGGCGTGAGGCGGCGGCCGCACCCGGCTTCGTGTATTCCGACGGAATCAAGGAAGCGTTAAAAGGAAAAATATGGGACCGCGACTTGCTCGACGCCTGGCTCACGGACACCATCGCTGTTGCGCCCAAGGCGCAGATGGTCTACTTCCAGGACGATCCGAAGGCTCGCGCAAAACTGATTCGTTATCTCGAATCCCTGAAGTAGGAAACCGCGAGAGCGGCCCGGACAAGGACGAACCCCGATGAGTAATTCCACTGAGCAGAATCTGGTGAACGCAGTTCTCGAAAAGCTGCATCACGCAAAAGATCCACGCTTCAAGCAGATCATGACCAGCCTCATTACGCACCTGCATGCCTTCGTGCGCGAGGTCGAGCTGACCGAACAGGAATGGATGCAGGCCATCCAGTTCCTGACCGCGACCGGAAAGAAGTGCGACGACAAGCGGCAGGAATACATCCTGCTGTCCGATACGCTCGGAGTGTCGATGCTGGTGGATGCGATCAATCACCGCAAGCCAGGTGGCGCGACGGAGACCACGGTTCTCGGCCCGTTCTACGTGAGCGGCGCCAGGGACATGCCGATTTGGGCGGATATCGCGGGCGATGCGCCCGGAGAGCCGGCGTATGTGTCGGGGCGCGTGCTGGACGTCAACGGCAAGGCGATCGCTGGAGCAGTGCTGGATGTGTGGCAGACCGACGGCGAAGGTTTCTACGATGTGCAGCGCCCGGGCGGGAATGAGTACTACGCGCGCGGCAGATTTACCACGGAAGCGGACGGCCGCTACGGATTTCGCACGGTCAAGCCCGTGAGCTATCCGGTGCCCACCGATGGACCGGTCGGCAAAATGCTGCTCGGTATGGGCCGGCATCCGTATCGGCCGGCACACGTGCACGTCATTGCAACGGCGCCGGGCTACGAGCGCGTGGCGACGCATTTGTTCGTGAAAGGCGATGAGTATCTCGATTCCGACGCAGTGTTCGGCGTCAAGCGCTCGCTCGTCGTCGACTTCAAAGAACATCCGCCCGGAACAGCACCCGACGGCAAAAAATCCACGATGCCGTTCTGCAGCGCCGAGTTCGATTTCAGGCTCGTTCAATCCTGATGCAGTACGCACCACGAAGACACGAACACCCCCTCTCCCCGGCCCTCTCCCGCCAGGGGAGAGGGAGCCTAAGAGCATTAAAACCCTCTCTCCCCTGGCGGGAGAGAGTTGGAGAGAGGGGGGGTCCTTCGCGTCTTCGTGGTCATACCCCGGTTGTGGTCAGCAGGTGAGCGACTGGAAAGAGTGGCCGTTTGCGCCGGAGTTGGGGACCATGCTTTGCAAGCTGACCGATATTCCAGACAAAGGTGCCAAGGAAGTGGTGTTCGGCGAAGGCTACGATTGCTTCCGTGTGCTGCTGTTGCATTCCGCGGGCGGGGTGCGCGCGTATCGCAACCGCTGCGCGCACGTGCACATCCCGCTGAACTACGAGCCGGATCTATTCCACGTGCTCGATGACGACGTGCTGATGTGCGCGCATCATGGCGCGATGTATCGTATCGCGGATGGCTTCTGCTTCGACGGCCCCTGCGAGGGCGCGAGCCTCATGCCGGTTCCGGTCACCGTCAGGGGCGACGCGGTCGTGCTGGGCTAATGCGGGTTATTTCGAATCTTTCGACAAAAGCGGCTGTTCGGGATGCATGCGGAAGGCGAGCACGGCGCCGAGCAGCATCAGCACCATGGACCCGATGAACGGCAACATCCAGTTTCCGGTGGTGTCGATCACCAGGCCCGCAACCACCGGCGAGACGATTGCCGCAAAAGCCGATCCGACGTTCATCAGCCCGCTCGCGACACCGGAATACTGGGGCGCGATATCCATCGGAATTGCCCACATCGGGCCGATAGTGAGTTCGGCGAAAAAAAAGCCCAGACTCAGACAGGCGGCAGCCGCTACAAGATTCGGCGTGAACAGGAGCGGCAGCAGCGACAGCATGGCGCCGAGCATGCCAAATATCACTAGATTGCGGCGCGCCACGTCGCGCCGCCCCGTCCTGCGCAACAGCCAGTCGCTCGCAAGCCCCCCGGCGGTATCGCCGACGACGCCGGCGAAAAATACGCCGGATGCAAACAAGGCAGAACGCTTGAGGTCCATGTCATAGCTGTGCAGGAAGTACATCGGGATCCAGCTCAGAAACAGCCACAACGTCCAGCCGTAGCAGAAATACACCAGCGTAACCGGCGTCATGCGCCATGCCAGGCGCTTCCACGGAACGGCGGCGCGTTTGCCGCTGCCGGAGTAGGCGGGCAGCATTTCCAGTTCGCGGCGAGTAATGTTGGGATGAGATGCGGGGTCATCGCGGAAATAGAGCATCCACATCAGCGTCCACAAGATACTCACTGCCCCAAGCACGAAAAACGATCCTCGCCAGGTGATGACCAGCATGAGCCACGCCACGATCGGCGGCGTGATGGCATTGCCGATGCGCGCGAAGGCGTGGGTGATGCCCTGGGCAAAACCGCGCTGCGACGGTGCGCTCCAGTTGGACATCGCGCGCGTCGCGGCGGGAAAGGTCGCGCCTTCGCCGAAACCCAGGAGCACACGCGCTGCCAGCAGCGACACCAACCCGCTGGCGAAGCCGGTCAGAATGGTGGCGCCCGCCCAAACCACGCCGCAAACGAACAACGTTCGCCTTGCTCCGAAGCGGTCTCCGAACCAACCTCCTACGACCTGGAACACCAGATAGGGATAGGCGAAAGCCGAAAAGACCAGTCCGACCTGTGTGTTGCTCAGGCCCAGTTCGCCTTTGAACACTGCCGCGGCTGTGCTGACGTTCACGCGGTCCATGTAGGTGATGAGGTACATCATGCACAGCATGGCGAGCACACTGTGGCTTGCCGTCCATTTTTTGGGAATCATGTCCGCACCGGCCTGAAGGATGCGCGCAGTCTACATTCAGGCGGGCAAAGTCGGTGCCGCCCTGGTTCACGCCGGCTTGCTCGAGGCTCTCAGGTGGATTGGCGAACTGGCGGGCGGCGCCGCCGCCATTCCGGCGAACTTGCAGCACCGCAGAGCAACGTCGCGGCGCGACGGGCGACGTTGCTGGGGTCAATACATCGGTGGCTCTTCCGCAGAGCAAGCGCGGATTGCTTGCCCTTCAGAAGCTAACAGCGTGAAGCAGTCCCGCCTCTTCAATCATCCCGGCGCAGGCGATACTCCGTCATGCGTTCTTTTACATACACAATGTCGTCAGGCTGGATCGGATCGGTAAGCTTGGCTTCGATCATCACCAATTCGCCGTTCGGCATCCGCCGATTGATGCCAATGCCGCGTTCACTCGCCCGGTTCGTCAACCCGCCCCCAAGCGACAAGGCCTGCATGACGATCGTATTCGGCTCCAGACGATAGGCGCCGGCACGCTGCACTTCGCCATAGATGTAAAAGACCGGCGCGCGCTCGACGAATATGGTGTCGCCGTTTTCCAGCTGAATATTGGTTGTCGGGTTGCCGCCGTGGAAAAGAGCGGTAAGGCTTATCTCGTGCTCTTCGTATTTGCCGCCGCGGTTGGTCAAAACCCTTACCGTTTCGGAACCAGTGGGGCTAATGCCACCCGCGAGGGTCAGGATATCGGTGAGGCGCGAACGAGTGTCTTCGAGAACGTAGTTGCCTGGCTTTGCAAATTGTCCGAGCACGGAGACCTGGCGGCTGCGTACCTGGAGGATGGTAACAGCAACCTGCGGGTTCACGATGAAGCCTCCGCGCTTCAACTTTTCTGCGATTCGGGTTCCCGCCTCTGCCGCCGTCAAGCCGGCCAATTCGACTTCGCCAATCAGGGGAAACACGATTGAACCCGTCTGGGACACGCGCGATTCCGTCGTCAGCTCCGGATTCTGGAACACCGTAATGCGTATGCTGTCGCTGGCTCCGAGGATTTCGCGTGCTTGTCCAGCCTTGGCGGCCTGGCCGCTATTCTCGCTTTTGGTTTCGCCTGGCGGTGTATTGCGGGCCTGGGTGATATCGCGTGCCTGTTGCAATTCCCGTGCTGCCGCGGGTGCGCCTGCCGGATCGCGTGCCGGCGCCGGTGCCGCCGCGGTTTCGCGCACGGCTACCGGATCGCGAGCATCGGAAGAGACTGGGGCTGCGATCCCGATCGCTGAAATCAGGACCCACGCTAAAGTCCGCAAGTTATTGGTCACCGAGAAACCGTGCTTAGTCATTTGTCGCATTGCAAACCTCGTTTCAAGGCTCCTGGTGGAGGAGTGTGATTGCCTGATGGTCTTACATGAAAGTTCGATCGTTGCATTCGTTGCGCAGATGCTGGTCGGGCGACAATCTCGTTCGTTGCTGTCGTCCCAAGAATCCATCTGCACAGCAGGATAGGCGTGAGACATTTATGGGGGATTTTCAGTCTTGGTCCAATCGGACTATCGGCGGTGATACGCTCGCCACCCGTGTTCAGAGTTGGAGACGCCGGCAAAAAAAGCGCGCGCGCCGATTTAGGCGCACGTCGCGTCGTTTTAGAGTGGAAAACCTGTCCGCAATCACGAGTTTGATCTTGCAAGCTCTTGCATTCCATCGCTTGCGCAAGAATCACCAGCAACGTCGGGCCGTCACTACGTCGGCGCAACCAAACGGAGCCAAGGTGGCAAAATGGCGGCTGCCGCCTTCGTTTGGCGGTATTCTTCAGGTTTGTGCCAATCCCACGGGAATAAATGAATTGCTTTCATAGTTTTACGGTCCCCTTTTGTCTGGCGGCGAGATATGGCGAGCCCATGCGGATTGGAGGCTACGTCCCATGAGTGCAGCAATCAGCAGCACTCCGGAGATCGTTGCCGATCTCAAGGCCGGCAGAATGGTCGTGCTGGTCGATGAGGAAGACCGGGAAAACGAGGGGGACTTACTGATGGGCGCGGAGTTCGTGACGCCCGATGCGGTCAACTTCATGGCCAAGCACGGACGCGGGCTGATTTGTCTGACGCTGACCGAGGAGCGCTGCCGGCAGCTCGGCCTGCCACTAATGGTGGGAGACAACAGGTCCCGCATGGGGACCAATTTCACGTTGTCGATCGAAGCCGCGAATGGCGTGACGACCGGCATCTCGGCGGCCGACCGAGCACGAACGGTGCGCGCGGCCGTCAAGAAAGACGCAAGGGCGGATGACATCGTGCAACCCGGTCATATTTTCCCGTTGATGGCGCACAAAGGTGGCGTCCTGGTTCGGGCCGGGCATACCGAGGCGGGTTGCGACCTGGCGCAACTTGCCGGCCTGATTCCGGCAGCGGTGATCTGCGAAGTGCTGAAGGATGATGGCGAGATGGCACGCCTGCCCGATCTGATTGAATTCGCAGACAGGCACAAGCTCAGGATAGGCACCATCGCTGATCTGATCCAGTATCGCAGCCGTACCGAATCGCTGGTCGAGCAGGTCGCTGAGCGCCATCTCGACACCATGCACGGTGCGTTTCGGCTGGTTGCCTATCGTGACAAGAGTTCGCGCGACACGCATATTGCGCTGGTCAAGGGGCGGATATCCGCGGAACGTGAAACGCTGGTCCGGGTACACGAACCGCTGTCTGTGGTGGATCTTCTCGATTCTCGAAGCCGCAGCCACTCATGGAACCTGAACGATGCGTTGCGGGCGATTGCGGCTAACGACAACGGCGTGGTGGTGCTGCTCCATCGTACTGAAACCGGCGCGGACCTGCTTGACAGGCTCAATATGGCGGACGACAGCCCGGCCCAGAAGGTAGATTTGCGCACTTACGGAATTGGCGCCCAGATCTTGCGCGATCTCGGCGTGATGCGCATGAAACTTCTGGCCACGCCTCGCAAAATGCCGAGCATGGCCGGGTTTGATCTGGAAGTGACAGGCTACCTACAACCGCAGGGACGAGGGGCGGGGGAAGAGGGTTGAGGGAAATCGGCTTAACGCCGGTATCATCGTCAAATTCGCTTGTTACTTTCACGCCCTTACGCATTCACAAAACATGGCAACCAACGACGATTTCTTCGAATACCAACCCGATCTGGACGGTTCGGGCCTGCGCATCGGCATCGTAGTTGGCCGATTCAATCAGGACATCGGCGACGGGTTGCTGTCCGCGTGCACGCAGGAACTTGTCAAGCTGGGTGTGGCACGGCGTGATATCCAGGTTGTGACCGTGCCCGGCGCGCTGGAAATTCCGCTCGCCTTGCAGAAACTGGCGAGTACCGGGCGTTTCGACGGGCTGGTGGCCCTTGGGGCGGTCATTCGCGGCGAGACCTATCATTTCGAAGTCGTGTCGAACGAATCCGCTGACGGCGTCATGACGGTGCAACTCGATACCGGCTTGCCGATTGCAAACGGCATCCTGACCACGGACGACGACGATCAGGCGCAAGCGCGCATGCACGGGAAAGGCACCGACTGCGCGCGCGTGGTGGTCGAGATGGCAAATCTGATGCAGGAAATCGATGAAGAATAGCAGGCGCCGCGCCCGCGAATTTGCGCTGCAGGCGATCTATCAGTGGCTGCTGAACGAATCTGCGGCGGAGAACCTGCTTGCGCAATTGAAGGAGCAGAAAGACTTTCCCAAGGCTGACCAGGCGCTGGCGGAGGCGCTGCTGCGCGGAGTCGTCGGGAATACCGAAGCCCTGCGCCAGTTGCTCATGCCCTATCTGGACCGCGAAATGAAGGCACTCTCGCCGGTCGAACATGCGCTGCTTTTGCTATCGGCGTTCGAGCTGCGCGACCATGCGCAGACTCCGTATAGAGTCATCATCAACGAGGCCATCGAACTCGCCAAGAGTTTCGGCGGCACCGACGGTCACAAGTACGTCAACGGCGTGCTGGACAAACTCGCCGCCGAACTGCGGCCTGCGGAGGTCGGCTTGCGCCGCGCTCAAAGTATCTAAACCGAAATTCTCACCGCAGAGGCGCAGAGACGCAGAGGAAACGCAGAGAAAGGCAAACGAAAATTGGTGATGGACATTGCGTTCCGACTGAGGTGGATTGGCCGCCCGGATTTCAATTTCAAAACCTATTTTACTCTGCGAGTTTTTCTCCGCGCCTCTGCGCCTTTGCGGTGAAGATTCTTTAAACTGGGGGAGAGAAAAATGGCAGAAGCCGCGGCACCGAAGAAACTCACGATTTTCGATTTGCAGGCCAAGGTTGACCGCGGGGAGAAGATTTTCCAGGTCACCGCGGTGGACTACCCGACCGCGCAATTGGTCGACCGCTCCGGTGTCGACTGCATCCTCATCGGTGACTCGCTGGGCATGACGGCGCTGGGTTATTCGGGCACGGTGCCGGTGACGATGGACGAGATGATCCATCATGCCAAGGCGATCTCCCGCGCGGCAAAACGTTCGCTTCTGGTCGGCGATCTTCCGCTGGGCGCATATCACGCCTCGACGTCGGACGCGATCAACAGCGCCATGCGCATGCTCAAGGAAGGCGGTACAGACGTCGTCAAGCTGGAGGGCGGCGAGGATTTTGCGCCGGTAGCGCAGGCAGTCGTCAAATCCGGTGTGCCTGTCATGGCCCATATCGGCCTGACGCCGCAACTGGTGTCGAAACTCGGCGGGTTCAAGGTGCAGGGCAAGAGCGCCGAGACCGGTGTGCAACTGCTCAAGGATGCATTGGCAATGGAGCAGGCCGGCTGTTTTGCGATCGTGCTCGAGGCGATTCCTGATCGGGTTGCCCAGGTCATTACAGACAGGCTTACGATTCCGACCATCGGTATCGGCGCCGGACCGCATTGCGATGGCCAGAATCTTGTGTTGCACGACATGGTCGGCTTGTTCGACCGCTTTACGCCGAAGTTCGTCAAGCGCTATGCGAATTGCTGGGACGTCATCGGCAAAGCCCTGGCCGACTTCCAGGCCGACGTGCACAAGGGGCAATTTCCGCTGGCCGAACACAGCTTCACCATGAAGGACGACGAGTATCAGGCCTTCCTGCAAAAGCTCGACAAGAAAAAATGAAAGGCATGCACCACAGACCGTTCACTGCGCACCGCTTACTATTCACCGATCACTGTTCACCGTTCACCCCTCATCGGCTCCTGTCGCCGACGAAACCGCTCTCCGTGAGTTTGTCCCCGGCCGCGCGGCGGCGGCGAAGCCAGGCTTCATACTCTTCAGGCGGCAGCGGTCTTGCGATGAAGTAACCCTGGGCCTCGTCGCAGCCCAGTTTGGTCAGGAGCATCAGTGCGCCGTGATCCTCGACGCCCTCTGCCACCACCCTCAATCCCATGTTATGCCCGAGTTCGATGGTGGAGCGCACGATGACTGCATCATCCTTGTCCGCCACCATGTTGCGCACGAACGAACGGTCGATTTTCATTTCCTGCACCGGAAGTTTCCTGATGTATGCCAGAGAGGACTGTCCGGTACCGAAATCGTCGATGGACAGGCGCAAGCCCAGTTTGTGCAGGCGTTCCAGTGTCTCAAGCGCGCGCGCAGGGTCTTCCATGACCGCGCTTTCGGTTATTTCGAGGCAGACCAGAGGCGCGGGAATCTTGAAACGGGCTGTCAGCTCTGAAACCATGGGCACCAGTTCCGGATTCAACAGGTCCCGCGCCGACATGTTGATCGAAATCTTGACATCCACGCCGCGCAGGTGCCACTCGCCGCACTGCTTTAGCGCGCGCTCGAGCACCCAGCGCGTGACGGCTTTGATGTAGCCGGTCTGCTCGGCGAACGGAATGAAATCGATGGGAGACACGAAGCCCCGCTTCGGATGCACCCAGCGGACGAGCGCCTCGACGCTGTCAGAGGCACCGGAACGAAGATCGACCTTCGGCTGGTAGTACAGCGTCAGCTGGTCTTCCTCAACGGCGCTGCGCAGCTCGCCGAGCAATGATAATTGGCTTGTCTTGCCGAGTTCGAAGTCCGGTTGATAGACCGTGAAGCTGGCATCGTTGCGCTTGGCAACATACATGGCAATATCGGCATGGCGGATGAGTGTGCTCGTGTCTTCCGCGTAGCCGGGGAAGACTGCGATACCGATGCTGGCGCCCAGATCGATCGGCTGTCCTTGCGTGAGGATCGGCGTGGCCAGAGCCAGTTCGATCTGATTGACGACGATCTTGGCGCGAGGCATTCCCCCGGCGGGTAGCAACACGGCAAATTCGTCACCGCCGAAACGGGCGGCGGTCTCGGATTCACGCAACAATTCCCGCAGTCGCCGGGCGACTTCCTGCAGAACCTGGTCGCCGACCACGTGGCCAAGGCTGTCGTTGATGGGTTTGAAGCGATTCAGATCCATCATCAGGACCACAACCGATCCGCCATTGCGTCGCCTGCTCTGGATTGAGTCCTCAAGACGGTCAATGAACATCGCGCGATTGGGCAGCCCGGTCAGCGTGTCTTCATAGGCCAAGCGCAGGATTTTCGATTCGCGCTCGAAAATCCCCTGGAGCATGTAGTTGAAGCTGTCGGCAAAATCACCGATCTCGTCCAGACGGCCGGTCTCCGCCTTCTGCGAATAGTCGCCGTCGCGCACTTTGCGCGCCACACCTGCCAGGCGGTTTATCGGGCCTGCGATACTGCGCGCGATCAGCACCGATCCGATTACCGACAGCGCGATGCTGACCAGTGCCATGGCGAACAGCGTGTCGCGCAGGCGGTTGAAAGGGGCCAACCCTTCCTTCAGGGAGCGTTGCAGGACGGCGGCAATCTGGTTGTCGCCGCGCTCGTGCAACATCGAGCGTCGCGTTTGATAATCTTCTCCGGCGAGTGGCAGCGTGACGGTGCTGCCTTCTGCGCCGAGGCGGCCGGCAAGTTCCGCGCGCGAAGCCACGGGTAGCGTGGAGGCATTGACAGTCCAGTTGCCGCGGCCGGTGCGCGACAGAAAGGAAACCTGCAGTCCGGACAGCGCTTGCAGATCCAATGCGACGGCGTCGTCTATTACAAAACCCATCGCCACCCAGGCGATCGGCGTCGGGGCCAGTACCGGCACGACGACCAGTTGGTACGGACGGCCATCCACCAGTACCGTATCCGCCGCCCGTCCCTGTAGTTGCGCGTGATCGATCAGATCCGGGAAAGGAAACGCCGACTCCTTCGCCGCCGGGTGCAGGGAATCGGCCAGCAGTTTCTTGTCCAGGTCCGAAAGCATGACGACGTTGGCGTTGATGCGTCGCCCGTGGTTGCCGAGTACCGAAGCAACCGTGCCCTCGTCGCGCGTCGCGATCGCTTCGCGAAAAGCGAAATCGGCGGCAAGCACCGATGCGGCCTGCGCAAGCTGCTGACTGTTTTGTTCCAGCAGACGCCGGAATACGCGCTCGCCGACGACGAGTTCCTGTGCGATCCGGTCCTTGGCGATGCGCTCATTGGCCACGCTCATCAGAACGAGCGAAATCCCCTGCAACACGCATAGCAGGATGACGAAAAAAACGATAATGCGCGTCTGAAGGCTGCGTAGAACCACGGGAGATCTCTTACTTATTCTCCGGTGAAATTTTTGACGGCGGAGCAAGCCCAGCCGGAACGGTTTCGGCTGCGCCGTCCGCGAAATTCAGGGATCGCGATGGGGGCTTTGGCTTTCATGTAATGATGCCATATGCGCGACTGATGGCCGGCAGCGCCTGGGTTTGGGCCGCACATTCCGGGCCAGAGGATCGACCAGAATTTGCTCGGCGTCAAACTGAAAGTACTCGGCGATGCCGTATTCGACCAGGACAACTGATGGCCGCAAGTGGCGGATTTCCGTTGCCCCGGCCTATGTGGGCCTCGGCCAGATCGCCGACAAGACGGACCAGCCAGCGTGCCATGTCTCCGTGAAGCTGGCTTTCTAAGAATCAGCCTGGCTGATTTTCATTGGGCTGGGTTACAGCGAATACACCCGAAGCGCGGACTATGCGGATGTCGCCTACCGTCAGATAGATGTTGGCAAATGCCAGCGTTCTGCCGACCTTCTGGATATCCGCCTGCGACGTGATCCAGTCGCCCAACCGGGCGCTGCCGGCGAAATCCGCCGACAACTGGGAGGTGACCGCGCTGACGGGAGTTTCTCCGGAAGTCGCCATGGCGTATCCCAGAGCGATGTCCGCCATGGTCAGCAATACACCTCCATGAACCAGTCCGCGCGCATTCAGATGATGATCGAGCACTCGCAGGCCAATCGACAGTGACTGGCCTCTGCCCTTCGAATAGAACGGACCTGTGAGGTCGAGAAACGGGCTGGAGCGGAACAGCGCGGCATAGCCCTGCGCAGGATCTTTGGTCATCGGGCTCGATCGTTCAATGACGCAAACAGAGACTCGAATCTGCGGCGTTTCGCGCGATGGCGCGCCGGCGGTATCGGAAATAATATATCGGTCACAGCGCTCTCGTCCGCCTTAAACTTCGCAAATGGATAGCCCGGCACGTCGTCCGCCATTGTCGGAATTCGACTTGATTTCGCGGTATTTTACGCGAGCACCGCGTCACACCGTGCTCGCGGTCGGCGATGACGCGGCCCTGCTGTCGGTGAATCCGGGCTGTGAACTGGCTGCATCGACCGACATGCTGGTGGAGGACGTGCATTTTTTTGCGGACGTCGACCCGCAGGCGCTCGGCCACAAGGCGCTGGCGGTGAATTTGTCGGATCTTGCCGCAATGGCGGCGACGCCAAGGTGGGCGATGTTGTCTCTGGCATTGCCGGACGCCGACCCGAAATGGCTGGATGGATTCGCGCGCGGTTTTTTTGCGTTGGCCGACAAGCATGGCGTGGATCTGATCGGCGGCGACACCACACGGGGTTCGCGCAACATCTGCGTGCAGATCATGGGTGAAGTCCGTCAAGGTAAGGCATTGCGCCGCGACGGGGCGAAAATTGGCGACGACATCTGGGTTTCCGGCCAGTTGGGCGAGGCCGCCGCGGCCGTGGCGCACCGGCGCGGGGAACTGAAGCTCGATCCGGCGGTGCTCGAGCGTTGTCTGGTGCGGCTGGAGTGGCCGACTCCGCGTATCGTGCTTGGGCGTGAACTGGGTGCTCTGGCGAACAGCGCAATCGACCTCTCGGATGGGCTGTTGGGCGATCTCGGGCACATCTGCCAACGTTCAAATGTTGGTGCCCGGGTCGAGTTGACTGCCGTGCCTTGCTCCGCGGATCTGCAATGCCTGCGCGATCAGGAACCGGTGCAACGTGCCATACTCGCTGGCGGCGACGACTACGAGCTTTGCTTTACCGCCACCCCTCAGCGCGCCGCCCAGATCGAGGCACTTTCGGCCACGCTGGATATAGTGCTGACGCGAATCGGCCGGATCGTCAACGGCAGTGAAGTCGTCGTGCTCGATGCAGCCGCCCGCCCGCTGCCTGTGAAGGACAAGGGATTTGATCACTTCCGCTGAAAGTGCCGGACGGCCTTCGCTGCATTTCGTTTTTTCCCACCCGGCTCATTTGCTGGCTTTCGGATTCGGCATCGGGCTGATTCCGTTCGCCCCGGGCACATTCGGCACGTTACTGGCGCTGCCGGTGCATGCGTGGCTGCTCCCCCGGATCGGCGAACAGGCCTTTACCGTCATGCTGCCGTTGCTGTTCCTGGTCGGCGTCTGGGCATGCCAGACAACGGGGGCCCGCCTTGGAGTGCACGATCACGGCGGCATGGTATTTGACGAAACCGTCGCCTTCCTGATCGTGCTTTACTTCACGCCGCCCACCGCCACGTGGCAGGCCTTTGCATTCTTGCTGTTCCGCATTTTCGATATCGTCAAGCCGGCGCCGATCCGGCATTTCGACCGGACGATGCGCAACGGACTGGGCGTGATGTTCGATGATCTGCTCGCCGCGTTCTATACGCTGTTGTGTCTGGCGGGCTGGAAATTTACGTTCGGGTAAACTGAATTCCACTACTTGAGCCACAGAGGACACGGAGGACACAGAGGGCAGAAAGAACAAATCGGGGTAAAGAGCATGGTACGCAGATGTGTGCTGCCAACTTTCGTAGTGAACCATGGATGCGTTCCAACCCGAGCGTTTTTGTTTGGCTTTCCTCCGTGCTCTCCGTGGTGAATGGACTTTCGTGAGATAAAAAGTCATGGACGCGGAACTGTACGAATTGTCGGGACGGGTGGGCGATGCGCTGAAGGCTCGCAAATTGATGATGGCCGCCGCCGAATCCTGTACCGGCGGCTGGATCGGGCAGGCCGTGACCATGGTGCCGGGCAGTTCGAAGTGGTTCGATCGCGGATTCGTCACCTATACGAACGAGGCCAAGCAGGACATGCTCGGGGTCGGCGTCGACACACTGGAGAAATTCGGGGCCGTGTCCGAGCAGACCGTGCGAGCGATGGTAGCGGGGGCGCTGGCGAGAAGCCGAGCCCAAGTTGCGGTCGCCGTCAGCGGCATTGCCGGACCAGATGGCGGCTCGCGCCAGAAACCGGTCGGCACAGTTTTGCTGGCGTGGGGCGAGAAGGGCGGGAGCACTTATTCGCGGGTCGCGCATTTTGCGGGCGACCGGGATGCCGTACGGCGCGAGACCGTCATCGCGGCGCTGGAGGGCCTGCTCGAGTTCCTGGTTAAAAAGCCTGACGTCAAAACCCTTAAGTAACATAAGTTTGCAATAATTTCGCCGCTTGAATTGCGATACTGTATATAATTACAGTATCATAACTTTTCGCGCTCAAGTCCGTGGCCGGGCGAGTTGGGGAAGAGTTTTACCCGGGTGGATTGCGCGTGAGTCGGGGTTTGGCAGTCCTGGGTCAGGACTGCTGTTTAATCAACTTTTAATGCAATAATTCCGCGTTGATCGCAAGAGGAATAGTGAATGGACGAAAACCGCAGCAAGGCGCTCGCCGCCGCCCTTTCCCAGATTGAAAAGCAGTTCGGCAAGGGGTCGATCATGCGCCTTGGCGAAAAAGACATTGCCAAGGATGTGGAAGTGGTTTCCACCGGCTCCCTGGGACTGGACCTGGCGCTGGGTATCGGCGGCTTGCCGCGCGGACGCATCGTCGAAATCTACGGACCGGAGTCTTCGGGCAAGACCACGTTGACTCTGTCGGTTATCGCCCAGATGCAAAAAATCGGGGGTACGGCGGCGTTTATCGATGCCGAGCACGCGCTTGACCCGCAATATGCCCAGAAACTCGGTTGCAACGTGTCCGAACTCCTGATTTCGCAGCCCGACAATGGCGAGCAGGCGCTGGAGATCGCGGACATGCTGGTGCGTTCCGGATCGGTCGACGTCGTGGTGGTCGACTCGGTCGCGGCACTGACGCCGAAGGCGGAAATCGAGGGCGAGATGGGCGAGCCGCAGATGGGTCTGCAGGCGCGCCTGATGTCCCAGGCGCTGCGCAAGCTGACCGCCAATATCAAGCGCTCCAATACGCTGGTCATTTTCATCAACCAGATCCGCATGAAAATCGGCGTCATGTTCGGCAACCCGGAAACCACGACCGGCGGCAATGCGCTGAAATTCTATGCTTCCGTGCGCATCGACATTCGCCGCATCGGCTCGATCAAGAAGGGCGAAGAAGTGGTCGGTAACGAGACTCGCGCCAAGGTGGTGAAGAACAAAGTGGCCCCCCCGTTCCGGCAGGCCGAGTTCGACATTCTCTACGGCGAGGGCATTTCACTCGAAGGTGAACTCATCGAGCTCGGCGTGCTCTACAAGATGATAGAGAAATCCGGTGCATGGTATAGCTACGGTAAGGACCGTATTGGCCAGGGCAAGGACAACACCCGGGAATTTCTCAAGGAACACCCGGACATCGCCAAGGAGATCGAGACGAAGATCCGCGCCCATGTTGCGGACAAGCCGCTGGCCCAGGTTGTGGCGGAAGCGGAGTAGCGCCTCGAATTGCCTGCGGCGCCTCCGACTCTGCGAGCGCGTGCGCTGAAAGCCCTGGCGCGTCGCGAACATTCGCGCAAGGAACTGCACGCCAAGCTGCTACCCTTCGCGCAAGACGCGCACGAACTGGAGCCCCTGCTCGACGATCTGGAGAAACGCGGGTGGTTGTCGGAGGCTCGCGTAGTCGAGCACACAACCACCGTGCGCCGGCGCAGGTTCGGCGCCGCCCGCATCCTCCACGAATTGCGCGAGAAGGGCGTGTCCGATGCTGCACTCGCAGCGGCCGAATCCCAGTTGAAAGGCAGCGAGTTCGACGCAGCACGCGCCGTGTGGAGAAAGAAATTCGGCAAGCTGCCGGCGACGCCGCAAGAGCGCGCGAAGCAGGCGCGATTCCTCGCCAGCCGGGGATTTTCGGCCGAAGCCGTTCACCGGCTGCTTCGCGGCGACGAGGAGTAGGCGGCCGGGAGTAGCTCTGGCGGCGCCGGTAATGCAATAATCGGCCGTCCACGCGCCGGACGCGCGTTAATGCTATTTTTGAGTCACAGTCATTTCGGTCAAGGTCATCCAGGTAATGAAAAGCAGCGAAATCCGTACGCGTTTCCTCGAATACTTCAAAAGGCAAGGCCACACCATCGTGTCGTCGAGCCCGCTCGTCCCGGGCAACGATCCAACGTTGCTGTTCACCAACGCCGGCATGGTGCAATTCAAGGACGTATTCCTCGGCCAGGACAAGCGTCCGTATGTTCGCGCCACCACGTCGCAGCGTTGCGTGCGCGCCGGCGGCAAGCACAACGATCTGGAAAACGTCGGTTATACCGCGCGCCACCATACCTTCTTCGAGATGCTGGGCAACTTCAGTTTCGGCGACTATTTCAAGCGTGAAGCCATCCGCTTTGCCTGGGAATTGCTGACCAGGGAATACGGCCTCGATGCATCGCGCATGTGGGTCACGGTTTATCAGACTGACGACGAGGCCTACGACATCTGGGCCAACGAGATCAAGGTGCCGAAGGAACGCATTGCGCGTATCGGCGACAAGTCTGGTGGACAAAAATTTCAGAGCGACAATTTCTGGCAGATGGGCGACACCGGACCGTGCGGTCCGTGCACGGAAATTTTCTATGACCACGGCGCGGGTATTGCCGGCGGACCGCCCGGAACGCCGGATGCCGATGGCGACCGCTACATCGAGATCTGGAACCTGGTGTTCATGCAGTTCAACCGCGACGAATCCGGCACGATGCACCCGCTGCCGAAGCCTTCAGTCGACACTGGCATGGGCCTGGAGCGCATCGCCGCGGTGCTGCAAGGCGTGCACAGCAACTACGACATCGACCTGTTCCAGGACCTCATCAGGGCAGCCGCGAAAGTCACGGGCGCGAAGGATCTGGCATCAAGTTCGCTGCGCGTCATCGCCGACCACATCCGGGCCTGCTCTTTCCTGATCGTCGACGGCGTGATTCCGGGAAACGAAGGCCGCGGCTATGTGCTGCGCCGGATCATTCGGCGCGCCATCCGCCACGGATACAAACTGGGGCAGAACAAACCGTTCTTCCATAAGCTGGTTGCGGATCTCGCGCGGGTCATGGGCGACGCGTATCCCGAATTGCGTGCCGCGCAGCAGCGCGTAGCCGACGTTCTCAGGCAGGAGGAGGAGCGCTTCGCCGAGACCCTCGAAAACGGCATGAAGATGCTCGAGAACGCCTTGCATCGCGAGGACAGGATGCTTGACGGCGAAACGGTGTTCCAACTATACGACACCTTCGGTTTCCCCGTGGACCTGACGGCGGACATCGCGCGCGAACGCGGCATCAACCTGGACATGGCTGGTTTCGAGTCGGCGATGTCCCGTCAGCGCGAGCAGGCGCGGGCCGCCGGCAAGTTCAAGGCCAGCCTGGGTGTCGAGTACAAGGGCGGCAAGACACGCTTTACCGGTTACGAGCGGCATGTCGGCGAGGGCAACGTGACGGCTATCTACGTCGACGGAACTGCCGTGCAGGAGATCGCTTCGGGACAGAAGGCCATCGTGGTGCTGGATGCCACGCCTTTCTATGCCGAGTCCGGCGGCCAGGTCGGCGACAAGGGCGAATTGGTGGCTGCGGGCGGCACATTCGAGGTTACCGACACGCAGAAGATTCAGGCCGAGGTCTTCGGCCACCACGGCACGCTCAAAACCGGCACGCTGAAGGTCGGCGACCCGCTGGAAGCACGGGTCGACACGGCTCTTCGCGCGCGCACCATGCGCAACCATTCGGTTACCCACCTCATGCACAAGGCACTGCGCGATGTGCTGGGCCCCCACGTGCAACAGAAAGGTTCGCTGGTCGATGCGGACAAGACACGCTTCGACTTTGCGCAGGACAAGCCCCTGACGGACGAGGAAATTCGCCAGGTCGAACTCCTGGTCAATGATCAGATAATGCAAAACCTGGCAACGAAGGCCCAGGTAATGCCGATCGATGAGGCAAAAAAATCGGGCGCCGTGAGTCTGTTCGGAGAGAAGTACGGGGACGAGGTGCGGGTGCTGGACATCGGCAACTCGCGCGAACTCTGCGGCGGTACTCATGTGTCGCGCACCGGCGATATCGGGGTATTCAAGATCTATTCGGAAGGCGGAGTCGCCGCGGGTATTCGCCGCGTAGAGGCTACGACCGGGGCCAGCGCGCTTGCCCTCATGAACAATCATTTGCAGGAATTGCAGGAGGTCGCCAGGCAGCTGAGGGTGCAGCCCGGCGGCGGAATGGTGCAAGCAGCGGTCAACAATCTTCTGGATGAGAAAAAGGAGTTGGAAAAGGAACTCGCGCGCTTCAAGTCCAAACTGGCGAATTCGCAGGGCGATGATCTTGCCGGACAGGCCATCGAGTTGAATGGAGCAAAGGTGCTGGCCGCGAAGCTCGACGGCGCGGACGCGAAATCGCTGCGCGAAACCATGGACAAGCTCAAGGACAAGCTGAAATCGGCGGCCATCGTGCTCGGCTCCGTCGAAGACGGGAAGGTCACGCTGATCGCCGGCGTCACGGCGGACCTTACCGCGAAAGTGAAAGCCGGTGAGTTAGTGAACTTCGTTGCCCAGCAGGTTGGCGGCAAGGGTGGGGGGAGGCCCGACATGGCGCAAGCAGGCGGTACGCAACCGGATGGTCTTCCGGCCGCTCTGGGATCGGTGGTGTCGTGGGTTCGGGAGCGGTTGTAGCATCGGAGTGTCGGGCCTAAGTCGCCGTTCCCGCAGACGGGTCGCAAGCGACTAACGAGTCACGGCGACCCCGACATGGCACAAGCAGGTGGAACGGAGCCTGGCAAATTGCCGGCGGCGCTGGATAGCGTTGCCGACTGGGTAAAGCAGAAAATCGCAAACTAAACCCAACGCCAGGACTAAACCCAACGCCAGGACTAAACCCAACGCCAGGACTAAACCCAACGCAGAGGCGCAGAGAACGCGGAGGACGCAGAGTAGGGCAATAACAGATGAATCGCGATATATACAGGCCGCCTCGGATACTTGGGCCAATGTCGGTCGCCAGCCCATTCAAAGTATATCGATTCTCCTCTGCGTCCTCCGCGTTCTCCGCGCCTCTGCGTTGGGTGTAATGTTTAGGCTTGATCGCATTGAAGAGCGCCGCATAGACGGCCGGGAGGGGGCATGAACAGACTGGCAAATTGCGTGGTGGGGCTGTTTTTCGCAGCGAGTCCGGTGTGCGCATTTGCGGATGCGCAGGAACTCAGCATTTTCCATACGATCACGATCGATGCACCGCCGGACCAGGTGTGGGCGATGGTGGGCGATTTCGGCGGTATCCAGCGTTGGGCCCCGGGTACGGAGTCGAGCCGTCTGATTTTGCATGATCGCAACGAGACCGGCGCGATCCGTCTGTTGCGACGTCGCGGCGACGGCACCCAGGTCACCGAAAAGCTGCTCGACTACGATCCTTACAATCGGCGCATGGCCTACACCTATGTCGATGGCGTGGTGAGGGCTTCCGATTACTATTCCGAAGTATTGGTCAAGGATGGCGGCGACGGGCGCTCGATCGTCGAGTGGCGCGGGCGCTTCAAGCGGCTCGCTTACTGGACCGACCAGCCACCCGCTGGGCAAGACGACAAGGCGGCGCTCGATTTCCTCAACGGTGCCTACAAGAGCGGACTTGCGAACCTGAAGAAGGTGCTCGAGGCCGGCGACCGCTAGCCAGGATATTTCACCAGGCCACCCCCGTTTGCTTGCAGATGCGTCTGTGCAGCCCATCCAAGGATGGGGAATGGGGAATGAGGAATGGGTAATAGCCCTTCACCCTTCACCCATCGCGCGGTCTAATCTGTCTCGCTCAGCCCTCCGCCATAATTCCGCGCCCTGACGAAATATCCGGGCTAGAACGGCAGTTTCGCGGCGGGAGCCGCCTGCTGCAGCACGCGCCGGAAGTCCTCCTGGATGCGCTTGAGCGCAGCTGCGTTGTCGGCTTCGAAGCGCAGCACCACCACGGGCGTGGTGTTTGACGAGCGTGCAAGCCCGAAACCGTCGGCATACTCGACCCGCAGGCCGTCGATCTTTATGATCTCGCGGGCAGTTGGAAATTTTGCTTCCCTCTGCATCCTGCCGATCAGGGAATAGTTTTCCCCTTCATCGAGTTTGATCTGCAGTTCAGGCGTATTGATCGAATCGGGCAGCGAATCGAATGCGGCGTTGATATCGGCAGCGCCGCTCAGGATTTCCAGCAGGCGGGCGCCGGCATAGGCGCCGTCGTCGAAACCGTACCAGCGCTCCTTGAAGAACACATGGCCGCTCATCTCGCCGGCAAGCAGTGCGCCGGTCTCCTTCATCTTGGCCTTGATGAGCGAATGGCCGGTTTTCCACATTGTCGGCTTGCCGCCGTGATCGCGGATCCACGGAGCGAGGTTGCGCGTGCACTTCACATCGAACAGGATTTCCGCGCCGGGGTTGCGCTCGAGCACATCCGCGGCGAACAACATGAGTTGCCGGTCCGGGAAGATGACCTTGCCCTGCCTGGTGACCACGCCAAGGCGGTCGCCGTCGCCGTCGAAGGCGAGGCCGATTTCCGCGTCGCCATTCTTCAGGGCGGCGATCAAGTCCTTGAGGTTTTCCGGCTGCGACGGATCGGGATGGTGGTTGGGAAATGTGCCGTCGACTTCGCAGAACAGTTCCTGCACATCGCATCCCAGCCTGCGAAACAGATCCGGCGCGAATGCGCCCGGCACGCCGTTGCCGCAATCCACGGCAATGCGCATTTTTCGTTTCAGCCTGATATCTGCGGCGATGCGTTCCAGGTAAGCCCCGGAAACTTCCGTCCTGCTGTAAGCGCCACTGCCCGAGGCAAGCTTGCCCGACTCGATGCGCTGGCGCAGTCCCTGGATGGTCTCGCCGGACAATGTTTCCCCGGCAATCACCATTTTCAGTCCGTTGTAATCCGGCGGATTGTGGCTGCCGGTCACCATAACTCCTGAGCCAGTCTGAAGGTGATGGGTCGCGAAATACAGCATCGGTGTAGTCACCTGGCCGATGTCTATGACGTCCACGCCGGCGGCTTGCACGCCGCGTCCCAGCGCTTGCGCGAGCGACGGACCGGAGAGCCGGCCGTCGCGGCCGATGCAGATCCGGAGTTGTCCCAGTTCGCGCGCCTGCGAACCCAGCGCGCGGCCAATGGTCTCGGTGATTTCCGGAGTCAGCGTCTTGCCCACGATGCCGCGGATATCGTACGCCTTGAATATTTCTGCTGGGAGCGAGGCCATGGCGCAAGTATGGTAAAGGTTTGCCCGATTATCACACACGACAGACAGCCGAGTCTGCGCGGCGTTTCTTCGCGGGTCAGGAAGATGCGGGGGCGATATTTGTGGAGAAGAAATTCAGCAGTCGCTCGGGCAGCCAGTCGAGATTGCCGGGAAAAGGTCCCGACGCAAATCCGGTATGACCCCCGCCTTCCGGAAATTCGAGCGTAACGCTCGACGAGACTTCGCCGACCGCTGGCAGATGACGGCCGGGCAAAAAGGGATCGTTGCGCGCATGCACGATGAGTGTGGGCACGCCGATGCTGCCCAGATCGGGTTTGCTGCTCGCGCGGCGCCAATAGTCGTTGGTGTCGATGTACCCGTGCAAGGGCGCGGTCACTACATTGTCGAATTCGCGCAAGGTGCGGGCGTTTCGAACCACGTTCCCATCGTAAAGTCCGGGGAAGCGTCGCAGTTTGGCGAGGCTCTTGGGCTTCAGCGTTTTCAAGAAATGCCAGCCGTAGATCCGGTTGAAGCCGCCGCCCAGCAGGTCTCCCGCGGTCATCAGGTCCATGGGCGCCGAGATGGCGGCGGCCGCGTCGATCACCGCGCGGGCGCGGGTGTGTTCGCGCCCAAGCCATTTCAGCAGCGCATTGCCGCCGAGAGAGACCCCGGCCGCGAATAACGGACGGGTGGGAGCGAGCGTGTGCAGCCGTTGCAGAATCCAGCCGATCTCGTCGGCATCGCCGGAGTGATATGCGCGCGGCAGCAGGTTGGGTTCGCCGCTGCAGCCGCGGAAATGCACGACGACGCCGTGCCAGTGCCGGCGCGCCAATGCGCGCATCAACGCAGCAGCATAGTGGCTGCCCGATCCGCCCTCGAGGCCATGAAACAACGCAAGGAGTGGCGCGCCTTCGACACCCTCGGCTATCCAGTCGAGATCGATGAAATCCCCGTCCGGGGTCTGCCAACGTTCGCGCCGATAGCGCGGCGGCCGGCGCCTTAGCACGAGTGATGGATAAATCGTCTGCAAATGGCCGCCCGGGAGCCACCACGGCGCGCGATAGGGCCGCATCAGTGCAGGATAGACGGCGGCATTTCGCGCGGCGCGGCTTCGGGCGCGAGGGGGGAGGCATGATGGACCAGCATGCGCCAGCCGCGATCCGTGAGCAGATAGATATTCGTGGAAAGAACCGGATTTGCCGGGCGCGCATCGCCGGCAACAGTTACTCGCTCATAAACACTGTGTACCGAGAGCATGCGGCCAGAGAAAACGCGGCTATTATCCAGCCGGAAGCGTAGCCGCGGCCCCGCTGCAAAAATCTGCCGCCATGATTCCCGTACTTCGACCAGGCCCGTGTGGCGCCCGCCGCCCGGGTGAACGCAGACGATGTCCTCCTCGGCCCATACCGCCATCATTTCGGCCAGGTCGGCATGTTCGAAGGCGCGATAGAAAGCCTGCTCCGCGTCTTGTGGAGTGGCGTAGTTCTTGGTGATCACGTCGCGGGATGACTGTGGATTTCAGCGAGGCTGTGGATTTCGGCAAGTACCCGGCCCGGCATGAGTTTCATCATACAGTCGAAATGCCCCAGCGGGCACGTGCGCTCGAAGCAGGGGCTGCAGGGAACATCGAATTTGACGATGCGTGCGCTCTCGGACAGCGGCGGCGTAAACGCGGGCGAACTCGAGCCGTACAGCGCGACCATGGGGCGATCGAGCGCTGCTGCGACATGCATGAGCCCGGAATCGTTCGTCACTACCATGTCTGCCGCCGATAAGATCACGACCGCCTGGTCAAGGGACGTGCGGCCGCAAAGGTTCAGTGCCGCACCCGCGCTGCTTGCGCGAATCGCCTCGCCGATGTCGCGTTCCTTGGCCGATCCTACGATCCAAACCGTGAGACCTTCTTTTGCGAGCGAATCGGCGAGTTGGCCGAAATGCTGCGGCGGCCAGCGTTTCGCCGGCCCGTATTCGGCGCCGGGACAGAAACAGACCAGATGCGCCGGGCGATCGAGACGCAACTGTTCCAACAGCATTGCGCATTCCGCCGGCTCGACCCGCAGTCGCGGGCGCGACAATTCAACCGGGACTCCGGCGCCGCCCGGCATGCCGAGACTGGCAAATCGTTCCACCATCAGTGGAAGCGCGTGCTCATCGAGCCGTCGCGCATCGGTCAGCAAGAGGCGGCGTGCTTCGCCGACGAAACCAATGCGCTGCGGAATGCGCGCAAACAATGGGACCAGGGCCGACTTAAAGGAATTCGGCAGTACGTAGGCGCGATCGTAGTGCCGCGTGCGCAGGGCACGGCCGATCTGCAGGCGCTTGCCCAACGCGAGTTCGCCATGGGCGAATGGACTTTCGATCGCGTCCGCGACCTCCGGCATGCGCCGGAAAATCGGCAACGCCCAGGCGGGCGCGAGCACGTCGATTGCCGCTCCCGGATCCTGTTGCTTGAGAAGCGCGAGCAGCGGCTGCGATAACAGTGCATCGCCTACCCACGACGGCGCCACCACCAGGATTCTAGTCACGGCTGCAAAAACAGATCTTCGCCGCAGAGTCGCAGAGGCGCGGAGGAAACCCAGAGAAAAACCGGGGTAGGGTAAAAGCGGACTGGGAGTAGAGACGATTCACGATGCGATCGATACAGTGGACATGGAGTGACCGCGAACGGACTGGCCACTGGTCTGCTTCTCCACTCCAAGCCATAGCTCTCCTCCGCGTCGATTTTCTCCGCGCCTCTGAGCCTCTGCGGTGAAAAGTCTAGTGCGCAGATTTCACGGCGCCGCGGAGCACGTAGCGGGTGCCGCAATAGGGACACAAGGCTTCACCATCGGCGCCGATCGGCAGAAACACGCGCGGGTGGGAGTTCCACAGCGCCTGCGACGGCAGCGGGCAGTGCAGCGGCAAATCGGCAGCCGAAATCTCGACCTGCTTGAGTCTGTTGCTGTTCCTCGCGGCCGGCTCCATGGCGGCCTTAGACGTAGTGCAGCCAGTGGCGGTACTTTTCGGACCGGCCGTTGACCACATCGAAAAACATCGCCTGCAGTTTTTCGGTAATAGGACCGCGCCGTCCAGCCCCGATTGTGCGGCCGTCCAATTCGCGCACCGGTGTAACTTCGGCGGCGGTTCCGGTGAAAAAGACTTCGTCGGCGATGTACAGGTCGTCCCTTGTGATGCGCTTGGCATCGACCGTGTAACCCAGGTCGGCGGCCAGCTGGATGACCGAATCGCGGGTAATGCCGATCAGAGCGGAATTGAGCTCAGGTTCAACGATCCGGTTGTTCTTGATCATGAACAGGTTCTCCCCTGCGCCCTCGGCGACAAAACCGTCCACGTCCAGCAGAAGGCCTTCGTCATACCCATGCTCGGTGGCCTCCATGTTGGCGAGTATGGAATTGGCATAGGTGCCCGAATACTTGGCGCGGCACATAGAGACGTTGACATGGTGGCGGGCATACGAGGACGTCTTCACGCGAATGCCTTTTTCCAGGCCGTCGGCGCCTAGATATGCGCCCCACGGCCATGCCGCGATAGCCACATGCACCTTGGCGCCTTTGGGAGAAACGCCCATTTTCTCGGAACCGTAGAAAGCGATGGGGCGCACGTAACAGGAGTCGAGCTTGTTGGCGCGCACCACTTCCTTCTGCGCATCCATCAGCGTCTGCCTGTCGAAGGGGATCTTCATCATGTAGATATGCGCCGAATTGAACATGCGTTCCGTATGTTCCTTGAGCCGGAAGATCGCGGTGCCGCCGCCGGTCTGGTATGCGCGCAGGCCTTCGAATACCGCAAGCCCGTAGTGCAGCGAATGGGTCAGCACGTGTGTGTTGGCTTCTCGCCACGGCACCAGTTTGCCGTCATACCAGATCACGCCGTCCCGGTCCGCCATCGACATGTTGCTGCACTCCCTCGAAAAAGCCGTAATTCTAGCGCAGGCAGGGCGTTTGATGAGAAATCAGGCGGGCGGAACACGACGCCTTGCCGGAAAGCGACCGCATGCATTACTCTTGGCGCCTTGCGTGCCGATAGGGTGCGCGGAAAACAACAACGCTCTGCCCCCTCCAAGTCCCTGACATTCAGCATTCATGGCGCAAACTCAAACACGCGCAGTCATGCCTGGACGCAGTCTGATCGCCCGTCTCGGCGCAGCGGCGATCGACGAAAAAGACAGCGACGAACTCAAGCTTCGCAAGACGCTGCTGATGTTCGCCAGCGGCCTGATGAACATAGCAGCCATCCTTTGGCTGCTGATTTACTGGTGGATGGGTCTTAAGCTGCCGACCTCGATTCCGCTCGGTTTCCAGGTCATATCTGCGGTAATCCTGGCCATTTACCTGCGCACCCGCAATTTCGATTTTTTCCGGGTGGCGCAACTCAGCCTGTTCCTGTTTTTTCCATTCATCATCCAATGGTCGATCGGCAGTTTCGTGAGCTCCTCCGGGATTGCCCTGCTGGCGCTGCTGGCACCGGTGGGCGCCATCGTCGTTTATGGCCCGCGCGAATCGGTTCCCTGGTTCGTCGCCTACGTCGTATTCACCGTGTTGTCCGGCGTGTTCGATTTTTTTCTTGCGAGGGGTGACGAATTCGGAATTCCGATGAAAACGGTGGCGGTGTTCTTCGTGATGAATTTCACCATCATCTCGACCATGGTTTATTTGTTGCTCAGGCACTTCATACAGGAGCGCGACCGCTTCGAGGGCCGGCTTGCCGAACAACACCAGTTGGTGCGCGTCGAGCGCGAGAAATCCGAGAAGCTGCTGCTCAGCATACTGCCCGGCCACGTGGCGGAACGGTTGAAACATCAGCCTGGCAACATCGCCGACGGATTTCCGGACGTCTGCGTGATGTTTGCCGACATGGTGAACTTCACCAGGCTGGCCGAGGAACTGACGCCGAATCAGGTCGTCTCCTTCCTCGACGAAGTATTCACGCGCTTTGACCTTTTGACGCAAAATCACGGCCTGGACAAGATCAAGACCATCGGCGACGCTTACATGGTGGTCGGCGGCCTGGCAGACAACCGGCTGAACTATTCCGATCACGTCGCCGACATGGCGCTGGAAATCATCGAACTGACCAGGTCCGATCCGCAGATGCGCCGTCTCGGCGTCCAGGTCCACATCGGCATCGCGACCGGTCCCGCCGTTGCCGGCGTAATCGGCGCGACGCGCTTCATCTACGACCTCTGGGGCGATACCGTCAATCTGGCCAGCCGGCTTACGGCGGAAGCGGAAGCAGGTTCCATTCTGGTGGACAAGACGACTTTCCGCCGCCTTGGACATCGTTATGCTTGCGAAGCGCCGAGGGACATCGCCATCAAGGGCAAGGGCAATACCACCACCTATCGCCTGTCCGGCAAGCTCTCTTCCGGCTGAGCCGGCGGCGGAATGCCGCCGAACACCGATTCCCAAAGCCGCAGCACTGCCCGGATGTATTGCGCAACCATCGCGCGTTCCACGCGTGCGTAACGTTCGCCCTGCAGCCGCATGGCGTGCTGGAGCCGCCGGAATTCGCGGTAAGCGGCATGCGCAGCGTCCGCGATCTCTTCGGGAAGCAGGCTGAGCCGCGCAGCGAGTTTCAGCAGCGCCAGATTGCCGATATTTCCCGCCATTTCCGGATGCCGGTGCGCATGACCCAGCACCAGGAATTGCACCGCGAATTCGACGTCGACGATGCCGCCGCGATCGTGCTTGAGATCGAACAGCCCTCCGGAGTTCGGGTGCGCATCGCGCATCTTGTCCCGCATCGCAATGATCTCGCGACCCAGAGCCGGGAGTTCGCGCGCACGGCACAGCACTTCGCTGCGAATGCGTTCGAAGCGCCCGCCGACTTCGGCGTCGCCGGCCACGAAGCGCGCGCGCGTGAGTGCCTGGTGTTCCCACACCCAGGCCTTTTCAAATTCGTATTCGCCGAAAGCGTCGACGCGGCTTACCAGCAGCCCTGCCACGCCGTTGGGCCGCAGTCTGAGATCGGTTTCATAGAGCACGCCGGCCGAGGTTGCGCTGGCAAGCCAGGTATTGATGCGCTGGGCCAGGCGCGCGTAGATTTCCGGCGCGGCGGCATGTTCGTCGTCGTAGAGAAATATGATATCGAGATCGGAGGCGTAGCCGAGTTCCTTGCCGCCGAGTTTGCCGAAACCAATTATCGCAAACCGCGGGTGCTCGCGGTGACGCGTGCGCAATGCCTGCCACGCCAGTCTCAGCACTTCTTCCAGTACCGTCCCGGCAAGGTCGCTCAGGTGATCGGACAGTGTCTCCAGCGGCAAAGCTCCGGTCAGATCGAGAGCGAGCAGGCGCAGCGTCTGAGCCTGTTTGAAATGGCGCAGAGTGTCCATCTGCCGTTCCGTGTTCCCATCATGTTCGTCCAGATTTGCGCGTAGCGCTTCGCGCAGGCGAGGCCAGTCCGGCGCGCCGCTGCCGCCTTGCGGATTGATTAGTTCGTCGAGCAGAATCGGGTGCTGTGCGAGGAAGTCAGCGGCCCACGGGCTGGCAGAGGCGAGGCGCGCGAGGCCGGCGGTTGCGTTTGGATATTCGAGCAGCAGTGCCAGATAGGATTCGCGCCGGCCAATGCTGTCCACGACGTTGAGCATGCGTTCAAATGTCGCATCGGGATTCGATAGCATTCGCGCCGTGTCGAGCAATTGCGGCAGCAACCTGTCCAGCAAAGTCTGGCTCGATGCAGCCATGCGCCTGTAGCGCGCGCTGCTTTTGATGTCCGCGAGCCGCGCGTGAATGCGTTGCGGGTCGGTGAAGCCCATCGCGGCCAGTCGGGCGTGGGCTTGCTCCTTCGTTAGCGATTGCAGCCACGGATCGGACGGGTCCTGCGATGCGCCGTTTTCTTTGACGGCGGCGAATATCGCCTCGAAATGGCGCGACACGATGCTTCGGTGCGCGTCCAGCTCCTGGCGCAGGACCGAGTAGCTGGCGCAACCCATCATCTGGGCGATCAAGCCACGATCCTCGTCCGTGCGCGGCAGCATCTGCGTCTGCTGATCGTCAAGGTATTGCAAACGGTGTTCGAGATTGCGCAAGTACACGTAGGCGCCACGCAGTTCCTCGACCGCCGCAGCGGTCAAAATCTGCTTTTCCCCGAGCAGCGCCAGCGCCTTCAGCGTGGGACGCAGCCGAAAAGCCGGCTCACGCCCGCCGCGGATGATCTGGAACACTTGCACCAGGAATTCGATTTCGCGGATACCGCCAGGCCCGAGCTTGATGTTGTCCGCGATTTCGCGCTTCTGCACCTCCTGACGGATCTGTGCATGCAGGCTGCGCAAGCTGGCAATGACGCTGTAGTCGAGGTGGCGCCGGTACACGAAGGGAGTCACGACGGCTTCCAGTTCCCGTGCGGCATTGCCAGTGAGCGCCCGCGCTTTTACCCAGGCATAGCGTTCCCATTCGCGACCCTGCGTGGTGAAATACTCCTCGAGCATGTCGAAACTTACGGCAAGCGGACCGCTGTCGCCGTAGGGCCTGAGACGGGTATCCACCCGGAATACGAACCCGTCTGCGGTGACTTCTGCGATCGCGCTGATGATCCTGCGCGCGAGACGCGCAAAGAACTCATGGTTGGAAATCGGCCTCGGTCCGTCGGTTTGCCCGTCTTCGGGGTAGGCGAACACGATGTCAATGTCAGAAGACACGTTGAGTTCACTGCCGCCGAGTTTGCCCATGGCAATGACCTGCAGCTGCTGCGCGGCGCCTGAGGCAGCTCCCAGCGGATTGCCGAATTCCCTTGCCATCCAGACAGCGTGATTCGCGACCGCCGCACCCAGGCTTTCCTCCGCAAGTGCGCTGACCGTGGCGACTACCTCTGCCAGATCGGCGCGCCCTTCGAGATCGCGCGTGATCACGCTCAGCAGCACGGACTTGCGCAATCGGCGCAGCGCCATTTTCAGAGACTGGTCGTCTTGGTCGCGGCCTTCGAACTGCGCACGCATCCAGGCGCGATCAAGCGGGACTTCCAGCGGGATGCCGGCCGGCAGGCCTGGTTCGGCTGACAGAATGTCGCGGACGTAGCGCGATAACTGCGCGGCGCGAACTAACGCCGGGGAAAGATCTTTCGGTGCAGCGGAGGGCATGCGTCCTTGGGTTAGAATAACATCGGCTTCGATCGGCGGCGTCGCCTCGCATCACGCGACACGTCAACGCTTCGTTGGTCGGCGCGTTACTGCGGGCCGCCAGGCGGCCTTGAGCGGATAAGGGTGGATGCCGGGAGAATTTTATTTGCGTCCGCGTATCTTAACCGAATAGCGTCTGTATCAGCCGCCCCCGAAGAGCGTCCCGCCGAGCCGTGTTTCTCAATTATTGTTTCGCCTTCCTCAAGCACGGTTCGCTCTGGACCTACCGGATAGCCACCTACGCGATCCTCCTTCTTGGCCTGGGTTTCGTGGCCACGGTCGTCGTTCTGCGCTATCTGGTTCTGCCGTACATAGATGATTACCGCGGGACGATCGCGCAGGCGATTTCTCATGCCGTGGGACAACGCGTGACCATCGGTTCGATCACTGGCAGTTGGGACGGCTACCGGCCGGAAATGAGCCTGACGGACGTCAAGGTGTTTGGCGCCGGCGGAGAACCGGCGCTCGCGCTCGACCGGGTCACGACAGCGCTGTCGTGGCTGTCGTTGCTGTCCGCGGAGTGGCGCTTCGATTCGCTAGCCGTCTATGGGCCAGCCCTGGACGTCAAACGGGACGCCTCCGGTGTGCTCTGGATCGCCGGCATTGCAATCAGGCCGCGAAATGGCGACAGCGGATTCGCTGACTGGCTGTTGGCACAGCGCCAGGTGATTGTGCGCGACGCGACCATAACGTGGCTGGACGAAATGCGCGGCACGCCCCCGCTGCAGCTCGACAACGTCAACTTTCGACTCGACCGCGACGGCGTGATTCATCGTTTTGGGCTGACTGCGGTGCCGCCCGGGCAGGTTGCTTTGCCGCTCGTTGTGCGCGGTGAAGTCCACGGTCGCGACGTCCGTGAACTGCAGTCGTGGACCACGAAGCTCTATGTGGAGATTGACAGCGCCAACCTCGCTCTTGCTCAGGAGTGGATACCGGTGCCCCTGGACCTGTCGGGTGGTTTCGGATCGTTGCGTCTCTGGCTCGAACTAAACGGAACACATGTAGGTGCGGCCACGGCCGACCTGAAGTTGACAGACTTTTACGCGAAACTGGCTCCCGATCTTCCGGAGCTTGCCTTGTCGGAAGCGCAGGGGCGGCTGGAATGGAGTCAGCACGGCGATCGCACAGGAATATCCGCGACTTCCTTCGGCTTCACGATCGCCAACGGGCAGCGGCTTGCGCCCTTGCAATTCAGCTATATGTATTCCGATCCGGCGCCCGGCGTGCGCCATTCCGAATTGACTCTGAGCGGGCTCCCCCTGGGTCCCATGGCCCAACTCGCGGAGTTCCTGCCGCTCGACGCCGCGTTGCGGGCTCGCCTGGATCGCTCTGCGCCTGGCGGCACTCTGGAGGAGGCCGCGATTTCATGGGACGGTGAATGGGCCAAGGGGCAGCCTTTTGTGGCAAAGGCGCGATTCAGGGATTTGTCGATGCTGCCGGATGGCGCGCTCCCCGGATTTCACGGCCTCAGCGGCCAGGTAGACGCAAATGAACGCGGCGGAACGGTCTTGCTGACGGTAGCCAGCGGCGGCCTTGAATTGCCAAGGATATTCGCGGAGCCACTGCCGCTGGATTTTTTTACGGGCAACGCTGCCTGGACATTTCGTGAAGGTGTGCTGGACGTCGTCGTCAAGAACGCCAGCTTCACCAACGAGCACGTCGCCGGCAGCGTATCCGGCACCTACCGCGGTGCAGTTGAAGGGCGAGGCAGTGTGGACCTGAGCGGTGCGCTGGTGCGCGCGGATGCGCGGAGCGTGTGGCGCTACGTGCCCGCCTCGCTGACCGTTACGCAGTCATGGCTCAAGCGTGCGCTGCTCGCGGGCGAATCGAAGGACACGCGCTTTCGGCTGAAAGGTCCACTGAAGGACTTTCCGTTTGCCGACGACAAGAACGGTCTGTTCGAGGTGAAAACCAAGGTCACCGGGGGGACCATCGATTTCGCTGAGGGCTGGCCGCCCATCGGCGGTATCGACGGCGAAGTCGTGTTTCGTGGAAACCGCATGGATGCGCATGCACAGGCCGGCGTTATCCTGGGGGTGCAGTTGTCCGATGTGAAAGCCTCGATAGCGGAGTTAGGCAAGCAGCAGGAGCATCTGCTGATCAAAGGCACGGCGCAAGGCGCAACCGCGAAGTTTTTGCAGTTTGCAGCGGTTACTCCGCTGGCGGCGCGCATGAACCGATTCACGCAAGAAATGAGAGCCGTCGGCGATACCAGACTCGATTTGGAACTCGATCTGCCCCTGCACCAGATCAAGGACTCCGCGGTCAAGGGCGAACTCCTGGTGCAGGACAACCAGATTACGCTTGATCCGCGCCTGCCGCCTTTCGAACATTTCGGCGCACGCATCGACTTTGCCGAGCGCAGCTTCAAAGTTCGCGAGGGACGCGCGCTGATGCTCGGCGCGCCGATATCGTTCGAAGCGTCCAACCAGGCGGATGGCGGAATCACTGCGACCATCGCAGGCACCCTGGATGTGGATCAGGTAAGGGCGGTGTGGAAACATCCAGTACTGGCTTTCCTCGACGGCCAGACTTCCTGGAAGGGGTCAATCGGCGTGCGCAACAAGATTGCGACTATCCGCGTCGACTCGGATTTGGCAGGCCTCAAGTCGACTTTGCCGCCGCCGTTCGCCAAAGCCGCCGGCGGCAGTCTGCCGTTGCGAGTTGAACTGCGCGAACAGCGGGGACGCCAGGGCGTTCTCTCCGTCGATCTCGACAAGGTCGTTTCCGCCGCACTTGTGCTCGATAGCGCCGCCGCTGCTGGAATAAGCCGCGGCATGCTCAGTCTGGGCAGTCCGGCCACGCTGCCGGCCGAGGAGGGACTGTGGCTGCGGGGCAGACTTGAAGTGGTGGATGCCGATGCATGGCGCAGCTTGCTGTCTGGCGGCCCGGAGCAATCGCAGCAGTCGATTGCCGGCGTTGACCTTCAGATCGGCACGCTCGACATCAGTCGCCGGAGTTTCCACGATCTCAATGTGAAAGCGGTCCGCGAAGATTCCCAATGGCGGGCCACGCTGGCCGGCAGGGAAATCGTAGGGCGTGTGTCGTGGACTTCCGGGGGCGATGGAAAACTGGATGCGCGCCTGTCCAGACTCGTGGTGCCGCCACTGAACTCGCAGCCCAGCAAAGCGGCCAATGCCGCCCTTGCGGACGCACGCCTGCCCTTCATGGACCTGATTGCCGACAGCTTTACCTACGAAGGCATGGACCTCGGACGCCTTGCGGTTTTGGGCCAACCGGACGCCTCCGGGTGGCAACTGCGGCACCTGGAAATCGTCAATCCGGAAAGCAGATTCGTTATGAACGGCCACTGGGCGTCGGGAGATCCGTCCCGCTCTGACGTAAAGACAAAGCTCGACGTCTCCGATATCGGCAAGTTTTTCGCGCGCCTGGGTTGGCCCAATGCCGTCAAGGGTGGACGCGCCACGCTGGAAGGACCGCTCAACTGGAAAGGCAGTCCCGCGCGGTTCGACATTCCGACCCTGATGGGCCAGCTGAAACTCGAAGCAAAGGACGGTCGTTTCCAGGAGATCGAGCCGGGCGTGGCCAAGTTACTCGGGATATTGAGCCTGCAGGCCCTGCCCAAGCGCGCAACGCTGGATTTCCGCGACGTATTCAGCAAGGGGTTCAGCTTCGATCGGATCTCCGCAAACGTAAATATCAACACGGGCATCGCCGATACGCAGAATTTTCTGATGCAGGGTTCGGCGGCGCGCGTGGCCATGCACGGACAGGTCGATCTAGCCGGGGAAACGCAGAATCTAATCGTGAAGGTCACACCGTCTCTGTCGGAGGGCATTGCGATTGCCGGTGCCATAGTCAACCCTGCCATCGGCGTTGCCGCGCTGATTGCCCAGAAAGCGCTCAAGGATCCTTTCAGCAAGATCGCCTCCTTCGACTATTCTGTCACCGGAAGCTGGGCAGACCCGATCATCAAGCGAATATCCAAGGCTCCCCTCGATACCGAGAAAAAAGGCCGGGAATAATTCTAGCGGCCGCGGTTACAATCCATTCTCTTCGACTCGGAACTACGTTTTTCCTACAAGCGGCATGGTTGCCATCACCAAATCAGGGTTCGGCCGCGCAAAGCAGCGCGGCGACCGCGCGCACTCCGCGGCGGTAACTGCGGTCGTGAAAGGCCAGGCCAAAGCGCAGGCGTTTCGCGTTGCCGGAGTACAGATGGCTTCCGGCCCCAATGTGGCCGCGAATCTGAATGAGGCCGGTCGCCTTATCGAGATCGCGGCTAGGCAGGGCGCGCGTCTGGTTGCGTTGCCGGAGTATTTCGCGATCATGGGCATGCGGCCCGCCGACAAGGTCAAAGTCCGGGAAAAGGACGGCGACGGACCAATTCAGCGCTTTCTCGCGCAGACGGCGCGACAACACAAGATTTGGCTGGTCGGCTGCTCGGTGCCGATTGCGGCGCCGTCTGAAGCCAAGGTCTACAACTCCTGCCAGCTCTACGACGACGAGGGCAGGATGGTTGCGCGTTACGACAAGATTCATTTGTTCAACCTCGATCTGGGCAAGGAAAGATTTGCCGAGGAGGGCACGCTCGAAGCGGGCAAGCAGGTCAAAGTCGTGGATTCCCCGTTCGGACGCATCGGTTTGTCGGTTTGCTATGACCTGCGTTTCCCGGAGTTGTACCGGGCCATGAAAGACGTCGATATCATCGTCGTGCCGTCCGCCTTCACCGAAACCACCGGGCGCGCCCACTGGGAATCGCTGGTGCGCGCACGCGCGATTGAAAATCTGGCGTATGTCCTGGCGCCCGCGCAGGGCGGTTATCACCTGAGCGGGCGCGAAACGCACGGCGACTCGATGGTGGTAGATCCCTGGGGAACGGTCCTCGATCGCCTGCCACGTGGGTCGGGCGTCGTGGTCGCCTCAGTCAATCCGGCTTATCAGGCCAGCCTGCGCAAGAGCCTGCCTGCGCTGACTCACCGGGTAATACGGAGAATCTGACCAAGGGTGAGGCGTGAGGGGTAAGGGACTCAACAGGCAAAAACAAAATTGAATTCCAATGCGAGAGCCCCGACATAAACAAACTAAGCTTGAACCCATCGCAAATCCAGACTTCCAAGCCCCAGCCCCTAGCCCCCTATGCCCAACGATCCATCCAATAGCCACGAACTTCTTTTCGCCACCGCGGACCGCACGTTGCTGGCGCCGTATGGCCTCGACGCTGGCGGGCTTGAACGCGTGTTCGGCCAGATCATGACCCACAGCGTCGACTATGCGGACCTGTACTTCCAATACTCGCGTTCCGAAGGGTGGAGCCTGGAAGAGGGCATGGTGAAATCCGGCAGCTTCAACATCGACCAGGGGGTCGGCGTGCGGGCAGTGAGCGGGGAGAAGACCGCTTTTGCTTACTCCGACGATATCAGCTTGCCCGCGCTCGAATCGGCTGCGCAGGCAACCCGCGCGATCGCGCGACGCGGCGAACAGGGCGCGACGCAGATTGTGACGCGCACCCGCGGTCGCGAGTTGTATCTGCCGCAGGACCCGCTGGCAAGCCTGGCAGATGCCGATAAAGTGAAACTGCTTGAAAAGCTCGAGCGCTATGCGCGCGAGATCGATACGCGTGTGGCGCAGGTAATGGCCTCGCTCGCGGGAGAATATGAGGTCGTGCTGATCGCGCGCTCGGACGGCATGCTGGCCGCGGACGTGCGTCCCCTGGTCAGGCTGTCGCTTCAGGTCATCGTCGAGCACGACGGCCGCCGTGAACAGGGCAGCGCGGGTGGCGGAGGGCGGTTCGACTACGCGTATTTCACCGACGAGGTGTTGCGCGACTACGCAGCCAAGGCAGTGCATCAGGCGGTGACCAATCTGGCGGCGCGACCCGCGCCCGCCGGTACGATGACCGTGGTGCTGGGGCCAGGATGGCCGGGCATTCTGCTGCACGAAGCCATCGGCCATGGACTCGAAGGTGATTTCAACCGCAAGGGCAGTTCCGCTTTTTCCGGCCGCATCGGCCAGCGGGTTGCCGCCCCGGGCGTGACGGTCGTCGATGACGGCACGCTTTCCAAGCGTCGCGGATCGCTCAACATCGATGACGAAGGCAATCCAACGCAGCGCAGCGTGCTCATCGAGGATGGCATTCTGCGGGGTTACATCCAGGACACACTGAATGCGCGGCTCATGGGCATGGCGCCCACCGGCAACGGCCGGCGCGAGTCGTATGCGCATGTGCCGATGCCGCGCATGACCAACACCTACATGCTAAACGGCGCCGAGGATCCGGCCCAGATCATCGGCTCGGTAAAAAATGGCCTGTACGCGGCGAACTTCGGCGGGGGCCAGGTCGATATCGTAAGCGGCAAGTTTGTGTTCTCCGCAGCCGAAGCCTATATGATCGAGAACGGCAAGATCACCTACCCAGTCAAGGGTGCGACCCTCATTGGCAACGGGCCGGACGCGTTGACCCATGTGTCCATGATCGGCAACGACATGAGCCTCGATTCGGGCGTCGGCACTTGCGGAAAGGAAGGTCAGAGCGTCCCGGTCGGCGTCGGCCAGCCGACTTTGCGGATTGATGGGCTCACGGTCGGGGGCACGGCGTGACCGACAGGCAAGGGGCGCCCGACTTCGCTGGATACCCGGCGTCGCCCCTCGCCCCTCCACCATGATCCTCATCCTCTCCGACAACATCGACCCGGACAGCCCGGACTATCGCCAGCTGATGGAAACGCTGGAGCGTCTGCCGAACATCAAGCCGCGGGTGCACCGCATCCAGGGAACGGAGCGCTCGGTGACCGAGGTTTACCTGCTCGGCGACACCAAGGCGCTCGCCATCGACGACATGAAGAGCCTGCCGTGCGTCGAGCGCGTGATCCGCGTGTCGGAGGAATTCCGCGTGCTGGGCCGCCACAAGGATGACGATCGGCCGACGCATTTCGACTATAGGGGCCTGCGCTTCGGCCAGGACACGCTGCACATCTTTGCCGGATTGTGCGCGGTAGACACCCGCGAGCACGTGGACGCCATGATGCACGCCCTCAAGGACAACGGCCAGCAGTGCACCCGGATGGGGGCGTACAAGCCGCGCACCAGCCCCTACGCTTTTCAGGGACACGGCAAGAATTGCCTTCCCTACGTGTTCGAACTGGCCGGCAAGCACGGCATTCGCGTGATCGCCATGGAAGTGACCCACGAGTCGCACGTCGAGGAAATCCGCCATGCGTTGCGCGACACGGGCGACCCCACCGGTGTCATGTTGCAGATCGGTACGCGCAACACGCAAAACTTCGAGCTGCTGAAGATCGTCGGCCGGCAGAAGCAATTCCCGGTACTGATCAAACGCGGCTTCGGCATCACGCTCGACGAATCCCTCAATGCTGCGGAATACCTCGCCAGCGAAGGCAACCACCAGGTGGTTTTCGGGTTGCGCGGCATGAAGACCAATCTGGGAGATCCGCACCGCAATTTCGTGGATTTCGCCCAGGTTCCGGTGGTCAGGCGACTCACACGTATGCCCGTCTGCATTGATCCGAGCCACTCGGTCGGATCGAGGGCGACTGGCCCGGACGGAATTCTGGATGTGATGCACGCCACGGCGCAGGGCGTGCTGGCCGGCGCCAACATGGTTCTGGTGGACTTCCACCCCAACCCGGCCAAGGCGCTGGTCGACGGACCGCAGGCATTGCGATTGGACGAACTGCCGCACTTTATCGCTGACGTCACGATCGCCCGCAACGCCTATCTCGAGCGCGCCAAACTGGCCCGCCGACACATGCGTGTCACGGTAACCAGCTGATCCGCTGCCGACAGCGCTTTACCGGCTGCTAGCGCTCCAGCATAATGACCAGCCACATCCAATCCAACGGACTCCCGGGTCGTTCCGGAGCGGTGCCTGGCTCCCAACCCAGAGACTAATGCCGTGCAAATGGCCAATTCCGAGCTGCAGGCGCCGCAGAACGCGCTGCTGAATACGCTGGAACATCTGGGCGAGGGCACGGCGCTCGCGCAACAGATATTCGACATGATCGGCCATTCCAAATTTTTTGCCGATTTCACCCGCGACGACATACAGCGTCTGACCGCCTTCATGCAGATCTACCGCGCCGAGGCGACGCAGATGATGATCCGCGAGGGCGACGTCGACGATTACATGCTGCTCATTATCCAGGGCACGGTGGAGATCGTGAAAATCGATTCGCATGGCCATCTGCAACCGATGACCACGGTCGCCGCGGGCGCCACACTGGGCGAAATGTCGATGATCGATGGCGAGCCGCGCTTCGCGACCTGCATGGCGCTCGAGCCGACCACGTTCGCCGTGCTGTCGCGGGACAGCATGGTTCAGATCATCCTCGAAGAGCCGGGCCTGGGCGGTAAAGTGTTGGTGAAGCTGGTCACTCTGCTATCGCAGCGTTTGCGCCAGACCAGTTCCAGTCTGCTCCAGTACATGGAGCGCTGATCGCGCGCATGTCCTGGCGTGCCTTCCCGGTACGCAACGTCATTCTTGTTTTTTCTGCCCTTGTCTGCCTGGACCGGCCGGCGTCGGCGCTCACCGTAACCGACGACTTCGGCTCAGAGATGCGGCTCGATCAGCCGGCAAAGAGCGTGATATCCCTGTCGCCTCACCTGACCGAGTTGATGTATTCGATCGGCGCGGGCGATCGCCTCACGGGTGCCGCGCGAGGCAGCGACTACCCAGCCGCGGCCGCGCGACTCCCCGAAATCGGAGATTCGTCAGGGCTCGATTTCGAGCGAATACTTTCCGCGCATCCGGACCTGGTGCTGGCCTGGGGCAGCGGCAACCGGACCGTGGACATCGCGAGATTGCGCTTGCTCGGTTTGCGCGTGCTGGTACTGGAAGCGCGCCGTCTGGAAGACATACCTCGCCATCTGCGCCTGCTGGGCGATCTGACCGGACTCGAAGAGCATGCGCACGCGGTTGCCCGGGAGTTCGAAGGGCGGGTCGATACGTTGGGCAGGCGCTATGCCTCACGGGCGGGGATACGGGTGCTGTTCGAGATATGGCACAGGCCGTTGTTCACAGTGAACGGCGATCACATCCTGAGCAAAGTGCTCGGCCTGTGCGCGGCACAGAACATTTTTGCCGGACTTCCGCGGCTGGCCGGGGAAGTTTCTCTCGAGCAAGCGCTGCTTCTCGACCCGGATGCCATCGTCGTCGGCTCCGAGGCCGACGATGCGGCCGTTAACAACTGGCTGGTATTTTCCTCTCTGAGGGCGGTCCGCAACGGCAACGTTTTCGCCGTCTCAGCAGATCAGATTGCACGGCCGACACCTCGTCTCATCGACGCAGCCGAGCGTATGTGCCATGACCTGGACAAGGCGAGGCCCTGACGCCCCTCTGAAGGGTGAAGGGTAGAGGGCTATTTCCATTCCCCATTCCTCATACGCGGGCGTTGAGCACGACGAGCAGCAAACGAGGGTGGCCAGGCTAGGTCTTGATGCTTTCTCCGGCGTAGAGCACGGGGCCAGTCGGTAGTCCGGTTGGCGATCCGTTTGCCGGTTCGACGCTCATCGCCAGTCCTTGCGCAGCGTCGAGTTGCGAACCCAGCGCGGCCGGAATCTTCACGATCTGGGTTTCGTGCGTAGTGATGAGTCCGAGCGACACCGGTTTTTGTTCGCCGCCTGGCAGCATCCACAGTTCCCACGACGTATTCGGCGCCATTTCGGCATGACCAATCACGCGAATGCGCAAAGTTCGGCCGCCGCGTTGGCCGGCCTCCCAGCTTGCGGTCATAGCTGGTCTTTTGGTCGCCAGGTCGTTCATTACCACGACCATCCTGCCGGCTTCGACCGGCGTTTCCGGTTTGGGCAGTGCCACGAAGACAAGGAGCGCGAGCGCCAGCAGGCCCGATGCGAAGGACGATACGCGCCAGAACGACAGGTTTTCCCAGAATCCCGTCTTGGCTTTGCGCCCGATTTGCAAGCGCGTCTGGATCGCCTGCCAGACCCGGGCCGGAGGCTCGGTTGACGGCAGAACACCGGTGAGCGGCCCGAGTCGCGTTTCCCATTCGGACACGGCCCGGCGCAGTTGCGGATTCCCGCGCAGATAGATTTCGAAGCGCCGGCGCGCGCGCGGGGAAAGAGTGCCGAGCACGTACTCGGCAGCCAGCTTGTCCCGCAGCGTTTCGTCGGCAAATCTCATTTCGGTGTTTCGCTCATCGCGTCTTGCACATTGTCATTCATTTGACCAGTTGATCCAGGCAGCCCTTCAGCCGGTCTAGCCCACGGCGGATCCAGGTTTTCACCGAACCGAGCGGCTTGCGCATCTGTTGCGCCAGTTCGGCATGGGACAATCCATAAAAGAAGGCGAGCGTAATGCTGCGCCGCTGCTCTTCGGTCAGCGCCTTCATGCATTCGGCAAGTTCGCCCGCTTCCAGCGAGCGGCGCAGCAATTCCTCGGGTCCGGGCGATTCGTCGGCAAGCGAGGCCATCAGTTCTTCGTGCTCTTCGTCTATCTCGACTTCGCGTGGCCGCCGCAGCCAGTCCAGCGCCCGATTGCGCACAATTGCGCTCATCCAGGTCATCGGCGCGCTCTTCGCCGAGCTGTAGCCTGCAGCGTGATTCCAGATGTTGACGAAGGCTTCCTGCAACACTTCTTCCGCCCAGTCCTTGCGACGTGTTATACGCACGGCGACCGCAAACAGTTTCGCGGAACTGAACTGATACAAGGTTGCAAAAGCGCGTTGGTCGCGCAGCGCGCAGCGCGCAAGCAGGTCGGAAAGCTGTTCGGGAGTGGGCGCTTCAGGCAGATTCACTGCGATTCTTGCCCTTTTGCCAGTAGACGTCGGGGACGCCGGCTGCACGGTTCAAGACCCGGCAAAGCACGAAAAGCAGGTCCGAGAGGCGGTTCAGATAGCGTTGCAGCGACGGCGACAATGTTTCGGCACCGGCGAGGCTGATCACCCGGCGCTCAGCTCTTCGACATACGGTGCGCGCGATATGGCACAACGCCGCACTGCGCGATCCTCCGGGCAGGATGAATTCCTTGAGCGGCGTCAGGTCGGCGTTGTAGCGGTCTAGTTCATTCTCGAGTCGCGTCACGTGTTGTGGTCCGACGCTGGTATATCCGGGGATACTCAGTTCTCCACCCACATCGAACAGGTCGTGCTGGATGTTGTGCAGGTCCGCTCGTACCTCCGGAGGCAGGGCGTCGGCCAAGAGCACACCAAGAGCACTGTTCAGTTCGTCGACGGCACCGATGGCTTCGATGCGCAGGCTGTCCTTGGGCACGCGCGAACCGTCGCCCAGGCCTGTGGTGCCTTCGTCACCTGTTCGTGTGTAAATCTTGCTCAGGCGGTTTGCCATTCACCTACCCCTGGGTCTGGACGGACGGGACATTCTATAGCAAGTGAAATTCACGCCAGCGCGAGCGAGCTTCACGGGGGTAATGCGACGGAACGCGGATCGCCGCCGAGTTCGTGCAACTCGAGTTGAAGATAGCGATGCAAGGTGTTTTGCCGATGGATGGTCGCGTACATCGTCCAGTCCTCGTAGGCCGGCAGCGCCGCTTTTTCCACGGCCTCCATCAGGCTTGAGCTTTCGGCGTAAAGGGATTTGACGATCGCGTCGAGCGCATCGAGGTAGCCTGCCGTCAAGGGAATTGCTTCCGGACCCGATACCATGCCGTGGCCGGGAACGACTCGGGCCGGCTTGATCTCTGCGAGCTGTCGCAGAGCACGCAGCCAGCCCTCGAAGTCGCTGTCGCGTATTTCGGGAATACGGCCGATGGAGATCAGTCCGCCCGCAAACAGCACACCGCTATCGCGGTCCAGAACGGCCAGATCGCCCGGGGTGCTGGCCCACCCCAGGTAAATCAGTTCCAGACGGCGTCCGCCGGCGTCCATGATCGCACTGGCTTCGACCTCGCGCCGCGGCAGCACGAGGCGGGTTCCGTCCAGTTCTGCGCCGAGCACCGGCTTGAGATTTTGCAGGCAATGCTCGCAACGGGCTTTCATCAACTTCGTGGTCTCCCGATGGGCGAGGATCGGGATGCCAAGCTCGTCGAATGCCGCATTGCCAAACAGGAACTCCTGCACGGCATGGGTGATGATCACCAGTTCGACCGGTTTGCCGGTCGTCCGCGAGATCGCCTCCAACATACGGCGGCCATGACGATAAGAGGTGCCCGTATCGATGACCACCACGCCTGTCTTGCCGACGATGAAGCCGCTGTTGCCGACGAAGCCGCGATTTGCCGTGGAGATCTCGCCGTTCTCGCCGATGAAGGCATACACTCCATCGGCGATTCTTTGCGGCTGGAGCAACTCTTGGGCGAACAGCGCCGTCGGAGCCATCACTATCGCTGGTAGGGCAACAATCAGGACCCGCTGCAAGAAAGCATTCATCGCGCTCACCCTAAACGACGCTGACCCAGGCGGCAAGCCGGCTGCGCGTTTCTGCTCTAACATGAGGTCAATGAAGCTCTCGTACGCAATTCTGAGCGCCCTTTGTTTGGCGGCGGCGTCGGGTGTGCATGCGCGCGAACCGTTGCCGGCGCTGGCGTTTGACATCAGCGAAGTCGCGCCGGGCAACTATGTCCATTACGGCAGTTTCGACGAGCGCTCGCCTGACAATCTTGGCGACAACGCCAACATCGGGTTCATTGTCGGCGAAAAGTGCGTGCTGGCGGTTGATACCGGCGGTTCCCTGCCGGTGGGCCTCGCGCTGCGCGAGGCGATTCGCCGCATCACCGTGCTGCCGGTCTGCTACGTCGTGCTGACGCACGTGCATCCCGATCATTTCTTTGGTGCCAGCGCGTTCCTGGAAGATCATCCGCAGTTCATCGCGCATCAAAACTATCCTGCGCAATTGGCCGCGCGTTCGCGCTCGTACCTCAATGCCCTGAAGCGCGATCTTGGAGAGGCGGCGACCGGATCGGATATTGTGCGTCCGACGCTGTTGGTCGCGGGGCAACTGGAACTCGATCTGGGCGCAAGGAAGGTTCTCGTGCAAGCCTGGCCCCCGGCGCATACCGACAACGATTTGACGGTACTCGACGAATCGACCCGCACCTTGTGGTTGTCGGATCTGCTGTTCGTCGGCCATACGCCGGTAATCGACGGCACCATCACCGGGTTTCTTGCCGTGATGAACGACCTTCGCGCACTTGCGGTCGAGCATTTTGTCCCCGGTCACGGCCGCAGCGACCTGGCATGGCCGCTGCCGCTCGATGCGCAGCGGCGCTATTTCAGCGTCATACTGAACGAAACGCGCGCCGCAATCCGCAATCGCAAGACCATCCAGCAGGCAACCGACGAAGTCGGGATGTCGGAAGCGGACAAGTGGGTGGCCTTCGACCTGTTCCACCGCCGCAACGTGACAGCGGCGTATGCCGAACTGGAATGGGAATAGAAGCAAACGGGTGCAGGCCCCACGGCGTATACTTCGCGCACATCCCGCAAACGGGAGGAGATCGCAATGGGAGAATTCAGAGTGTCGTTACGCCAGGCATCGATCGCTGTACTCGTCCTGCTCGCGGCCATGCCGGCGCTGGCCAATGAAAAAGCCGAACCGAATCCCGCGCTGAGCCAGTACTGGGAGCCGATCAAGCAGCTGATGTTCGGCGATCGCATCATCAATCCCGATGCGCGCGACGTCATACGCGTTTACCTGAACGTGCGCGCCGACGATGCCTCCACGGTGCCGGTGGTCGTCAAGGCGCAGATGGATCAGACCGAAAAAGAATACATCAAGTCGATTTACGTGATCGTCGAGCGCAATCCGTCTCCGGCGGCGGGCGTGTTTCATTTCACGCCGCAAAGCGGCCGCGCACAAGTCGAAACGCGGCTGCGCTTCGAGGACTACAGCTTCGTGAGGGCGGTGGCCGAGATGAACGACGGCA
>Ga0207675_100000139_pt1 | contig 62161 bp, 57 predicted proteins | sample KBSSwiS42_FD_184305 | JGI IMG/M metagenome (GOLD analysis project Ga0207675, IMG submission 184305) | Switchgrass rhizosphere microbial communities from Kellogg Biological Station, Michigan, USA - KBS Switchgrass S4-2 (SPAdes) (version 2) | ecosystem: Host-associated > Plants > Roots >...
TTCTCTTTATTCCACCAGGAAAATCTTGACAAAAAAGAATTGATTGCCACGAAGTGCCTCGAGTTTATTGAGAGCGGCGATACGATCATTCTTGACTCTGGTTCGACTACTACTGAAGTTGCTAAAAAACTGAAGGGAATGAAAAACCTTACAGTGATAACAAATGCACTGAACATTGCTTTAATGCTTGGTGCGGAGCCAGGGATTGAAGTTGTGGTAGCGGGGGGTGAATTCAAACCACCAACTTTATCTGTAACGGGACAGAAAGCGGCAGATTTTTTCAAAGGACTTCATGTTCAAAAATTATTCCTGGCAACCGCCGGCATTTCATTAAAAGCGGGCTTGACGTATCCGAGCATCAGTGACCTGGTGGTAAAAAAGGCCATGATCGAAGCGGCAGAGACAACATATCTCGTCGCCGATTCTACCAAAATCGGGAAAGCTGCATTTGCCAGCCTTGGAGCACTGGGTCTGATCAATTACATCATCACCGATAGCGGGATCGAGGAAAAACATAAGCAGGTATTTAGTGACAATGATATCGAATTAATAATAGCAAGCTGAATCATGAGTACAAACAAATTCAAACAGGCAACGCTGGGCGTAATCATTGGTAACCGGGATTTTTTCCCGGATCAGCTCGTTGCCAGGGCAAGGACCGAGGTACTGGATGTTTTGAAAAAGCAAAACATTGCCCCCGTATTGTTACAGGACACAGATTCGAAGCTCGGTGGTGTTGAAACTTTTGGTGATGCACAAAAATGTGCTGCGTTGTTTAAGCAACATGCGGATGCCATTGACGGAATACTTGTCGTGTTGCCCAATTTTGGCGATGAAAAAGGAGTCGCGGAAACTATTAAGCTCTCGGGTCTTAGTGTACCCGTATTTATCCAGGCCTATCCTGATGATCTTGACAAAATGGATGTGGTAAACAGGCGAGACGCCTGGTGTGGTAAGATATCGGTGTGTAATAACCTTTACCAGTTCGGAATAAAATATACGCTAACTACAAAGCATGTTGCAACACCTTCAAGTGAATCCTTTATAAACGACCTCGAAGATTTCATAGCCGTTTGCCGTGTTGTAAAAGGAATGCGAAAAGTTCGCATTGGTGCTGTTGGTGCAAGACCGGGCGGGTTCAATACAGTTCGTTATAGTGAAAAGATCCTGCAGCGCAATGGTATTTCAGTTATCACAGTTGATTTATCGGAGATATTGGGAAATGCCAATAAACTAAATCCGGATGATAAATCGGTCAAAGAGAAACTGGACAAGATACGGGCTTATGCACCTACAGGCAAAACGCCAGGTGACAGGTTAATACAAATTGCAAAGCTGGATGTTGTGCTGGCTGATTTTATGGAAGAAAATTCCCTGGATGCATCTGCCATACAATGCTGGACCTCGCTCCAAAAAAATTATGGTTGTAACGTCTGTACCTCAATGAGTATGATGAGCGAAAATATGTTGCCCAGTGCGTGTGAAGTAGACGTGACCGGAACACTTAGTATGTATGCGATGCAGTTGGCAAGCGGTTCCCCTTCTGCGTTGGTTGACTGGAATAATAATTATGCAGACGATGACACTAAATGCGTGCTCTTCCATTGTGGCAACTGGGCGAAATCATTTTTACCGGATATACAAATAAGCACTGCTCCCATAATTGGTACCTCAGTGGGTACGGAAAATACGTATGGCGCACTGGAAGGTCGCACTCCTGCAGCTCCGCTCACATATGGACGAATCAGCACCGACGATTGCAAGGGAGTAATTAAAGCATATGTAGGCGAAGGAGAACTAACCAATGATGCATTGAACACTTTTGGAAACAGGGCGGTGGCGAAGATCGATGACCTGCAAGGATTGATGCAGTATGTGTGCAGAAACGGGTTCGAACACCATGTTGTGATGAACGCATCTAAAACGGCAAGCGTTTTAAAAGAAGCGATGGGAAATTATTTGGGTTGGGATGTATACCAGCACTAATTAAACTAGCGTATGACAGTAGCAGATTTGACCAAAAAGTCGATTGAATACAGGAAAAATATTCTAAAATATATTTTTCATGCCAATGCCGGGCACACCGGCGGAAGTCTGTCCTGCATTGATATACTAAATGTGTTGTACAATCATGTACTGAACACAGGCCCGGAAAATTTTAAATCGCCAGACAGAGATCGATACATTCAAAGCAAGGGCCACTCGGTTGAAGCCTTGTTTGTTGTCCTTGCTGACAAGGGTTTTTATCCGGTATCGGACCTGGAAACTCTTTGCAAATACCGTTCGCATTATATAGGTCACCCAACTCGTAAGGTCAATGGAGTAGAGCAGAACACTGGTGCCCTTGGTCACGGATTACCTATTAGCGTGGGCACAGCTCTCGCCGCAAAAATGGATAACAGGAAGTATCGCGTGTTCACTTTATTGGGTGATGGCGAATTGCCTGAAGGATCCAATTGGGAAGCGGCTCTGACAGCTGCACATTACAAGCTGGATAATCTGTGTGCGATAATTGATCATAACAAATTGCAGATTACGGGGCCCACTTCAGAAGTCTGCAATACGAATCCCATTGATGCAAAATTTGAGAGTTTCGGGTGGTCCGTTCGACACGTAGACGGACACAATTTCGAAGAACTAAAAGAAACATTTGATGCAATGCCGTTTACAGAAGGCAAACCGAGCCTGGTCATTGCACATACAATAAAGGGTAAAGGCATTAGCTATATGGAAAACGTGCTGAAATGGCACCATGGCGTCCCTACGGAAAAACAATATGAAGATGCGTTGTCTGAATTAGATAATGCAATGATAACGGTACCTGATGATTTTTGATTGTGAGTGGTGAGTGGTGAGTTGGGTTGCGACAATTTTGACATCACTCACAATTTACAACTCACAAAACCGGAACCAAAAATGTAAACGACCTTAAACATGGGCGTAGAAGTTGCAATAGAACAAGGAAAGGCAAAAGCCAACCTGGATGTATTTTCTGCTACACTACAGGAGTTAGCTGCAAACGACAGGGATATTGTTGTCGTGACAAGTGATTCCCGTGGTTCGGGTAAGCTGGGTCCGTTTGGGCAAAAGTATCCCGGGCAACATGTCGAGGTCGGCATAGCGGAACAAAATCTTGTCGGAGTTGCTGCCGGATTAGCATCAGCAGGTAAAAAAGTATTTGCCGTTTCACCAGCGTGCTTCCTGACTGCAAGGGCACTGGAACAAATAAAAAACGATGTGGCCTACAGTGATAATCCCGTAAAAGTAGTCGGGATCAGTGCAGGCGTGAGTTATGGCGCTTTGGGAAGCACCCACCATAGCCTGCATGATTTTGCCGTATTGAGAGCCATAAATAACATTATTGTGGTTGCGCCTGCAGATAATTTCGAAACAAAGCAAGCAATTGGACTGGCGGTTGAAATCAATCGGCCGATATATCTGCGTTTTGGAAAAAAACCAATGTCGGACCTGAAAGAAGAAAACGATGATGTTTTTCAATTCGGAAAAGGCCGGGTTGTTATTGACGGGGACGACGTTGCTATCATTGCTACCGGGGAAACGGTGTACCCTGCCCTGCAGGCGGCTAAAAGATTAAGTAATCAAAATATTAATGCCCTTGTCGTCAGTATGCATACTATAAAACCACTGGATACGGATCTTTTGAAAAACGTTGCTGAAAAATGTAGAGCTGTTGTGACGGTTGAGGAACATAGTGTGTGCGGAGGTCTTGGCGAGGCGTGTGCCTCCTACCTTTTACAGAATGGAATTTCGAAGCCATTCAAAATACTTGGGATCCCGGACGAATATACCGTTACGGGCTCCCAGCAGGACATTTTTAATCACTATGGAATCAACGAGGAAGGTATTGCGAATACGGCCCTTTCCTTATTAAAGAAATGAAGATGACGAAACGATTGTTGTTGCTGTGCTTTTTATCCTTGCTGCTTTTTACGCACTGTAAAAATGCGGGCAGGCAGACATCAACTAAAAAGATTGGTGTGGTTATTTCCACGCTTAATAATCCATGGTTTGTTTTTTTGGGAGAGACGGCAGCGGCAAAAGCCAAGGCATTGGGTTACGATGCAAGAATTTTTGACTCGCAAAATAACACGGCACTTGAGAGCGACCATTTTGACAACATCATCGTTTCCGGTTTTGAAGCTATTCTATTTAATCCAACTGATGCAAACGGATCTGTGGCCAATGTATTAAAAGCGAAGGCTGCAGGCGTTCCCGTTTTCTGTATGGACCGGGAAATTAATTCTTCTGAAGCAGCTACGTGCCAGATTTTATCGGACAGCTATTCTGGGGCTGTGGCCATTGGAAAATACTTTACACGACAATTAAAAAAGAAAGGGAACTATGTCGAACTGCTTGGCCTGGTAGGAGATAATAATACCTGGGCCCGTTCCAAAGGATTTCATAGTGTGGTTGATAATTACCCAAACTTAAAAATGGTGGCGCAGCAAAACGCCGATTTTGACCGTAACAAAGCTTTGGAAGTGATGGAGTCAATCCTGCAGGCCAACCCGGATATTGACGCCGTGTTTTGCGGTAACGACGCCATGGCAATGGGAGCTTACCAGGCCCTGGTTTCGGCGGGAAAGAAAGATAAGATTAAAGTCTTTGGGTTTGATGGTGCCGAAGACGTGATCACGGCAATCAGTGAGCATAAGGTGGTGGCAACAGGCATGCAATTTCCAAAAGTAATGGCGGAAACAGCCGCACAATTTGCCGATGAATACATAAAAGGTAAAAGGGACTTTCCACAGAAAATACCGGTTGCAGTTGAATTAGTAATTGCTGAAAATATTGGCGACTATATTGCCTACGGGAAAAAATAAGCCGAGCACATGAAGAAACTTGTTAAATACATTTTGATACTACTCCTCATTGTGCTGGTAGGGTATAAGTCAGTTTATATAAAAAAGCTGAGCGCGGTAAAAAATACAGCCGCCGGAATTTTCGATGCAGTTGCGTTTACGCTGAAGCTTTGGGACGAAAAGCTGCCACCAAAACTCGATAGCGCGATTGACCTAAAACAGCTTATTTCAGCGATCAAAACAAATCCCCCGGAAGCATTTTTGAGATATACCAACGCGATAGGTATTGGCAATTACCGGTACGGGCTGGTAAGGGTAACCGGCATTGCGTCGGTAATCAATGACGATGATATTATCATGGAGGTAGCGAATGCGGATACCACATTGCGCTTAAGGCTTGCAACCGAATATATTTACGGAAATGCGATACGTGATGCATCGAAGCTGGTTGATATCAGGGACTTTGCAAATACAGCTGATCTTAACAATGTATCCGAGCAGCTCAATAAAAAAGTGCGCAGTTCTATATTACCCCCGTTTAAAAAACAAGTAAAACAAGGTGACAGGATTGAAGTAACCGGGGCAGTTGAATTTAATAAAGAACATATCAGGTTTAATGATCTCGAATTAATTCCTGTTCGCTTAAATATTGTTCCCTGAACATGCTCGTGGCGAAAAACATATCAAAGAATTTTTCCGGCGTTAGGGCCTTGACCAATATTAACCTGGAGTTGCATCCCGGTAAGGTAAATGCTATAATTGGCGAAAACGGTGCGGGCAAATCCACGCTCATGAAAATTTTCTCCGGCGTGCACACACAATATGAAGGGGAAATCATTTATAACAATCAGCCTGTAAAATTTGCAAATACCAGGGAAGCAGAAGAAGCGGGCATTGCAATCATTCACCAGGAATTGAATCTTGTTCCTCATTTGTCCATTACCGAGAATATATTTCTTGGAAGGGAGATCACAAATGTCTTTGGTACGCTGGACAAAAAGAAAATGAAAGAAACTGCGGCCCGGCTTTTGGCACGCCTGAACCTTACCATAAATCCGGATACGCATATTGCAGAACTGAAGGTCGGTCAACAACAATTAATTGAAATCGCAAGAGCCTTATTTTCCAAGGCCTCGGTCATCATAATGGATGAACCTACTTCGGCTATCAGCGATAAGGAAGTCGATAATCTTTTTTCAATTATAAACCAACTGAGAAGCGAAGACAAGACGATTGCTTATATTTCTCACAAACTGAAAGAACTTTTCACGATAGCCGATCGGTTTATTGTTTTGCGGGATGGCGCTACAATTGATTCGGGTGATATGCAAAATATATCGCAGGATGAACTTATCCTGAAAATGACCGGGAGGAAATTGAACCTTGAAAAAAGTGGCCAGTCGCTGACCGATGCCCGGGAATTGCTATCAGTGAAAAATCTATCCTTACGGAATCCCGTGCTGGCGAATACAAATGTGCTCCACAACATTTCTTTCAGTCTGCATAAAGGTGAAATTCTTGGCATGTACGGTCTGATGGGCGCTGGCAGGACAGAGTTGATGGAATCCATTTTTGGTTTGCACACTAAGTATGCCTCAGGTGAAATTTCTGTCGATGGAATTACCCGCATTATTCAATCACCGCGGGATGCTATGCGGGCTGGGATCGCTCTTGTACCGGAAGACCGAAAACTGGCGGGTTTATTTGTTGACCATTCAGTCAAAACAAATATAAGCATCACTGTGCTGGAAAAGATTCAAAAATGGGGACTAATGCTAAGCCGCAGAAAAGAGCAAAAACTGGCGGACAATTATATTGGTCGTTTGGCAATTAAAACATCATCAAGCAACAATGCAGCAAAGACCCTGAGCGGAGGCAATCAACAAAAGATTGTGCTCGCAAAGTGGCTGGCAACAAATCCAAAGATATTATTGCTGGATGAACCTACCCGTGGAATTGATATTAATGCCAAGGCTGAAATCTATAAACTGATGAAAACATTATCGGCTGAAGGAATGGGCATCCTGATGGTTTCGTCGGAGTTGCCGGAAATTCTTGCCATATCGGATCGTGTCCTCGTGATGTGCGAGGGGGAATTGACTGCGTCCATAGCGATTGAAAATGCCACTGAAACAGAAATTCTCAAAAATGCAATACATAAAAATTAATGACAGCCGCAAGCATACCTGTTAGTCAGCACATAAAACGCTTTCAGTCCGTCATTGCCCTTCTTGTGTTGTGCATTGCCCTCAGTTTGCTGACCGATAAATTCTTAACGACGGCCAACGGGGTAAATGTATTGAGACAGGTTGCAGTTAATGCGTGCATTGCAACCGGCATGACGCTGATCGTATTGACAGGAGGGATTGATTTATCCGTTGGGTCCATACTTGCCTTGTGTGGTGCTATAACAGCAGGATTGCTTAAAAATGGATTGCAGTTTCCATCAGCAGATCTGTTAATCGGGTTCACCATCTTTGGAGCATCCCTTGCTGGCATTCTCGTTGGTGCCCTGCTTGGTTTTTTTAATGGATTTTCGATTACCACATTCAAAGTCCCGCCATTCGTGGCGACACTCGCCATGCTGACAGTTGCGAGGGGATTCACCATGCTCTATACGGGCGGTCATCCCATTAGTAATCTTGGTGAAGGTTTTGCGCAAATTGGTACTGGTTCTCTACTGGGGATTCCTGTCCCGGTATGGATTGCAGCTGCAGTTGTACTTCTTGCCGCTTTTATCACTCAAAAAACTAAACTGGGAAGATATATCTATGCCATTGGAGGAAATGAAACTGCAGCAAGGCTGTCCGGTATTCGCATTAATAGAGTAAAGATGATTGTTTATGGAATTGGTGGTGCGCTGGCGGCATTGGGTGGTGTTATTGTCACTTCCCGGCTGGATTCAGCACAGCCCAACGCTGGTATTAGCTATGAACTCGATGCGATTGCAGCTGTTGTTATCGGTGGTACCTCACTTAATGGTGGCAAAGGGACAGTTTGGGGTACTGTCATTGGCGCTATTATCATTGGAGTGTTGAACAACGGTCTCGTATTGCTGAATGTTTCACCGTTCTGGCAACAGGTAGTGAAAGGCGGAGTGATTTTGTTGGCGGTGATTATAGATAAGGTGGGGGAGAAGAAAGAGTGATGCCGTAGGCGGGGTAATATTCCTGTAATAATCGTGAGTCGTGAATCGTGAGTCCGCCACTCGTTATCACAATTGAGTTTTTGACATCAAGATAAGTTTCAATCAACAAATTTGCAAAGCAGAAAGTACATACTTGCTATTGATCAAGGCACGAGCTCTACGAAGTCATTGATATTTGATGATACTGGCCAGGCCGTTGCGAAAGGATCGGAACCGCTGGAGACTATTTATTCTGCAAATGGATTTGTAGAGCAGGACCCGGAAGAGATTTATCAAAACGTTCTGAGCTCGGTTAAGAAATGCGTGCTGGAATTCACGGGAAAGGGATTTGATAAAAAAGATATCGTGGCAATTGGTATTTCAAATCAGCGCGAAACATTTATAGTCTGGGATAAAGAAGGCAAGCCACTTCATAATGCTATTGTCTGGCAATGCAAACGATCAGTTCAAATATGTGAACAGTTAAAACAAAAAAATCTTTCTGAAACAATCCGACAGAAAACAGGGCTTATTATTGACCCCTACTTTTCTGCCACGAAGTTGATTTGGCTTTTCGAAAACAATGGCGCAGTCAGAGAACATATCAAGCAGGGAAATGCATACTTCGGCACGGTAGATACCTGGCTGTTGTACAGGTTCACTAACGGCGCCAAATACGCAACCGATTATACCAATGCATCGAGAACCATGTTCTTCAACTTGAAAAGTCTACGATGGGATGAAGAGTTAATAGGAACGTATGGATTGACAGGTATTAATTTACCAGAGATAAAATCATCATCTGCATCATTTGGAGAAACTTTTTTGGAAGGCGCCTTTAAAACTCCTGTTCCCATCGCGGCACTTATCGGCGATTCACATGCAGCCGCATTTGGTGAAGGATGTTTTGATGCAGGCAGCGGGAAGGCAACACTTGGGACAGGGTGCAGTATTTTGATGAATATAGGAGGCAAGCCGGTTCATTCCACCAATGGAATGGTCACTACCATTTGCTGGAGTACCGCCGACAGAATAGACTATGCTCTTGAAGGTGTGATCGTATCGTGCGGCGCGACGTTGGAGTGGTTGAAGAATGAACTGCATTTATTCCGTGACATCCGGGAAACCGAGGGAATGGCCACTGTTGTCGTGGACAATGGCGGAGTCTACCTCGTACCGGCATTTAGTGGCCTGGGTTCACCGCACTGGCAAATGGATCGAAAAGCTTCCATAACGGGAATGAGTTTCGCCACAACGAAAAATCACATTGTGAGGGCAGGTCTTGAATCCATTCCTTACCAAATCAATGATGTCATTCTTGCGATGGAGAAGGATGCAGGATTGTCTTTGAAGGAGCTGAATACGGACGGAGGCATAACAACAAACAATTTTGTAATGCAATTCATAGCCGATCTATTGAATAAGAAGGCGATCTGTATTGGTATGCCTGATGTATCTGCTTTGGGAGCGGCCTACCTGGCAGGATTGCATGCAGGAGTTTATAGTGGCCTTGATCACTTGCGACAATTAAACAACGAGAAGAAGATCTTTCAACCATCCGGCGTCCAGGCGTTAAATATCTGCTACAATGGTTGGAAGAAGGCAATCGCTAACAGCCAGGTTTAATAATAAATCAAATACGACATGAAACACAGCACGGGTATAATTGTTATTCTGTTTTGCTTACTGAGCGCCGATCTATTTGCCCAAAACGACAAAACGATGAAAAAGCTTAGTTCTATTTTTCCTGAAGACGTGGTAAAGCCACGAATGAGAATAATTATCGACAATGATTTCGGCGGTGATCCCGACGGGCTGTTTCAACTGGTACATCACCTGCTTTCTCCTTCGGTGGAAATAAGGGCAATAATAGGCTCTCACCTGAAGCCAGGTGATGGCTTTGATCGTTCGAATCAAACGGCGACCAATGCTAAGAAAAAAATTGAAGAAGTTTTAAGCATCATGAACCTGGCGAGAACATTTTCCGTTTACCAGGGGTCCAATTCAGCATTGGAAAATGACAGCACTCCGCAAAAATCCGACGCAGCTGGTGCAATTGTGAAAGAAGCAATGAGGGATGATACCAAATTGCCGTTATATGTGGTATGCGGAGCAGGACTCACTGATCTTGCCAGTGCATGGCTGATGGAACCAAAGATTGCGGGTCGTTTGACATTGATCTGGATCGGTGGCCCAGAATACACTGATCTTGCACCTCCCCCTCCGGGATACACAAGTCTTGAATACAATTTGGGAATAGATCTGAAAGCCGGCCAGGTAATATTTAATAAGTCTGCCATTCCAATCTGGCAGGTGCCCCGAAGCAGCTATCGCCAGGTTTACCTGCCCTATTCGTCCCTATTGTTAAAAGTGAAGCCGCAGGGAAAAATCGGAGAATATCTTACTAGCGCCCTTGAACGCGTCATGAAAGCAACGGCATCGTTTAATCTGAACATTGGGGAAGTTTACATCATTGGAGATAGTCCCCTCGTGTTGCTGACAGCATTGCAGTCGTCCTTTGAAGCAGATCCTTCTTCGAGTCGTTATGCGCTTAGACCATGTCCCCTTATAAATTCGCAAGGTCTGTATGAAGTAAATAATTCAGGAAGAAACATAAGAGTCTATACTGAATTGGATGTACAGTCGCTAATGGATGATTTTTATTCGAAACTAGTTTTGTTTAATCAACTCAAATAAGAAATATCCCGGTCAGCTCGTGGCCCTTTGCATTACGGGGCGAGGGCAATTAGTATGTAGCAATCAGCTTTAATATTTCAGTTTACAACTTAAAAGAAACACCTATTATGTACAAACTGTGTCTTACGTATTTTATATTCTTTTTTGCGCTGGGTCTGCATGGACAGAATAATTCCAGGCTTGTATCACCAGAGATACAAGCAGACAATTCCGTCATCTTTAGAATAAAAGCACCCGGTGCGTCAAGCGTATTGGTGGTTGGCACATGGGCAAAAGACTTCAAGCCGGTCACGCTGGTCAAAAAAGACTCCAATATATATGAAGTGAAAATCGGACCATTGCCTTCCGATATGTATGAGTACCGTTTTATTCTTGATAGCGCGTTAATGCTCGATCCGAATAACAGTGCAGTAACCAGGGATGGATTCTTTGTCGAGAACAGGTTGTTGATACCCGGTAAGCTGGGAGACATTCTTGCCGTACAAAATGTGCCGCATGGAAATGTCACGGCGGTGTGGTATTCTTCTCCATCCTTGGGTAAAGAAAGAAGAATGTATGTTTATACTCCTCCGGGTTATGAAAAAGGAAAGGACAAATATCCAGTAATGTATTTGTTGCATGGCGGCGGTGGAGACGAAGATGGATGGATCAGCCGGGGTCGCGCAAATTATATTATTGATAATTTGATCGCGTCAAAGGAAGCTGTGCCGATGATCGTAGTTATTACAAATGGCAATCCTGATGCCGCCGCAGCACCTTTGGACAGGCCACTCGGATCAACTGTCCCCTCTGGTTTTGGGGGTATGGCGTCACAAAAGTTTGAAGAAAGCCTTGTAAAAGATGTGGTTCCCTATATTGAAAAAAATTATCGGGTAATTGCCGACGCCGACCATCGTGCAGTGACCGGTTTTTCAATGGGTGGTTATCAAGCTCAAAACATTACGAATAACAATCCTGGTATGTTTAATTACATCGGTGTCATGAGCATGGGATTATTTTCCGGTTTTGGAAATAACAATTCAAATTATGACAAGGAAAAGCACGTGGCCCAGCTTAAAGCATTAATTGCGTCAAAACCGAAATATTATTGGATTGGAATTGGCAAGGATGATTTTCTTTATGCGACAGTAACGAAACTAAAGAGTCTTTACGACGAGGTTGGGCTCAAATACACCTATCGCGAAAGTGACGGTAGTCACACCTGGAAGGAATGGCGCCTCTACTTGTCTGAATTAGCACCGAAATTCTTCAAATAGGCATGGATAATAATCCTATACTCATTAACACATCAACACTCAAATTACCGAAAGCATGCGCCCTCTTAAAATAATTGCACTGCCATTAATTCTGTTGACATCATTTATTTCAATTACAGCTTTTGCCCAAGCGGAAAAGAAGCTGCGCGTTCTTGTTTTAACTGACATTGAAGCGGACCCTGATGATACGCAATCGCTGATCCGGTTTCTTACTTATTCGAACCAGTGGGATGTGGAAGGATTAATTGCAACCACCTCTATTCATCAAAAAACAAGAGTTGCTCCAGAAAGCATTCTAAAAGTTTTGGATGCTTATAAAAAGATACAGCCGAATTTATTAAAACATGAACCTGGCTATCAGCCTTACGATGTTTTGAAAGCAAAGGTGAAAAAAGGACTTTCTGTTTATGGTATGGAAGGTGTAGGTGAGGGAAAAGATTCGGAAGGCTCAGAATGGATAATAAAAATGTTGGAAAAGAATGACAGTCGTCCTCTATGGATTTCTGTGTGGGGTGGTCCCAATACTTTGGCGCAGGCACTTTGGAAAATCAAGCAGACAAAGAGCGCTGAAGATGCGGAGAAATTGTATAAGAAAATCCGCATTTACACAATCTCTGACCAGGATGATTCGGGGCCGTGGATCAGGAAAAACTATCCCGGCATTTTCTATATTGTAACACCCGGGTATAATTATACGAAAGCTACGTGGTTGGGTATCGCTTTTCCATTGCCTGGTTCAAATACCGAAGTTGTTTCGAACGATTGGCTTGCAAAAAATATCCAGCAAGGTCATGGACCATTGGGAGCTGCATATCCTGATGTAGCTTATGGCATGGAAGGTGATACGCCGGCATTCCTGAATCTTATCACGAATGGGCTGAATGCACCGGAGCATCCCAATATCGGTGGATGGGGAGGACGATACGAATTTTATCTTCCGCAATTTGAAGATTCAAATACGGGAATGTTTAAAAGGGAAAACTGGCCAAAAGATGAACCCGAGACAAGGCCAATCTGGACGAATGCAAATGATTCCGTTGTTTCACCGATTGATAAAAAAGGCTATATAGGCAACAGGGAAACGATTTGGCGATGGCGGGCAGAATTTCAGAATGATTTTGCAGCACGTATGCAATGGACAACTAATAACTTCAACGAATGCAATCACCCTCCGATACCAAAGCTTGCACATAACGATCATTTCACTGTTAAATCGGGAGAACAGTTTCATTTGAATGCAGCGGGTACGATTGACCCCGACGGAGACTCGATGAGTTATTTATGGTTTCAATACCGGGAAGCCGGAACGTACAGTGGGAATGTAAGCTTGAGGCCTTATTCTCCGAATCTGTACGATCTGCCCGTTACTGAACCATCAGTAGACAGTGTTCAGACGATTCACTTTATTTTAAAAGTAACAGATAAGGGTGCGCCGGCACTGACACGATATAAGCGAGTCATTGTGACCGTGGTTCCACAATAATTTCATTTGAAGAAAAATGTGGCACTGCATGTCGCCCGGGTTATCTTGTTAAATTTCCATTTCTAGCAAGGCGTAGCTTAATGACTTTCCATGAGTGTCTAAAGCAAGTGAGGTGGTAACGCCGCCCGACAAAGCCTGCGGGCAAACAAAAAGCAGAGAAGCAATATTAGGCAACTCATAACGGGTGATTTCTCCTGAAACAATATCCTTGAGATGTTCTTTTACTTTCGCTGCAGTACAGGTCGCGCATAAAAAATCGTAATCGCCCTCATTATAAGGAATGAGTGAAAGCATTAAGGTATTTCCTTTGTCGCCTGCCCGGCTATGTGCTATATCGAATAGTTTCATGATTCAAAAATCGTTACCTGCGGAGAAATCGTGTTCCGATCTATAAGCGTTGACACAATACCAATTACCTCGGTCACATTCTTTCTCGCGCCGCCGCCGCCGGCAGGGCCATTGGTGTATAGTGCTTCAACTTCTTCACCAATCAATGCTGCATCGGCTGCCGACGTTGCCTTTGCTGCGACCCGAACTCTGATTTCGTAAGGTTTTTGATGATGATCAAATGAGGTTTTGTGCATTGATTGAACACCGATAAAGTCTAATCTTAGGTCACTGGCGAAATGTGCTAATCTTTTTTGCAAAATATCAGCCGCCATTTGTGCTCTCTCGTGAGCTGCGGCTCCTGCGTAGGAAATTTCACCTTCTCCCAGGTGAAAAGCTTTATAGCCAATACTTGTTTTGTATGTAGCTGGCCTTTTTTTGCCACCACCTCCGCTAACATGTACCGTGTCTTTACCTGTTTGTTCCAGATACACCGAAGTAAAATCAGCAATTACGTCCGGGGTAACGTATTCGTTTGGATTCATCACTTCATATAGCAATTGCTCCTTCACAGTTTGCAGGTTAACAACTCCACCTGTACCTTCCGGTTTACCGATAATTGAAGATCCGTCCGCATAGACATGGGCAAAGGGGTGGCCAAGTTGATCAAGCCCCTCTACCTTTTTATGTACCCCATCAGCAAAATAGCCACCGGTAACTTGGCCTGCACATTCGAGCAGGTGCCCGGTAACGGTTCCTTTCCCCAAAAGATCATAGTCATTTTTATTCCATTCAAACTCATGAATCATGGGCGCAAGAAATAATGAGGGGTCCGCGACCCTGCCTGTGATAATAATGTCTGCATTCGTCTTTACTGCTTCAACAATAATGTCTGTTCCAAGGTATGCATTGGCTGAAATGATATTATATTCATTCAAAGGTTTACCGTATTCTAGATCTTTGATAGACGGTGCACGTTGTTGAATAATGCCAAGTACGTCATCGCCTGTCACTGCGGCAACCTTGATGTTAAGCGATTGTTCTCTTGCGATCTCTATGATCTTTTTCGCGCCTTCCAGGGGGTTGGCGGCGCCCATATTTGTAATAAGCTTTGTGTTATTTCTGATCAGATGAGGCAATAATGTTGTTATTCTTCTTTCCAATAATGGATCGTAACCTTGCGAAGGATCAACGAGCTTTCTTTTTTGTGCAAGAGCAATAGTCCGTTCTGCAAGGCATTCCAGGACCAGGTAATCAAGCTGAGCTTTTTCTGCAAGCACAACGGCCGGTTCGATTCTGTCTCCTGAAAATCCGGCGCCGCAGCCTATACGAATTTTATCTTTCATCGATGCGATTTAATGATCATTTTGCCCCGCTGCGATTATGTTAAATGTTTGTCGCAATCAGTTTAAACATAATTCCGGCATCGTTATAGATGAATTGAACCTGACAATAATGCCGCAATCGTCATCACAATAGTAGTGCCCCACGCCCATTTAAAAGTAAATCGCTGGTGGTCTCCCAAATCTACCTCAGACAAACCAACTAATAAAAACGTTGAAGCAGTCAGGGGGCTAATTGGAAATCCCACAGTCATTTGACCCAATAATGAAGCACGCCCGATTTCTAGCGGGTCAATACCTAATTGTGTAGCTGCGTGACTTAATACCGGCACGACTCCAAAATAGTACGCATCCGGGGTAAAAAAAATGCTTGCGGGCATGCTAATAATCGCGGTGATTAGTGGTAAAAAGGATGCGTGTTGCTGTGGAATCGTACTTACCAGGCTATCGGCCATTGCTTCGATCATCTTCCCACCAGTGAGAATTCCCGAAAAAATCCCCGCGGCGAAAATCATGCTTGATACCATGAAAATATTTGCTCCATGCGCCTTTAATATTTTTTGTTGTTCGGTGAGCCGCGGATAATTTACCACAAGCGCAACTACCGCCGCAAGGATAAATAACACGGGTGCGGGCAACCATCCCATCATTAGTGAATAGATTAAAAAAATTGTCAGGGCCGCATTGAAAAGAATAAGCTGGGGACGTTTCAATTTCTTTTGCTCCTCAGTCATATTTTCATTGTGACTGTAGTCAAGTGTAACGATGCCAAGGCGTTTTCGCTCCCTTTTGCCAAAGATGTAAGCCACAATGAAGACCCAGCTAATTCCCGCGATGATGGCCGGTATATTAGGGTTGAAAATGTGCACGGCATCGGAATGAAGAGTCGACATAGCCCTGACTGACGTACCCGACCAGGGAACTAAATGCATCGGGCCAACACTCAACGCAACAATTCCGGGAAGGATAAGGCGGTTTATATTTAGCTGCCGGTAAACAGGCAAAAATGCCGAAAGCACAATCATAAATGTTGCTGTACCGTCACCATCCAAATGCACAATCATTGTCAGCATAGCGGTACCCATGATCACTTTCAATGGATCACCTTTAACGGAGCGGATAATAAATGAAACGATCGGATCAAACAAGCCGGCATCCAGCATTGTGGCAAAATATAAAACCGCAAACATCAACAGGATGCCTGTTGGTGCAACCTGCTTTATTCCTGTTAATGACATTTCTCCCAATTCATAAAAACTGAATCCAGCAATGAGACCAAATAAAACAGGAATGAGTACCAGGGCTGTTATTACGGATAGCCGCCGGGTCATTATCAGAATGAGAAAGACGGCAATAGTAGCAAAACCTAAAAATGCAAGCATGAATTTGGTTTAGCAGATTTATTTTTTCTCAAACTTCAGGTAGTCGTTAAAGAAAGGTAATAAATCATTCAGTACGCGACCATCTGTGGTCCATATTTTATTGACATGGTCACCAATGTATTCTTCAGCGAAATGCGTAATACCCAGGTTTTCCAGTTTTTGACTGAGCATACCACATTGCACGGGGAAGCGGCTGGCATCATTTCGTCCCCAATCCAGTTTTAATGCTTTTAATTTTCGCAAACTGTCCGCATACCTTTCCACCATGTACACCGGCATATTTTGTTGCCATTTTTCAAGGACTGAGTTATTTATAATGAGGCTGTCCCCGGCATATGTAAAAGGCATATCGCAATAAAATGGAGGATTGGAAGGGTTTGGTGACCATGCCCGGCCAACAGCCACAAGCACTTTTGGGTAATATGATTTTTTAAGATCATCCACTGTTTTAATCCTTCCCAATTCTTTATAAGAATTACTATTCGGTCCGAATTCCTTTACAAAAGCAAGTAGGCCCGGGCTCAGGGCATACACACAACTGAACACGTCAGGATACAACATCCCCAGCTTTATGGCCCCGTAGCCTCCCATAGAATGTCCACCAATGCCCCTGCTTTCTTTTTCGGGAATTGTTTTAAAATTCTTATCCATGTAAGCGACGAGTTCCTTTGCCGTAAAGTCGGACCAGTTACCCGTAAGCGACGAGTTGCTGTAAAAGCTTCCTTCAAATAATGTGTACTGGTCAGAGATAACAAGTATAAAGGGTCTGATCTTGCCTTTGTTAATTCCCAGGTCAAGGATGTTTTTCATATTGGGCCTGATGGTATCCGAATCGAGAAAGCCATGTAAATAATAGATAACAGGATACCGTACTGAGGACTGCTCGTAACCCGGCGGAAGATAAACGGATATCCGGCGGTTAGGATTTTCTCCGCCCGTGTTTTGCAAATAGTTGGAGTTGATAACGCGGGTTATAATGATTCCGGAAACAGATTGCCCATTGGTATATAGTACAACAAGGAACAGGCCAATGAGCAATCCCCACTTCTTCATAATTGTATGTAACTAGTTTTATTTACCTGGGACCAACTAAATCAAACAATTCTTTATCCATCTGAGGCTTGACGACGCATTTATTATCGAAATGCATCGTTGCTGTATTGGAAGCATTGTATGCAGGCCAATTTGGAAGCCCTTTGTGATTCGGGTTACCGTTCTTTGCAAAATTAATCCACGCACTACTTACTTTATCGGCAAGGGCATATGCCTCTTTTGTTCCTCCCGTCATTTCCTCGCATCGGTGAATATTGTTAAATGCGAAAGCAAGTTCCATACAATGTAACGCTTTATACTTTCCATCAAGTACCGGCGATTGCCATGTAAAGAGGTACATATAAACAGGGGCGCCACCACTTAAAGAAGATTTTTCATTAGCCTGGTTGACAGCACCGGGGCGAAACATGACATCCACATCAATCAGGTCAGAAGGTTTGGTATCATCAGGGTATGCCTTTTTCACCGCAGCAATATAGGCATCCGATTTATCCTTCTGTTGGTTCTTAATATAACCCATTATTTTGTCAAGAGGTGCGTTGCTCATTCCTGAAAACAATGAAGCCATGAATTCATTTTTTACCGTTCCGATCATCAGCGGAATGTTCTTTGATAATTCAAATGCTTCTTTCGAAAAGAGCTGGTAAGGCAGATCTTCCCCATCTACGCTGGGACCCCAGCTCAATCCAAAAGGTGGTAGTGTTTTGCCTTCGGCTTTCATTTTATCAGCAATTACCTTCAGGGCTTTTTTTCCAGCGTCGCTCAATTGTGCAAAAGGTACCTTTTGTAAACTATCCACCTGTTCTGGCTGTATATTGAGCGCTTTGAGCACTTCGGCTGCAATTTCCTGCGTCGCAGATTTTTCAAGCATACTCATCCTGAAGGAACCACTTTGATTGATTGCCTTATGAAATAGTCCTTTTGCAGAGGGCATGGCCATCAGTGTGTTCACTTTCGCACCTCCGCCGGATTGTCCAAAAATGGTGACATTGCCGGGGTCCCCGCCAAAATTGGCAATATTTGCTTTTACCCACTCAAGCGCCGCTTTAATGTCAATGATGCTGTTATTAGCCGAATGCTTATATTTTTCGCCATAAGCTGAAAGGTCTAAAAACCCAAGGATATTCAAACGATGATTGATCGATACGACGACAACATCACCTTTTTTTGCGAGGGCTTCCCCGTCATAAGAGGGAAGTTCTTGCGAAGAACCGGCAGTGTAACCTCCGCCATGAATCCAGAACAGAACGGCCCTCTTCTTTCCGTCTGCGAGACCAGGTGTCCAAACATTGATGCGCAGACAGTCCTCGTTGGTATATCCCCAATCGTGGTGAAACACAAACTCACTTTCATCCTGGACAGTTGTCGTCGGGTCCATAAGCGGCGCGACGGGTCCATAGGTCAATGAACTGCGAATGCCCGGCCATGGCTTTGGCTTTTGAGGAGCTTCAAAACGTTTGGCTTCGGCATACGGAATGCCTTTAAAAGTGAAGACGGTATTATGGACATAGCCCCTTACTTTCCCAGCGTCAGTGGCGGTCACGGCTACGTTTTCACCTGTTTGCAACTGCGCAAAAGCTGCCACAATACTCATAGACATTATAAGGCAGACCGTCAGTTTTTTCATGCTTTCTATTTTTTATGGTTGTAAAATTAGGAGTGGCCTTAAAGGTAAACGGAGAAGACGGATATAGCGCTCAGATGCGAGGAATAATGTTATTTCATAGACGTGTCCGTGAATCACTGCGACGAAAAATACAGTTCGATTACATGTATGAATGTCACAGTGCACTGTAGAATATTAGTCCTGGGCTAAATCAAGGTTAATAACTGGTCCAGGAATTGGGCCTGTGATGAATTGATTTTTTCCCTGGCTTCGGACAACTTAAACCATGAAGCCCTGTCGATTTCCGGGAACGATTGTTTTTTCCCGCTCTTCGGCGGCCATTCCATTTCAAAAAAATTGCTTTTTATGGTAGTTGCGTCAATATCGCCTGCCATTGCCCATGCGTATACGGCTTTACCCGCTTTTTGTTGTATATGGCCAAGCGGTTTAAATTCACCTTTTATATTGTAACCTGTTTCTTCTTTGAACTCGCGGATGGCTGCTGCAAGAGGATCTTCAGAATCGTCGAATTCGCCTTTGGGAATAGTCCAGGCTCCGGCATCTTTGTTTTTCCAAAACGGTCCACCCGGATGCACCAAAAACACTTCCGGCAATGGAACACCGGCCCTGTACAAAAGAATACCCGCACTTTGTCTTTTAATTGCCATGAAAGTCTGGTGTTTTTTTCGCCAGCCGTTGCGTTCGCGGCAGATCGTAAAATGGTCTTAAATTCAATAAAAAATTTAAAACGGAGTAACTAATTTTCTATCTTCAAAGTTAACAGAACCGGTGGCTGGTTGGATTATAACTTTTGTTTGAATGATCTGCTTCAGGGCAGGGGCGATAAATAATAAAAATAAGAATTATGTATAAAATTGGCATTTTGATTGCGACGTTGTCAGCATGTTTTATTTTGAGTACTTCTTTTTTTCAAAAATATGACCTTGCTAAAAGTGTGGCACGCGGCAAGGAAGCATACGCAAGTTTTTGCATGAATTGTCACATGGAGGATGGAAAGGGAAGCGATATTTTTCCGCCAGTGGCCAAAACGGATTATCTGAAAAAGCCGGCCAAGGCCCTTATCAATATAGTACTCGAAGGCCAGAGTGGTGAAATCACTGTCAATAACAAAAAATATAACGCACTAATGCCTGCACAGGCTTACCTGACCGATGAACAGATTGCCGATGCCCTGAATTATATCCGCAATAGTTTCGGCAACAAGATAACAACGCCTATCACTCCGGCCCAGGTTAAAGCGCTGCGACAATAAACTCTTGTTCGTCACCCAATTTGGGCACAGCCTAATCGTTGGCCACACCCTAAGACCTTGCCGAACTGCGCCGAGCAATTTTTTTTGGACACATTTGCAAGCACACAAAATCTTGACGCAAAGTCAACTTGCAAAAGAGCCAAAAATGCCCACACACCGCCCTACTCACCCCAGCGGACGTAATTCTTATGATCTTGACTTTAAACATCGGCAAAACGCTTTGCATTAAACCTTAGAAAGAGGTTATGAATTAAGTGTATGCGGAGACTGTCAGAATTCGTAACATAGTTGTCTTGTTTCTGTGGTGATGCAATTACACTGAAGTGAGTGCAGTGGAATAAAAATTTGGTTCGTCATTTTATCATTGTTTAGTAATCTTCAAATCTTTGAAATAACCTATCGTACCTATATCAATCCAAAGGCCAATAGCACCTGAATTATCAATTCCATGTTTTAAATCATTTACAATTAGTGAGGGTTGTGTATTGTTGTTTAAAAAAAGTTTTGCCTGTGCATCTTTAACTTCAATGGTCATCGTAATCCATTTATTCATCTCCATATCCGAATAAGATTCATACTTCTCCGCTGATTCTTTCCGTAGCCTGTCAAACTTATAATCCGGGTAAGAATAATATTGGATAGAATGATTTCTTCGCACCTGGTCATCTACTCTTGCATTAACGGGCCGGATATAAATACTTTCATATTTCGTATTGCTGTCGTTGATACGGAAAGCAATGCCGATAAATCCTCTCGCATAATCCGGCGCATCCTTCAATAGCCTGCTTAACACTTTTACTTCGACTATTCCATTTTTAAAATTGATTCCTTTTATCCTGACAAAAGTTGGTTCATCAACTTCTTTTATAGTTGAATCCTTAATTACTTTTACTACTTGTTTGTGCATCAACTTTTCTATTGACATCGTAACATTGACCGCTTCAATATTATTTTTATTGAAGGTAATTGACTGTGCCGACAGGCTGTCTTTAAAAAATAAAAACAGAACTATTACAAAAAGCAGATTAAGTTTCATACAGGATGTGTTTAACTTTTATCTTTCTAAAGAAGGGTCTATCAATCCAGCACCAAATTGTGGGTCAACTTTTTTATACAGGGTCGTTGGCTCAACGGTAAGAAATACCTCCAGCGTAGGACCACTAATTAGTTCAAGCAGATGTCCACCATGACTTATGCCATCCCCCGTGGCAACATTAGCGTGAATATGAACTACTTGTTTTCCACTTAACATTGCAATGTTGCCATTTAAAGATGACACTTCAGATGGTTCGCCAATAGGGATCAGCTTAAACATTTTAAGGTCGTAATCAAAAAAGCCAAATTTAACTGAGGTAGCATCACCAATAGCTGAAAAATGAGCTGTCGTTACATTATACTTTTGAGCAAATTCGGTTAAACCCGAACGTATTTCATCGCCTCTTGCAAATATCAATACATAGTTTTTAGTTTGCCCGTTGGTGCTTAATAATTTAATTTTTACACCTGGTGCTTTGCCGGTTTCAACAGGTTGCGTTGGAGATATATATTTCTGTGCATTGGCACTTAGTACGATACCCGATAGAATCAATGCGGAGATAATTCCGTTTTTTATTTGCTTCATTTGCTTCATTTGCACTCATTTAATTTCTGATGATGAGAAAAGTCACCCAATCTTATTGTTTTAAAAATGGCACAACACATGCCCAGACAGCATTAAAATTTTCAAGGAAAACACCATGAGTGGTATTTGGAATCATACCTATCTGGCTGCGCTGTATCATTTCTGCGGTATGCACAACCCGCTGTGGCGGATTACCAGCATCCTTGTCACCAGCCATTACCAACGTTGGGCATTTTATTGTTTGGAAAAAGGCACTATCTAAAGTTAGCTGGTTGTACATATTACCCAATTTGGTAAACATTTCCTGTAATCTTTGCGGCTCCGGCATCAGCTTAAATTGTTGGTTCCAATAGGCGGTATCTAAAGCAATTGCCTGTTTAACATCGAAGGCAAAATCACGAAGACCGGGATGTAATTCAGTAGCACCGATAGCAATGAGTTTGCGTATCCTATTTGGATATTTGCTTGCCAGTTCGTAGCCTGTATAAGCGCCATCGCTAAAGCCTAATATAATAACGCTGTCTTTAGTAACTGCATTAATAGCGGCCATTACATCATTCGCTTTTTGTTCGTAGGTAATCGGTTCGGATCCCAGTTCCGATTTTCCATGTCCACGGGTTGAAACGGCAATGACTTGATACCGTTTCGTCAGGCTATCAATAAACTGGTACATTTCATAGGTTGAGCCAAAAATGCCACCATGCAGTATGACAATAGGTTTCCCTTTACCATAAACTTCGTAGTAAATCTTAGCATCGTCAGCCTGAACATAATGACCTGCTTTTGGGTTATTACCGTATTGTGTTTCTTTTGGAGGTGGCGCTGTCATTTGCATAAAATGACGTAGTGGCTTTATATATTGTTTCTGGCTGTAAGAGACCAGAAAGCAAACACTTAAAAGTACTGACAGTATTGTTTTCATTTTTTGTCTTTAAGTATCTATAATTCAAACTGAACTTCCCGTTTTTGTTGAGCAACAGAAAGCACTATTTAGTAAATAGGCCTGCTCCCAGGTTAGAGCCTAATGTACCCGGTTTTATATGAAGGAATAATTTATTTGTCTGGTCATCTATAATTTCCAATTTGCCTTGATCCTTTATCACCACATCTTTAGCAACGTTTAATTTTATCGGATTAGCTTTTTCGCCAAAACCTTGCGGACCTCCACCTTTATTTACATAATAATTGTAACCGACAATTACTGAGTTATTAATGCGATATGATAGCTTTTCATCTTTATTCAATACCCATAGTACGTTTGCATTGCTTACAACATTATTATAAAATCTGAAATCATCCGTTGCAGACCATGTCCAAACCACGGCACCATAGCTATCAGCAATAATATTGTGGTGCATAGATGAATTTATTGCAGGGCTATTCCACATTACCACTGCATCTTTAATACCAAAAAATATACAATGATCAACCTCCAGACTTTTTCCGTTTGATAATATCGCCAGGTGATTGGGAATTGCGTATTTATTTCCAAGAAACAAACATTGAGAAATGTGCAGATCTTCCAAATTGTTTCCATCCCATACAATCGGGTAATTTCGAATCAGTATACCCTTTGATGGATTTTCATGAACTGGTTCACCCATTACTCTTAAACCAAGAATTGACACATGGCTTTTTTGAATCAATATGCCGAAGTTCTGACCGCCGGTAATTTCTCCCCTATCATTTTTTTCGATTGAGAACGGCATGGTGGATAATAGTATGGGCATATCAGCCGGTGACCAGTTTGAGTCGTTCGGCAACACTTCAGCTCTTATCGTTAACCGGTCACCTTTTGTAAATTCCCATTCCTTCGGATTGAAATCTGCTATCTCAGCCAAAGTATAAAGCCCCTTGGATAGATAAACTGTAATTGCTCCTTGACCCTTTGCAGTATTAGTTCTTTTTGCTGCCTCGCTTAATGTTTGTATAGGGCTTTCCTGTGCTCCGTTGTTACTGTTTTTACCTAAAACCGCATCTACATAAATTTTATTGCCATCAGGCAATGCAGCCACTACTTTAGTTTCCTGCCCAACTGATAATAATGACGTGCCGATTAATAAGCCTAATAAGGATGCAATCATAACTAGGCCACTTCTATTTCTTTGCATTGATTTGATTTTGATTGTTAATTGATTGGTATCACGGGAAAGAATACTTGTTATTAATTTGGGGGTTTGATTTGGACGTTGATAATAAATGCTTGCTGATTATCCAACCAGTCATTCAAGTGTGAAAAAAACCAGGCAGCGAGGATATAGTTTATCTTCTTCTTTTTTATTTATTGCAATCCAATTTGCTTGGCATACGTCTGGTTATCCCAGAACAGATGTTCTTCTATCATCACACCATCTTTCCATATTCCAACTGTTGCCATTGGCATTTTAAACGCCTTACCTGTAGGCTGAAAGAATTTGCCGTTCCCGATAGGCATTGGTTTACTAAATGTGCCTTCAAATACACCTGTTACAAGAGTGTAGTTACCAGAGCCGAATTTTATAGGATGCTCTTTTATCCTGGTATCGGGTGCATGTACAAAAAGTTTCTTTAAATCCTCAATGTGTTGATCAATACCCACCACTACGCTGCCGTCGGGCCAGAATACTTTAATGTCTTTTGCATGGCTTTCGTGCAATCGATCCCATTTTTGGTTGCTGAATACATCAAAGTCCAGTTCATCAAAAGTTTTCAGATGACTTGCAATCGTATCATTTGAAGCTACTAACTGCATTGCAATTTTTTTAAGACTATCAATATTATCGGTTGAATTGTCCGTTGTAGAAGTTGATGATTGACAGCTTTGAAGAATGCCTGAAGAGATGAGTATTCCAAAGACAATGATTGATAATTTGTTCATATTCTTGTTTTTTTAATGTTAGTTAATCCTTTGTGTGTTTATGCAATGGCCGTGTTAGACCGTCTCTCGCGAATTTGTAAGCCTTTTGAGATGGCAGCATCTAAACTTGTTCTGCCGCCGCCCGCAATAAGAGAGATAATTGCTAATCCGAAAAGAAGAATGAAATACTCAAGACCTTCGCCTTTATTGGGCTGCGCATACCAGTTCATAAAGAAACCACTGGTAAGGTGCGATGTTGCTACTACACCTGCGAAGTTGGCTATTACACCTATGGCTGCTATCCTTGTGGCAAAGCCCGCAATAAGAAATAAGGCACCAAAAAATTCAATCAGGATAACCAGCAATGCTGCAATGGAAGGCAAGCCTGCCGTACCTGTTAGAAAGCCCATTGTGCCATCAAAACCATAACCGCCAAACCAACCTAATAATTTCTGCGCTCCATGTGGGAATACGACAACACCTAAAGCAAGCCTTGCTAATAAGGCTGTGGTGTTTTCTGAATTTGTTGCAAATAACTTTTTCATGTTTTATATTTCGGGTGTTTTAATACTATTAATGATGTAGGATTTTGAAACCTGCTAACCAGTTGTAGTTATATTTCGTTGTCAGGCTTATCAGTAAAAGCGCCATATTTTCAAGCGTTCTGCTTACTGATAAATTGCCTGCCACGATTGGATTGAAACCTGCCGTGGTTACTAATGCTGAAACAGTTTCTAAAGCATTTGGATCACTTCCGGCAATGAGACCATCAACTTGTTTGCCACCTATTACCGGCGTTGAGAAATCAGCGGCAAACGTGGTGTTGAAAGCTTTTACAACCTTCGAGTTTGGCAATAGTTTCTGTAACTCTTCGGCTGCACTTGTACCAGGTGGGGTAACTAATCCACTGTATGTTTCATTCAACGGGTTGGCAATACTGATAACAATTTTTGTATTAGCTACATCTTTGATTTTTGCAGCAATCTCTTTTTCTGCCTGGTAAGGAACTGCCAAAATAATAATGTCTGCTTCCCAGGCTGCATTGGTAGGACATTGAAATGCTTCTACATCGGCAGATGCATTTTTGCTTTTAATTTCACTTACTACTGCATTAACTTTATCCTGATCTTTTGCAAAAAGAAGTAGGCGGGTATTACCCTTTGAAAGGTTTTTAGCGATGTGCGAACCCATATTACCGGTAGCTCCTATTATGGCGATTGTTTGTTTTGCGCTCATTTTATTTTTATTTTTTGATGACACAAAACTACCTTAACAGGCTACCCCGATCCAATGCTTATGAGCAAGAAATACTGTTGCTTTTGAGCATTAAGAAGCATTGATTTTTGTCAATGCTTTTTGGTTTATTATTTTTTGTTTGTAATGCGGCTTCTTACCCGGCTTAGTGTTTCGGGCGAAAGACCCATAAAAGAAGCAATCATGTGTTGGGGAACCCTTTGAACTATATTGGGATACATTTGCGTAAGTGCGTTGTAACGGTCGTTCAAAGGCAGGCTAATCATATTGGCGGTACGTTTTTGAAGTGCCATATAAGCGTCAGTCATCAGGATGCGAATATAGGTTTCATATTTTGGCATCTTCCGCAGCAATTCATCGTGAGCTGGTTTACTGATAAGCACCAATTCGCAATCTTCGAGTGCATCTATATTAAGGGTGGCGGGTTCTTGTCTGATAAAACTGGAAAGGTCGCCCATTGTCCAACCTTCTAACGCAAATGCTGTAATGTGTTCCTGACCTGCTTCATCCAATACATAGGCTTTTAATGCACCTTTTTCAACAACGCAGAGGTGCTTGCATATATCTCCCACCTGAAGCAGGTACTGCTTTTTTCGCAACTTCTTTGGAGTAAGGTATTGTTTTACAAAGTCTTGTTCTTCCGCTGTAAGAGGAACTTTTTCATCGAATTTGCGGAAGAATTGTTCGTACATGATTGGTATACTACTTAAAATAAAGAAGGTGCAAATATACTTGAAAGGGTCAAAGTGGTTACCATCAGCCATTAAGTAAATGGAGTTTATACATTCTGTTTTCATTGATTATCCGGTTCATAAAAAAGGACCGATAGCTTTAGCAAGGCAAATACTGGAGATAATAAGTACGCTGATTTGGCTGAGAGGTAGAGCCAACGCACCGTATGGACACTTTCTCTTCCAGCCTGGCTAAATCAAACCGGATATTTGTAATTTGCTGAATCAAGTCAGTTTTTATGAAGAAGCTGATGTGTTGGTTGATATTTTTTGACCTTCAGTTTCGCTACAATAACCTTCCTTATTAATTTTTAATTGTTATGGAACGAAGAACATTTGTAAAATTTACCGCGGTTACTGGTGCCGCATTAATGCTTCATCCTTTCGAATCATTTAGCAACTTGCCGCCGCGCAAGTTCAGGCTGGCACTGGTCGGTACCGGCTCCAGGGGATCGAGTCTCTGGGGTCGCGATATGATTGAATTCCTTGGCGACGCCACTGAATTTGTTGGGCTGTCAGATATTAATCCCGGTAGACTGGAATATGTAAAAAAGGCATTGGGTGTAAGCTGCCCTACGTTTAGCAACTTTGAACAAATGCTGACTGAAACAAAGCCGGACTATGTAATCGTAACAACCGTTGACGCCACCCACGATCAATTTATTGTGAAGGCCCTGGACATGGGGTTTAACGTGATCACCGAAAAGCCCCTGACAACTGACGAAATAAAACTCAAAAAAATATTAGAAGCCGAGAAACGATCCGGGAAAAAAGTGGTTGTCGCATTTAATTATCGTCATAGCGTCCACGCCATGCAGCTGAAGGAAATTTTGGCGACTAACCGCGTCGGTAAGATCACGTCAGTTGATTTCCACTGGTATCTTAATATTTACCATGGAGCGGATTATTTCAGAAGATGGCACGGCCGGATCAACAAAAGTGGATCACTTTTAGTTCATAAAGCAACCCACCATTTTGATGTGCTTAACTGGTGGTTGAACTCGGAACCCGTGGAAGTAACGGCATATGGATCCCTCGATCATTATGGTAAGAATAACGCGTTTCGCGGCCCCAAATGCCGGGAGTGTACTTATAAAGACAGTTGTAAATTCTTCTGGGATATTACAAAAGATCAAAACATGGTCAACCTGTACGTTCAAAATGAAAAGTACGACGGGTATATAAGAGACGGGTGTGTGTGGAGCAATGAAATTGATATCTATGATAAAATGTCTGCGCAGATCATATATGCAAATGGTGTTACAGCTAATTACTCGCTGACTACCTATTCTCCTTACGAAGGTTGGAAAATCGCGTTTAATGGAATGAACGGCCGCATAGACACCTGGGAGGATATCCCGTTCTTGCAAAAAACCTCGAATGACCAGGCTAAGCGGCACGCGATTGAAATGTCAAGTGCTGACGATGGCGTAAGCGGCGAGGTGAGGGAAATTATTGCCATGGACAATTTTGCAAAAAACTTTGAAATCTACACTACGCCCAAAATAGAGGCAGGACACGGCGGCGGGGATGTGCGGATGTTGCGCAGAATTTTTGTGGATACAAATGATAATCCTCATCACGTAATGGCGGGAACAAGGGAAGGCGCCATGTCAATTTTAATAGGAATTGCGGCAAGAAAAAGCATCCAGGAAAAAAGACCGATTAAGATTTCCGAATTGACGGACCTCGTTCCGAAGGCAAACAGGTTTTAATTGCAAGGACCAGGTACAATCCTTGTCTTTTCTAGGGGTCAATTATTTTCATGACGTTCTCCACCATGCGGTCGCATCGCGAAAGATGAAAGTGAAGAAGCTCGTCTTTCTTGTATACATTGTTTAAAGACTCTTTCAAAAGGGCCTTTGCGCGATTAAGCCTGACTTTTACATTTTCGGCGCTGATGTCAAGGCATTCCTTTGTTTCAGCAATCGACATTCCCTCAAGCTCACGCATTACAAAAACCACTTTATATTTCTCCGGAAGCATCCGGATGGCTTTTTCCAAAGCGTCCTTTAATTCAGTATTTACAATCTTATCAGCCGGAGTTTGCACCCCTTTTGTTTGTTGTTGCTGAATCACGTTATCTATCAAATCGTCATTCATATTGGTTAACCTGTTCCTTTTTTTAAGGCGTGACAGGCACTCATTGATCATTATTTTAGTTAACCAGGTAGACAGGCTGGATTTAAAGGCGAATTTTCCAAGATTTTCATAGGCATTTATATAGGTGGTCTGCATGATATCTTCCGTATCATTGGAATCGTTGACCATTGACATACCCACCCGGAAAAGGCGCTGGTTGTACTTTCTTACGATCAGGGAAAAAAGATTCTTTTCACCCAGAAGTACCCGTTTAATAATCTCTTTATCAGGGATAGTTCCTGTCTCAAAAGTATACTGTTGATTCATATTGCGCTCGCGGCCACCATTAGAGAGATAAAATGATTAAAGGTTACAAAGTTATAAGGATAAATTTCCAACCTTCGGTTTTTACATGGTATTTGGGCATTCTTGTAACTTTTTTCTATCTGTTGGCTCTAATGACTACACCTAAAATTTAAAAAACATGAAGATGAAAAATATTAAAATCATTCCGAATATCGCACCCACCATTTTTTCATTATTAATAACCGGTTCTGCCTGGTCACAGCAAGCTGCTCTCAAATTATCCGATCCGGAAGTTGCATCTGTCGCTGTAGTGGCCAACCAAATAGATATTGGGTATGCTCAGATCGCAAAAAACAAGTCAAAGGATGCCGAGGTTTTAAAATTCGCTGAAACAATGATCAATGACCATACAGCCGTGATTGAAAAGGCGGTTGCATTGGCGAAAAAACTGGGAGTTACTCCCAGGGACAATGAAGTAAGCAAAAAACTCCTTGCCGATTCCAAAACCACGAAAGAAATGCTTGAGTCAAAATCAGGCGAAGATTTCAATAAGGCCTATGTTGATAATGAAGTTGCCTATCACAAGGCTGTAATTGATGCGGTGGAAGGATTGTTAATACCCGAATCCGAGAATTCTGAATTAAAGGCATTGTTGCAGAATGTAGTGCCTGCGCTGAAAGCTCACCTTGGTCATGCGGAAATGCTTCAAAAAAACATGGCCAAATAAACTGACAAAATGAAAATTATACACGCTGTCCTGGTATTTGCTTTATTGATTCTTGCGAGTTGTTCGCCGGGATCTGAAAAGAGTTCTGGAGAATCTGCACCAATGGAAGAAAAAAAATCGGGGATGCATACTATTGAAATAGCACAAATGAAATTTAATCCTGCGGAATTGAAAGTGAAAAAAGGAGACAAAATCATTTTTGTTAATCATGACATTGTAGCTCATGATATAACTGAATCAAAAACTAAAGCATGGAATTCTTCACCAATGGCCGATGGGCAGAATTGGACGTTAGTAGCGACTGAGAGCGTAAATTACCATTGTTCTATTCATCCCGTTATGAAAGGAAAAATTGTTGTAGAATAACATAAACAATGCCGTGGCAGCAAACCCGTTGTCGCCGACAGAATAAATTCATCTACAAAAAAAAGGAAGACGGGGAATTTATTTCCCGTCGCAACTTTTTCTTAATTCTCAGATGTTGAAAAGTCTGCATAATAAAATGCGGGTGCTTCTGTAACCAAGGTTCACTTTCTACACTCTATTATTTATTAAAAATTATTTATTTGATGCGGGCAGAAACATTTTTCAAATAAAACCTATTGTCATGGCATATAAGAAGCAAGGGATCGTGATAGCGTCGATAGCGATCGCGATTATATTTACGCAATGCATTAAAGGGGGTATTGTACATGGTGATCATTCTTCCGATCCGTTAGTCAGAGACGGGAGGCAGGTCTTTCGTTATGATACTTTTGGCGACGAAGATTTTTGGAGCGGATTGTTGCACATAGATAAGGCGATCGCCGGGTCTGCTAATGGCGGCTTTGGAGATGGGGTAAGTCCCAAAGCAGCACTTGGTGTTGGATTGAAAGTGGATGCGGAAGCATTACCGGCAGATGTGGTGGCAGGCATTAAGTCCGGTACCATAAGTCTTGACGATCCTAAGTCAACTCTTGCATTGTTAAAGCTGAATTCTGTAGTGGGGGTTAAGGGAAACTTTGGCGAAAATGGCGAACTAAAATCAATTGGAATTACGTGCGCGGTTTGTCACTCCACTGTAGATGATTCATTTCAACCCGGGGTTGGTAAGCGTCTTGATGGGTGGCCAAACAGGGATCTGAATGTAGGTGGGATTATTTCGTTGACTGATAATGCACAGCCTGTCGCCGATTTGCTGAATGTCGATGAGGCTACATTGCGAAAAGTTTTGGGCGACTGGGGACCCGGGAGATTTCCCGCTATTCTTTTTATGGACGGAAAAGCTTACCGCCCGGATGGTAAGATTGCAGCCAACCTCATTCCTGCCGCATTCGGTCTAAGACAGATAGGCCTTACAACGTACACTGGTTGGGGGGATATTAGTTATTGGAATTCTTTTGTTGCCAATTTGGAAATGCATGGAAAAGGAAATTTTTCTGATCCGCGTTTAAATGATCCCGATAAATACCCAATTGCTGTAAAGAATCATTTTTACGACGTAAGCAATGAACCCGACCTTATAACATCCAAATTGCCGGCATTGCGTGCTTACCAGCATTCAATCGATGCTCCGAAGCCACCTCGTGGAAGCTATGATAAGGCAGCCGCGGCCCGCGGAGCAGCTATTTTCTTTTCGAAAGCTAAATGTGCAACCTGTCATCCTGCTCCATTATATGCCGATAACCAGCTTCATTCGGCTGACGAACTCGGTGTCGATGATTTTGAAGCATCACGGTCTCCGACAGGTAAATACCGTACCACACCCTTAGGAGGTTTGTTTGCGAGGGAAAAGGGTGGCTTTTATCATGATGGACAGTTTGCCGATTTAAGTGCACTGGTTAACCATTACGACGCTCACTTAAAAACATATTTAACCGACCAGGAAAAGAAAGATTTGATACAATTCTTAAAGTCGCTTTAATTAGCTATGATTTGTGGACGGGACCCTGATAATAAAAAGCCTCCGTGAATTCGGAGGCTTTTTACTTCCTGATGAATTAGTTTATTTCAAAAGGCTGCTTTATTGATGAAAGGCAGAATTTGCTTTATAAATCTACGGCTACCGCCAACCGGAGTTACTTCGTTCATTGTATTCAAAACATTCTTCATCAAGATATCTGTTGTTATGCTGTTACAGGCCAGCATTATGTTATTTTTTGCTGCCAGCACCAGCAATTTCTTTAAATCATTATCTTTTTCCTTTTCGATAGCCGGCTCGGCAAAGAAAAATAAGATGTCAATTTTTTCCGCTTCCATTAATCTTGCTAATTGCTCATAACCGCCCGTGTGTCTTGTAAATATTTTTTGGACGGGTCTCTTAAGTGTTCCCTCAAGAATTTCTGCGGTTTCACCTATTGCAATCAATTCATGTTGTGCCAGGACATTCTTATTAAAGTATGACCATTCGATCAACGATGTTCTTTTATTATCATCGGCCACAATTGCTATTCGCTGTGCCGCCGTCTTATTAAAAGTGCTGTTCATAGATCAAGGTTTTCTTGTGAACAATTGATTAAGTGACTCCCTGTGGTGTTATTGCACAAAGTCATTAACCACAATACAATATTTTCCAGGGGAAAGCAATTTGCTTTCTCTGGTCAATTTGTTGAATGAAGAAAAATTACCTGTTATACAATTCTTACCTGTTTTCCTGCTCCAAGTGCTTCGGCTACGAGTGGGAGGTCCGATTGTTTGGGACCGGACACGATCACGAGGTCTATTGCATTGTCGTGTATGATGGAGTGCTCATGATCTACGATCTCAGCCATTGGATATTGTTTCCTGGCTGAATCCGGCGATATGCTATTGCGAACCAATACTTTTACAAGTTTAAAGCCGTTTCCACTGCTAGTGGAATCAAGCTGAAATTTTTTTTCTTTCCCCCCACATTCTATCAGGCCAATATTTTTTAATGTGTTCATAGTGTCAAAGTGTTTAGTTTGTCATCAGGATTTAAGGCTCAAAAATAACCAATTTTGTTTAAACGATTAAACGTATTTTGCCGTAGCTTTGTAAAGGACTATTTAACAGCGGTTTAATGTTTGTTAAGGCTTGGCCTACGATTCTCTTGTTCAAATCCTGGAGTCAAGCTTTATGTTTGATTTTAACGGAACATAGAGGATTTTATTTTAAAGTATTCAGTAGAGGCGATGAAAAAGGTGTCATTAAAGGACATAGCAAATAAGGTGGGAGTGTCGACCGCATTGGTTTCGTATGTTTTGAATAACCAGAAAGAGGGAAGAATACGGAAGGAGGTGGCTCAAAAAATCAGGGATACCGCAAAGCAATTAAACTATCGCGCCAATCTTACTGCCCGGAGCCTTAAGACTAACAAGACATTTACCATAGGCCTCGTTGTTGCCGATATTTCCAATCCATTTTTCTCAGCGCTCGCCCGAATCATTGAAGACGCAGCAGATCGCGAAAATTATACGGTGATTTTCGGAAGTTCTGATGAGAGCCTTAAAAAATCAGCAAAACTGATTGAAACATTCCTGGACCGCCAGGTCGATGGTTTGATCATTTCTCCACCCGAAAATTCCGAACAGCAGGTTGAGTCATTAATGAAGGAGAATTTTCCCTTTGTGCTGATCGACCGTTATTTCCCTGGCTTAAGAACCAATTATGTAGCGATAGACAATCATCAAGCTGCTCATGAAGCGGTGAAGCATTTTATTGAGAAAGGTCGAAAAAAAATTGGAATGATTACATATCGGTCTTCCATCTTTACCATTTCAGAAAGAACCAGGGGCTATCAGACCGCCCTGGAGGAAGCAGGAGTTTCATTTGAAAAAAAATGGCTGAAGGAATTAAATGCTGAAGACTTTGGCAATTCTATTAAAAGGGCGATTGAGGAATTGGTGAAGAGACCGGGGGGCATTGACGCATTGTTATTCGGATCAAATACACTGGCCATTGCCGGTTTGAAACATCTTAACACACTCGGCATAAAAGTTCCCCGTGAATTAGCTATCATAAGTTTTGATGAGACAGAAGCATTTGACCTTTTTTATGCACCGATCACCTTTATTAAACAGCCATTGCAGGAAATGGGGGAGATTGCTACAAGGATATTACTTCAGCATATTTGCAAAAAGGGAGAATTTACACAATTGAACATACCCGCTAAACTTATCTCGAGGGAATCAACGGCGTAGCTTAACCTTAAAGTTAATCTTTGGATATTTTTTTCGGATTTCAAAATTGGGATTTCGGATTTGTTTGGTTCTTGGATCTTGTAGTTTGCAATTTCATGTAAGGGGAACGGAACATAAGACATAACGTTTTATTTATGTAAATTGAAAGTAAAATTTCAGCTGATGAAAACAGCACTTGTTACGGGCGCTTCGGGCAATCTTGGACAGGAAGTTATTCGAAAATTTATTTCAGAGGGATACAATGTCGTTGGCACTGTTATACCAAACGATCCGGTTACTATTGAAATTAACAGCGATCGGTTTGAGAAGGTAGTAGCTGATTTAATGAGTGAAGATGATGCTCAAAGGCTGGCATCGTCCGTAATATCCAGGTATGGCCAGGTGGATGCGGCAATTCTGACCGTTGGCGGATTTGCTATGGGAAACATTTCTGAAACGAAAACCTCCGATATATTAAATCAATACAAGCTGAATTTTGAAACGGCTTACAATATTGCACGACCATTGTTTGTCCAAATGCTAAGGCAAAATAACGGACGGATCTTTTTGATCGGATCACGACCGGGACTGGAAGCAAAAAGTGGTAAAGGGATGATTGCCTACGGACTTGCCAAATCACTTATTTTCCGGTTAGCAGAATTAATGAATGAAGAGGGTAAACATCATAATGTGGTAACAAGTGTCATCGTTCCCAGTACGATTGATACTCCTCAAAATCGCAAATCAATGCCGGATGCTGACCCCAGTAATTGGGTCAGGGCTGAAGAAATTGCCAACACCATATTTTATTATTGCTCGGATGCTTCAAGGTCATTAAGAGAACCTGTCATCAAGATTTATGGCAATTCGTGAAATCTTTCCGAACGTTAATTCCAAGCCACTTAATCAATAGAAAATATTGACGGATAAAAAATTGATTTGCCACACAAGTTTTAATTGATTGTGGTCTTTTGCAGCCTGGATGAACTAAAATCTCCGATATTGCGTTTTTAGAAATTTGAAATATGTACCGGGAAACTGACTCAAATCCGGCGTAAAAATTAAAAAATAACCTAATATGAAACAAAAGAGTACCAAAATGATTGCTTTCTTGCTTGCATTTGCCTCATTAACAATGGGACTTGCAAGCTGTGAAAAGGATTCCAATGACACCGACCCAACACCTGCTTCTATCGAAGGCTTATGGATAGGATCGTATTCGGTTGACGGTTACCCGGGCGCCGGCCTACGATATTTCAGTTTTATTATAAAACCTGACGGGACAGTAATAAATGATACTAAGGCAGAAAATCAACAACATTTAAGCATAGGCAATTGGACATTGACCGGGGATTTGTTTGAGTGTACCGCTACTTGTGTTTATGGATTGCCTATAAACATGGGAGTAACGGAGACGCACACTGCTACATTTGATAAAGCCAATGGAACGATCACAAACGGTATTTGGAAAAATGTCCCCCCGTTAAATGGCTCCGGAACATTTACTTTAACCAAAGTGAAATAAGTCCGCTCGCTAAAAGGTATACAAAGAGTCGGCAAAACTATAAAAAGGCAATACCCGTCGCAGTGTTAAAGCGACGGGTTTTTTGTGTGTTTTCAAAAGTCCATAACTTCAACTTTGAATTTTTTAATTAGTCGTATTACAGTTGTGCACAAGTTTGAATGTTACACCTAAGCTCATATGAATCAGCAGCATCGTCAACTCATCTCTACCGGTTCACCTTATGAGCCGAAAGTTGGAATTTCAAGGGCCGTGCGAAGCGGTCAAATAATTGCCGTGACCGGAACTGCACCTTTGGGACCCGACGGCAAAACCGTTGCCATTGGTGATCCTGCCGCGCAGGCTCGCCGTTGTTTAGAAATCATACAGGCAGCCATCGAAGGGTTAGGCGGAAAAATGTCCGACGTTATCCGAACGAGAATTCTTTTGACGCGGATCGAAGATTGGGAAAAAGTCGCCCTGGTGCACGGTGAATTTTTTACCAATATCCGGCCGGCCAATACTATCATGCAGGTGGTTCGGTTCATTGACGTTGCCTGGTTGGTGGAAATAGAAGCAGATGCTGTAATCGGGGAGTAAGCCATTCTTATAAAGTGCAACTATAACCAAAACATAAATCAATAGCCATGCGTTTCTTTATTTTTTTGCTTCAGGCGATACTTGAGAGCCCGAGTAATCATTTGCCGGTTCCAAAGTTTGAAGAGCAGGTAATTGATAATAACATTTCAATTGGTTATGGTCTCGCTCTTGGCGATGTGGATGGAGACGGCAAGCCTGATATTCTCCTCGCCGATAAAAAGCAATTTGTGTGGTACCGTAACGGGGATTGGAAACGGTTTGTGATGGTTGAAAATTTAACCGAGTTTGACAATGTTTGCATCGCTGCCCGCGACCTTGATGGCGATGGAAAGGTTGAAGTTGCGGTTGGCGCGCAATGGAATCCCGGCGAAACGGGTGACTCGACCAAATCAGGTTCTGTTCATTACCTTATCCGCCCGCAGGATCCTACGCAATTGTGGAAGGCTATACCATTACATCATGAACCGACCGTGCACCGGATGCGATGGGCAAAAGCTGCTGATGGATCATTTTACCTGCTTGTATTACCATTGCATGGAAGGGGAAATAAGAACGGTGAAGGCGAACCCGTAAAATTTATTTCTTACCGGTTTAAGAAGGATTCGGGCAGCAACTGGAACATTACTGTAATAGATCAGTCCATGCACATGACTCATAATTTTGCTATAGTAGAAGATAAAGTTTTAAAAAGGACAGATATTTATATCGGCGGCAAAGAAGGAGTTAGAATTATTCCGGCATTCAAAAACAATGCAGATAGTAAATCACAGGAGATAGACGGCATCGGTAATGGTACGGGTGAAGTACGGATAGGAAAGTTTAAAGATAAGGATCGGTTTATTGCAGCGATTGAACCTATGCATGGGACAACATTGGTGACTTATTCACTGGGAAAAGAAAAGACCCGTACTATATTGGATGAGTCATTCAAGGAAGGCCATGCACTGGCGACGGCCGATCTGCTTGGATTGGGTTATGACCAGGTAGTAGCAGGATGGCGGGTTGCAAATGCCGACAATAAAGTTGGAATAAAATTATACGTGCCTCAAAACGGAAGCGCATCGACATGGGATCAATACTGGATCGATGATAATGGAATGGCCACAGAGGACCTGCAAGTAATGGATCTGAATGCTGACGGTAAACCAGATATAATAGCATCTGGCCGCGCCACGAAAAATCTAAAGATTTATTGGAATAAATCGGAATAAATCCCACTCGTCACTAGCCACCTTCCACTCGTGTCTTAATTTACAAGGATTTCATCAGTAAAGATCCAGGCTTTTTCTCCCTTACCAGCATGCCATTTTGGAAGCTTCGGCACCGGTATCGCAACTATCTTAATATATTTTGCATCAACGGTATTAAACTTACATTCAAATCCTTTCATAAAAGAAGGGACGACCTTAGACGGTTGCTGCGGTTCAACCTTTCCCAATAGTTTTAGGTTCTTTAAATCTTCACCACCCCATACTTCGATGAGTTTTGCAGGCAGGATATAGCTGCCCACATCCACCAACGAACTTAAGGTGATGCTTTGAACAGGAATCGCATTCCTGAATTCAAGCAGGCATTCCATTTTTTGTTGACGATATGCCACCCAGCCACCAAAACGGAAATCAGGTTCACCCCTTTCATGATTTATCAGCAATTTATTCTGCTCGTCCTTATATTTCTCATCAGGTTTTGTAATGTAGATCACAGAGTCGGGCGTATAGGTATTCTTATAAAAGTTTGCTTCGAGAAGATCACTGCTGATCCAGCCCGCTTTATATGCCTTCGCTTTTATGTGAACATTCTCGCTGATCGTTTCGGTGCCTTTAAATACCGGTGAGCTCGTGCTGTCCGGTTCAGTTCCGTCAAGAGTGTAACGAATAGTAGTTCCGTGTATGTAATGTTTAAGTTTCAATGGAACAGCCTTGGTTAAAAAGTCTTCTTCATTGAGCAGGACCGGTGGAGATAATTTCAATACTATGGTGTCTCCCCTGAATCCCGTTTCAAAATGAATTTTTGCCAATTCTTTTTTTATTTGTTCAAGATCGGCCGCGGCTACAGGTATATTCCAGGTATAAACAGTCTTAAGCTGCGGGAAACTTTGTAATTGCTTTAAATAATCGGAATTTATTTTTGTGCCTGACAGCGAAAGTGTTTTTAAAAATTTCAACTTGTTCAGTTCAGGCAATGATGCCCCGGTGATGGAAGTAAAACTTAGATTTAGCCTTCGAAGATTTTCAAAGTCGCTGATAAGCTTTAGGTCTTCATCTTTTACAGGCATTTTTGCCAGGTCGAGCGTAACCACCTGTTTTTTTACTTTGGAAAGTTCTTTTAGCTGATCAGCCTGGAACAAGTTGCTATTAAAAAAATTAACCGACAGTGCCGGCGATCCCTTCGCCTCGGCCGTGACAACGCGATTGGATGTATTGAGTGTTTTAATAACATCGGGATCGGCTTCATCAAAATCATATTCGGCCATTTCTGCGGCTGTAAATATTTTGCCGGCCAGTTGGGACAACGTATCTGAGGGTGGGAGGTCTGCAACCTTAAGTTTAAAATCAGAACCCTTGCGTATCCATTGCGTAATGATTTCAATTTCTTCATCCGACAACTGAGGCTTACCCTGGGGAGGCATATGCTTTTTTGCTTCAAGAGGAAGATGTACTCTGTGCAATAACAGTCCAAGGTCGGCGGCCGTACTATCCCATAGTTTACCATTCTTACCTCCTTTTAACAGTAATTTCTGCGTCTCCATGACCAGCTCACCTTTTGCTTTTTTACTGTTATGACAGGAATGGCATTTAGATTCCAAAATAGGCTTTACCATATGCTCAAATACGACGGCTTCTTCTGGTGATACGGAGGGCTTTCTTTTTTCGGGGAGCATCGGCGCCAGTAAAAAATTTTGTCCGTGTGTGATGCCTGCACCCTGGTGGCCTGCAAAGCTGACGAGGAGGATGGCAACAAGGGATGTCAGAAATGAAAATATTTTCCTTGCCTGCAATTGCCTGTTAAAATAATACCATCCAAGTGTGAAAACGGCAACTCCGACACCGCTCCACTTATGCCACTGTAACGCCTCCTGGTCATAGCCTTCCTCTTTTGAAAGGAACAAGCCAGCCAACGCAGTGCCTGCAGAGCAAAACGCAGCCAACAATAATAAGAGATCGGTAATCTGTGCAACCGAATCATCCGATTTATTTTTTGTGAAGAGGAGGACGAGCATGGTCAGCGCATACAGGATGACCAACACAATCGGAAAATGAAGAACCAGGGGATGCATTCTGCCGACTACCTGCAGCCAAACAGGAACAGATATCCTGGTTTCAAATAACAGGAGGAAAAGCAAGAGACAATTTAAAGCAAAGGTGATATTGAACAAGCTATTTTTCCAGCGCTGCATGTATTAATAAACTTTTATTTCATCGATAAATAACCAGCCATGATTGCCTTTGCCATTGTGCCAGTCAGGAATTTTTTTTATCGGAAGCAATACTACTTTGATTTTTTGCGCACTGATAGCGGACGATGGTCTGATTTCCTGAACAATACATTGCTTAGCACCCGGCCCGTCATGAGAAAATATTTGCTTCGCCACCGGCAGATATTTTTTTCCCCCATCATCAAAGTAATATACGAATAACGATTCTGGCATAAATATCCAGTTATTTTGATCCTGGAGCAGATTTATCAATACAGAATTGATTTTTTCTTTCTTTACCAGGTCAACAGTAATCGTTACTGAATCGATATCGTAACCGAGCCATGTGCCCGAACGATAATTCGTAATCCCGCCAACGTTATCCTGCAGAATGGTTGCCTTTGCATTTGCGTAGGATTCATTCGGCTTTGAAAAATGAATTTTCCTGATGGCTTTGCCGTCATTGATAAATGTGGCAGTTTCAGTCTCAGAAGGCAGGAAATCTTTACCAAACGCCTTCACTTTTACAACCGTGTTTTTGGTGACCGGAACTGCACCTGAATAAACTGCATCGCTTTCCGTGGGTTCATTCCCATTCAATGTATAATATACGTCAGCACCGGGCTGATTAAAAACAATTTCAAACGAAGTGTTGCCTTTGAAGAAAACGGATTGGTATTTCAACATTGGCGGTGCCAGCTGAAATAAGGGTTGACCAAAACTTTGCAAAAAAAAGAAGACAGAAAGGAATAGGAACCCTTGTTTCATACAGGCATTAGTTTATAAGGATATTCTTTGCCTGAGTTCCATTGAGCTATATAAAGGTTTTCCTCATCGTCTATACATACGTCGTGCGGGTATTGAAATACTTTTACCGTTTGATACATTTCCTCCGGTGTATTATTGGCATAAGCGGGCAAATTGCCTCCGATGTTCGATATTACTTTATAGTTTTTGTCCAGTATCAATACAAAACCAGATTTTTCATCCAGCCTGGAATTGGTTTGTAAAACGGCAACATACAAGTAATCACCTTTGATCACAGGCCGGCAAACCCACGCACCCGGCAACGGAATGGTATTAATGTACTTTCCGTCCATTGTGTATCGCTTAAATGCATTTTGCACCCTTGATGTTACAACAAGACAGGGATTGGCTTTATCCCGGTTGTCAATACATATTCCGTGAGTATTAACTACGAATTCATCACCTTGGCCTCGGCCGGCGAAATGACGGATATATTTCCCTTTGTAGTCGTATTGAATGACAAAATCCTTCCCATAGCCATCTGCAACATAAATGTCTCCATTAGGTGCGATGATGGTTTCGGTCGGAACGTACTCTTCGGCCTTTGTGTATTTGCCTGTTTCTTTGGGATAGTCCAGTGTCATTAAAACTTTTCCGTCTATTGTTGTTTTTATTACCTGGTGACGATTATTGTCACAAATAAATAAAACATCTTCGCCGTTTTCGTTGAAAAGGGTGAGTCCATGCGCGCCAGGATATTCATGCCCCCATGTATTAATCAGGTTACCTCCTTTGTCATAGATAATCACATTATTCTTTGTTTCATTAGTCAGCAGGATGATGCGACCCAGTTTGTCCTGGATCATTTCATGACAATCTTTTACGGGATATTTCGAAGCGTCTAAGTGGCTCCATTTTATATCGATGCGGTATCGCTTGTTGTTATGACCAAGAATAACATCTTCAGGCGCCAAACCTCTTAGGATTGCCGGCGCATAAATCATACCTGCACCAACTGCAGAGGCTTGTTTTATAAACTGTTTGCGTTTCATAAATTTGAATGTGGTTTCTAAGTTGAAGAGAGCAGCCCGTATATCCAGCAGCTCGCAACAGATACCCCGTAAGATTTAACCGATGCTATCCCATAATCCCATTTCCAACTTCTACGCCATTAATCCTTTAATAACTTCTCCCTTTACATCTGTCAATCTATATCGCCTGCCCAAATGTTTGTAGGTTAATTGCTCATGATTCAATCCCATAAGGTGTAAGATCGTAGCATGAAAATCGTGAACATGCACCGGGTCTTTGGCAATGTTATAACCAAACTCATCGGTTTCGCCATACACGCCCGGTCGAACGCCGCCACCTGCCATCCACACTGTGAAGCAACGCGGATGATGATCCCTTCCGTAATTATCTTTTGTCAATACACCCTGGCAATAATTGGTGCGACCAAACTCCCCACCCCAAATGACTAAAGTTTCATCAAGCAGTCCACGTTGTTTGAGATCAGTGATCAATGCCGCCGAAGCCTGGTCAGCATCTTTACATTGACCTTTGATTTGCTCTGGTAAATTATCATGCCCGTCCCAACCCTGGTGGTACAATTGAACGAAACGAACGCCATTCTCGGATAGCTTTCGTGCGAGCAAACAATTCGCAGCATATGTGCCGGGTGTCAGGCAATCGGGCCCATATAGTTTTACAATATCCTCCGGCTCTTTGCTGAGGTCAGTGATATCAGGTACCGCTGTTTGCATCCGGTAAGCCATTTCATATTGCTGCACTTTTGTGTTGATTTCAGGATCTCCAAATTCTTTGTATGATTCTTCATTGAGTGCGGCAAGCTTATCCAGCATTTTTCGGCGGTCGGTCTTATCAATTCCTTCCGGGTTATTGAGATATAATACAGGATTTTCACCACTGCTAAATTGAACTCCCTGGTGAATAGAATCCAGGAATCCATTTGTCCAAAGCTTCGAATAAACACCCTGGCCGTTTCCTTTTCCTTTCGAAAGCAAAACACAAAAGGCGGGTAAGTTTTTATTCTCGCTTCCCAAACCATAACTCAACCACGATCCCATACTGGGCCGATTGCCGACTTGCGCTCCTGTCTGGAAAAATGTCAATGCCGGATCATGGTTAATGGCTTCTGTGAACATACTCCTTATAATGCAAAGGTCATCGACAACCTTAGCTGTATTTGGCAATAACTCACTGATCCACGCTCTTGCCTGCCCGTATTGATCAAATTTGAAGATGGTTCCGGCCATCGGAAATTTTGCCTGGTTAGCTGTCATACCCGTCAACCGCTGCCCCATGCGTATGGATGCAGGCAGATCCTGGCCCTGCATTTTCTGCAGCATCGGTTTATAGTCAAATAAGTCTAGTTGTGATGGAGCACCGTTTTGAAATAAATAGATAATTCGCTTGGCCTTTGGCGCAAAATGCGGCAATCCCGTCACGACCATCTCTTCATCATTGCCTCCAAACAGATCGGGAATGAGCAGAGAGCCCAGTGCAACGCTGCCGATTCCGAGCCCTAACCGCGAAAGAAATTTTTTGCGGTTAATGTTAAGCCCGTGTTCGAGAAATTCTTTTTGCATAATATTTTTTTAATAACTAAACGCACTATATAGTGTATCCCACGAATACCATAAATCTAAGCTATCCCGGTTCAGATTACTTCACAATCGCCTCTTCCAGGTTGTAAATCGTATTCACCACTTTCATCATTGCAGCCAACTGGTTTTTATCTTCTTTTTCAGATAAAGGGTATTCGCCAACCTTCAACGTTGTTACAGCATCCAATTTTTTCTGCTGAAACATTTGTAGCTGGTCGTCATAATACTCCTGTAACAGGGTTTGCTCTTTGTCGGAAGGTTTTCGACAAATGATCCTTCTGAATGCAGTATTAATTTTTTCCCGCACAGGAGACGATTCTGTCAATAGACTTTGCGCCAGCACTCTTGAAGCTTCAAGCACTGCAGGGTCATTCATCATGATCAGCGCCTGCAGGGGAGTATTGGTTTTTAAACGTTTTACTTCGCACTGGTCGCGGTTGCTGGCATCAAACAAGATCATCCCTGGTGGCGGCACTGTGAGCTTAATAAAATTATAAAGTCCCCTTCGATACAATGACTCATTATGATCCTGCCGGTATACCGCCAACACTCCGCGCCCGGATGATGCCTGTTCCCAAATGCCCTTAGGCTGGTACGGTTTTACGCTTGGGCCGCCAATGGTTTTTACAAGCAGGCCACTGCTTGCTAAATACATGTCCTTTACAAACTCCGCTTTCAATCGCTGTCTTGGGGACCTGGACAGGTAAATGTTTTCCGGATCTTTTTTCAATTGTTCATCCGAAATCTTACCTGACTGCCGGTAGGTTGCCGACATGACGATTTGTTTTATCAGCCGCTTAATATCCCATCCGTGTTCCATAAAGTCAACTGCCAGCCAATCAAGCAACTCAGGGTGCGAAGGCAATTCCCCCTGCATTCCAAAATCACCAGAAGTCTTTACAATTCCTCTTCCAAAAAGTTCCTGCCAGATTTGATTTACAAATACTCTTGATGTTAAGGGATTATTTCGATCTACGGTCCATTTAGCAAGACCAACGCGATCCCGGGAGAATTTAGTGGTATCAAATTTCATTACTGCCCCGATCGCAGCGGGTCTTACTTCCGCACCGGGCTGGTCATAAACACCCCTGTTCAATACAAATGTTTTCCTCGCGCTATCCCGTTCACCCATCACTGATACCGTCATTGTGTTGGTATCTTTTTCATTGATGAACGACAGGATATTTTGCCGGTCGTTCGCATTGATGGTGAGTATCGGGTTCTTGGCAGGTTTTGACACACTAACATCACCTTCATATCCGATTTCCTTTGTGTTGTTGAAAAATGCGAGCAATGAATAATAATCCGTTTGCTTAAAGGGATCATACTTATGGTCGTGACATTGTGCACACTCCACCGTGACTCCTAATATTCCTTTACTAAACGTTTTTGTTTTGTCTAATAAGTATTCAATACGATATTCTTCATCAATTACGCCACCTTCTTCCGTGTATTTGTGGTTCCGGAAAAATCCGGTCGCAAGAATGTCTTCTTTATTTGCATTCGGCAACATGTCACCAGCGATCTGCATGGTCAGGAACTGATCATAAGGTATGTTCTTATTGAACGCGTGAATCACCCAATCGCGCCAGGGCCATTGCGTCCTTATGTTGTCATCCTGGTAACCGTAACTATCGGCATAACGCGCAATGTCCATCCAGTGCACCGCCATTTTTTCCCCGTACTGTGGCGTTTGCAAAAGAGCATCCACCATTTTTTCATAAGCCTTATCTGAATTATCAGCTAAGAATTTATCCATCATTTCAAGAGAGGGTGGCAAACCCGTTATGTCGAAACAAATGCGTTTCAGCAAGCGCTCTTTATCCGCTTCGTCATTTGGCGTCAGACCTTTTGCCTTTAATTTATCAAGTATGAAATGATCGATTTCATTTTTGGCCCAGTCCTTATCGCTGTTTTCCGGTAATGCAGCCTTGACAGGCGGAGTAAATGCCCAGTGTGTTTCATATTTAGCGCCCTGCTCAATCCATTTTTTAAAAAGTTTTATTTCATACTCACTTAATGCGCCTAAGTGAGAATCCGGTTCAGGCATCATATAGGATGAATCGGTGCTGGAAATCCGTTTATAAACTTCAGACGAGTCCGGATTACCTGGAACAAGAGCGAAAGCGCCTTTTGTTTCTTTTAACGGAGCATAAGCACTGTCGGGAATATCCAGACGCAACTTTGCCTGGCGGTGAGACGCGTCAGGACCATGGCACTTAAAACATTTATCAGAAAGAACGGGACGAATGTGAAAATTAAAACTGACTGTTTTGGGCAACGAAGTATCGTTATTGCCTTTATTAAAGCAGGATATTAGCCCGGTTATAACAGCGACTAAAACAATAATGCAGGCAATCAATCGTCCTTTCATGAAGAAGGAAAAATTAGTGAGGCAAGGTACTTAAATTTTACCTTTTACAGAGTTGTTTTCAGCGCCGGTCGGCAAGTATATCGATTGATTTACCATTACATAATTGCGCAAACGATTGAAAAATTTTATAGAATCAAAAACGCAATTTAAATGGTAACTTCACGAGCTTTCAGAACGAAATACGATACTTGTTTATTAAGCAGTCAACTGGGTTGATAACCAATGCGCGGATGCCATTATGAAATTTCTTCTTAATAAAAGATTCCTTCTTGTAATGGGGTTATTGATAGCGGCTTTTATAGCCTGGCGTATCATGTCGCCCGGAAAAAAGGTAGACTTCAGTGCAGATGTAAAGCCAATAATTAACAAGAAATGTATTATTTGTCACGGGGGGGTAAAAGCTAAGGCCGGCTTCAGCCTTTTATTCCGCGAATGGGCGCTGGATACTACTGAATCGGGAAAACCTGCGATCATTCCGGGCGATCCTGGAAATAGTGAAATGATCCGACGCATCAGTTTGAGGGACCCGGAGGAACGAATGCCTTATAAACATGAGCCACTCAGTAAGTCGGAGATAAGCATTTTAAGAAGATGGATCAAACAGGGGGCAAAATGGGGCGACCATTGGGCTTACCTGCCCGTTAAAAAGATTGAGACACCAGCTGTTGAAGACAAATGGATACGTAATGATGTGGACAGGTTCATATTTGAAAAACTGGACGGTGAAAAACTAAAACCTTCTGCACAAGCGGATAAACCCACGCTTCTTCGCAGGGTAAGTCTCGATCTGATCGGCATGTATCCAAATTCTGAGGTCGCGATAAAATATCTCAATAGCAAGGATGATAAAGGATATGAGCTATTGGTTGACTCGCTACTGGCGTCACCACGTTTTGGTGAACGGTGGGCCACATTGTGGCTTGACCTTTCAAGATACGCTGATACGAAAGGATATGAGGCAGATCATGCCCGGCAAATCTGGAAGTATCGCGATTGGCTTATAAAGGCATTAAATGAAGACAAGCCATACGACCAGTTCATTACAGAACAAATAGCCGGTGATCTTTTACCAAATCCTACCGACGAACAATATATCGCGACCGGATTCAGCCGCAACAGCATGACCAATGACGAAGGTGGCACCGACAATGAGGAATTCAGAAAAGCCGCGGTGTTGGATCGTGTAAACACCACCTGGCAGGCGTTAATGGGCACAACTTTTTCATGTGTACAATGCCATAGCCATCCTTACGACCCGTTTCATCATGATGAGTACTATAAATTCATGGCCTATTTCAATAACACCCGCGATGAAGATGTTCCCGGGGAATATCCATTGCTCAGGGAATTCAGCGATTCATTAAAAGACAAAGTTTCAGAAGTACTCGATTGGGTCAATCAACATGGATCAGCCGGCGAAGCTAAAAAGTTTGAAATGTTTCTCCGCACCTGGCGACCTTATGTCAATTCCACCAGCGCGGACAGTTTGACCAATGCTGTCATTACCGGTAACAATTACGCGCTGGCAATGCGTAACCACGCCAAAGCGAGAATCAGGCATGTGGACTTGCAGGATGTTAACCAGATGATCTGGAATTTTTATTCGAAAGAAAAAAATGCGGTCTTAAAATTACGGATCGATTCACCCGATGGACCCGTTGTCGCTACCAAAGAAATAAAGGGTTATGACAAATGGCGGAGAGAATCCATGGAATTCTCCAACCCGGTAACTGGAATACACGATGTTTATTTGGATTATGTGAGCTCAACTTACCAGGAAAAGGCCGATCAGCTTGCCATTTTCTTCGACATTTTTAGTTTTATTCCAAACCTGCCTGGTAAAGGAATGCCCGGCTATGACAACATTAAAAAAACATTCTGGAATATTGTTACAGCAGAGGTTCAAACTACGCCCATCATGTTGGAAAATCCTTCGTGGCAGTGGCGAACAACCCGTGTATTTGAAAGAGGCAATTTCAGAACATTGGGTAAGGAAGTGGAACCTGCTGTGCCTAATGCATTGAGTTTTGCTATGCCGGCCAATGCTCCCAAAAACAGGTTGGGGCTTTCCATGTGGCTTACTGACAAAAGAAATCCGTTAGTATCACGCACAATGGTAAACAGGCTTTGGGAGCAACTGTTTGGTGTAGGCCTGGTGGAGACACTGGAAGATCTCGGTACACAAGGCATACCACCTACTCACAAAGAATTGTTGGATCACTTGTCGTGGCATTTCATGAATGACATGAAGTGGAGTACGAAAAAATTATTAAAAGAGCTGGTGATGAGCGCCACATACAGGCAGGATTCAAAGCTGACTGATGAATTGAAGGAAAAGGACCTTGCCAATAAGTTTTATGCGCGGGGGCCAAGGGTCAGGTTGAGTGCGGAGCAATTGCGTGACCAGGATCTCTGCATAAGCGGAACCATGAGTTCAAAAATGTATGGCCCAGGAGTGATGCCCTGGCAACCTGAAGGCATCTGGCTGACGCCCTATAACGGCGAAAAATGGCAAAACAGCAAAGGAGAAGATCAATTCCGGCGGTCAGTGTATACATATTGGAAACGTTCAGCAGCATATCCGTCAATGATAACATTTGACGGAGTACAAAGGGAAGTTTGCGTGGTGAGAAGAATTCGTACCAATACTCCTTTACAAGCTCTCGTTACCTTAAACGATTCTGCATACCTCAATATGGCCCGACTATTTGCATTGAGGATGAAAAAGGAAGCCGGGGATGATGTAGAACAGCAGATATCAAAAGGCTATGAGCTGATGTTATATAAATCTCTGCCCAAGGCCAAATTAAACGTTTTTGTTAAACTCTATAATGAATCTGTGGCTGAATATAAGGTGGACGGAGAGAAGACCAGGAAATTATCGGGAGACAGTACAAACAGCGCAAGTGCTTCAACCGCTGCCATGGTGGTGGTAGCAAATGCAATGATGAACCTGGATGAAGTAGTGACGAAGAATTAAAAGAACCAGGACCCGCCTGCCGGTCTTGCTTCGCCGAAGCTTCGCGAAGGCGGAGCAGGTTTATGGGATGATAAGATTTTGAGGATTGGGATTACGGGGATCACAAGAGTTTTGAATAAACGTAAGAGCTGACAGCAAAAAAAACAATACATATAAAATGGGAAAACAATCGTCACGAAGAAATTTCATTCAAAAGATCGCTACGGGCGTTGCGGGTGCGGCTTTTGTGCCGGGAATGCTGAACGCCACAGCGAATAATGCGCGCAGAAAAGCAATTGCTCTGAAACGAGTCGGTCAGTTCAGCCCTAATGACAACATCCAGATTGCTGTCATTGGTGCCGGCGGAATGGGTACAGCTGATGCAAATACGGCAATAACAATTCCGGGTGTAAAACTGGTAGCCGCCTGCGACCTTTACGACGGACGATTGGCTGATGCCAGGAAGCTATACGGAAACGATATATTTACGACGAGAGATTACAAAGAAATATTGCAAAGAAAGGATATCGATGCAGTCATTGTAGCTACGCCAGATCACTGGCATAAAGATATTTCGGTGGATGCCATGAATAGTGGCAAGTCTGTTTATTGCGAAAAACCCATGGTGCACGACGTGACTGAGGGGAGTGCCGTAGTTGAGGCACAAGCTAAGAACAAGGTTGTGTTCCAGGTGGGCAGCCAGGGAGTAAGCTCATTGGGTAATGAAAAGGCGAAGGAACTTTTAGCTGCCGGCGCTATTGGAAAACTAAATTACGCCGAAGGTTTTTGGGCACGCAATTCTCCAAATGGAGCATGGCAGTATACGATCCCTGCCGATGGGAATGAAAAAACGGTCGGATGGAAAACATTCTTGAATAAATATCCCGATCGTCCGTTTGACGCAAAAAGGTTTTTCCGCTGGCGCTGTTACAGAGATTATGGCACGGGAGTTTCCGGTGATTTATTTGTACACCTCTTTTCCAGTTTACATTTTATCACGAATTCGAAAGGTCCGCAAAAAATAATGGCGATGGGCGGTTTGCGTTTTTGGAAGGATGGACGTGAGGTGCCCGATATCCTTATGGGAATGTTCGATTATGCAGAAACACCGCAGCATCCTGCATTTAATTTATCGTTACGTGTAAACTTTGTGGATGGTACGGCTGACAGCACTTATCTGCGACTGGTGGGAAATGAAGGAAGCATGAATGTTGAATGGGACAAGGTGACGCTGACACGTAATCAATCCTACTCAGCTACAGATGATCCTTTGGCGGCAACTAAGTTCAGCAAGGACGCTCCTGCAGCTTATGAAAGGAAAAAAATGGTACCACCCGATACAACGGTCTTTAAGGCTGAAGAAGGATACAAAGGGGCACATTTTGATCATTTCTCCAATTTGTTTGCAGCAATTCGCGAAAAGAAAACTGTGGTCGAAGATTCTTTGTTTGGCTATCGTGCCGCGGCACCTGCCCTGCTTTGCAACGACAGTTATTTTACTGACAAAGCCGTTAAATGGGATCCGGAAAAACTTAAAGTTGTTTGACACAAATAGTGAAGCAATCACATTTAATAAATAAAAAAATGAAGTGTAAAAATATCATTACAATCACCCTAATCGTTGCCGTTATGACTTCCTTGTCCACAGCAGCCCAAAATGACAATGCGCTGACAGCAGCAGAAAAAAAAGATGGATGGAAATTATTGTTTGATGGCAAAACCCTTACCGGTTGGAAAATGTACCAGGGCAAACCTGCCGATTGCTGGGCCGCGAAGAATGGAGAATTGTATTGCAAAGGAAGTGAAACCGATAAGAGTGATTTGCGTGCCGACATCATCACGTCAGACGAGTACGCTAATTTTGAATTGTCAGTCGATTGGAAAATTCCTCCTGGCGGTAACAGTGGCATCATGTATCATGTAACAGAACAATACGAAGCCGCTTACCTGAGTGGCCCCGAGTATCAATTGATAGATGATGATGGATACGCTGGCGGAAAGCTGGAAGACTGGCAGAAAACCGGATGTGATTATGCCATGTACACAGCCAGTTCGCGGCCAGCGAAACCCGTTGGTCAATACAACACCTCAAAGATTGTCGTAAACGGCGCTCACCGGGAATATTGGTTAAATGGAGTGAAGGTTGTGGAATTTGAGGCCTGGTCAGATGATTGGAAAAAAAGGAAAGATGAAGGTAAATGGAAGGACGCGCCGGGTTACGGAATGGCAAAACAAGGATATATCTGCCTGCAGGATCACGGCAGTGGGGCCTGGTTTAAAAACATTAAGATAAAAAAGCTGTAACGCGATTATTAAGACGGAGCTGCAGCCGTAAACGATTTTTGTTATGACACAAAAAGAATTGCATGACCAGCGATTGGTGAGGGAATCGCAGGCACACGAGCTACGCATGCATACCCGGCGTCATTTTTTGAAAGAAAGCGCGATGGGTCTTGGTGCGTTGGCAATGGGTTCACTGTTGGGTGGTTGCGGAAGCAGGGACAAAATGGGATCAACTATTGCATTTGACCCCGCGCATCCATTGTTGCCTAAATCACCGCCGTTTGTCGGAAAAGCAAGAAGTGTGATATACCTGCACATGGCGGGAGCACCATCACAGCTCGAATTATTTGATTATAAACCTGAGCTTGCAAAAATGGATGGACAGGATTGTCCGCCTTCCTTCCTCGAAGGAAAACAATTTGCTTTTATCCGCGGTGTTCCAAAAATGCTCGGGCCGCAGGCAAAATTTGCACAGCACGGGCAAAGCGGCGCGTGGATTAGCGAAAATCTTCCGCACTTAACCACGATCGCTGATGAAGTAACATTCTTAAAAGCTGTAACTACCGATCAGTTTAATCATGCTCCGGCACAACTCTTAATGCATACAGGCGGCCCGAGATTGGGAAGGCCCAGCATGGGGAGTTGGATTACCTATGGGCTCGGAACCGAAAATCAAAATCTTCCCGGCTTTGTTGTTTTGACCAGCGGCGGTAGTAACCCCGATGCCGGAAAGAGCGTGTGGGGTAGCGGCTTTCTGCCTTCCGTCTACCAGGGCGTGCAATGCCGCAGTGAAGGAGATCCCGTTTTATTTATTAATGATCCGGATGGCATGAGCCGGAATATTCGCAAAGCATCCATCGACGCGATTAATAAAGTAAACAAACTGGAATACGACGAGTACAATGATCCCGAGATTTTATCACGCATTTCACAGTATGAGATGGCGTACCGGATGCAGATTACCGCACCGGAGGTGATGAATATAAACGACGAGCCGGATTATATTCATGAAATGTATGGTACAAAACCCGGCCAGGCATGTTTTGCTAACAATGTTTTGCTTGCAAGAAAGCTGGTGGAAAAAGGTGTACGATATGTTCAGTTGTTTGACTGGGGATGGGACGCTCACGGAGATAATGCAAGCAATGCATTAAACGTTGGAATGCTCAACAAATACCGCAGCGTAGATAAACCAGTGACAGCACTGATACTCGATCTTAAGCAAAGAGGATTGCTGGAAGAAACCCTGGTCGTATGGGGAGGTGAGTTTGGACGTACCCCCATGATGGAAAACCGCGATGGTGTACAGAATCCATTCAAAGGGAGGGATCACCACACCGAAGCATTTACGATCTGGATGGCCGGTGGGGGTATTAAAAAAGGATATGTGTATGGAGAAACGGATGAAATCGGGTACACCATTGTAAGCGGCAAAGTGGAGGCATTCGATATACAGGCGACGATATTGAATCAATTAGGCTTTAATCATGAAGAATTCACATATCCTTTCCAGGGTCGACCATTCAGGTTGACGGATGTTGCAGGAAAGGTATTGCATGATATTATAGCATAGTCAGAACTGGGATTTATGGGATTTGTGGCATTTTAATGATATGGGTGCTGTCAAATCGCAGTTCCACCAAATATGTTTGTTAGGCTACCTGGTCTTCAGGGAATGCAGTAAAGTCGCATTTTTTACGACGTTTATTAAGAAAAATCAGAACTTATCAACTTTATTTTATTTCGATGCCTCAGAACCGGAGAACCTTTATTCAGACAACGACTTCTGCTACGGCCTCAGTATTATTTTCGCCACTCGATAGTTTTGCTTCACCATATAAATCTTCCATCGTGAATAAAAATTTTGAATTAAAAATCCTCGCCACCAACTGGGGATTCCATGGCAATACCGACCAGTTTTGCGCCGCGGCCAAAAAGGAAGGATATGACGGAATAGAAATTTGGTGGCCACGGGAAAAGAAAGACCAGGATGAATTGTTCGCTGCTCTAAAGAAGCATTCCCTGGATGTCGGATTTTTGTGCGGGGCATTTCAGCCGGAATGGAAAGAGCACCTCGAACAGTTTAAGAGCGATATTAACGCGGCAGCGACCAACACCATTCAAAAACCTTTGTACATTAACTGTCACTCGGGTCGCGATTATTTTAGTTTCAATCAAAACGAAGAATTTATCGACCATACTACGAAACTGACAAAAGAAACAGGCATAACCATTTGCCACGAAACACATCGTTCCAGGATCATGTTTGCCGCTCCGCTTACGCGTATGTATATGGAAAAGAGACCGGACCTAAAACTTACATTTGACGTTTCTCACTGGTGTAATGTTCATGAGAGTATGTTAGCTGACCAGAAGGACACTATCAACATGGCATTGCAAAGGGTGGAACATATTCATGCAAGAATTGGTCACCCGGAGGGACCCCAGGTAAACGATCCGCGTGCGCCTGAATGGGAAGCAGTGGTTAAACAGCATTTTGACTGGTGGGATATTGTTGCAGAAAGGAAAAAGAAAAATGGAGAGCGAATGACAATTCTTACAGAATTTGGCCCGGCAGATTACATGCCTACGTTGCCCTACACAAGGCAGCCTCTTGCTGATCAATGGGCCATCAATGTGCATATGATGAATTTACTTAGAAAAAGATATGGAGGGTAGTGAATAGTTTTGCGCCGTGGGCTTTGAAGGTCACCTTTGAAATTGTCATTTGTAAACTAAGAGATGAATTAAAAAAAGATGGTGACGAGGAACAAAAAATGCTAATCGGGTTTATCAATCAACAAAATTAAAAGTGTATATAATTGTATGTCCCGCAGCTCGAAGATCACTGCTCGCAGCTGTATTAAAGCCTCAGGCTTAAAATACATATGATACTAGCCCTTCCCGATCTTATTGGCCGTTTTCACCCCGTTTTGGTTCATTTGCCAATCGGCATTTTATTATTGGCCTGTTTCTTTCAATGGCTAACCTTGAAGCCAAGATTCGCTTTTTTGCAACCTGCTATTCCCGTAATGCTATTTTGGGGGATGCTCGGAGCAGTTATCGCATGCATTAGTGGTTATATGCTCTCACTTAGCGGGGATTATGATGAAGATTTAGTGGATCGCCACCAATGGATGGGAATCATCACTGCAATTGTTTCTTTGATATTATACCTGCTGTATCAATTTTCCATTAGCGAGAGAATTGCACGCGGCGTATCGTTTGGAATCATTGTCCTGATTACTATCACGGGTCATTTGGGTGGTTCATTGACGCACGGATCAGGTTATCTCGCTGAAGGTTTGCATAGCGGTGATAAAGGCGGTGCTGCATTAAAACCAATTCCAAACATACAGGAAGCCGGGTTGTATGCTGACGTGGTTCAACCGCTCTTTCAAAACAGGTGTTATAATTGTCATGGTCCTAATAAACAGAAAGGCAAGTTGCGGCTGGACAAGCCCGAATTAATTGTGAAAGGAGGAAAGGACGGGAAGGTGATAGAGGCGGGAAAGGCAGATAAAAGTGAAATGATCGAAAGATTATTGTTGCCTCCCGAAGACGAAGACCATATGCCTCCCAAAGAAAAGCCACAGTTAACCAGGGGAGAAGTTGCTTTACTGCATTGGTGGATATCTACAGGAGCTGATTTCAATAAAAAAGTAAAAGATCTTCCACAAACAAATGAAATAAGACCCATCTTACTGGCTTTGCAGTCGGGGGCTATTGGCGAAGAATCAAAGCCAACCGATGTGCCTGCTGTTGACGTTAGCAAGGCGGATCCGGATGCCGTAGATCGTTTGAAGAAGGCCGGTGTCATGGTGATGCCCGTGGCACGAAACAGTAATTATTTGTCCGTTAGCTTTTTTACTGCAGGTGGAGGAGCTGATAGTTTAATAAAGTTACTGGAGCCATTGAAGAAGCAGTTAGTCTGGTTAAAACTGGATAACGCGGCCGTCAATGACGCTGCAATGGATGAAATCGCCAACCTAACTACATTAACGAGGCTACATTTAAGCAATACAAATATCACCGATGCCGGGTTGGTAAAACTGCAGACGTTGCAGGAACTGCAGTCATTAAACCTGGTTGGGACAAAAGTTACAGCACAGGGCCTTTTGAAACTAAATGGGTTAAAAAAACTAAAAAACCTATATCTCTACAAGACAGGAGTTGGGAATAATGACTGGTCGTTGCTACAAAAAACTTTTCCGGCAACACAGGTAGATTCGGGTAAATATGCTGTGCCAACATTCGTAACGGATACTACCGTAGTTAAATATTAACCAGCAGATCAATGCGGCGGCATCTTTTTTTATGGACAACGATAATTTGCTGGCTCGCCTTCCCCTCCCTGGCTCAGCCAAAAAAAGAACATAATCTCATTTTCGATTCATTGGCGAAGAGATGGGATGAAGCAATTCCGCTTGGGAATGGATGGCTCGGGGCTTTGATCTGGCAAAAAGAAAATAAGATCAGAATGTCACTTGACCGGGTCGATTTATGGGATGACCGGCCTATGAAAGATATTGAAAAGATAAAATTCGCCTGGGTTGTTCAACAAGTAAAAAAGGGACAATACGACACTGTTCAAAAATTAGGGGATGAACCATATGAAAAATATCCGGCACCGACTAAATTGCCCGGAGCCGCATTGGAATTTGATCTTAATGCAATAGGTAAAGTTGTTTCAAACGAGCTGGATATTAAAACAGGCTTATCGGAAATCAAATTTGAAAATGGTATAATCTTTCATAATTATATCCACGCATCAATGCAAGTTGGATATTTTAGTTTTGAAAACCTTCCGGTGGCGCAACAGAATTTGAATTCAATTACTCCTGAACTGGTCATACCAAACTACAATACGGGCAAACCAGGCATAACAGGTAACAGTGTTGAAGGAAAAGGGCTCGAAGGGCTTGGATACAAAAAAGGGAAAGTAGTTAAAACATCTAATAGCATTCGCTATCATCAGCCAACCTGGAATAATAATTTTTACGAAGTATTGGTAAAATGGTATCATCTTCCCGGTAACTATCTCATCGGACAGTGGACCATCAGCAATAGTAAGCCTGCGCAGCTCAGGGATCCCGATTTTAAATTGAAAGAACCCACAGGTTGGCCCTCGCACATTAAATGGTGGTCTGACTACTGGAGCCGGTCTTCGGTTGTGTTGCCAGACAAGAAACTGGAAAAACAATATTTCCTGGAAATGTACAAGTTTGCATGCGTGGCCCGAAGCAATACGCCTCCGATTTCACTGCAGGCAATATGGACAGCAGACAATGGCAACCTGCCACCATGGAAGGGAGATTATCACCATGATTTAAATACGCAGCTTAGTTATTGGCCGGGATATGCGTCTAACCATCTTGATCTGACAGCCGGATACACAAATTGGCTGTGGAAAGTGAAAGAGGAAAATAAACGGTGGACTAGACAGTATTTTGGCATCGATGGATTAAATGTGCCCGGAGTAACTACCATAAGCGGTAAACCTATGGGAGGATGGATCCAGTATTCAATGAGTCCCACAACAGCAGCATGGTTGGCACAACATTTTTATTGGCAATGGCAATATAGCATGGATAAAACATTCTTAAAAACAAAGGCTAAGCCCTATATCCTGGATGTTGCTACATATTTGCAAATAGCAACCGTAGATTATCCGGAAAGAAAATTACAACTTGGTTCAAGTCCCGAATATCATGATAATAGTATTAAAGCCTGGTTTCAAAGTTTTACAAACTATGATCTTGCGCTTATAAAAAATCTATTTCATTATGCCTGGTCAATAAATAATTTTTTTCGTGACCCTGTCGACAAATATTGGATGGACGTACTGGGTCAACTTCCGGATTTTAATGTAAATGAAACCGGCCTTACTGTCGCGCCAGGAGAAAATCTCGAATCTTCGCATCGTCATCATTCGCCCTATATGGCTATTTATCCGCTTTGTTTGCTGAATATTGATAATGATAAGGACAGGCAAATAATCGAAGCCTCAATCAGGCAGATTGAAAGTAAAGGGACCAATCAATGGTGTGGGTATTCGTTTAGCTGGATGGCTTGTATTTACGCCCGGGCAAGGCAGGCTGAGAACGCAATAAAGCAATTGGAGATATTTGCATCCAATTTTTGTTCTGCTAATAGTTTTCATTTAAACGGCGACCAGAAAGGCGGACAATATTCATCATTTACTTACAGGCCATTTACGCTCGAAGGTAATTTTGCCTTTGCACAGGGAGTACACGAATTGCTCGTTCAATGCCGCAATGGACGAATAGAAGTCTTCCCTGCCGTTCCAGTTCAATGGAAAGACGTTTCTTTCAAAACGCTTAGGGCAGAGGGCGCTTTCCTGGTAAGCGCCAACCGGGAGGGCGGCGTAGTAACCGAGGTGACTGTAAAAGCTGAGCAGGGCGGAAGATTGGAATTGAAATTGCCCTTCAAAACATTTTTTATTACCAACTTGCAGAAAAAATATGAGATGGCTAACGGCATATTGGAAGCGGAGATGGAAAAAGGTGAAACAATCATAATTAAAAACGGGTACGAATAAATATCTACAATGAAAAGGAAGGACTTCCTGGAGTTATCCATTCCTGCATTCTTATTGCTGGCCAACGGTCGGGTCGTGAAAGCCCAGGAATTCTTACTGTCAGAATCCCATCGCAAAAAGGTAAAACTTCGGTTTGCAGTTGCATCAGATGGGCACTATGGACAGCCAGGCACCGAGTATGAAAAATTTTTCTCAACAATTGTTTCCCGTATCAACGACGAGCATAAAAAGCATCCTTTTTCATTTTGTGTCATAAATGGAGATGTAATTCACGACGACAAAGCATATTATCCCGCAGCAAAAAAAGCGTTAGATGCGCTGCTGCCAAAATATTATGTCAGCCAGGGTAATCACGACCACGTCACGTACCGGGAATGGGAGTCAATTTGGAACATGCCTGTCAACCTGGATTTTAGCATAGAAAAAAATTCTTTTCTCGTAGGGACTACCTCTGATGAAGCCGGTACTTATCTATGTCCAGATCTTTCCTGGCTCAGCCAAAAGCTTGAAGAACACACGAGACAGGATAATGTTTTTGTTTTTATACATATCAACCCGGGCAAGCTCACAAAAAACGCGGTTGATTGCCCTGAATTATTTGAGATTCTAGGAAAGTATCGTAACATCAGGGCGGTTTTTAACGGTCATGATCATGATGAGGAAGGCATCAAGAAAAAGGAAGAAGTGCCGTTTATATTTGATGCCCATTTTGGTGGAAACTGGGGCACCAGTTATCGTGGTTTTAGAATCGTGGAGTTGATGAAGGATAATTCGATAGTAACTTATATTATGAATCCGACCGAAAGGATCAATAACGCAAACCTTGGTGTTGTTGCTAAATAAATTTGGAAATGAAGAATATTACGAATTTTTGGCTGGTCGTTTTTTTTACAGGGATAACTAATATAGTGGAGGGCCAATCGCCAAAACCCGGCCCTTTACCCAGTAAGCAACAATTAGCGTGGCATGAGATGGAGTATTATTGGTTCATTCATTTTGGTCCGAATACATTTACGGATAAGGAATGGGGTCATGGGGATGAACAGGCCGATATCTTTAACCCGACACAACTGGATTGCCGGCAATGGGCGCGAATTGCAAAGCAGGCGGGTGCAAAAGGCATAATCTTAACAACCAAACATCACGATGGATTTTGCCTTTGGCCAAGTAAATATTCTTCACATACAGTAAGGGAAAGCAAATGGAAAGGTGGCAAAGGTGATGTCGTGAAAGATTTGATGCGCGCATGTCGGGAATATGGACTAAAGTTTGGCGTGTATCTTTCTCCATGGGACAGGAATCATCCAAAATATGGAACGGCGGAGTATAACGAAGTATACGTAAATACAATGAAAGAACTTATTACACGCTATGGTCCATTTTTCGAATTTTGGTGGGATGGAGCGAACGGGGAAGGGCCTAATGGCAAAAAGCAGGAATATGATTTCAGGCGGTTTGAGCAAACAATGCGAAGATTAGCTCCAAACACAATTGTGTTTAGTGACATCGGCCCCGATATCAGGTGGGTAGGAAATGAAAAAGGTATTGCCGGCAAGACTAACTGGAACTTTCTTGACACGGCTGGTTTTAAAAGAGGACAGGGAGCGCCGCCAACTGATACCCTAAACCAGGGAAATGTTAACGGCAAACACTGGATACCGGCAGAGTGTGATGTGAGTATTCGTCCCGGATGGTTTTATCACAAAGAAGAAGATGATAAGGTAAAAACAGCAGACCAGTTATTCGATCTTTATTTGAAATCTGTAGGCCGGGGATCCAATTTTTTGCTGAATATTCCTCCGGACAGGCGCGGGCTGATCAATGAGATCGATTCTGCCTCCCTCGTGGAATTCAAAAAATTAAGAGACGAAAGTTTTTCAAACAATATCGCGAAGGGCAGCAAAGCGGAACTACATACAGGTGCCGGCATATTTCAACGCACGAACTTTACTGACGGTAAGATAGAAACGTACGAGGCGTTAAAAAAATATCCCGACGATCGCCTTTGGATAAAGTTTGAGCAGGTAAAAAAAATCAACACCATCGTACTACGGGAAAACATACGAATGGGCCAGCGAATTAAATCGGCCAAATTGGAGTTGCTCAACGGTTCGCAGGTAGTGAAAGAAATAGATGTAACAACAATCGGTAGAAAGCGGATTCTCACCTTCCCGGTCCAGGACGTAAGCGCTATCAGCCTGGTTGTTACAGAAGCCAAAGACGTTCCTTTGATTTCAGAAATGTCAGTCTACCTGATTGATGAGAGGCTGGTCGAAAAGTAGGTGCGATCAGCTACCCACGAAGTTTGCTTTTCTTTTTTCTAAAAATGCTGCGGTTCCCTCCTTCGCGTCGGAAGTATCAAACAGTTGCCCAAAGAGATCCACTTCCAACGCTAGTCCATTCTTTGTTTCGTCAAATACTGCATTGGCTGCCTTAATGCAAGCCCCAACCGCGAGCGGCGCTTTCGAATTAATGATTGCTAAAATTGATTTTGTCCTAGCTAATAGTTCTTCCTGCGCAACCACATAATTTGTCAAGCCATATTGCAAGGCCGTATTAGCATCAATCATGTTGCCAGTTAATAATAATTCCATAGCCCTGCCTTTCCCTATCAATTGCACCAGCCGTTGGGTTCCACCGTAACCCGGTATCAGTCCGAGATTAACTTCCGGTTGACCAAACTTTGCATTTTCCGAGGCAATCCGGAAATGGCAACTCATTGCAAGTTCACAGCCACCGCCCAGCGCAAAGCCATTCACCGCAGCAATAATTGGTTTTGTACTGTTTTCAATTTTGGAGAAAACAAGATCCTGGCCTTTTTGCGCTAATGCTTTTCCCTGCGTTGCACCAAGCGAAACAAACTCGCTGATGTCGGCCCCCGCTACAAATGCTTTTTGGCCGCTGCCGGTGACAATTGCAGATCTTATTTCGGGATTCGCATTTACGTCGTCGATGGCTGCACCCAGTTCTTCAATGACTGTTTTGTTCAGTGCATTCAATTTGTCAGGACGGTTGATGGTAATAGTACAGATACGATCTTCCGTTTGTACGATCAGCGAAGTGTACATAGAATTTTTTTTCAAAAGTAAGGATAGTGCTTCATGCAATGTGCGGCAACAACCGGGCAAAACCGTGAACTATCTTATTTTGAAAAACTGGCTAAGAGGATTTTTTTGTCGTGGCATTTTCTATTTTTTGGCCCACCAGTAACAACAAAAGCCAACCGGTTTTTGCCAGCATTATCATGATCCATCCGCAAAGGATCGTTTTTAGAAAAATGAGTCCATCTTCAGACAGTGAAAATGGAACTTCGAAGAAGATCAGCCTTATCCAGGCAAACACAGTTAAAGAAAGAACAAGGCCGATTACGAACGTCTCTTTAAGGAAGAGTTTTAAGGAATGAATATTCATAGTAGGTTTTAGGTTTGGAAGACAAAGATGTAAAATTGAAAATGACTTCTTCCGGGGGGACTGAGTGAACAGTGCCGATGGATTAGTGAGGTGAGGAAAAAGGGGGATAGATTGTAAGCTGAGGTGCTTAAATATTAAAAATCCCGGTTTTCTTTAACCCAGGTAGTAATATAATTTGCTATTTCGGTAGTAGGGGTCCCGGGTGGAAATAATCTGCCAACACCAAGTTTATTAAGCGCCTTCATGTCATCTGCAGGAATAATGCCGCCTCCTGTCAACAATACATCATCCATACCATTTTCCTTCATCAGCTGCATCACCTTTGGGAAGACTGTATTGTGGGCGCCGCTCAGGATACTGATACCGATGGCGTCAACATCCTCCTGCAGCCCCGCGTTAACCACCATCTCCGGCGTTTGGCGGAGGCCTGTATAAATAACCTCCATCCCGGCATCCCGCAGGGCAGTGGCAATTACCTTTGCTCCGCGGTCGTGCCCGTCAAGTCCAACTTTGGCAACAAGGATTCTGACAGGTCTGTTCATGATTTGTGATGTTCCGGTTTAAAAATAAACAATAATCGCTGGATCATTTAATGTGCTCCTGCTTTCGCGGCTGCTTCGATTTTAAAATATTTTGCCCGGCAAGGTGACTAAAGGAGGCCCAGTGTATGTTTCACCCGGCGAATAGTTTCTTCCTTACCCAGCACAATTGCAATATCAAACACGCCGGGGCCGAACTTTCCACCTACCAGCATGATTCGAAAAGGAAGCATCAATTCCCCGGGTTTGAGTCGATTGGCTGCGGCTAATTCTTTAAATGTCGCTTCCAGGTTATCGTGCGTCCATGATGGTGCTTGTTCAAAGTTTCTTATCAATTCGATAAAAAATAGTCCTTTCTTTTCATCCCATTTTGGCTTTATGGCGTTGGTATCGATTGTGGCCGGTGATTGAAAGAAAAATGCAGATTGATCATAAAAATCGGTGAGCAGAGTGCAACGATCTTTCACCAATGCAATTACTTTATCGAAAAGCAATTCATCAGTTATTTCGATTCCTTTTGACGTAAGAACTTTTTGAACCTCCAACCTCAAACTTCCAACCTCCAACCTTTTTATCCATTCATGATTGAACCACTTTGCTTTCTCGTAATCAAACTTTGCTCCACTACTGTGCACCCTTTCTATCGAAAACCTTTCAATTAATTCATCTCTTGTAAAGATTTCCTGTTCCGTACCGTCATTCCAGCCAAGCAGAGCCAGCAGGTTAATAAATGCTTCAGGCAAAAATCCTTTTTCTTTAAATCCCTCAGTGGTCTCATTAGTGTTTGGATCAGTCCAGCTCATTGCAAAAACGGGAAAGCCAAATTTTGCACCGTCGCGTTTGCTTAGTTTGCCATTGGGTCCAAGTATTAGGGGAAAATGTGCCCATTGAGGCATTTGCTCCAGTCCAAAGAGGTATTTCCAAAGCAGGACATGTACCGGGGCGCTGGGCAACCACTCTTCACCGCGGAATGCGTGCGTTATTTTCATCAAAAAATCGTCCACAACCACAGCCAAATGATAGGTAGGCATTCCATCAGCTTTCAGCAATACCTTGTCATCTACCGTGGAAGTATCGAAATGCACTTCGTGACGTATT
>Ga0207675_100000141_pt1 | contig 61869 bp, 40 predicted proteins | sample KBSSwiS42_FD_184305 | JGI IMG/M metagenome (GOLD analysis project Ga0207675, IMG submission 184305) | Switchgrass rhizosphere microbial communities from Kellogg Biological Station, Michigan, USA - KBS Switchgrass S4-2 (SPAdes) (version 2) | ecosystem: Host-associated > Plants > Roots >...
GACCTGCAGGGCCGCGAAGGCACGCGATTCACCTGGTCCGAGCGCGTCGCAGCCGGCCAGTGGCTGCGTGTCTACGGCAACAACGGGCGCATCCAGGTGACAGAAGCCACGGGTGACGCGGCCGAGGTCGTCGGAGAAAAGGAGCTGCGCCGAGGAAAACCGGAGGATATCGCCTTCGAGGTTCGCAAGACGAGCGACGGCGTCACGATCTGCGCCATCATCGCCGATGAGGACTGCGATGATGACGGCGTCCGGCACCACGGCCGCTGGAACGATGACTACAACGGCCGTCGGGTCAACTTCACGATTCGTGTTCCAAAGGGCGTGAAGCTCGGAGTCGGCTCAGGCAACGGCGACATCTCGGTCAGCGGTGCGACCGCGGAGGTGCGCGCAGGCAGCGGCAATGGCAAGGTTCGCGTGAGTGCCGGTGGCCCGGTCAACGCGTCGAGCGGCAATGGCGACGTGAACGTCGATCGCGCGGGCGGCCCCGTGAAGGCATCGAGCGGCAACGGCCGCGTCACGGTCGCGACGACTCGTGGCCCGGTGAACGCGTCGAGCGGCAACGGCGACGTCGAAGTCACGATGGACGCAATCGCCGACGTCACGGACGACATGGAGCTCTCGAGCGGGAACGGTACGATCACCGTTACCGTGCCGGCCGACTTCGCGGGCGAGCTCGATGCGTCGACCGGCTCAGGCAAGTTTTACAGCGACTTCCCGATGACGCTTCAGGGCCGGATCGATCCCCAGCATGTGCGCGCGAAGATCGGCCGCGGGGGCCGGCGCCTCACGATGCGATCGGGGAATGGCGATGTGGAGTTGAGAAAGAAATAGACAAGGGATGCCTAACGTCCCGCCGCGATGGAGAGCCCTCCGTATATCGTCCGCCCGGGCGCCGGTTCGAAGTAGCGCCCCGCCGCCGCGTTCACCACGATCGAGCCCGCGTACGTCCGGTCGAACAGGTTCGACACCGCGAACACTGGCGAGAGCGCCACATCGCCCCAGACGAACCGCCCACCAACCCGTGTGTTCATGATCTCCCAGCTCGACGAGCGAAGCGAGTTCGCATCATCCATGTACATCCCGCCCTGGGTCTGACCCTCCACCGTCGCAAACCACCCGCGCCACGTGTATGTCGCGTACCCCTGGAGCTGCTGGATGGGCACGCCCGGTATGCGGTTGCCGCCGTAGTCGTTCGTGCCCACGACATAGTCGTGGAAGTTGAAATCGGAGTAGCTGTAGGACGCCCCCAGCGTCGTCATGCCTAACGACGCAGCCAGCCCGAGCTCGCCGCCGCGCCGGCGCGTGGACCCGGCGTTCCGGTAGTACCGCCGTCCGCCGCCACCCGGCACCTCGAATGGAACCAGCTCGTCCTTCACGCGCGTCGTGAAGACGGCGGCGTCGTAGCGCACGCGCCCCGACACGATGCCCTTGAAGCCCACCTCGCCCGTGGTCGCGTACTGCGGGTCGAGGTTGGGGTTGATGCCGGCCGACCCGTCAGGCTTGTTGGCCAACTCGGTGGCGGTAGGCGTTTCGAACGCCGTCGAGAGATTCGCGTAGGCGGAGTGCGTGGCGTTGAGCCGCGCGACGAACCCCACGAGCGGGCTGATCGCGTGGAGCTTCCGTTCGCCCGAGTCGTCCGGATTGGTCGCCGTGATGAGATGATCATCCACCCGGAACCGCACATAATCGGCCCGGGCGCCTAACGTCAGGCGGTAGCGATCGGCAGCGAACGCCATCTCGTCGCGCACGTAGGGGCCGAAGCCAGACACCCGCTCCCGCTGGTCGAGCGTCCGCGTTCCGCGCTCCTCCCCCACGGTCGGACAGGTCGGCGTCGGCTGCGTGAGCGGCGGGACGTTGTTGCAGTTCGTGAAGTTGAGCCGGTCGTCGTCCTGAAACTGGGCGTCGATCCCGGCACTGAACCGATGATCGAGCCCAAACAGCCGCGCGGGTGCCGTCACGCGCGCGGTACCACCTGACGTGGTGCGGTCGACCGCGACCACGGCGAAGGTCAGCGGATTGTCGAGCGTTCGCCAGCCAAGGCTCGCCGACGCCGACCACTCGACGCCTCCCGCCGTCCGCCGCGTGCCGGTGAGCCCGAGCTGCGACTGGTCGACCGACTTCCGCGCACCCTTCCTGATCTGCGCTGGGTCGGCCTGACGAGGATCCGCCGACATCTCGGCTTTCGTCAGTGCGCCGGGATTTTCAGCGGTCGGTGAGTCGTACCCCGTATACGTCAGCGCGAGCTCCCCCCGCGGCCCGGAGAGCATCGCGCGCGCGGTTCCACTCGTCGACTGCTGCCGCGCGTTGCTGCGGAACCCATCCTGATCGGTGCGCGACAAGTCGCCCTGATACCGGACGGTGCCCGCCGTTCCTCCTGCTGCCGCCGACCAGCGCTTGAGCCCGTACGATCCACCGTACCCCGTGATGCGTCCGGCCACCGGGTCGAGGGGCGGATCAGCGGTCCGCACCTCGACGACACCACCCGCGGCGTTTCCATACAGCGACCCCGCACTCCCACGAATCACCTCGATCCGTCCGATCGACTCGAGGTCGAGGTAGTCGATGGGAGTTTGCCCATCCGGAAGCGTCAGCGGAATGCCGTCGCGAATGACGCGCACGCCGCGCACGCCAAACGCCGACCGGGCGCCGAAGCCACGAATCGAGATGCGCGGGTCTTGTGTCGGGTTATTGCGGTTCGCGACCGTCACGCCGGGGAGCGCGAGCAGCATCTCGTCGAAGGAGACGTGGCGCAGCCCCGGTCGCACACTGTCCGGTTGCACACGGGAAAGCGCGTACGGAAGTTCGAGCGCCGGGCGGGCAGCATCACGCGTGACGGTCACTTCGACCGGCGGCAGCGTATCCGGCCGTGGAGCCTTGCCGGTGCTCTGACCCGCTGCCGCAAACCAGGCCACGGTCGTCGCGGCGAATGGGCACGCGACCACGCGAGTTAAACCGTTCACGTTCGAGAATGGTTGATGGCTGATGACATCTAACAGTGGGCGGGCGTACAGCGCCAAACCCTGTTCGCACACCCAACAGCCCGCAACCCCTGTGCGACGAATCGAGAAAGAGGCTCCATCGTTACGCGGCCATGTCGGGGAATCGCTACTTAAAGACGTAACATCCCATATAGCCCTGACGTCCAATAGTCCATCCGCGAGATCCGGGAAACGATAGGCATGCGTCCGTCTAGTGAGAGAATCGCACACGGTCTATCCGTTTGATTCTTGACGTGCTCAGTCGCCCGTCTGGATTCAGACGAACCGGCGAGTACATCTCCGAGTGGTGCAAATGAGAGTCTCGAGTCGTACCTTAGGGTCCATGAATCGCCTCGCGCTGTACGTGACCGCGCCCCCGTTCATGCACGTCCGACGGCTTGGCGACGGGCGTCCGCCACTGGGGTCGATCCTTCTCGCCGATGTCGCCGACCGTCCGGCGACGGCGGAGGAACTGCGCGATCTCTTCACGCTTGCGCCGTGGTGCCCGGTCTGTGTGCTGCTTCACGCAACTCACGAGCGGAGGCGTGTTCCGCGGTCGCCGCGCATGTGCTCAGTCAGCACGCTCGCGGGCGGTGGCGGTGCGGCATCGATTCTGGAGGCGGTGCGCGACAGACCTCGCCCCGCACCGATGGAGCTCGCGGAGTGGCTGGCGGACCGCGTGCGCGCGCCGGGAATCAGGACGCCACTCGCGACGGTGTTCGCCCGCGCCCTCGCGGGAACGGATCGCGCGCCGCTCGGTTCATCGTGGTCGGACACGCCAATCCAGACGCTCGGCACCTGGTCCGCCAGCAAATGGCAGGAAGTCGCGCGCCTGGCAGACCTCGCCGCCAATCGCGAAGCGATGGGGCGACTCCTCGTTCGCCGGAATCCCGCGTCGACGCAGGCGGTGAACGCGATGCGCGATCTGCTCGGGGCCACCGAAGACGAGTACCGCGAGCGCGCCGGTTGGGAGTGGGTGTTGGAGGCAGCGGTTCGGCGGTCGCGCGAGCAGATGGAGGTTGTCGCCTCGCTCGGCACTGTCCGCCTGACGCAGCCGGCGGACGCCCCGCAAATTCCTGCGGCGATCGGCACCGATTGGCTGATCCCGACGTCGCTGCCCGAGATGCCGCAGCAACGCGTCGTCGGACGGTAAAAAACAGCTCGGTCGGGGCATCAACGACGCGAAGGCTGGCAAATCCGGGACGCGGGCCGCATCATCGCCGAGCCTCCGTCCCGGACCTCACGTGAGTCGAGCCCGATCCGCTGTCGTCACCACATTGCTCGCGGCAGTCTTTACCGGCCAGCCTTCGTCCGTCCTCGCGCAGAACGCCATGCCTCCTGCGGGTTGGGCGGCGTTCACCCGACTGCTCGACACGTATGCCGACAGCGACAAGGTGATCGGCACCAGCGCGCTCGTCATGCGGGACGGCAAGGTGCTCGCCCGTCACGGCTACGGATTTGCTGACAAGCGCGGCGGCAAGCGCATCGATGACCGCTCGATCTTCCACTGGGGCTCGATCACGAAGACGCTGACCGCGATCTCGATCATGCAGCTGCGAGATCGAGGCTTGCTCTCGCTCGATGACAAGGTCACGCGGTGGGTGCCGGAGCTGCGCGAGATCCACGATCCGTACGGCATGATCGACAGCATCACTATCCGCATGCTGCTGTCACACTCGTCGGGCTTTCAGAACCCGACGTGGCCGTGGGGCAACGGCGAGCCGTGGGAACCGTTCGAGCCGACGACGTGGAACCAGCTCGTCGCGATGATGCCGTACGAGCAGCTGCTCTTCAAACCGGGGTCGAAGTACAGCTACTCCAACCCCGGGTTCATCTACCTTGCACGGATCATCGAAAAGCTGAGCGGCGACCCGTGGCAGTCGTACGTGCAGAAGAACATCCTGTCGCCGTTGGGGCTGGACCGGAGCTACTTCGGCGGAACGCCGTACTATCTCGCCGCGGACCGGTCGCACAACTATTACATCCAGCGCGACTCGGTGACCGGCCGGGACAGCGTGATCGACAACGGCGCGGACTTCGATCCGGGGATCACGATTCCGAACGGCGGCTGGAACGCGCCGCTCGATGACCTCGCGACGTATCTCGCTTTTCTGACCAACTCTCCCGGCGGTCGGCTCCCGAAGGAGCGATACGACGTGATTCTCAAGCGCTCGACGCTCGAGGAGATGTGGCGGCCCGTGGTCAATACGAACGGCAACGGTTACGGCTCGGAGAACGACTGGATGGGTTTGTCGTTCTTCGGCCTGCAGCGGGACGGTGCGACGATTCTCGGGCACACCGGCAGCCAGGCGGGGTTCCGCGCGTTCATGTACTTCGATCCGGTGAAGCACACGGCGGTGCTGGTGGGGTTCAACACGACGGCAGCACGGAGCACGCCCGGCGCACGCGCCGCGCAAAAGGCGATGACGGAGTCCGCGTTAGGTCTACTGAACTACAGGGACTAGGGACATCGGGACTAGGGACTCGGCCGGGAGGCTATTACTGGCTAGGAAAGCTCCTCGGCGCTAATAGCATCCCGGCCGAGTCCCTAGTCCCGAGTCCCCAAAACCAACACTCGAGGTCGTGGTGCGAATCACCCGCTACGCGTTCGCATTGATCGTTGCGATGGTGTCGGTCGCCGAGGCGGCCGCTCAGCAGCCGCCGGTACCGGCACGTGGCGCGGTCCAGGGCGCGGCGGTCCGTGCCGCGGCACGCAAATACCGGGAGGCGCACGAGGCGGACATCGCGCGCGAGTTCGCCGAGCTGCTGGCGATACCTAACGTGGCGTCGGATAGCGTCAACATCCGCCGGAATACCGCTGCCGTCGTCGAGCTGCTTCGCCGCCGCGGTGCGAGCGCGCGTGCGCTCGAGGGCGACGGCGGACCGCCGGCCGTGTACGGCGAGCTCCGGACACCCGGTGCCGCACGCACCGTCGTGTTCTACGCACACTACGACGGGCAGCCGGTCGATCCATCACAGTGGACCGGCGCGCCATTCACGCCGGTGTTCCGCGACGGATCGCTCGCGGCCGGAGCCAAGGTCATCCCGGCACCTGTATCGGGGCAGCGGGTCGACCCGGAGTCGCGCATCTACGCCCGTTCGGCGAGCGACGACAAGGCTGCGATCATCGCGATGCTCGGGGCCCTCGATGCACTGCGCGCCGCGAGCATTGCGCCATCCGTCAACCTCAAGTTTTTCTTCGAGGGCGAGGAGGAAGCAGGATCCTCGCACCTGCGTCGCATGCTCGAGACTCACGCCGAGCTTCTTCGCGCGGACGCGTGGGTCTTCTGCGATGGCCCCGTGCACCAGAGCGGGCGCCAGCAGGTCGTGTTCGGCGCGCGCGGTGTCATGGGCCTCGAGCTCACGACCTACGGGCCGATGCGAGCCCTCCACAGCGGTCACTACGGAAACTGGGCGCCGAACCCCGCCGTCCTCATGGCGACGTTGATCGCCAGCATGCGGGACGATGATGGCCGCATCACGATCGCCCACTACTCCGACGATGTGCGGCCACTCTCCGCGGCGGAGCGAACGGCGTTAGGCGCGCTCCCCACGATCGACACCACGCTGCGCAAGGCGCTGGCGATGGGCGCGACCGAGGCGAACAACGCGCCGCTGGCGGAGCGGATCATGCTCCCCGCCCTGAACGTTCGAGGCATCAAGGTCGGTGGCGTGCGGGAGCTGGCCGCGAACGCGATCCCGACCGAAGCGTCGGCCTCGATCGACTTCCGACTGGTGCCCGACCAGAAGCCCGAGCGCGTGCGCGAGTTGGTCGAGGCCCACCTCCGTTCCCGCGGGTATTACATCGTCCGTGACACACCCGACTCGGCGACACGCATGGCGCACCCGAAGATCGTGCGGGCGGAATGGGAAGGCGGATACGCCGCGACGCGTGCGGCCATGAACATTCCGTTCTCGCGAGCGCTGCTGACCGCCGCGTCCGCGGGCGCGACCAACCCGCCGCTGGCGGTCCCCATGCTTGGCGGCAGCCTGCCGACGTCCACCTTCGAGCAGATGCTCGGCGTGCCGCTCGTCGTGCTGCCGATCGCCAACTACGACAACAACCAGCACGCGGCGAACGAGAACATCCGGATGCAGAACCTGTGGGATGGAATCGAGCTGTTCGCGGCCGTGATGGCGCGCGTTGGCCACGAGTGGAAAGAGAGTACGGTGCCCTGACCCGAGGATCCCATGAACCGACGACACTTCTTGCACACGACCGGTGGAGTCATGGCCGGCATGGCGTTAGGCAGCGGACGTCCTGCCATCGCCGAGCGCACCGCCGCGGCGGCCCTGCCGCTCAAGCGGATCGGCCTCGAGCTGTGGAGTGTGCGAAAGGAGATGGCGAAAGATTTCGACCGCACACTCGCCGCCGTCCGCCAGATCGGCTACACGGACGTCGAGCTGCTCTGGTCCATGAACAATTTCGGAAAGTCCACCGCGGAGGTGAAAGCCGCGCTGCAGCGCGAAGGGCTCAAGGCGCCGTCCGCGCACATCTCGCCGCTCACTATCCTCATCGGGTGGGAAAAACGACTCGATGCCGCGAAAGAGCTCGGCCATGAGTACCTCATCGTTCCGAGCTTCACGGACGACACGAGTCAGACGCTCGATCAGTGGCGGGAATGGGCGGATCACTTCAACAAGGCTGGCGCGGTAGCCCGCAAGCATGGCCTCTGGCTCGCCTTCCACAACGAAGCCGAACACATGAAGCCTATCGACGGCAAGATCCCGTACGACATCTTCGTCGAACGAACGGACCCGTCAGTGGTACGGCTCCAGTTCGACATCGGGAACATGGTGATCGGTGGCGGCGACCCGATGCACTACCTCGAGAAATACAAGGCCCGCTACTGGAGCTTCCACATCAAGGACGTCGTCGCGGACCGGTCGAAGGACACGGAGCTCGGCAAGGGCACGGTCAACTTCAAGCAACTCCTCTCGAGCGTACCGAACATCGACGCGAAACCCTGTTACGTTGAGCAGGAGGGCCCTGCGGATCCGCTGGCGAGCGTGAAGCAGGATTACGAGTACCTGAAGAAGCTGAGCTGAGGATACAGTCCGGTGACACAGAGCGTGTCGAATCTGGCCACGCGTCTACAAACGACGATGGGACCCTCCTTCGCCATCGAGCGCGAGCTCGGTGGCGGAGGCATGTCGCACGTTTTCCTCGTAGCCGACGCCGCGCTCTCCCGTCGCATCGTCGTCAAGATTCTCCCGCCGAACCCGAGCGCGAAGGTCGACGCGGAGCGATTTCGACGCGAGATCCAGATCGCCGCGAGCCTTCAGCATCCGTGCATCGTCCCGGTCCTGACCACCGGGTTCATGGACGACGTGCCGTATTACACGATGCCATTCGTGGCCGGGGAGTCGCTGCGCACGAAGGTCACGAGTGGGCAGTTGCTGCCCCTGTCGCGCGCAGTGCGCGTCCTGCGGGACGTGGCGTCGGCGATCGCGCACGCCCATGACCACGGCGTCGCACATCGGGATCTCAAGCCCGACAACGTCCTGCTCTCGTCGGGATACGCGGTCGTCACGGATTTCGGCATCGCCAAGGCAGTCTCGTCATCGCGGGATGAGGCCGATCCCGAGCTGACGTCGCGCGGCATGACGGTCGGCACGCCGGCCTACATGGCGCCCGAACAGGCGACGGCCGATCCGACCGCCGACCATCGCGTGGACATGTACGCGTTGGGCGTGATGGCGTTCGAGATCCTCACGGGCCAGCGGCCGTTCGTCGGCCGCACCGCGCAGGAACTGCTCGTGGCGCACATCATGCGCCCGCCGCCGCCGATCGCCGATCGGCGGTTGGACCTTCCGCCGGGCCTGGCGACGCTCGTGATGCGGTGCCTCTCGAAGTCGCCCAGCGATCGGCCTTCGGCGAGTGAAGCCGTCGATCAGCTCGATGACGTGGCGCTGGCAGTCGGCATAAGCAGCGGCGCGATCTCGCACAGCACGCCGGCGTCGACGAGCGCCGCGCTACCGTCGATTGCCGTGCTGCCCTTCACGAACCGCACCGGCGATCCGGACAATGACTACCTCGCCGACGGCATCGCCGAAGAGATTCTCAACTCGCTCGCTCGACTTCGGACGATGCACGTCGCGGCGCGCAGCTCGTCGTTCGCGTTTCGCGGGTCGGGCACCGACGTGCGCGCGGCCGGTGAGCGCCTTGGCGTTCGCAGCGTGCTCGAGGGCAGCGTGCGAAAATCCGGCAATCGGCTGCGGGTGACGGTGCAACTCGTGGACGTCGCCAGCGGCTTTCAGCTCTGGTCGGAACGCTACGATCGTGAAACGAGCGACGTGTTCGAGGTCGAGGACGAGATCGCGGCGAAGGTCGTGGACACGCTGCAGGTGACGCTGCTTCCGGCGGGGAATGCGCCGGCAGCTCGTCGCCGCCCGACGAATCTCGAGGCGTACGAGCTGTACCTGCGCGGCCGGTACACGTGGAATCAGGTTGGGGCGGGAATCGAGAGGTCGCTCGAGCTGTTCGAGAAGGCACTCGAGCACGATCCCGGGTTCGCGCTGGCGCACGCCGGCGTCGCCGACGTCTTCATTGCCGCCGCGCTCTTCGAGCACATGCCGCCGGCGGAGGCGTTTCCGCTCGCGCGCGTAGCCGCAGAGCGTGCGCACGACCTCGATGACACGCTGCCCGAGGCCTACGCCGCGTTAGGCGCGATCAACCTCTTTCACGACTGGGATTTCCCGAGGGCGCGACTGCTGCTCGAGAAGGGCATCGCGCTCAACCCGAGCAACGTGAGCACCTATACGTGGCTCGCGATGTACCATGCGCTCCGTGGCGACCCGGACACGTCGCTCGAATGGGCGCGTCGGGCGATCCAGGTCGACCCGCTGGCGGCGCCGGCGAGCTACATCGAGCTCTACGCGCTGTACACGGCCCGCCGCTTCGAGGAAGCCATCGAATGTGCGCGGCGCGTGCTGGCCCTCAATCCGGGATATGCCGAAGGCCATCGATGCCTCGGCTCATGTCTCATGGCGCTCGGGCAGACGGGGCCAGCGCTCGATGCACACAAGCAGGCGCTCGCGTTGACAGGCCCGTCGGGGTGGAACCTCGCCTCGCTGGCCGCAGCGCGCGCGCGCCTCGGCGACACCGATGAAGCGGAACGCATTCTCGGCGACCTGGAACGGCGGTCCTCGAGCGAGTGGATTTCTCCGCTGAGCCTCGGGGTGATCTATGCATCGCTCGGCCGCTACCAGGACGCGGTCGCTGCGGTCGAGCGCGGGTTCGAAGCGCGTGATTGCTGGGTCGTGTCGCTGGGCGTGGAACCCGCGTGGACCATCCTGCGCGGCGAGCCTCGATTCGAGGCGGTGGTGGCGAAGGTCGGCATCATGGAGCGCCATACCGCGGATCCCGTGCCTCTGAGCGCGGATCGTCTGGCAATCCCCACTAGTTAGGTCTCGGCGTTAGGCGATACTTCTTCGTTGAATGCCATAAAGCGGATCAGGCGGAAACTGCCTGATCCGCTTCATGGTAGTTAATGAAGAGGCTTTGCCTACGGAGATGTGTACGTGCTACCGAGATCTCTACTTCCAGATCTGCGACAACACCCGGATGAAGTTCCCACCGAGAATCCCCTCGATCTCGGCATCGCTGTACTTGCGGCGGATCAGGCCTTCGGTGAGGTCGAACATCCGCTTCGGGTGGTCCAGCCCCTCGATGTCGATCTTTTCGCGGAACCCGTAGCTGCCCTTGTAACCAGCGCGCAACTGCTTGTTGAGCTCCGGCGGCATGTCGTCGTACCCATCGAGGTCGATGTCGCTCCCGACGCCGAGGTGCTCCGGACCAATGAGCTTCTTGACGTGGTCATAGTGATTGAGGGCATCCTCGATGGTCGTCGGCTCCTCGTTCTTGACGAACATGCGGACGCCGGTGATCCCCATGACGCTCCCCGCCTTGCCCACCGCACGAATCGCGTCGTCCGTCTTGCACCGTGGATGCCCGGGCGCAAGCGCACGAGCATTCGAGTGCGTGATGACGACCGGTTGTTTCGACAGCTCGAACGCGTCGAGGGTCGTCCGGTCGCCGCAATGTGAGACATCCACGGCCATCCCGACGTCGTTCATCCGCTCGATGATCCGCACGCCGAAGTCGCTGATCCCCTCATCGCGCCGTTCGGTCGATCCGTTGCCGATGAGGTTGCGGGCGTTGTACGTGAGCTGCGAGACGCGCTGGCCGAGCCCGTAGAAGGCGTTCACGTCGTTCGGTTGGCGGAAATGCTCGGAGTTCTGCAGCCCGAGGATGACGCCCACCTTCCCCGTTCCCTTGATGCGCTTGAAGTCCGCTGCGCTGTCGATGCGATCGAAGTACTGCTCGGTCCCCGCGATGAACGAGTTCCACTGCGCGAAGAACGTCAGCCCTTGCTCGTAGGCGTTGGTGCCGCCAAGGCCGATCGCGGGGTGCATCACGGTGATGCCCGAATCGCGCCACTTCTGGAAGTCCTTGTCCGTGAACGTCTCGGGCGCCGTAAACCACTTGTCGCCCTGCGGGAAGTTCAGCGTCAGCGGGCAGAGCATGTCGATCACGATCGACCGCTGGATGAGAGAGATCGTACGCGCCGAGTACTCCGCGGCGGACCACGCGAACAGCTGGTAGCGGCCACGGTTGATGAATGGCGCGGCGATGGTCGCCGCGCACGCGGCCGCCGCGCTCCCGAGCAGGGCCCGGCGAGAAAGGGTGGCCGGCTTGTCGTTAGGTGTCGTCATCGCGGATCGCTCCCGGTATTCGCTGCCGCGGCACTCCGCGGACGCTCCGGCGCACGCTTGAAGGTCACGGGTCCCGCCAGATCCACCACCAGGTCGTCGACCTTGCCAGCGGCATTGAGGCGGAACGTCACCGGCGCTGGCGGAAGAACCGGCGTATCGAGCTTGAGGTGGAAGGTGTCGAAATGCCAGTGCTCGAGCGGCCCGCGCCACGTCGAACCGTACGCGAAGTTGAGCGCCCCGTTCGACTCCGTGACGCTCACCGTGCCGTAGGCACTGTCCGCGTAAGTGCCGACGTACTCGGCGAGCGCAAGCGACGGCTTCGTGTTTGGCACGCGCGCGGTCGCCTTTGCCTGGGCAGCGCGGGCTCGTGCGAGAAGCGAGTCGAAGCGCGTATGCATCTGTGCGCTCCAGTCGCGCGCCGGGCGCTCGAGCTGCATGTCGATCGCGCGAAGCATCACGGCCGTCGGCAACTGCGATCCGTTCATGTTCGAGAGGATGACGATGCCGAACTTCTCCTCGGGCACCATGGCGACCAGCGCCGTCATGCCGTCAATGTTTCCGCCGTGCTGCACGAGGTACTTGCCCTCGTAGTCGCTCAGGAACCAGCCGAGCCCGTACGCCATGAGGTGCGCCGAGGGGTTCATGCCGTTCCACGTCGGATCGACCTTGATGACCGTCTGGGCCGAGTGCATCTCGTCGGTCATCCGTTTGCTGATCAGCTGCTTGCCGCCGAACTTGCCGTCGCCCAGGTGGAGGCGCACCCATTGCGCCATGTCGACGGCGTTGGAGTTGATGGCGCCCGCCGGAGCGATGTTGTCGATCTTGCGGTACGGGATGGCCCGGACGGTGTCGTTCACCGTGGCATGCGGAGTCGCGAGGTCTTCGATTCCCTGCAGCGCCGTGACCGACGTGCTGCTGGACGTCATGCCCAGCGGCTGGAAGATGCGGCGCTTGATGAAGTCATCCCACGACGCGCCCGTGACCTTGGCCACGACCTGCCCGGCTGCGAGGTACATGATGTTCTGGTAGCCGAACTGCGAGCGGAAGCTCCAGGTCGGGGGCAGGTACCGCACACGACGCAGGATCTCGTCGCGGTCGTTGTCGGAGCCATACCAGATCAGCTCACCGCGCGCGAGGCCGCTCCGGTGACTCAACAAATCGCGGACCGTGAGCTCGCGCGTCGCGTAGTTGTCGTAGAGCTGGAAGCCGGGCAGGTAGGCGGTCGCCGGTGCGTCGAGGCTCACCTTGCCGCTGTCGACCAGCATCGCGACGGCCGCGGACGTGAACGCCTTGGACGACGAGCCGATGGCGAAGATGGTGCGCTCGTCGACGCGCGCCGGCTTGCCGATCTCGCGGACGCCGTAGCCCTTCGAATAGATGATCGAGTCGTTGCGGACGATCGCGACGGCGGCGCCGGGCACCTTCCACGTCGTGAGGGCCGAGTTCACGTACGCGTCGAACCCGGGGAACGGTTCCTTCTGCTGCGCGCAGAGTGGCAGCGCAGATGAAACGAATCCAATCGCGGCGATAGCGAGAGCGCTCGTGCGCCTCATGAAAGTCTCCATCTTCGAAATTGAGTGCAGGGCAAATTTCTGTGTGCCATTATGGTATACCGATCACTCCGGCGCCAGCCCGACATGGCGTGCATCGCTTTCGTTCGATACTCCGCAAAAGCTGGAACGCGGATGAAACAGATCTGCGAAACGGCGATCACTCGGATCGCTCCGTGTGGAGGTAAGGATCCTCTCACAGCGGCCGGGGGGATTCTTGTTCAACTGCCTCGGGAAGCCGGGTAAAGAACTTCCCGAGGCTGTTATTCAAAAGCACTGCTCGTTGCGAGCGGGCGTGTCGGTGCTGAGGAGCGATCCGCAGGATCGCCGTTCCAATCCGTCTGATCCGTTTCCCTGCCTTTGCGGAGTATCGAAGTAAAGCGATGCTGACGGGGCGGTGTCAGCGAACGACCAGTCCTGTAAACGGCCAGACATACGCCTGCAGCATGACCCAAATCCCGACGAGCGCCGCCAGCGCTATGCTGTGCCGGAACACGTACCTCAGGATCCTCGATTCGTGACCGTACCACCGGGTGGCGGTGCTCGCCACGACGATGCTCTGCGCGTCGATCATCTTGCCCATCACGCCGCCCGAGCTGTTCGACGCCGCCATGAGTGTCTCGCTCACGCCGACGCGTCGCGCGGTGATCGTCTGCAGACTCCCGAACAGCACGTTCGATGATGTGTCCGACCCGGTCAGTGCAACGCCGAGCCAGCCGAGCAGCGTCCCGAAGAACGGGTACATGACACCGGTGTGCGCGAACGCGAGACCGAGAATCGCATCCTGGCCGGAGTACCGCGCGGTATAGCCCAGCGCGAGCATGGCCGCGATCGTGACGAGCGATGGGCCCGTACGAACGATCGTGCGGAAGTACGTCCGCACGAGATCTGCTGGTCGGCAGCGGATGGCGACACCGGTCACCAGCGCAGCGAGCAGGATCGCCGTACCGGTGGCCGAGAGCCAGTTGAACGTGAACACCGCGGCCTCGGGTGCGGCCGTCGCGACGACCGGCGGCACCCGGAACACGGATTTGTCGAGCCCACCGATCGGGAGCTTCGGTGCCGAGATCCCGTTCAGCAGCGCCTTGACCTGGGGAAGTCCCCACGCAAACACGAGGATGCTGAGCACGACCCACGGCAGATACGCCATCGCGCGGCCCGTCGGGGTCGTCGTTAGGCGGCCTGGAGTCGATCGTGTGGCTGGTGACGGCACGGGATCAGACGCCAGCGCGTCAGCCACCACGGTTCCCGGCTTTCCCGCTCCCGCCCAGGCGCGCGCGGGCCGCCAGACCCGAAGGAAGCTGGCCAGCATCGTCATCGACACGACCGAGGCGACGATGTCCACGAGCCATGGGCCGTGGAAGTTCGACACGAGAAACTGCGGCACCGCGAACGACACGCCTGCCACGAGCACGGCGGGCCACACCTCGATCATGCCGCGGAAACCCGCGTACGCCCAGATCAGCCAGAACGGAACGATGAGGGAGAACAGCGGGAGCTGCCGCCCGACCATCGCGCTCAACGCGTTGAGATCCAGTCCTGTTACACCCTGCAATGCGATGATCGGCGTTCCCAGCGCACCGAAAGCGACGGGCGCGGTGTTGGCGATGAGCGAGAGCCCCGACGCCTCCAACGGCTCGAAGCCAAGCGCAATGAGCAGCGCGCCGGTGACGGCGACCGGTGTTCCGAAGCCGGCCGCGCCCTCGAAGAACGCGCCGAAGCAAAACGCGACGAAGAGCAGCTGGAGCCGGCGATCACTCGTTAGGCGGGTGATACCCACGCGAAGCTCGTCGACCAGACCACGATCGCTCGCCAGCGCGTGCAGAAACAACACGTTGAGTACGATCCAGCCGATGGGAAAGAGCCCATACGCGGCGCCGAATGCCGCGGCGCGGAGCGCCATCCCGGTCGGCATGCCTTGCACCGCAACTGCCACGACCAGCGCAGCCGCGAGCCCGAGGAGCGCGGCGTAATGCGCTCGGACTCCGTGGCGCGCCAGGAGCCCGAGCAGCACGACGAGGGGCAGCGCCGCAACCAGCGTCGAGAGAACCGGCGAGTTGAATGGGTCGTAGGACTGATTCCACATAGGAGGCAGCTGGCTGTTTGGCTTGCCAGCCTGCAGTTAGTTGGATTTGACGGTCAGTCGCTTGAGCAACTCCTTCACTGCGGCGTCGAGCTGTGAGTCCTTGCCCGTGTAGCTCTCGCCGACCGGACGCTCGACGAGAACATCCACGGGGCGCGGATTCATCTCCATCACCTTCCCGTCGCTCCCGCGAATCATCGTCGACGGAAGCCGCAAGGACGAGCCGTCGATGAGGTTCACGTTCGACGTGTAGATGATCCACCCGGCGGTGGGCTCGCCGATCACAGGGCCGAGCTTGAGGGTCCGGTATCCTTCCGTGAAGTCCTCCGCATCCGACAGCGAGTGCTGGTCCGTCACGAGGGCCGTCGGCGCCTCGAGCGCGCGCTGCCCGAGCACCGTGCGCGCCGGCGATTCGGTTCCGCCGCGTGGCGTCATCGTCATGTAGCCGCGACGCGCGAAGACGTCGATCGCGTACGGGTTTACGAACCCACCGTTGTTGTGCCGGACGTCGATGATGACGCCCTCACGCGCATGGTTCTCGGGATCGAGGTCGACGTAGAGCTGGGCGAGCGAGCCGGCGCCCATGTCGAACATGTGCACGTACCCGAGCTTTCCCCCACTCGCCTTGGCGACGTACGCGCGCTTGTCCTCCACCCACTCACGATACAGCAACGCCTTCTCCGTCTGCGCGTTGACCGGCCGCACGGCGACCTCGCGGGAGTCCTTGCCGTCAGGCGTCGGTGCGACGGACAGCGACACCTTTTTCCCGATCGTGTTGGCGAGCAGCTCGTCGAGGTTCGTATGCCCATCGATTTTGCGTCCGTCCACCGCGATCACGTACTGGCTGGCTTTCATCCCGGCGATCGCCGCGGGGCCTAACGGGATGACGCTCGCCACCTTGAGTCGCCCGTTCGCCTCGTACTCCGCCCGGTCGAAGCGCAAGCCGATGCGCCCGGTGCTCGGCCCCGGTCCTCCCTGCGGGCCCCCGACACCCGAGTGCGACGCGTTCAATTCGCCGACCATGAGGTTCAGCAAGCGACGCATCTCGTCAGGGGAGCGCGCGCCCGCGATGTGCGGCGCGTAGCGCGTCCGCACGGCGGCCCAGTCCACGCCGTTCATGGTGGAGTCGGCGAAGTTGTCCGCCAGGTACCGCCACGCCTGCGAGAACACCTCCATCTTCTCGGCATCGAAATTGACGTCCATCTCCGCGGTGACTGCGAGGGCGCGAGTCTGACGGGACTCGACAGTCGCGCTCGAGATGCGACCCTGCTCGAGGTAAAAGACTTCTTTTCCGTCGGGCGACCACTGGGCATCGCGCTTGGCGCCGGCCGTCGATGTGATCTGACGGGCGACCGCGGGCTCGCGCGAGAGCTCATCGAGCGGGTAGACGTACAGGTTCTGTTGGCCACCTGCCGTTGCGGTGAGCAGCAGCATTTTCCCATCGGGGCTCATGACGTGCGTAGCGACCGACACACCCACGTCGAGGAGCGACAACCGGCGGCGAATGTCATCGAAGACGATCTGCACCGGGGCGACCGGCCGATGCGAGGCGGCCGCATTGCCGCGAGCACCGATGCTGTCCGCCGCGGGACGGCGGGCTGAGTCGTTAGGCGCCGGTGCGGGGGGCCCCGCGGGCTCGGTAGGTGCGGGCAGCGGTGTCGGCGCCGGCTGCGCCGGATTCCGCGTCTCGACGCGGAAGAGATCGCGGAACTGATCTTCCCGGAATTTCGGCGTGCGCATCGTCAGGTCGATCCGCGCGAGCTGCCGCTCCTCCGTTCGCTGGCCCGAATCGTAGATGAGATACGTCCCGTCGGAGCTCCACGAGATCGTTCCTCCGAACTCGTTCGCAAGGAACGAGACCTGATGACGTTCGCCGCCGGCCGCTGGACTCACATAGACATTGCTGAACCCCTTGGCCGCACGGTCGACGTACGCGAGCCAGCGATTATCCGGCGACCACGCGACCGACCCGTCCGCCGTGAACGGTGCGCGACTGAACGTGCCGCGCGTGATGAGGCGATCGCGTTTCGTGTCGAGATCGATCACGCGGAGCTCCGTGCCGCCGCGCTGGAACGCGATCGATTTGCCATCCGGCGAGAACATCGGAGTGACGTCGCCCGCGGCGGCCTGGGTCAGGCGCGTCTCCTGGGTCGAGCCGAAATCGTAGAGGTACAGCCCCTGCGAGCCATCGCGATCGGACACGTAGACGAGCCGGCGGCTGTCCGGCGACCACCGGACCTGGCGTTCGCGGGCAGCCGTCGTCGTGACACGCGTGGCTGTGCCGCCATCGCGGGATGAGGCAGCGAACACCTCGCCGTGGACGACGAACACCACCTTCCTGCCGTCAGGCGAAAGCTCCATCTCCTCGAAGCCGTTCGTGAGCGTCATGCGCTCGATCGCCGGACCGGCCGGCGCCCCCCGCAGCGTGATCGAGACCTGCTTCGCCTCGCCCGTGCCGGTGTCGAGCGTCCAGATACCGAAGTCGCGCTCGAAGGCGATCATCTTTCCGTCGGTCGCGATCGTGGGCCACAGAACTCGACCATTCGTGAAGCGGGTGACAGCCGTCGGCTCACCACCGATTGCGCGCCGCACGATGTTCTGAGGTCCTGCCTTGTCCGAGACGTAGTAGAGCGTCCGGCCATCGGGCGTCCACATTGGCCACTCATCCTTCGACTGGCCCGCGCTCACCCGCTCGTAGCGCATGCCCTGTGGATCGCGGAGGATCCAGATCTCGGATTCATCCAGGTGGCTGCGGCCAAGCCGCCACCACTGGCCCGACGTCGTGCCGCGGGCCGTGAAGGCGACGGCGCCACCGTTAGGCGCCGGGGCCGCCCAGTACTCGTTCGTGTAGCGGTCCGCGCTCACCGGCATGGGCGTGCCGCCTTCGGCGCTCACGCGGAACACGTCGTTCATGCCGGCGATCTCGCGGCTCGTGGACGAGAAGTAAACCCACTTGCCGTCGGGCGACCACGAGTCGAGCTGGTCGAGGCCGTCGTCGAACGTGAGACGGATGAGGTCACCGGTCGCGAACGTCAGCACGTACACGTCGCCGCCGCCCGTTCGCGTCGAGACGAACGCCAGGCGCTTCCCGTCGGGCGAATACAGCGGGCGCGACTCGCTCGCGGGATGCGAGACGAGCAGTCGGGCGACGCCACCCGTCGACGGCACCGTCCAGATGTCACCGCCCGACACGAACGCGATCTCAGAGTGGTCGGGCGAGATCCCCGGCTCGGCGAAGGTGGGCACGCCGGCCGGCGTGCCGTTCTGAGCGGAAGCTTCCACTACACAGGTAGCGAGGGCGGCGAGGGTAAACCCGATGCAGACCAGCCAACGGGACATATGGGGCTCCGGAGTCGCGAAGTGGATCGGGGCGCGCGGCGGAACAGCGCGCGAAGACGACCATTCTGCTCCGTGACGCGCCCGGACGCTAGCTACTCCGACCTCAACGTCAGCATCGGGTCCACAGTGGCCGCACGGCGCGCCGGTGCGTAGGCCGCGATCAACGCGACGGTGATCAGCACGGCCGTGACGACCACGTATGTCCGCGGATCCGCCGGGCTGACATCGAACAGGAACGCACTCATGAGCCGGCTCAGCGCGCGCGCCGCAAGGAGGCCGATGGCTGCCGACACGATACTCACCCGCAGGACGTGACCGACGACGAGCGCGAGCACACCGCGACGATGCGCACCTAACGCCATCCGCACAGCAATCTCGCGCGTTCGCTGCGCCACCGAGAACGACAGCACGCCGTACACACCGATCGCGGCGAGCGCGAGCGCCAGCGCCCCGAACGCGACCAGCCCGTTCATGACGAAGCGCCGCTCGGCCAGCGACCGGTCGACCCGTGCCGTGAGCGTCCCGATGTCGGCCGGGACGTCGCGGTCGATCGCGCGAATCCGCTCGCGAACCCCATTCATGACCGTGGCCGCGTCGCCGCCGCGAGCGACGACGGCCATGTTCAGGGCAAACTCGGGCCGCTGCCGGTAGAGGACATAATGTTCGACAGGGGCGTCCTGCTCGAGCCCCCAGTGCCTAACGTTCCCAACGACGCCGACGACCGTGAGCCACGGCGTGTCCTTCCACTCCATACTCTTCGCCTTGAACCGCTTGCCGATCGGATCCTGCCCGGGCCAGTACCGCTCGGCCATCGCCCGATTGACCAGCGTCACGCGCGTGGTTCCCGAGTCATCGGCTGGTCCGAAGAACCGGCCGCGAAGAAGTGGAATGCCCATGGCTCGGAAGTAGTCGTCGCTCACGACGCGGTAACCCGCGCCCGCGCCGACGTCCGCCTGGCCTTCGACGTCGATGAACCCCGTCGCGCTCGAGCCGAGTGGGAGGAAGTTCGTCGCGCCAACGGTCGTCACGCCGGGAATCGTGCGGAGCGTCGAGAACAGCTCGCCGTAGAACTGCGAAGCCCGACGGCCGGAGTACCTCGCGGGCGGCAAGGACAACTCCGCCGTGACCGCGCCGTCGGGCATGAACCCGATGTCGCGGGAGATCACCGCGCGGAAGCTGCGGATGAGCAATCCCGCGCCGACGAGCAGCACGATCGCGAGGGCCAGCTCGATTCCGATGAGCACATCGCGCGAGGTGGCGCGGCGTCGCGTGCCTGTCGACCGACCGCCGGCGGCAATCGTTGCCGCGAGGGCCGACCGGCCCGCCTGAAGCACCGGCGCGAGACCAACCACGAGCCCCACGCCGACTGACAGGGCAAGCGCGAACGCCAGGACGGTGCCGTTGACCGCGATCTCGCCAGCGCGCGGAAGCTCGACCGCGCTGGTTTGCGCGACAAGCCTGACGAGCGCCCAGGCGAGCACGACGCCGGCGATTCCGCCGGACACCGACAGCGCGACACTCTCGACAAGGAGCTGCCTAACCAGTCGCCATCGGCCGGCACCGAGTGCGGTGCGGATCGCGATCTCGCGCCCGCGAACCGCGCCTCGAGCGAGATTGGCATTCGCGAGGTTCGCACAGGCGACGAGGAGTACGGCGATCACGGCGCCCGCCAGCAGGCGGAGGTAGGACTCGACCGGCCCGACCATGCGACGCTGCAGCGTCGTCACCGACACGCCACGTCCGTACAGGTCATCGGGGTGTGCCGCGTGGACGCGCGCCGCGATCGTCCGCATCTCCGAGCGGGCCTGTTCGATCGTTACCCCGTCGGCCAGCCGCGCGATGGCGTTGAAGTTGATGTTGTTCCGACTGGCTGTGCGCCACGGTGCGCCGAACGCATCCGGGACGAACAGGTCGACACCGGCGGGGTACTCGAGGCCCGGTGGCAGAACACCGACGATCCGATAGGCGTCGGTGCCGATGCGGAGTGGGGCATCGGGAAGTGTGCGCGGGCTGCCTAACGCTCTGGCCCAGAAGCCGTGGCTGACGACGACCACCGGCTCTCCTTTGGTCACGTCGTCGGGCATGAGCGTTCGACCAAGCGCCGGTTGCACTCCCAACGCGCGGAAGAAGTCGGGCGATACGTTGGCCGTCTCGACGTGCGCCGCCTCGCCGGCGGTGATCACGGCGCGCCGCGCCGTGCCGTACAGTGCGATCGCGGAGAAGCTGCGGCTCTGGCCGCGCCAGTCGTCGAAGGTCGGTACCGACACGGACGGGATCTCGCGCCCCAACGAGTCTCGGCCGGTGAGGGTGACGATCCGCTCCGGCTTCTCGTACGCAAGTGGCCGAATGAGCACCGCGTCGATGATCGAGAACGCGGCGGTCGTCGTGCCGATCCCCAGCGCGAGGGTGATCACGGCGACGGCGGTGAAGCCCGGTGCGCGTCGGTACGAGCGGAGTGCGAAGCGGATGTCGCGCGTGATGTCCTGCGCCCACGTCAAGCCGCGAGTGTCGAGCACCTCCTCCCGGAATCGAATCGCACCGCCGAACTCTCGTGCGGCGAGCGCGTGTGCCGACTGGCGGTCGAGCCCCTGCGACTCGTGCCAGCGCGTCTGCATTTCGAGGTGAAAGCTCAGCTCCTCGTCGAGATCACGCTCGAAGCGGCGTGGCCGGACGAGCGTGTGCATGCGATGGATGACCTTCCGAATGATTCGCATGACCGCCTCAGGCAAACTGCAGCACGAGCTGAACGGCTTCCGAGAACTTCCGCCAAGTGGCGCTCTCGCGCGCAAGCTGGCGTCGGCCGGCGGCGGTCATCTCGTAGAACTTCGCGCGACGGCCGAGCTCGGACACACCCCATTCCGATTCGATGAGGCCTTCCTCCTCGAGGCGGTGCAGCGCCGGGTAGAGCGAGCCCTGGTTCACACGCAGGGCGTCCTTCGAGATCTCCTGGATGCGGTGCGAGACGGCCCAGCCGTGCATTGGCTCGCGGGAGAGCGTGCGGAGAATGAGGAGGTCGAGCGTGCCCTGAAGGAGCTCGTCGGCTGGCAGCGGCATCGTTGGTTCGGCTCTTTGTTGTCGGCTGGCTACACCAACACCGTAATGCTTTTGTTGTAGACGGGCAACAACAACATACGGGCGGCAGGCATGCGAGACGGCAGACGGCAGAGGAACAGCGGTGTTCTGCCGTCCGCCGTCTGCCGTCTGCCGTCTTCGGTTCTCTGCCGTCTACCGTCTTATCCGGGCCTCGCGTCCGGATGACGAACAGGGCTGGCCCAACTCACCTTCCCTTCCTACCATCCCCCCGAGCAAAACACATGAGGGAGAGTGTGTCCGACAGCCCGCCCGACCCCGTTCGCTCTCGTCGCGACTTCATAGCCCTGCTCGGCACCACCGCGAGCACCGCGTGGCTCGCCACCATCTGGCCGCCTGCAATCGCCGACGCGCGCGACGCCGCGCAGGCCGCATCGCACGGTCAGACCCCGCGCTATCGCGCGCTCACGGAACAACAGGCCGAGGACTTCGGGGCGGCAGCCGATCGCATCATCCCCCGTGACGACGTTCCGGGCGCGCGTGACGTTGGCGTCGTGTTCTTCGCGGATCACCTCCTCGCCACCTTCGCGCCGACGCGGAAACCGGCATTCGACCGGGCGCTCGTTGCGCTGAACCAGGCGGCGCGGAAGCGCGTGCCCAACGCGACATCGTTCGCGTCGCTCCCGCCGATCCAGCAGGACGAGACGCTGCGGTCGATCGAGACGACCGACGAGTTCAATCTGCTCCGCACGATCACCATTGGCGGATACTTCTCGCACCCGAGCCATCGCGGCAACCGGAACGAAGCCGGATGGAAAGCGATCGGGTTCCAGGATCGCATGTCGTGGACGCCGCCGTTCGGCTACTACGATCAGCCGGACGTGATGGCGCGACTGCTGCCGTGGATGCGCGGGTGACGCGGGACGTTAGGCAGTCGCCGTCCGTGCGGTACGCTCCGACGGATGAGGTGGACTTCGCGATCGTCGGCGCCGGCGCGGCCGGCGGCGTCGTAGCCCGCGAGCTCTCGCGCAGTGGCTTCCGGGTGCTGGTGCTCGAACAGGGCCCATACCTGCGCGAATCCGACTTCAAGCACGACGAGCTCCTGGTGAGCGAAGGCCACCAGCTCACCAACATCCCGGCGCTGCAGCCGCAGACGTTTCGGAAGACCGCCGCCGACAAAGCGGAGCGACGCGACTACATCATCTACGGTCGCATGGTCGGCGGCGGTAGCGTTCACTTCACCGCGAACTACTGGCGCCTTCACGAAGAGGATTTCACCGAGCGGACCCGGTACGGCTCGGTGCCCGGTGCCGCGCTCGAGGACTGGCCGATTCGTTATGCGGACCTCGAGCCCTACTACACGAGGGCCGAGTGGGAGCTCGGCGTGAGCGGACTCGCGGGCGCCAATCCGTTCGACCCTCCGCGTTCGCGCCCGTACCCGCTGCCGCCGCTTCCGATCAAGCCGTCAGGGGTGCTGATGGAGATCGGAGCAAAGAAGCTCGGATGGCACCCGGCGCCTTCGCCGATGGCCGTGATCTCCAAGCCGTATCGCGGACGGTCGGCGTGTCAGCACTGCGGATTCTGCGAGTCGTTCGGCTGCGAGTGGAAGGCGAAATCGAGCACGCTCGCCACGATGATTCCGGAAGCCGAACGGACGGGCCGCTGCGAGATTCGCCCGAACAGCTACGTGCGGCGCATCCAGACCGACTCGCGCGGTCGGGTCACGGGCGTCGTGTACTTCGATGCGCAGAAGCGCGAGATCATGCAGCGCGCGAAGGCCGTCGTGGTCTGCGCTAACGGCGCGGAGACACCGCGGCTCCTGCTCATGTCGGCGTCGAACCAGTTTCCGAATGGGCTCGCGAACTCGAGCGGTGCCGTCGGGAAGTACCTCACGTTCAACGGCGGTGCGTTCGCCGGTGGCCTGTTCGAGCACGAGGTGAATGGCCACAAGAGCGTCCAGGTCAGCCGCTACTTGCAGGATCACTACCGGCTCGACGCCAAATACGGGATCGTCGGCGGGGGCGGAATCGACTTTCGGTTCGACTGGTATCCGATCTCGTTCGCGTCGGACGCCCTGCCCACCGACGGCCCGCGATGGGGCACCGAGTTCAAGCGGATGGTGCGCGAGTACTACACGCGGACAGCGTACGCGCTCGCGCATACGACGCAGCTGCCCCAGGAAGCGTCCACGATCACGCTCGACCCGGAGCTCAAGGATGCGTGGGGATTGCCGGCGATCCGGACGACGTTCACCGAGCACCCGAACGACATGAAGCTCTACCAGTTCTTCCTGGAGCGAAACCTCGAGCTCCTCAACGCGGCGGGGGCAACGCGGACGTGGGCGTTCAGCCTCGACGCGCCGTGGCAGGTCCACTTGTTAGGCACCTGTCGCATGGGGAACGACCCGAAGGCGTCCGTCGTGGACAAGTTCCATCGGGCGCACGATGTGCCAAACCTGTTCATCGTGGATGGGTCCAGCTTCGTGACATGTGGGACCGGTCAGCCGACGATGACCATCCAGGCGTTGGCGTTTCGGGCCGCCGAGCACATCGCGCGATTCGCGCGGTCGCATGAGATCTGATCGCAGCCTCCAAGCATCCCTTTGCCTCGAGCCTCCGCAACAGCAGGAGCGCGGATGAACGCGGATTTTGAACGACGATCACGCGGATCACTCCTACTGCGGGGAGAGCTCTGCGCCCAAGCGCCAGGGATTCTTGGCTGAACTGCCGGGCGGCTCTGATCTCGCTTCCCGAGGTTGTTCATTCCCAGATATTTGGTTCAAATGGCTGGTTGGCGCATCGTAAAGGCTCGCTGTGAGGCAAGCCTTTTTTCTTGAAGAACGATGAAACGGATGAAGCCGAAACGGCCGGATCCGCCTTTGCACTGACGCTGGCTTACCCAACGAGCCGGGGTTGAGAAATGAACAACCTCGGGAAGCCAGAGCGTCCTGGGGTTGTTCCCAAGAAACTCAGGCTCGTGGTGCGAGGAGGCGGGCCCGTTAGGCGGTTATCCGGCCTCTTCCGCTTCATCCGCTACATCGCAGTTCCCCTGAAAGGCTTGGCCCGAAACGATGTTGGTCAGTCCACACTGATCTCGCGCAAACGCCGAAGTTGCGGGACGCGCCAGGACGTCACCGCAACGACGATCAGCGTCATGGCGCCGCCGAACAACACCGCCGGAACGGCGCCTAACAACTTCGCCGCGACCCCGGACTCGAACGCCCCGATCTCGTTCGACGAGCCGATGAAAATCGAGTTCACGGCGGACACGCGTCCGAGCAATTGCGGCGGCGTGAACACCTGCAACAGCGTCGACCGGATCACCACGCTGACCATGTCGAACAACCCGCTCACCGCCAGCAGTGCGACCGAGAGCAGGAACGACCGCGATAGACCGAACCCAATGATCGACAGTCCGAACCCGGCCACGGCCACGAACAGCGCGCGGCCCGCCCGCTTCATCGGCGGCCTGTGCGTCAGCACCAGTGACATCGCGACCGCACCGGCCGCCGGCGCCGCCTGCATGATTCCTAAGCCCTGCGGTCCGACGTGCAGAATCTCCGAAGCGAAAATCGGCAGGAGCGCCACGGCGCCGCCGAACAGCACCGAGAACATGTCGAGTGCCATCGCGCCCAGCACCACCGGCTGATGCAGAACGAACCGAATGCCGACGCCAAGACTCTCCCACACCGAATCATGGTCCTCGACAACAGGGATCACCGTTCGGTGCACCTGTCCGAGGCACACCACGCCCGCAAAATGCAGCACCGACGCGACGCCATACGCGAGGCGAGCGCTCCCGAAACCGTACAGCAGCCCGCCCAGCGCGGGACCGACGACCGCGGCGAGCTGCCACGCGGCGCTTCGCCAGGCCGACGCACTGGGATACAGCTCGCGCGGCACGAGCTCGGCCGCGAGTGCCGCGCGCGATGGCGTCATGAAGCTGCGGGCAACGCCGCTGAGCGCGATCACCCCGTAGATCGGCCAGACAGCGCTCCCGCGCGTCAGGTGGAACGCGAGCACGAAAAGCGTCGCCGCGCAACCGAGCATCACCGTGAGCGACACGAGCGCGATGCGCCGGCGATCGATGCGGTCGGCAACGTGACCGGCAAACAGCGCGATCCCGATGAACGGGAGCGCCTCGGACAGGCCGATGAGCCCCAGCGCGAGCGGGTCGTGCGTCAGCGCGTAGATCTGCCACCCGACGACGACCGCCTGGATCTGCTGCGCCAGCGTGGACGGCAACAGGCTCAGAATGAACCACCGGAAGGCCCCAGACCGAAGCGGTGCGTACGGGTCCGACGTCGTCCCGATCTCTTCGGGGCGCACTCGCGGACGCCGCACGCGTGAGCGAAACGGAATTGACATTCCTGGTCTGGAGTGGACTATCGAGCGGACAAGGCGACGCGCGCCGATGCCTCGGCCAGCGCCGTCAGGCGAAACCTAAACGGGCCGATTCCATGCGCTCGAGAGCCGTTCCCATCGCGGTCATGACCGTCATGCTTACTGCGACTGCGCTCGTCGCCCCACCTGCGATGGACGGCCAGGCGCCGAGCCTAACGGCCCGACAAGTTCTCGAGCGGATCAAGGCGAACATCGGCGTGCCGTGGATGGACCAGACCGTCGACACATTCAAGGACGGCGACCCCGACACGCGCGTGACCGGGATCGCCGTGACGATGATGGCGACGCTGGATGTCCTCCAACGCGCGGCGGCGCAGGGATCGAACCTCGTCATCACGCACGAGCCGACGTTCTTCGGGCACCTCGACGAGCTCGCGCCCCTGGAGACAGCGCACGACAGCGTTACGGCAGTCAAGCGCGCGTTCATTCGAGAGCATCACATGGTCGTGCTCCGGATGCACGACCATTGGCATACTCGGCACCCCGACGGCGTGCAAACAGGGATGACGCGCGCGCTTGGCTGGCAGCGATTCCAGCGTCCCGAGGACGAGCACCTCTACACGCTGCCCGAGACGACGCTCGGTCAGCTCGCGGCCGACATTCGAGACAGGCTCGGCGCGCCAACGCTACGTGTGCTCGGAGATCCGAAGCGGCGGGTCTCGAACGTCGCGATGGCTCCCGGCTTCGCCGGGTTCTCGAGACACCTCGTCGGCCTGAGACGCGACGACGTCCAGGTCCTCGTGATCGGCGAAGCGCACGAGTGGGAGACGGTCGAATATGTCGCCGACGCCGTCACGGCCGGCATGGACAAGGCCCTGATCGTCATCGGCCACATCCCGTCCGAGCAGGCCGGCATGGAGGACTTCGCGCAATGGCTGGCACCACTGGTACGCGAGACCACAGTCCGTTTCGTGCCGGCGGTCGATCGGTTCTGGTTCCCGAAGTAATGGTGGAATCGACAGTTCATCCCTAACGCGGACGGGTCGACCCGTCAGTTAGGCGGTCCGATCCCTCAGTGCTTTCTGGTATGGAGCGGCCCATACCAGTTTCGGGTAACCCTTTCGGAGCCAACCCGATGCCGCCTCGCGCGCGCCGCGGACGCATCCTCGCCGTCGCCATCGACCAGAAGTCCGGTCAGCCGCTGTACCGACAGATCTATAGTCACGTCCGGCAGTGCATACTGGATGGGCGACTCGCGCCGGGCGCCCGCCTCCCATCGACGCGTCAGCTGGCCGCGGACCTTCGGGTGTCTCGCAGCACGGCCGTCCAGGGGTACGAGCAGCTTCGAGCCGAGGGGTACATCGAAGGGCTCGGCGGGGCCGAAACCCGGGTGACCGACTCGTTGCCGGATTCGTTCGTGCGCGCGGGCATCCGTGACGTCGACCAGAGCGTTCCGCTTCGCTCGTTGCTCGTTCCGTCGGCCCGTGCGCGAGCGACCGCCTCCTGCCTTCGTCGATCCATGCCGCCGGTCGGAATGGGGCCGAGGGCATTCCGCGCGGGCGTACCGGCCGTCGACGTCTTTCCGGTCGACACGTGGGGCCGGATCATGGCGCGACGATGGAGCCGAACGCCTGCTCGCGATCTCGCGTACGGCGACCCGTTCGGCTATCGCCCGCTCCGCGAAGCGATCGCCGATTACCTGCGCGCCGCGCGAGGCGTTCGATGCACCGGAGACCAGGTCATGGTGGTAGCGGGTTCCCAACAGGCGCTCGACCTCGCGGCACGCGTGCTCCTGGATCCGGGCGACAAGGTCTGGCTCGAGGATCCGGGGTACCACGGGGCGCGCGGCGCGTTCACTGCGGCCGGCGGAACGGTCGTTCCGGTTCCTGTGGACCAGGACGGCCTCGACGTGATGGCTGGCCGCACGCTGGCGCCGGATGCACGGCTCGCGTTCGTGACGCCGTCGCGCCAGCTCCCGTTAGGCGCGACGATGTCGCTGGCCCGCCGCCTCGCGCTCCTCGAGTGGGCGTCGACGGCACGGGCGGCGATCTTCGAGGACGATTACGACAGCGAGTTCCGCTATGCGTCACGCCCGCTGCCGGCGCTCCAGGGGCTCGACCGGGCGGGGTGCGTCCTCTACGCCGGAACGTTCAGCAAGGTCACGTTCCCATCCATGCGACTCGGCTATCTCGTCGTGCCGCCGTCGTTGGTCGACGTGTTCGGCGCCGCCCGCCACTTCGCGGACTTCCACTCGCCGTTCCTCGAGCAGGCGGTGATGACGGACTTCATCGTGGAGGGACACTTCGAGCGGCACATTCGCCGGATGCGCGCGATCTACCACGAGCGGCAGGTGCTGCTGGTGAACCTGGCGCGCGAGCGTCTCGGCGGCCTGCTAGACGTGCGACCGGCGGATGCGGGCATGACGGTGGTGGGGTGGTTGGGCAGCGGAATGGACGATGTGGCGACGGCGCGTGCGGCGGAGCGAGCGGGCCTCCACGTGCTCCCCGTCTCGCCGCTCGCCGTGCGTCCACTGCCCCCTGCCCTGCTCCTCGGCTACGCAGGCGTTCGGGACGACGAGATCCGGGAGGGCGTCGACCGGCTGGCCATCGTGCTCGAACAGGTGGCGAGAAGCCGCGCACCTAACGAGGCCAGGCAACCGCTGATGGCGGGGTCGGTCGCCTAACAGGCAGGCTTTCGGTACGAACGGGGTCAGAGTCCGAACGGATCGTTTCATTGCGACGCAATGAAACGATCCGTTCGGACTCTGACCCCATTCGAAGCATCCTTACGCGTCGATCACGTCGACGCATCACCATCAGCCGACTTCGACCACGTCAGGACGAGCGTGGACCCGATGATGGTGGCTGCGCCGGCGAGTGTCCACAAATCGGGGATCTCACCGAGGAAGATGGCGCCCCACAGGACCGCGAACGCGACCTGCAAATACCCGGCGGTGGTCGCGCGGGCAGTGCGCTCCAGCTGCAGGCCACGCGTCATCGAGATCTGCGCCAGCTGCGTCGTCACGCCGACGCCGATCAGTAGCAGCCATTCCCACGCGTCTGGCCATTGCCACTGTGCGATCGCGAATGGCAGCGACATCGGGACGCTGAGCAGCGGCAGGTAGCCGACAATCACCAGCGGATGCTCGCCGCCGCGCATCTTGCGCACCAGCGTGTAGGCGAACCCGCTGCACGCCGCGCCGACCAGCGCGGCACCGATGTACACGGGATTCACGGCAGGCGAACCGGTGGGTAGGCCCGATTGCGGGTGAGCGACGAACAGGACGCCGAGCAGACTCGCCACGAGGCACAGGATTTCGCGAGCGCGGAGCGACTCGCGCAGAATGACCGCCGCCAGCACGGTCGCGAACACGGGGTTCGTGTACTGAATCAGCGTCGCTTCGCCCAGGGGCAGGTGGACGATCGAATAGAAGTAGAACAGCAGCGCGGTGGCCCCCAGCAGTCCGCGGACGAACAACAAGCGCCGGTTGGTGCCGAGTGGCGAGACGCCGACGCGCCAGAGCGACCACCAGCTGAGGCCTAACGTGATAACGCTCCGAGCGAAAACGATCTCCATGCTGCCCAGCCGACGGCCAGCGAGCTTCACGAGGAGGCCCATGACGCTGAACCAGAACGCACCGATGGCCATCGCGCGGATGCCGGGCGATACGAGCGGCACGCGGTGGGTTTCAGGTTGGGTGGCCAGGGACACGCGCTGAAAATACGCAGCTGCGCGCTGCCTGCCGCTGCCACAATCATTGCGTATCACAACTGAATCATTGTAAAATCACAACAGAATCCAGCCTCGGATGTCCAATGGAAAGCGCGCTGCGGGCGCGACGCACGTCGGGAGCAGGATCCACTGCGTCCGCCGCCCTCACACCAGGCGTGATCGTCGCAGCCGCCGTCACGTTTGTCATGACCGCGGCGGAGGAGCTGTGGAAGCGGTTCGTCCCGCGCTACATCGAGGCGCTTGGCGCCCCGATCCTCGCCGTCGGTGCGTACGGGACGCTCCGCGACTTCGCCGACGCGATGCTCCAGTACCCCGGCGGCTGGGTGACCGACCGGTTCGGGCGGCGCGCCGCGCTGCGGGCGTTCATCGCCCTCGCCGCCGTCGGCTACGCCGCCTACCTGTGGTCACCGAACTGGGCGCTGACGTTCGCGGCGTTGCCGTTCGTGATGTGCTGGGCGAGTGCCGCGAGCCCTACGGTGTTCGCGATCATCGGCGACGCGCTGCCATCCGCCCACCGGACCATAGGTTTCACGGTGCAGTCCATGACCCGCCGGATTCCGATCGCCATCGCCCCGGCGTTAGGCGGCGCACTGATCGCACGATTCGGCGTGCGCGACGGCGTCCGTGCTGGGCTCGGGGTCGCCATTGCCGGGGCAGCGATCGCGTTCATCGTGGCCGGAGCGATCGGCCGGCAACCGACATCGCACCGGATCGCGGCCAAGCGGGACTCGGGAGCGACGTCGATCCGGGACGTCTGGTCGCGCATGCCGGCGCCACTGCGTCGTCTATTGGTGTCCGACGTGCTGGTTCGGACGTGCGAGTCACTCGTCGACGTGTTCGTCGTGCTGTATGCGACCCGCGTCATCGGCGTGACGGCGCCGCAGTTCGGGATCCTCGTGAGCGTGCAGATGGTCGCGTCGATGGTCGTGTACGTTCCCGCGGCGGCGCTCGCGCGCCACACCGGCCGCAAGCCCCTCGTCGTCGCGACGTTCATCGCCTTCGCGCTCTTCCCGCTGGCTGTCGTCGCCGCCAGTAGTCTCGCGGGACTGGTGGCAGCGTTTGTCGTCGGCGGGCTTCGCGAGACGGGCGAGCCGGCACGTAAAGCAGCGATCGTGGACCTCGCAGACCCTGCCTGCCGTGGCCGGACCACGGGACTGTATTACCTCGTCCGCAGCCTCGCGATCACGCCGGCGGCGTTAGCAGGCGGCGCGCTGTGGAACGTGAGGCCGACGCTGCCCTTCATCATCGCGAGCGCGTTCGGGTTCCTCGGCGCGCTCGTCTTCGCGCTATCAGTGCCGGCGAGCGAGGTATGAGAGCGTCGTGCGACGATCGAAGACGACGGCGTACGCCATCACAGCTCGAACGGCGTGCCCACGCCGAGGTCCGTCGCCCGGTTGTACACCTGCCACGCGGCCGCAAGGTCCTGAAAGGCGAGGCCGACGCTGCCGAAGATCGTGATCTGCTCCGGCCGAGTGCGACCGGGCTTCACACCGGCGATCACCTCGCCAAGCTCCGCGTGGATCGCTTCAGGACCAAGCCCCGCGCCGCCGATCGCGCCGCCACGCACTGCGAGGTCGCGGTCATCGCAGACGAAGAGCGAGCTGGCAATGAGATCGGCATGGACCTCGCCCTTGGCCGGCTCGTCGGCTCCCACCGCCGTGATGTGAACACCCTCCCTGACCATCGATCGCGACAGGAACGGCTCCTTCGACCACGTGGCCGTAATGATGACGTCGGCCTCGCGCACGGCCGCGGCCACGTCACGGTGAACGACGACCTCGACGCCTAACGCTGGTCCCACGCGTGCGGCATAGGACTCAGCTCGCTCCGGCACGGCATCGACGACATCGACGCGCTCGACGCGTCTCACCTGCTGCAGCGCGCGAACCTGCGCCTCACCCTGCACGCCGGCGCCGATCACGGCGACGCGCGGCACGTCACGCCGCGCGAGCACGTCGGCGGCCAGCGCACCAGCCAGCGCCGTGCGCTCGGCCGTGATGACGATGGAGTCCATGATCGCGAGCACTTCGCCAGTCTCGGTGGCAGTCAGATTCATGGACCCGACGACGCTCCGCGCGGCGCCGGGGATCTTCGTGTTCACCTTCACGGTGAATGCGGGGATCCCGTCGATGATCCCGGGGAAGACGATCATGACCGTGCGTCCACCCGGTCCCGGGAGCGGCGAGCCGGCTCTGAGCGCGGGGATGGCTTTGCGCGTCGAATACTGGGCGAACGCGGCGCGGAGTGCGCGCAGCAGCGCCTCGCGGTCAAGTAGCCGGCGGATGTCCGCGGCGGATAGCAGGAGAGTCGACACGCAACCAAGCTACTCACGTCCGCCAGACTTGCGCCTTTGCCCGTCGCCCTGTTCCCTTCGTCGCCAGTCTCCCGTCGCCCGTCCCCGGCTTCTCAACACGTGAACCGCTTTCCTTGGGAGCGCTTCAGCGATGACCGCCTGCTCAAGGTCCGGCTCAAGGACCTCGGCGTCAGCATCGAGGGAACGTGGCTGGAAGGGTGCGTCACGCAGCTGTACGAGGAGCTGGATGCGCGAGCGCTCGTACTCAAGCCGCACGTGTGGCTCTCGGACGAATGGTTTTCCCCCGGTGGCGTACCGGGGTTCGCGGTGCCGTTTTACCTGGCGCATCCGCGGCTTCGGCGACTCGAGCGCAACCAGATCCTCGACGTCGAAGGCGCGTCGCGGGCAGAATGCATGCGCGTCATGCGCCACGAGACCGGACACGCGATCCAGCACGGGTATCAACTGCACCGACGTCGCAAATGGCAGGAGCTCTTCGGGAAGTCCTCGACCAGGTACCCCGAGTACTACCGGCCCAACCCGTCGAGCAAGCGATACGTTCAACATTTGCGGCTATGGTACGCGCAGAGCCACCCTGACGAAGACTTCGCCGAAACATTCGCGGTGTGGCTCAGGCCGCGGTCGGACTGGCGATCGCGTTATGCAGGCTGGCCGGCGCTCAAGAAGCTTCGCTACGTCGACGCGCTGATGACCGAGATCTGCGACCAGAAGCCGCTCATCGCGACTCGGCGCGTCATCGATCCGTTGTCGAAGTTGACGCACACGCTGGCGCAGCATTACGAGTCGCGGCGCGAGAAGTACACGGTCAAGTTTCCGAACACGTATGACGCGGACCTCCGCCGCCTCTTCTCCGACGAGCCGCGCCATCGGCGGCAGGAGCCGGCGGCGCGGTTCCTACGTCGGAACAAGAGTGAAATTCGCCGGCTGGTGGCGAAGTGGACGGGCGAATTCCAGTACACGCTCGGGCTCGTGCTGGACGACATGATCGGGCGGTGCAAGGACCTGCGCCTGCGCGCCGTGGGACCCGAACGACCACTGTTGACCGACTTCTGCGTGCTGCTCACTGTAAAGACGATGCATTTTCTGTACAGCCAGGGGAGACGGGATTGGATCGCGTTGTGAGCTCCGCCCCCGCACCGCGTGCTGTGTCGCGATGAGAAAACTCCGCGTCCTGGCGCTGATGCACCCCGAGCTGGTGCCGCCCGATGATGCCGCCGAGCGCGACGAGAAGGAGCGCTTCGACTGGAAGACCGAGTGGGATGTCTGCCGCACACTGCGCGACATCGGGCACGAGGTGAAAGCGTTAGGCGTCCAGGATGAGCTGCTGCCCATCCGCGACGCCGTCGAGCAGTTCAAGCCGCACATCGTGTTCAACCTGCTCGAGGAGTTTCACGGCAACGTCCTGTTCGACCACAACGTCGTGAGCCTGCTCGAGCTCCTGCGGGTGCCGTACACCGGATGCAACCCGCGCGGTATGATCATCTCGCGCGAGAAGGCGCTGTCGAAGAAGCTCCTCATCTACCATCGCATCCGGGTCCCGGCATTTCACGTGTTCCCGTTCGGTCGCCGGAGCAGGCGGCCGAAGACCCTCGAGCTGCCGCTGTTCGTGAAGAGCCTCACCGATCACGCATCGTTAGGCATCTCGCAGGCATCGCTCGTGAAGAGCGACGAGGAGCTCACCGACCGCGTGGCGTTCGTCCACCGGCGCCTCGGCTCCGACGCCATCGCCGAGCAGTTCATCGAGGGACGGGAGATCTACGTCGGGGTGATCGGGAACGATCGGCTGACCGCGCTGCCGCCACGCGAGCTCGTGTTCGAGAACGCGCCCGATGGCGCGCCACTGATCGCGACCGCTCGCGCCAAGCACGACCTCGGCTACCAGAAGCGACACGGGATCGACCAGCGCGCAGCGGAGGACCTCCCCGACGGCGTCGCGGCCGGCCTCGAGCATCTGGCGAAGCGCATCTATCGCACGCTCGAGCTCACCGGCTATGCGCGACTGGACTTCCGGCTCCGCCCGGACGGGAGCCTCTACTTCCTCGAGGCGAATCCAAACCCCGAGATCGCGTTAGGTGAGGAGTTCGCCTCGGCCGCTCAGGCGGCGGGGATGGAATACCCCGAGCTGTTGCAGCGGATCATCAATTTGGGCATGAGGGGGACGGCACCTGAGTGACAGGCGGCAGGCGACAGGCGACTGGCGACTGGCGACTGGCGACTGGAAACCCCTCGGGATGCTCATCTCACGGCGAGTCGAGAGGCATCCCGAGGGTTCTGCGTTCTTTACCAGTCGCCTGCCGCCGGCCGCCGGCCGCCTAGTTACTTCGAGATATTCCCATTCGCGTCCAGCTGACCACGAATCTCGCCGCCCGGGAAGTCACCGGCACCCGTGTTCGGCGGAGCGATGCCGTCATCCGTGTGCACGTTGCCGTACGTCTGTCCGGCTTCCACCGCGGCGAGGAAGTCGGCCATCGTCTTGCCGGCCAGCGCGCCCCTGAAATCGGCCGACGAGAACGTCCCGGAGACCAGGATGCGTCCGACCGGGCCGCTGCCACCGGGCAACGGAGCAGTCCCTTTCACGCTCGGGTACAGCCACACGACGATCCCGCCGTTCACGCCCTTCGGCGCCATGTGGATGTGCGCCATTGTGATGTTCGTGATGTCCGCGACATCGAGCGTGTACCCGATGTGGTCGTCGTCCAATAGCCTGAGCGAGATCTGGCCCGAGGCAGGCGTGACGCGCGGGGGCACTTCTTCAGCACCCTGGAGAAGCGTGACGGTCAACCGGCGGCCGCCGTTGTCGTCGTTGTTGACCGAGCCACTCCCATCGTGACCCGCCATCGTGCCGCCGACCACCGCACCACTCAGCCGGGGCGCCGTTGTCTTGGCCGCATCATCGGTGCACCCGAGCACCAGCGCTGCAACCGCTAAACCGTAGTACCTGCGCATACGTGTCCCTCCCGGTGAATGGTTGGAAGCCGGCGGGTACGAGAGCGCGATCCTGCGGCAATAGCAACTAACCCACGGTGAACGGCGTCGTGGAGCGGGCGGAGGGCGCCGCCGCGGGTGCGAGGGGTGTCAGGCCTTCGCGAAGTCCAGGTAGCCCTTCCCGACATCCACGTCGACGAGCTTCACGCGGACGTGGTCGCCGACGTCCAAGCCGTGCTCTCCGCGAACGATTCGGCCCTCTGCCGGCGGATGGGCAAGCCGAGCGAACGTGCCGCTCTGATTCACTCCGGTAACGATCGCATCGAACATCTCGCCAACGCGGCCCTGGAGCAGTGTGGCAGCAACCACCTTTCGCATCGCGCGTTCGACTTTCCGTGCGGCGTTTTCCATGGCGGTGCAGCGGGCGGCGATCACGTCGAGCTCATCCGCCGAGTAGGGCGCTGGCGCGCCGGCAAGCGTCGCCTTGACCAGGCGCTGCATGACCAGATCGGCGTACCGCCTGTTTGGCGCGGTCGTGTGGGAATAGTCGTCAAGCGCGAGACCAAAGTGCCCCTCTTCCCCCTCGGGTTCCCACGGACGCTCCACGCTGTACTCGCCAGCGCCAAGCAGCTTCACGACGGAAAGCGACAGATCGGCAAACGTATCGGGGTCCGCCTTGCGACGACGCTGGAGGAACGCGGCGAGCGCCGCCGAACTCGGGTCGTCGGGCAGCGACTCGCCGTATCGCTTCGCGAGGTCCACGAGCCGCGGCCATCGCTTCGGAACGTGAACGACCCGTCGTATCGACGGGACCCGACGCTCCTCGAGGAACTTCGCCATCGCCACGTTGGCCGCGATCATGAAGTCCTCGATCAGGTCGCGTGCGCGGTTCTTCCGGGTGACGGCAATGTCGATGACCTGGCCGGTTGCCGATGTCACCGGCTGCGCCTCGATCGTCTCGAGATCGAGCGCGCCGTGCTCCTGTCGGCGCGTTCGGAGACGTCGCGCGAGGTCGTCCTGCAGGCGGACCTGGGATTCGAGCCCGGCGACCCCGCTGAATTCTTCCGGCGTCGCACCGCCGTCGAGCCACATACCCACCGCTTCGTAGGTCAGCTTCGCGTGATTGACGACGAGTGCCCGGTAGGCACCAACCTCCTTCACGTCGCCGGCTTCATCGATCACGAGGTCGACGACCACGACGAGTCGTTCGGCAGCCTCGAGGAGAGACGTCAGGTCGGTCGATAGCACCTCGGGCAGCATCGGAAACGTCTCGACTCCCGTGTACACCGATGTCGTGTTCGCCGCCGCGCGCAGATCGATCGGCGATCCCTTTGGAACATCCCGATCGACATCGGCTATACCAAGGCGTAGCCGCGTGAGCCCTCCATCGAGCGACTCGCAGAACTCGATCTGATCGAGGTCACGGGACTCGCGATTGTCGATCGACGACCACAGCATGGGTCGAAGGTCCCGGACGCCGTCGGGCGCAGCCCCCGCGCCTGTGGGCCTGGCCAGCTCGGCGACCTCCGCCTCGACCTCAGCCGAAAAGTCGGTGACGAACCCGTTCTCGGTCGCGATCTCGCGGGCGCGAGCGTGGAGGTCCGCGGATGGAGCGGGAGGGCTCGATGCTGCGTTCGGCGGATTGGCCATGCGGTAGAGTACCGGTCGCGGTGGCGAGTGTACATGCAGCGTTCGCTTAGCTGGACTCCCCGATGCACGGGAGCAATCTTTCACGGTAGCGGCACGCGGCCGCCGCGAGCGACGTACAAGGAGCAGAGATGACTCAGCCTGTGCGCACCATCTGGATTGCCGGTTCGCTCGTCCTCTTTTCCGCCGGCGTTGCGTCGGCGCAGCGCGGTGGCGGCGGGTTGCCTCGCATCGTGTCGGCCCCGGCGCCAGTGCCGGCCGCGGCCGGCCGCATGGGCGTCCCGGCCTACGCGACCCCAGCGGCCGGACCGACCGCGCCGCGAGCCGGTAATCTGCCTCGCCTCCCGGGCCGTGCCGCGGGATACCGATCCGGCACCCGACAATCCGCGTACACGCGGTGGGGTGCCAGCTCGAGCTGCTTCGGTGGGTGCTTCACTGGCGGAGTTGGCGGGTTTCACAAGCACTTCCTCGGCTCGTTCATCGTGGGATACCCATTCTGGGGCGCCGTGGTGTGGCCGTATTTCGACTATGGGTATGGGTCGACGTACACCGAGCCGACGGCAGAGTCGTACGAGCCGCCGCGCGCCGCGTCGAAGCTGATCGTGGTCGGCGGGGGCAGCACCACGGGCGGCGGTGACGCGCTCACGATCGAGGCCCTGGGAGACAGCGTTCGACTGAGCTGGCTCGGAGCCAACCGTCCGGTGCGCGAGGTGAAGCTGTTCGTTGCCGACTCGACGCGCCGCGAATTGGCGACGCGAAGCGCGAGCCCCATGGTCCCGACGGCCACGTTCGAGGTGGCCACGTTGTCGGCCCCGGTCGCGTTCGCCGGCGTCGCCGTGACGTTCGCGGACGGCGCGATGACGACGACCACCGTCCCATACCTGCGGCGTTAGGCGTACCTCGCGGGGAGTCAGGTTGCCGGTCGCGCCCGTTCGCGACAGATTCGGCGCGCCGCAATTCTTCCTGATGACGACACCGACGAAACCAGCGCCGGCATTCCAAACGGGTTCGCCCCGCAGTTCCGCCGACGGGCGGCTTTCGTCGTCGATCGACGCGTGGAAGCGAAAGCTCCTCGACCTGTCCAAGCGCAACCGCGCGCTCAACTTTCGCGCGACGAAGGTGTCGACGGTCGCCATCGTCGACGAGCACCCGGCCGAGATCTTCCGGTTGCTGTATCTCGCCGAACGGGAGATGCGCTTCAAAGCGGCGGAGCCCGCGGCGACCGATGCGGGTGCCTCCGCGGCGACGAGCGCCGACGGAAGGCCTGACGAGGAGATCGACACGGCGGCACCACAGTCCGAGTTCGTCCCATACGATGCCGCCGCGCTCGACGATCGTTACACCGACGAATTCCTCCAGACCACCGCGACCCCAGAAGCGCTCGACCGCTCGCTCCGCCGACTCGATGAGCAGGCGCGGCTCGCGATCGAAGAACAGGGCGTCAACACGCTGTTCCTCGCGTTGGGCATGCTGCACTACGCCGAAGCCGACACATCGGACCAGGTGTTCAATGCGCCGCTGGTGCTGCTTCCGGTAGAGCTGTCGCGAAAGTCCGCGCGATCCGGCTACCGCATTCGCGCGGCCGACGACGAGCCGGTCGTCAACCCGGCACTCGCCGAGTATCTCCGCCTCGACTTTGGCATCACGCTCCCGGAACTGCCCGACTCGTCCACGATCGCCGACGACTACGATCTGCAAACGCTGATCTCGAGCGTGTCGCATCTCGTTGCCGGACGACGTGGCTGGTCGATAACGACGGACGTCGTGCTGGCGCTGTTCTCGTTCCAGAAGTTCGTGATGTACAAGGACCTGGAGGCGAACGCGTCTGCCGTCGCCGCGCATCGACTCGTCAGACAGCTCGTCGGCCGCGAGGGCGACCGCGTCATCGGGCTGCCTGAGGACGTTCGAACCCTCGACCTCGATCGCGAATTCGCGCCGGAAGCGACGGCGCAGGTGGTCGACGCCGACTCCAGCCAGCTGCGCGCGATCGCCGGCGTTGCGCGTGGATACGATCTCGTGCTCGAAGGACCACCCGGCACCGGTAAATCGCAGACGATCACGAACCTCATCGCCCAGGCGTTAGGCGCCGGCAAGTCCGTGTTGTTCGTGGCTGAAAAGATGGCGGCTCTCGACGTCGTGCATTCCCGCCTCGTCAAGGCCGGGCTGGGCGAGTTCTGCCTGGAGCTGCACTCGACCAAGGCGAGCAAGCGCACGGTGATGCGCAGCCTCGCCGCGGCAATCGACGCGTCCCTCCAGCCGGTGAGCGTCGTCATGCAGGCGGGTGTCGCGCTCCCCGGCGTGCGGACCACGCTCAACGACTACGTGCGAGCGCTGCATACGCCGCACGGAACCCTGGGCATGACCCCATTCGAGGCATATGGCGCGCTCGCCCCGGTTCGCGGCGCGGATCAATCCGCGCCGGAGACCACCGCGACGAGCACGCCGCGGCTTCGGTATGGGCGCCGCGTGGATGACGTCTCGCGCGAAAAGCTCGGCTCGACCGTGCGTGAGCTCCGCGAGCTCGCCGCCGCGGCCCGCGGTGTAGGCGAACCCTCACGGCATCCATGGCGCGACGCGACGAAGACGCTCTACACCGAGGACGACGTCGCCACCGTGCGAGAGCTCGCCGCGGACCTCGGGTCGCGGATCGCTGACGTGCGCCGACAGGCAGCCGAGGTCGAGCGAACGTTCGGACTGGCAGCGATACAGACGGCCGCTGACGTGGACACGGCGGACCGCGTTGCGACCGTGATGAGTCGATCGCCGGGTGCGAGCACCGAGGTGCTCAGCACCGCCGATTGGGATACTGCCCCCAGCAGCGCTTTGCAGCTGATCGAGCGCGGACGATCCGTGGCGGCGCTTCGGACGCGAGTGGAGCAGCACTTCACTTCGGCGGTGCTCGAGCAGACCCACGCGACCGACATCGCCTACGTCGAACGGAAGGCGGAGGGCCTCCTCGGGTTTCTCGCGCCGCTCGACACGCGATGGCGTGCGATCCGGTCGCGATGGACCGGGTACCGCGTCAGCACGTATCGGCCGTCGCTCGCGGAGCAGAGCGCCGAGATGAAGCAGGTCGATCGCCTCGTGGCCGAGCGAAATGCGCTGAAGGAATCGGAGGCAACCGGTCGATCGCTGTTCGGCACGCATTGGCACGGAGAGGAAACGTCCTGGGACGCGCTCGACGCGTACGTGCAGTGGGTGGTCGAGCTCCGCTCCTGCGTGACGCGGTACAAGCTCGGTCCCGCCGCCATTGCCGTCGCGTCACAACCGTCGCCTAACGTCGCCGCGGTCCATGCCCTGCGCGACGCCACGGCCGATGCGCTCGGCACGCTCGATCGGCTGCGGGCGGTGATTGGCTGGCCGAGCGGTTACCTGTCGGCAGCCACATTCGAGGAGCTGCAGCAGCGGGCCGAGGCGCTCATCGCCGCGGCCTCGGCGGGCCCGAGGTGGGCGGCCTTCGAGGGCACGCGTCAAACAGTCGCCGCGGGAATCGCAGCGGAACTGTTGGACGGGGCGATGCGCGGATCGCCGTCGTTCGATGTGCTGCCGGACGCCTTTCTGCGCGCGTTCTTCATGAAGTGGCTCACGGAGGTCATCCAGGAGCGTCCCGCCCTCGCTCGCTTCGACGCCCTCACGCACGAGCAGCGCATCGCCGAGTTCCGACGCCTCGACCGCGAAGTGCTGGCGGAAAACCAGGCAGCGCTCACTGCTCGCCTTCGGGATCGCGCGCAGGAGCGTTTGCAGGATACGAAGGCGCGTGACGCGCTGCCGTTCCTGCAGCGCGAGATGGCGAAACAGCGCAACCACAGTCCACTTCGAAGGACGCTCAAGCTGGCGGAATCCGCGATCCGCGCGATCAAGCCGTGCTTTCTCATGAGCCCACTGTCGGTGGCGCAGTACCTCGCCGGCGGCGAACCCGCCTTCGACGTGGTGATCTTCGACGAGGCATCGCAGCTGCCGTCGGAGGATGCGATCGGCGCGATCGCGCGGGGTCGGCAGCTCGTCGTCGTCGGCGACCCGAAGCAGCTTCCACCAACGAACTTCTTCATGGTCGCGGCGTCGCCTGACGCCGTTCCGGTCGCTGACGACGGGACGCCGCTGTACAGTGACGCCGAGAGCGTGCTCGAGGAGTTCATGGGCGCTGGTGTGCCGATGAGTCGCCTCCGATGGCACTACCGAAGTGCCCACGAGAGTCTCATCAGCTTCTCGAACGTCGCGTTCTACGACGGGGACCTGTTCACGTTTCCGAGCACCGAAACGACGACGTCCGCGGCGGGACTCCGGTTCGAGTTCGTCGACGGCGGCACGTACGAGGGCAAGGGGCTCAACTCGGCCGAGGCCAGACGCGTAGCTGACGCCGTCGTGGCGTTTGCCCGCGAGCAGCTCGCGCGGCGGGCGCGCGGCCAGACGACTGAATCGTTAGGCGTCGGCACCTTCAACTTGCGACAACAGCTGGCGGTCCAGGACGAGCTCGAAGTGCGGCGACGCGATGACCCGACGCTCGAGCCCTTCTTCGACCGCTCGGTGCCGGAACCGTTCTTCGTGAAGAACCTCGAGAACATCCAGGGTGACGAGCGCGACGCGATCTTCCTGAGTGTCACGTATGCCAAGGCCGCCGATGGGGTACTGCGATACAACTTCGGCGCGCTCAACGGCGAAAATGGGTGGCGCCGCCTCAACGTCCTCACCACGCGTGCGCGCCGGCGGATGCACGTCTTCTCTTCGATCCGTGCGGCCGACATCAACCCGTCGAGCGCCGTATCGGCCGGACCCAGGCTGCTCCGGGACTTTCTCGACTATGCGGAGCACGGGCGCCTGGCAGTGCCGGCGGGTGAGAGCGCCGGAGCCACGGAGTCTCCGTTCGAGCGCGAGGTGATGATCGCGCTTGTCGAGCGCGGGCTCCAGGTCGTGCCGCAGGTCGGCGTGGCGGGATATCGCATCGACCTGGGCGTCGTCGACGCCGAGGCGCCGGGACGCTTCGTCTGCGGCATCGAGTGCGACGGCGTGGCGTACCACTCGTCCGAGACGGCTCGCGACCGGGATCGCCTTCGACACCAGGTACTCGAAGCGCGGGGCTGGACGCTCCTGCGCGTGTGGTCCACGGACTGGTTCAAGGACCGCGCCGGCCAGGTCGACCGAATCGTTAGGTTGGTGGAAGCGGCGCGGGAGCGCGCGCGGGATCGCGTCGCGTCCCCCGAACCATCCGGGACCACGTCGGCCGAGAGCGTGCCCGCCGACACGAGCCCGGAAGCGGCGCCTGCCCCCGACGAGTACGAGCGGCCGGTTGCCGCACCATATACGGCCGCCGAGGGGGAAGGTCGTTATGCGGATCGCGAGCTCCTCGCCGAACCGCCGGCCACCCTGGCGACTGCCGTGGCAACGGTCGTCGAAACCGAGTCACCGGTGCACATCGATGACGTGGTCGCCCGTGTGGCCGGTATGTGGGACACGCGCGTCGGCACGCGGATCCAGGCCCGAATCGCCGACGCGTGCGTGCTCGCCGAGCGACAGCATCTGGTCGAGCGCCGCGGTGACTTCATGTGGCAGCCCGGCCGGGAGGCCGTCGTCCGGTCGCGCGCCGGTACGCGCATGCCCGCCGAGCGCATCGCTCCCGAGGAATATCGCGCCGCGATCGTGATGGTCCTCGAGACCGGGCGCGGCTTTGCTCGACCCGCGCTCGTCAGCGAAGTCCGCTCAGTGCTCGGGTTCGCGCGAACGAGCGCGGCACTGGACGAGGCAATTGGTTTGGCGCTGGATTCCATGCTGGCCGACGGCGTCCTGGGAGAAGGCAGTACAGGCGTGCGGCTGCGCTGACCCGGCGTCAAACTCGACGACGTTCACATGCGCGACCACGTTCGCTTCCACTCCACGGCCTTCACCCCCGCCAGCGCGGATCCGGGGCAGGTGAACACCGAGCGGTATGGCTACACGCTCGCGACCTGGGTTGCCGCTCGGCTCAAGGAGCGCGGGTTCGATGCCGATTCGCCCATCCCGGAGGATTGGGGTTGGCTGCTCGGCGTGGCGCAGCACGGTCGCGTCATTCGGATCGGCTGCGGCAACGTCGAGGGTTCGGTGTCGGAGTGGGTGATCTGGCTGGACGTGGTGCGGCCGGGCATGCTGGCGCGCCTCCTCGGGCGGTCGCGAGACGCGACGCCTAACGCGGCGTACGGGATCATCGCGGCGATTCATGGCGCGCTGCAGGCGAGTGGGCATGCGGAGGAGATCGAGTGGTTTCGCGTGGGGGTGAGGGGGGAGGAGGTGGATCACGCTGCGACACCGATCTGACTGGTGGCAGGCGGCAGGCGACAGGCGACAGGCGACAGGCGAAAAAGCGTGTCATCCCGAGCGAAGCGAGGGATCGCGATCGTCCCGAAAGCGGGCCACGGTTCCCGGTTCCCCGTTCCCGGTTCCCTTCGTCTCCCGCATTCGCTGTAGCGTGCCACCCGGTCAGATGAAATGTTCTTGGTACCATGCCCCGACTCCGCGGACTCTGGTCCAGCCGCCTCTGGATCCTTGCCGGCTTTCTCGGCGCGACGACCATCTATTCCATTGCCGCGACCGTCCACGGCGGCAACCAGTCGCAGCTCCAGCTGCTGCACATCGCGCTCCTCCTCATCGCGACGATCATCGTAGTCACGCTCGCGGCAACCGCGTCGAGACGAGAGCTGCTGCTGGCGCGCGCCCGCTCGGATTTCATCGCCGCCGTGTCGCACGATCTCCGCATGCCGCTCGCTCAGATCCTCATCGCCAGCGAGACGCTCGCCATGCAGCGCGACCGTACGGACGCCGAGCGAGTGTCGCTCGCCAGCTCGATCGTTCGGGAGACTCGGCGCCTCGTCGGCCTGGTGGACAACGTGCTGCTGTTCTCTCGCTCGGGCGCGCTCGAGCTCACGCCCTCGCTGCGGCCGGTTGGCGTGGACGAGCTGCTCGACGATGTGGTCGACGCGGTGCGGCTCGCGGTCGACGATGCGGGCCAGACAATCGAGATGGTCGGTGAGCGGGGGCTCACGGTCACGGCCGATGGGCGACTCGTCAGGCAGGCGCTCGTGAATCTCGTGGACAACGCGCTCAAGTATGGCAAAGCGGGACAGCTCATCCGGCTTGGCGCGGAGCGACACGGCGAGCGCGTGCGAATCTCCGTGGAGGACGACGGGCCCGGCGTGCCGGAAGCCGAGCGCACCCGCGTCTTCGAACCCTATACGCGATTGCCAGAGGATCAGGTGTCCGAACGAACGGGCACGGGACTTGGTCTGGCGGTCGTCCGTCGAATCAGCGAAGCGTGCGGCGGCCGCGTGTGGATCGAGGACGGGACGACGCGCGGTGCGCGCGTGATCGTGGAGCTTCGCGCACCGTGAGCAGCATTCTTCTCATCGAGGACAACCGCGACTACGCTGCGACGCTTCGCGCGAACCTCGAGCGCGAGGGCTATACCGTAGCGCATGCGGCGACTGGCGTCGACGGACTCGAGCTCGCGAGGCGCACCGAGCCTGACCTCATCATCCTGGACCTGATGCTTCCCGCGATGAGCGGCTTCACGGTGCTGCAGCGTCTTCGCGATGAAGGCCGCGAAGCGCCGGTCCTCATCATGACGGCGCTCGGCACGGAGGAAGAGAAGCTGCGTGGCTTCGGGCTCGGAGCCGACGACTACGTCGTCAAGCCATGTGGGCTGCTCGAGATCCTGGCTCGAGTCAAGGCATTGCTCCGGCGTTCGAGTGGAGGCGCGGGCGCACCGCGGTCGGAGGTCCGGGTCGCCGACCTCAGCATCGACTTCGGCGCAAGGGTCGTGAGACGTGGGACGGTGGAGATCACGCTTCGGCCGAAGGAGTTCGACTTGTTGGCTGCGCTCGTCCGGCACCGTGGTCGAGTCCTGTCGCGCGCAGACCTGCTGCGCGAGGTATGGGGATACGCGGCGGGAACTGAGAGCCGGACGGTCGAAACGCATCTGGCAGCGCTGCGGGAGCGGTTGGGCGATGACCCGCAGGCGCCGAAGTACATCGTGACCGTCCGCCGCGCAGGTTACCGGCTGGCGGGGTGACGCGCTGGCGGTACGTGGAGTTGTTTCGGTAGTCGACCTGTCACCGCCTCGAGATGCTCGCATCGGACCTTGCCCACGCCGTGCGAGGCCTTCGCAAACAGCGAGGGCTCGCGCCATCGGTGGTACTCACCCTTGGCATCGCGATCGCCACAACGTCCGTCATCGCAGCGCTGGCGAACCAGGCTCTCCGGGAGCCCCTTCCCTACCGCGACGCGTCGCGTCTCCTGCTCCTCTGGGAAAAATCGAAGGGTGGGGATTACCGTCTCGCGTCCTATCCGACGTTCCTCGACTGGCAGGCGGCAACGCCACGATCGCTGGCCGGCCTCGGGTTCGTTCGCGGCGACCTGGACGTCCTATCGACGGGCGAGGGCCCACTGCGCGCGACCACCGGGTTCGTCTCGCGAGGCTACTTCAAGACGTTAGGCGCGACACCGCTGCTCGGCCGCTTCTTCACGAGCGATGAGGAAGCTGCCGGGCATGGGAATGCCGCTGTGCTCTCGGAGCGGCTGTGGCGCTCGCAGTTCGGCGGGGACCGCGGCGTCATCGGGCGGTCGATCACCCTGAGCGGGCGCTCCGTCACGGTGGTCGGCGTGGTGTCCACCACCATGGCATACCCGTTCTGGGCCGACCTCTGGCGCCCGATCAGCGCCATCGTCGATTCCGACCCGGCACTCGCGTCGCGCCATCACCACACCGACAGCCGGCTGATCGTGCGACTGGCAAGAGGGGTCGCGCCCGGGACGGCGATGCGCGATCTGTCCATCGTCCAACAGCGTCTCGCGACGACATATGCCGAGCACGGTCCTGATTGGATCACCGCCGACTTTCAGCCTTTGAGCTGGGAGTTCGTCGGCACCTCGGCCCCTGCGCTCAAGACGCTCGCCGGCGCCGCGGTGATGGTGCTGCTCGTGGCATGCGTGAACGTCGCCACGCTATTACTGCTCCGGGCCTTTGCGCGAGAGCGCGAGTTCGCCATCCGATCGGCGCTGGGGGCGAGCCACCTCGGGGTCGCTCGCCTAACGCTCACCGAGAGCGGCCTACTTGGCTCCGGGGCGGGGGTGGTCGCCCTGCTGCTCACATGGTGGGGACTCGGATTCGTCAGGGGCATGGCCCCGGACAGCCTTCCGAGATCCGCCGAGCTCCGGTTCGACGTGCGCGTTGCAGGGCTGGTCGTTGCGCTGGCGTTGGTTGCTACGACGATCATTGCGTCCGCGCCGTTCGTGCGTGCGGTCCGCCGGCACACACTGGAGCCGCTGCGCGCGGGTTGGCAGCCGACGTTGGGCGGACGCGGCGGAAACCGGTGGCGTTCGACGCTTGCGGCCGCGCAGCTCGCGATGGCGCTCACGCTCCTCGCGGGTACGGGGCTCTTGATCGAAAGCTTCCGGCGGTTGAGCAAAGTCGATCTCGGCTTCGATCCACATCACCTGGCGTTGTTCTGGATTGCGCCGCCCGCGCCGAAGTACGACCAGCCCGACCAGGCCGTCGCGCTCTACGCCCGTCTGCGGGATGCCGCCGCGGGAGTACCGGGCGTCGAGGGAGTGGCGATCGCGAACCACGGGCCGCTCACCGGCGGGTACGTCGTTACGAAATACGTCGTTCCCGGGCGCATTGCTCCAGCCGATGGCTCCGACGCCGCGCTCTACAAGACGGTGGACGAGGACTATCTCGATGTGATGAAGGGGCGGCTCTTGCGCGGCCGCTGGTTTGCCGCGACCGACATTCGCGGGGCGGGCGACGGGGTCGTGATCAACGAGCGATTGGCGAAACGCGTGTGGCCTAACGCGGACCCCGTTGGTCAGCCGATCACGGTGTTCCGCTCGTCGCAGGCACGACCCGGGTTCGGCAGTCCGTTGCCGAGTGTCGTGATCGGCGTCATCGCCGACATGCATCACATCTCGATCTCGGATGACCCGGTCGACGAGGTGTACGTTCCGTACACTCGTGAGGTGTGGCCCGGAATTGGGCTGCTGATTCGCGCGCGCGGTGAGCCCCTCACGCTCGGACCCGCGCTGCGTCGCGCGCTGTTGGGCGTCGAGCCCGACCTTCCGGTATTGGGAAGCGCCGGGTGGCGGACATTCGAGCCGATCGGCACCTACATCGACCGCCTCCTTGCACCTCGCCAGCTCGTCCTGCGTCTCGTACTGGGGTTTGCCGGTGTGGCGGTGGCCCTCGCGGCGATCGGCGTATACGTCGTGATCGCTTTCGGCGTCGCGCAGCGCACGCGTGAGATCGGCATCCGCATGGCCGTGGGCGCGACGACGCGTGACGTCATGAGACTCGTGCTGCGGCAGAGCCTCGCGCTTGCGACCGTCGGCGCTGTCGCGGGAATCATCGGCGGGATCGCGATCGCGCGCGTCCTCCGCGCGACACTGGACTCGGTTCTCTATCGAACGTCTCCGTTCGCGGTCCTTCCACTCGTGATCGCGGCGGGCGCGCTCGGCGGCATCACCCTCGCTGCGGCCTGGGTGCCCGCGCGGCGTGCGGCCGGCGTCGATCCGGTGACGGCGCTGCGCTCGGAGTAGCATCGCGGCGCAGTCGCTCGCGTGGCGCCGGGTTGAACAGCAACTTGTCGCCATGACAACCGTCCAACCGGTCCGCTGGGGGATCCTCGGCGCCGCGAACATTGCGGTGAACAAGGTCATACCGGCCATGCGCGCGAGCGCAATCTCCCGGCCGATCGCGATTGCATCGCGCGACATCGCGAAAGCCCAGCGAGCTGCCGACCGTCTCGGGATTCCTCGCGTATATGGCTCGTACGAGGAGCTGCTCGCCGATCCGGAGATCGAAGCCGTCTACAACCCGCTGCCTAACCACTTGCACGTCCCCTGGTCGATCCGGGCCGCGCAGGCCGGCAAGCACGTACTGTGCGAGAAGCCGATCGCGTTGACGGCAGACGAAGCACGAACGCTGCTGGCAGCGCGCGATGCGAATAGGGTTCAGGTGGCCGAGGCGTTCATGGTGCGCACGCACCCGCAGTGGCTGGAGGTCGAGCGGCTGATAGCGAGCGGTGCGATCGGCCCGCTGCGGTTGGTGAGCGGGCTATTCAGCTACTACAAGCGCGACGCCGCGGACATAAGGAGTCGCCTGGAGTGGGGCGGCGGGGCGCTCATGGACATCGGCTGTTATCCGATCTTCATCGCGCGGTGGATGTTCGGGGCGGAGCCGACGGATGTGACGGGGATGATCGATCGCGATCCCGAGCTTGGCGTCGACCGCCTAACGTCGGCGATGCTTCGCTTCCCCACGGGCTACGCGACGTTCACCTGTGCGGGCCAGGTGGTGCACTACCAGCGGATGCATCTCTTGGGCGAACAGGGCCGGATCGAGGTGGAAATTCCGTTCAATGCTCCGCCGGATGCGCCGACGCGAATCTTCCTGGACGACGGCTCCCAGCTCGGCGACGCGAGTGCGAGGGCGATCGAGCTTCCCGCGGTCGATCAGTACACCGTGCAGGCGGATCGATTCTCGGAAGCCGTGCGGGGTGTGGGGTCAGTGGCGGTCTCGCTGGAGACCGCCATCGGGAACATGGTGGTCATCGAGAGGCTGTTTCGGTCGGCCCAAACGGCTGAGTAGCGGGGCGTTTGGCTGCCATCCAGATACACGTCTCGCACGGATTCAACGGAAACATCGGATCAAACTGATCCGGTCGGCGGGCGCGCGGAGACCATCCGATAGAACTTGGGCTCAGGGCCAAAATGCAGAAACAAGCCGACCTGTAAGTGCGTCGCGCACAGGTAGTTGTGAAGTTGCCGAAGGGCGCCTGACCGAAGGTCGTATGTCGATTTTACCTCGACTACGAGCTTCTCATCCACGACCATGTCGAGGCGTTGCTTCCCCATCACCATTCCCTTGAAGAACACCGTCACCCACACCTCGCGCGCTATTCGGTGGCCGCGAGCGCGAAGCTCATGCTCAAGCGCCGGGATATAGATGTGCTCGAGGAACCCGAAACCAAGGACGTTGTAAACCTCGTAGAATGCTCCGATAACGGATCGTGTGAGGTCTTCGTGGATAAGTCGTCGGCGTGGCATGCTTCACAATCGTGACACACTCGTTGCGGGGCATCATCGATTCGTTCTCACCCTATCCGATCCGTTTGATCCGCCGTTTCCGTTGAATCCGCTGACCTCATCATCTGGATGCCGGCCCAGCGATGCCGCGGTTGCGCGAGAGCGCGCTGTGTCGTTATGGATCCAGGACGTCGTCAATCACCAGCAGCAGTACCTCTAGATGGTCCGCTTAGCACGTCATGCCGTCTCGTTGATCACGCTCACCGCCGCGGTCGCCTGCGCGTCCGGACGAGGAACCGCGTCGGCTTCTTCAATGGTGAGCTCACCGACGGTAGCCGACGGTCGCAACGCCGGACCGGCCGCTCGCAGCGACGTGGAGTGCACCGACTGCGAAGCGATCCCGATTCCGAGCGAGATCAACCGCGCCGTCGAAGCGCGCATTGCCGACCTCAGAGCGCGCGGCGGAGACTGTTCGCGTTACGGGTCCGTGCTCGAGAGCTCGTACCGCAGCGGGCAGATCACGCTCCGCCCCTACATGTGGCGCACCGGGTCGCACCTCACGTCCGGCGAAGGGAAGCCTAACGGCGACATGATGCTCGCGCGCGAGATCGATTCGCTGAACGTTGGCGTCCGCACCGTCGACGACGTCCTCTGGACCATGGAGCACGAGGCCGCCCATATCGCCTTCGACCTCGCGTCAGGCAACGAGGCGAACGAGGAGAAGACCGACCAGACCGTGCGCGCCTGCCAATCGTGACGGTGGCCAGCGGGACCTGACGCCTCACCTGCTCCGCCCGAAAATGCGTCTCAACCGTCAACGTGCGGTCGCGCTCGCCGCCGCGCTCACGTTGGCTGGCCCCGTCGCGCTGGTCGCCCAGGCCACAAGCTCACCCGTATCTCGTTAGGACGCGCACCTTACGACCGCGTTAGATTCTCTGGTCGCCGAGCGACCGTGCTCGGATGACCTCCGAAACCCGAGCCGGATCCTTTGGCGAAACTCCCCGAGCTGTTCGAGAACAACAAGCGCTGGGCGACCGAACGCGCTCGCGTCGACCCCGAGTTCTTCTCCCGCCTCGTCTCCCAGCAGGCACCTGCCTACCTGTGGATCGGCTGCTCCGACAGCCGAGTCCCCGCGAACGAGATCGTGGACCTGCCGCCGGGCGAGCTGTTCGTCCACCGCAACGTCGCGAACGTCGTCGTGCACACGGATCTGAACTGTCTCTCCGTGCTGCAGTTCGCGGTGGATGCGCTCCGAGTGCGCCACGTGATCGTTTGCGGCCACTACGGGTGCGGCGGCGTGCGGGCTGCGCTCGCGGGCACGAAGCTCGGCCTGATAGACAACTGGCTGCGTCACGTGCAGGACGTCGCGCAGAAGCACGCGACCGAGCTCACTCGCCTCACGCCAGAGGCACGCGAAGACCGCCTGTGCGAGCTGAACGTGCTGGAGCAGGCGGTCAACGTTTGCGAGACGACGATCGTGCAGGACGCCTGGGAGCGCAGTCAGGCGCTCACGGTGCACGCGTGGGTCTATCGGCTCGACGACGGAATCCTGCGCGATCTGCAATTCGACGTCGACTCAAACCGTGAGCTGCTCCGAAAAACGCCGGCGCGGTAGCGATCACTGCTCCGCGAGCGTCGTCGCCGGATCGACCGACGCGGCTCGCCTCGCCGGAACGTAGCACGCGAGCATGATCGTGATCACCAGAAGGACGACGGCCGCGCTCAGCGTGAGCGGATCGGTGCCCTTCACGCCGTACATGATCGACGACAGAAAGCGTGTCGTTCCCAATCCCGTCGCCAGGCCGACGACCGTACCGATCGCCGCAATCACCGCACCCTGGCGCAGCACCAGCCACACGATGTTGCCCCGCGTTGCGCCGAGCGCGATTCGCGTCCCGATCTCGCGGGTGCGCTGACGCACCGCGTACGACATCACACCGTAGATCCCGATCGCAGCCAGGGCGAGGGACGTCGCCGCAAAGACACCGAGGAGCCAGAGGACCACGCGCGTGACGCGCTCCGACTCGCTCGCCACGTGGGCCAGCGTCTGCTCGTCGGAGACGTACGCGTTAGGCTCGAATCGCTTGATCGCTGCCGTGACCGCCGGCAGTGCCTTTTCGGGGTTGGACGCCGTACGCACGAACAGCGTGGTCTGACCCGGCTTGTTCCGCTCGAACGGGAAGTACATGTCCGCGCGTGGCTCGTCTCGCAGCCCGGCGCGACGGATGTTACCCACGACGCCCACGATCTCGGCCGTCTGATCACCCTGGAGCCTGACCCGCTTGCCGACGGCGCTCTCGTTAGGGAAGAACCGTTTCTGGATGGCCTCGCTCACGATCACGACCGCCGGCGCGTTCGCGTCATCACGATCGTCGAACAGCCGGCCCGCGACCAGTGGAATCTGGAGCGCCCTGAAGTAGCCATTCGACGCCAACTGCCAGCCGACTTCCGGCGGCCTCTCGCCGGGGGCGACGGGCTGCTCCGGTCGCTCGAACGGCGACGTCCAGTTGTTGCCGGTCAGCGGCGTGACGGCAGCCATTCCCACATCCTGAACACCGGGAATGGCTTTGATCTCGGCCAGCGCCTGCGCGTAGAACCCTTCTCGCGGACCGCGCTCGCGGTAGCGGTTGGTGGGAAGCTGAACGCTCATCGTCATCACGTTCGCGGTGCGGAACCCGGGATCCACCGCCAGCAGTGCGGCGAAGCTGCGCAGGATCAACCCTGCCCCCACCAACAGCATGATGGCCAGCGCCACCTCGGCCACGACGAGCGCGGATGTCACCCGCCGCGCCCTGGTTCCGATGCTCGAACCGCGGGAGGCGTTCAGTGCGCCGACCGCCTTCTCCGACCGCACGGTGAGCGCCGCCACGAGCCCGAACACGAGCGTCGTCAGAACCACGATGCCGAGCGTGAAGGCCAGCACGGGTCCGTTGATGCGAACGTCGTTGAGGCCCGGCACGTCACTCGACCGCGGCAGTAATGCGACGAGCGCGTGCGCACCCCAGTACGCCATCAGCACGCCCGCCGTACCTGCCACGACAGCGAGGACGAGACTCTCGGTGAGCAGTTGCACCACCAGCCGTCCACCACCGGCACCTAACGCGAGACGCACCGACATCTCTCGTCGCCTGCCGAGCGAGCGCGCGAGCAGCAGGTTCGCGACATTCGCGCACGCGATCAGGAGCACGACCCCGACGGCCGCGAGCAACAGTACAAGGGCAGGCTTCGTATTGCCGGCGAGAGCCGTTCTGAGCCCGAGGGGGTAATACTCCGACGCGAGGTTCTGCTGCGGGAACTCCTTCTCGAACTGTCGCGACATCGCCGCAAGGTCCATCGCCGCGTCTTCGAGCGTTCTGCCAGGCTCGAGGCGCGCCATGGCGAACGTCCAGCCGCTCTTGCGCTGTGCCGGCGCGACCGTGGGGAACTGGTATGGGATGATGATGTCCGTCGTGGCCGTAGGCGGGAACGTGAACCCAGGCGGCGCGACGCCCACGACCTGACGCTCCGTTGCCTCCATCCTGATCACACGACCGATGATCGTGGGATCGCCGCCGTAGCGCTTCCTCCACGTCTCGTAACCGAGCATCATGACGCGCGGAGCGTTCTCACGTGTATCGTCGGCATTGATCGAGCGGCCGAGAACGGGACGCGCTCGCAGCAGATCGAGCGTGTTCGCCCCGACGCCGAGGACCTCGGCACGATATGGGTCGTCGCGATCCATGAACGCCGTCTCGCCGCGCCCCCACGCGCCGATCGACTCGAACGCCTTCTGCCGCGCCGAGAGATCGAGGAAATCGCCGATGGCGATGAACTCCTTCGTGATCCCGGTCTGCTTGTCGCGATGGTTCAGGATCACGAGGTCGTCAGCGCTCGGATACGGGAGCGGCCGAAGGAGCACGGCCTCGACCACCGCGAATACCGCCGCGTTCGCACCGACGCCAAGGGCGAGGGTGAGCAACGCGGCAACCGTGAAGGCCGGTTCGCGAACCAGCTGACGGAATGCGTGGCGGACCAGGTAGAGGAACATGTGCAGGCGCTCCGTCTGCTTTGGTTCGGTGATTCCAGGGTGCGGACGAATGACGGGTCTCCAGTGCTCGCGTCGAATCCAGGAGATGATCGCGAGCCGCCAACAGTCGAGGAACAGCAGGACCGTGAGACCCAGATAGCCAGCCCGTTGCGCTGCCCGGCCTAACGAGGACTTCGTGGGTTGCCGGCGGATGAGGTATGCGACGCGGAGGTCTTCCCACGCCGGCTCGAAGGCGTCGGCGACGACCCGACGTGGGAGCAGTGCGGTCAGTGCGCGCGCAAGCCGTTCGTCACGCATTGGACAACCTTCCCCGGGCGGCGGCGGCGACGACCGTCTCGTAGAACGATCGTGTGTGCTTCCACGCTCGCGAGCCGGCTGGCGTGATGCGATACCGGCGCTCGCGGACGGCCTGATCGCCGACGACGATAGGCTCGTACCACCCCTCGATGAACCCGTCGCGCTCGAGTCGCGCCATGAGCTGATAGAAGGCGGCGCCGGTGCGTCGCACGCCGTAATCCGCGACGACGTCGCGGATCACTCGGCCCGGCTCATCGTTCGAGAGAATGACGCCGAGGGCGAGGAACTGGAGATGGGAGAGGGGCGGAAGCTCGCGGGGCATGGGCGGTGTAAGGTGGCCTTATATACGATCTGGGACACCCGCCGCCACCCTGATGGTTTTGAAGCCCCTTTCGCGGGGGACGAGTCGCGGCTGTCAGGGACGGGCCGACGGCTACTCTCCGCGGATGGCCAACAGTGGATCCACGCGACTCGATCGCAGCGCCGGGACGTACGCACCAAGCAGCGCTGCAGCGAGCAGCACTCCTCCACCGACCAGATACGCGATCGGATCACGCCTCGAGATCCCGTAGAGCGACGCCTCCAGATACCGCGTTGCGAACAGGCCCGCAATCGTTCCGGCTGCGATTCCGCCGAGGGCCATGAGCGCCGCACCGCGGAGCACCTCCGACCGCACCACGCCTGGCGCCGCGCCGAGCGCCATGCGAATGCCGATCTCGCGCGTGCGCGTCACGACGGTGTATGACATGACGCCGTAGATGCCGATTCCCGCGAGCACAAGCGCGATCACCCCGAACGCCGACAGCGCGAACATCGCGAATCGCCGGTCGGCGGCACTACTCGCGATACGATCCTCGAGCGTCGAGAGCGTCGCCGGGGAATTCGGCACCAGGCTCCGCAGTCGATCCCGGACGACTGGCATGAGCGCAGCCGGGTTGCCTTGCGTCCTGATCGCCGCCACGAGCTGCATCCGCATCGGCTCCGCGTTAGGCTGCTGCGCGACGGGGACGAAGATCTCGTTCTGTGAGCCGCGCGCCATCGTCCAGCTCGTCGCCTCGCGCACCACACCCACAACGGTCATCCACGTGTCCGCCATGTAGTTCGTGGCAACCAGCTTTCCGATCGGGTCCTGGTCAGGCCACAACCGCTCGGCGATGCCGGGAGTGATGATCGCAACGGGGGCACTCCCCGCACGGTCACTTGCCGTGAACGCTCGCCCCCGCAGGACCGACTGACGCAGCACGCCGAAGTAATCGGGTGTGATGACTCGGAACCCTCCCATGGCCAACCAGTCGCGGTCCACTGGATCGCCGGGCCGACGGACTGGCGCGGCCTGGTCGCCCCAGTCGAGTGGAAGATGCGTAGCGAACCCGACTCCCGAGACGCCAGGGATGGAAGCGAGCTCCAACTGAATCGCTTCGATTCGCTCGGGCGTGAGGCCAATCGGCGATATCGATGCCGTGACGACACCACGCGCGTCGAAGCCGGTGTCGGCGTTCAGAATGTTGGACAGCGTTCGGATGAGGAGCGCAGAACCGACGAGCAGCACGACGGCCGTGGCCACCTCGAAGCCCACGAGGAGCCGCCACACATCCTTCCGCACGACCGACACCTCGCCGCGGGACGTCCGAATGGCGTCACCCGGATCACCAGCGGCAAGGCGAAGCGCCGGGTAGAGTCCGGCGATCACCGCGGTCACCACCGCCACACCGCACACGAATGCGAGGACGATGCCGTTGACCGACAGCTCATCGAGACGCGGGACGAGTCCAGACCCCAGGGAGCGGACGAGCCGCGTCAACGCGAGCGCCATGACCGCACCTAACGCCGAGCCAACCAGCACGAGCATCGCTGTCTCGGCGAACAGGAGCGTCACCAGCCTGCCGCGCGTCGCGCCAAGCGCGGCTCGCACGGCAACTTCCCGCTGGCGCGCGAGCCCGCGCGCGAGCTGTGCGCTCACGAGATTCGTGCACGCGATCAAGAGCACCATGGCCGCAGCGCCGAACACCACCACGAGCATGAGGCGGTAGTCGCCCACGAGGTAGTCGCGCAGCGGCGCGACGTCTACGTCCACGGCCTCGGTGTCGTCACCATATGCAGCCTTGAGGTTCCGCGAAATCGCCGACATCTCGGCACGAGCCTTCGCGAGCGTGACGTTCGGCGCCAGCCGCGCGATGACCCGATAGTTGTGCGCGCTCCGCACCGAGCCCGGCCCGGTCTCGTGTGGGTAATAGACATCGACGGGGTCCATGAACCGAAATCCACGCGGCAACACGCCCACAACTGGCACCGCGGTCTTTCCCCAGAGAATCGTGCCGAGTGGGAGACGCCCAGCCATGTGGGTCTGCCAGAATTCGTGAGACACGACGACAGCATCCGGACCGCCCGGCGTGTTCTCCGCCTTGTTGAACTCGCGACCGACGGCGAGCCTAACGCCGATGATCCTGAAGAATTGGCGGGACACGCCAATGGCTGCGACGCGGACAGGTTCGTTACCGACCGACACACTCGCATCGGGTGCGAATGACTCCGACGCAACACCCGAGAATGACTTCGCCTGGTCGCGCCAGTCCGCGAAATTCGGATACGACGGTGCGATGAGCCGTCCTTCCACTGTCCGCTCGCGCATGAGCACGAGCCGATCCGCAGCCTCGTACGGCAATGGCCGGAGCAGGACAGTATCGAGAACGGTGAACGCCGTCGTCGTCGCGCTGACTCCGAGCGCGAGCGTGAGAAGCGCGAGCGCGGTGAAGCCCGGCTGCTTTCGGAGCGATCGGACTGCCCATCTCAGGTCGTGCATGCGTCCCTCAGGAAGCGGTGTCCACGGTCTGTGGACACCGGCTCGTTGCAGACGGTTGCGCCTCGCCAAACATTCAAACGACTCTGACCCCTTTGATCCGCATGCCGATTCGTCCCACTGTACGTGCGCTTGCGATGGTCGCAGTCGTGGCCTCGCCATCGCGATCACAGACGCCTACGTCGGCGGACATCACCGCCCAGGACGTTCGCACTCGCACGTACATCATCGCGGATGACTCGATGGAGGGTCGCGACACGGGGAAGCGCGGCGGACTGCGGTCGGCCCGGTACATCGCGGGCGAGCTCAAACGACTCGGCCTCGAGCCTGCGGGGGACGACGGGACGTACTTGCAGCGGATCCCGTGGGTATCGCGCACGCCGGACACGACGGGCGTACTGCGCGTCGGCGAACGGACCCTGCGATGGGGCTCAGATTATCTCGTCCTTCCGAAATTGGGCTTCGCGCTTGCGCTTGGTGGCCAGCCGTTCGGTGGCGGATTCCGCGGGGACAACATCGCGACGATCTACGGCGGGCGCGTTGGCGATTCGACGGTCGCACCCGAGCTGACTCGCAACAAGGTCATCGTGTTCTCGGCGCCGGCGTTCGCGTTCTGGCAACTCGACAACCTACGTCGCTACACCGCTGCCCGGGCGATCGTGGTTGCCACACTCGACCTGGGCGCGCCCTCTGCGTTTCGCGTGCGGCGCGAGACGTATTGGGATTCCACCGGCGCGAGTGGCGTCGCACCACTCACGATCATCTCGGTCACGAAGGCAGCGGCGAGCGCGATGTTCACCGCACCGTTCGATCAACTTGCGGTCGGGGCCACGGGACTGCCGCTCAGTGGAAGCGCTGGCTTCATTGATGGACCCACCGAAGCGCCGGCGTACAACGTCGTGGGGATCGTCCGCGGCAGCGACTCGAAGCTGCGCAACACCTACGTCGCAATCGGCGCGCATCACGACCACGTCGGTATGGGACCGCCGGTCGACCACGATTCGATCCGTGCGTTCAACCAGGTGGTGCGCGTTCGAGGCGCCGACGACCCACCGCCGCGTGAGGTGACCGACGAGCAGTGGGCGAAGATCCACGCGGTGCTCGACAGCTTGCATCGCGTGCACGGCGTACGGCTCGACTCGATCTTCAACGGTGCGGACGACGACGGAAGTGGCACCGTGCTCGCGCTCGAGATCGCCGAGGCCTTCGCCAAGGCCAGGCCCAAGCCGAAACGGTCGCTGCTCTTCGTGTGGCACACGGCCGAGGAGAAGGGCCTCTACGGCGCGCAGTACTACTCCGATCACCCGACGGTGCCGCGCGACTCGATCGTCGCGCAGGTGAACATGGACCAGATGGGACGCGGCGATCCGGTGGACAATCCGCCAGGTGGGCCTAACGCGCTGGTCGTCATCGGTCCTCGGCGCCTGTCATCGGAGCTCGGCGCCATGGTGGAGAAGGTGAACGCGCGAGCGGAGCACAGGTTCACACTCGACTACGAGTTCGACCGGGACAACGATCCCACGAACGCGTACTGCCGCAGCGATCACTACATGTACGCCCGCTACGGAATTCCGGTGGCGTTCTTCGTCGCTGCCGCGTGGTACATCGACTATCACATGGTGAGCGACGAGCCGCAGTACATCGCCTACGACCGAATGACGAAGATCGGCCGGTTCATTCGGGATTACGTGGCCGAGGTGGCGAACCTTGGCGCGAGGCCGGTGGTCGACCAGCCGAAGCCGGAGCCGAACGGGTTATGTCGGCAGTAAGAGTCATTCCGAGCCGTCAGGCGAGGAATCGCGATCTTCCCGTAAAGGCCTCTGTCGGGAGGGGGGACGCTTAACTCTGGCATTCAGAACCCAGGGGTCGACCGCTCCGTTCTGGATGCCCGCACATTCTCCTGAACTCCCTACCCTTGCCTGAGGCATTGCCAAACCGGTTGATTGTAGGCTGACGCCCCACCGCGGAGAGCCTCCACATGGTGCACGCAGGTCGCGCGGTAGTGATCCTCGGGCTCGCCGCCTCAGCAGCCGGCGGCCAGAGCACTACCAAGCCCATCAACGACCTCCCAAATCCGTACCAGACAATCGAAGGATGGGCCAAGCTGCCCGACGGCCGCGCGTGGGGATCCACGAGCGCGGTCGCCATCGCACCAGACGGTAGGGGCGTTTGGGTCGCCGAACGATGCGGCGCGAACGCCTGTGCCGGATCGCCGCTGAATTCGGTTTACCTCTTCGACGCGACCGGCAACGTCCAGAAAGCGTTCGGCGCGGGCCTGCTGCTCTCACCCCACGGCATTGACGTCGACCGCGACGGCAACGTCTGGGTCACGGACTGCGCCTGCACCCTCGGCCGCAACGCGCAGCCGCAGAACCCGCCCGCGGGCCATCAGGTCTTCAAGTTCAGCCCCGATGGGAAGCTGCTCATGACGCTGGGCAAGGCTGGTGGGGCGGGCGCGACCGACTCGGGTTTCTTCTGGCAGCCGAACGACGTCCTCGTCGCGCCTAACGGCGAGATCTACGTGGCCGAAGGCCATTCGTCGGGCGCCGGGTCGATTGCTCGCATCCGAAAGTTCTCGAAGGACGGCAAGCTGATCGCCACCTGGGGACAATTCGGCAAAGGCCCCGACGACTACGACCAGCCACACGCCCTCGCGATGGACTCGCAAGGTCGCCTCTTCGTCGGCGATCGGGGCAACAACCGCATCAAGATTCTCGACCAGAACGGCAAGCTGCTCGCCACGTGGTATCAGTTCAGCAGGCCAAGCGGGATCTACATCGACAGGCAGGATCGCATCTATGTCACCGATTCGGAGTCCGGCTCCGTCGAACAGGAACACAAGGACTGGAAGCGCGGCATCCGCGTCGGCAGCGCAAAGGATGGGAAGGTGACGGCGTTCATCCCGGATCCAGTAGAGCATGCGACCAACACCAGCGCCGCCGAGGGCGTGGCCGCGGATGGCGCCGGCAACATCTACGGAGCGGAAGTAGGCCCTCGTGCGTTGAAGAAGTACGTGAAGAAGTAGTCCTCGACCCCAAATTTCCCATGACGTTCACGTTCAAGGTCAACGGAAAATCCACGACGGTGGATGTCCCTGCCGACATGCCGCTGCTCTGGGTGCTGCGCGACGTTCTCGATCTCAAGGGAACGAAGTACGGGTGCGGCATCGGGCAGTGCGGCGCGTGCACGGTCCACGTGAAGGGCACGCCGACCCGGTCATGTCGGACGCCGGTGCAGCGCGTGCAAGGCTCCGAGATCACGACCATCGAAGGTCTCTCGGCAGACGGCACGCATCCGGTGCAGCGCGCCTGGGAAGCGGTGGACGTGCCGCAGTGCGGATACTGCCAGGCCGGGCAGATCATGTCGGCGGCGGCGCTGCTCGCGAGGAACTCGAACCCGAGCGACGCCGACATCGACACGGCGATGAACGGAAATCTCTGCCGATGCGGGACGTACCTGCGCATCCGCGAGGCGATTCACAAGGCGGCCGCGATGCCGGCGACGGACTCGAACGCCGCGAATCGCACCAGCAAGTCCGACAAGAACTGAGGAGACGCGCCATGGATACCAAGACACCCGTGGATCGCCGTCAGTTCCTCCGCGTGAGCGCACTCGCGGGCGGCGGCGTCCTTCTCGCGACGTACATCGAGCCGGTCGCCAACGCCAGCGCGCGTCTCGCCGGCGCACCGAAGACTGCGGCCGATTTCCAGCCTAACGCGTTCATCCGCATCACACCCGACGGCTCGATCACGATCATCGCGAAGAACCCCGAGGTCGGCCAGGGCGTGAGGACCATGCTGCCGATGATCATCGCCGACGAGTTGGATGCCGATTGGTCGAAGGTGACGATCGAGCAGGCGCCGCTCGACACGACGAAATTTCAGCGGCAATTCGCCGGTGGAAGCACCGCGACGCCGGTGAACTGGATGCCGATGCGCAAGGTCGGCGCGTCCGCGCGAGCGGTGCTGGTGAGCGCCGCGGCGCAGACGTGGAACGTGCCGGAGTCCGAGCTCACGACGAGCGCCAGCACGGTCGTCCATCAGGCGAGCAACCGGAAAATCGGCTACGGCGAGCTGACGGCAAAAGCCGCGACGATCACGCCGCCGGACATGGAGACCGTGAAGCTCAAGGACCCGAAGCAGTTCACGATCATTGGCAAGGGCATGCCGGGCGTGGACAACCACAAGATCGTGACGGGCAAGCCGCTCTTCGGCATCGACGTCACGGTGCCGGGCATGCGCTACGCGGTGTTCGAAAAGGCGCCAGTGTTCGCCGCCAAGGTCAAGTCGTCGAATCTCGACGAGATCAAGAAGGAGCCGGGCGTGAAGAACGCCTTCGTCGTCGACGGCGGCCAGCAGCTCCAGGGCTTGTTAGGCGGCGTGGCGATCGTGGCGGACAGCTGGTGGGCCGCGAAGTCGGCCCGCGCGAAGCTCAAGGTCACGTGGGAGGAGCATCCCACGTCGTCGCAGAGCAGTACGAGCTTCGACGCGCAAGCGGCCGAGCTCTCGAAGAAGACACCGATGCGGTCGCTGCGGAAGGACGGCGATGTCGACGCCGCGTTGAATGCAAGCGGAGCCAAGATCGTCGAGGCACGGTACTTCTATCCGTTCATCTCGCACGCGCCGCTCGAGCCGCAGAACTGCACCGCGCACTTCAAGGACGGCAAGCTCGAGATCTGGTCGCAGTCGCAGCTGCCCGAGCCGGGGCGCGCCCTGGTCATGCAGACGTTAGGTCTCAAGGACACCGACATCACGATCCACATGCTGCGCGGAGGCGGTGGTTTCGGCCGTCGTCTCAACAACGACTACATGGTCGAGGCAGCGTGGATCGCGAAGGAGGTTGGCGTCCCCGTGAAGCTGCTGTGGACGCGCGAGGACGACATGCAGCACGACTTCTACCGCCCCGCGGGCTACCACTACCTGAAGGGCGCGGTCGATGCGAGCGGCAAGCTGGTGGCGTGGCGCAACCACTTCGTCTCGTTCGGCGACCCGGAGCGCATGGCCGCGCCGGCTCAGCCGAACACGCCGCCGCCGTTCGCGCCAAGTGCAGGAATCGGTGCGACGGAATTCCCGGCTCGGTTCATCCCGAACTTTGCGCTCGACGCGTCGGTGATCCCGTCAGGTGTCCCGACGGGAGCGCTCCGCGCCCCTGGTAGCAACGGCATCGCCTACGCCACGCAGTCGTTCATCGACGAGCTCGCGGCCGCGGCGGGCAAGGATCCGCTCGAGTTCCGACTCGACATCCTGTCGACCACGCCGATCACGCAGGACCCCGGACCAGCCGGTGCCCCTCCAGGATTCGAGGCGGCGCGGATGCGCGGCGTGCTGGAGCTCGTGCGCGACAAGTCCGGCTGGGGCAAGACGACGCTCCCGAAAGGCACCGGCATGGGCGTGGCGTTTCACTTCAGCCATAGGGGGTACTTCGCAGAGGTCGTACAGGCAACCGTTGCGAAGGATGGCTCGGTGAAGGTCGACAAGGTCTGGGTCGCCGGCGATGTCGGGAGCCAGATCATTAACCCGCTCAACGCCGAGAATCAGGTGCAGGGGGCCGTGCTCGACGGAATCGGCGAGGCGTTAGGCCAGGAGATCACGATCGAGAACGGGAGAACGACACAGTCGAACTTCAACGCGTTCCCGCTCCTGCGGCTCAGGCAGGTCCCGCCGGTGGAAGTCTCTTTCAAGATTACGGACAATCCGCCAACGGGCCTCGGCGAGCCCGCCCTGCCTCCGGTGGTTCCCGCGCTCTGCTCGGCCATCTACGCAGTCACGGGGAAGCGAGTTCGTTCGCTGCCCATCTCGAAGACCGACTTGAAGTCGGTTTGACGGGACAATCGGGACAATTGGGACAATTGGGACAATTGGGACAATCGGGACATCGGGACATCGGGACATCGGGACATCGGGACTCGGCCGTGATGCCATTAGCACCGCGAAGGCTTCCTCTGTAGTAGGCACCCCCCGGCCGAGTCCCGAGTCCCGAGTCCCGAGTCCCGAGTCCCGAGTCCCCAGTCCCCAGTCCCCAGTCCCCAGTCCCCAGTCCCC